>JACXTT010012931.1_pt1 | contig 11043 bp, 9 predicted proteins | sample 9270951 | NCBI WGS metagenome assembly JACXTT01 (sample SAMN15532306, study PRJNA645909) | rock metagenome | isolation source: weathered quartz diorite | place: Puerto Rico | collected 2017-06-21 | reverse complement strand
TCCAAACCCTGCGCGGAACCGGGGCAAGCGCCCTGCGCAAACCGGAGGCGGGAGGATATGAGCACCTGATCCTAGCCTCTGCTGGACTGAATCGCCTGGGCAGACGGGAATCTATACAGCAGCTGCTGGCCGCAAGTGTGATGTGCCCAGCCTCCGGCCAGGGCGCGTTGGCAATTGAGATTCGGAAGGGTGATTCGCTCGTCCGCCAGCACGTCGCTTTCTTGGATGACCCTGCGGCCCGTGCCACCACCAATTGCGAGCGTGCATTGTTGAATAAGATGGGCGGCGGCTGCCAGGTCCCGATCGGAGCCCTTGCCGAAGTGTGCAACGGCATATTGCATCTCGATGCGATTGTCGCGCGTCCGGATGGAGCCAGGTTATTGCGGGAATCGGATCAAGGCGACGACCCGGTGCGACTCGGTGAAGCGGTAGCCGAAGCCCTGCTGCGCCGAGGTGGAGACGCGATCCTGCAGGAAGTGTACCGAAAGACTGCCACAGCACCCGAACCACCATGAAAACCAACCATGTGGCGCGGGCGCCCTCGCCCGCGTGTTTTGATCGGAATGAAATCCGCAAGTAAATCACGAAAGGTCGCCATTCCTGGTAGATCTTCTGGTCGCCAGGGCGAGCGGGACGCCCGCGGGGCAGACGCCGGGACGCCAGCGCTGCCTTTGTCCGGCCTCCGCGTTCTCGTTGGCCGTGCCCGTCACCAGGCCAGCGCACTCTCCTCCGGCCTGCGTGACCTCGGCGCGCAGGTTCTGGACATCCCTTTTATCGAAATCCGCAAGCCACGGTCTTACAAATCCCTGGACACCGCCCTGCAAAGTCTCTCCGACTACGACTGGCTCATCTTGACCAGCGTCAATGGAGTTGAAGCTCTCTGGGAGCGGTTGCGAAAACTTCGACTTAACAGAAAGCACCTGGGCCGCCTGAAAATTGCCGCCATCGGCCCTGCCACCAAGCGGGCCATCGAGGAGCATGGCCTAAGAGTGAACGTTGTGCCAAAGAAGTATGTAGCGGAGTCGGTGGTGGCCAGCCTGCGGCGCGAGGTAAAAGGGAAGCGCACCCTGCTGGCGCGCGCCAAGGTTGCTCGCGACGTGATTCCGCGGAAGTTGCGCAAACTGGGAGCGCGTGTGGATGTGGTGGAAGCCTACGAAACCGGCATTCCCCAATCATCCCGCAAACGGCTGCGGGCGGTTCTCATGTCCGTAAACAACCGTCCCGACGTGATCACATTCACCAGTTCCTCTACCGCCAGGAACTTCGTGGCACTACTGGGAAAGAGCCGCGGGCGGGGGCGCCCGCGCCACACAAAACAGCTCGATGGCGTTCGGCTTGCTTCCATTGGACCCGTGACTTCGTCTACTCTTCGAGAACTTGGGTTACGAGTGGACATCGAAGCCGCCGACTATACGATTCCGGGTCTCATTGAAGCTATCGCAGCGCACACCGGCAAATCTCGCGGCTCATCTTGAACTTGCAGGTTATTCGCGCCATCAATTTTCGGAGGCTTGTTCTTGGCACCTAAGCATATTTCTGCACTTCTGGGGCTGGCCCTATTTTCCTTTTTTGCCAATGCGCAACCTGGCTCCTCAGACTTCCCAGCGCAGGAGTTTTTGCAACAAGTTCGGCCAGAAGCGCTTCGCGCCCACATGGAATTCCTTGCCGACGACCTCTTGGAAGGCCGGGGCACCGGAACGCGAGGCTTCCAGCTTGCCGCCAACTACGTACGCGCCCAGTTCGAGGAGATGGGTCTGAAGCCTGCCGGAGTGAATGGCACCTACTTCCAGAACATACATTTTCGAAAAAGCGAATTGCTGCGGGACCAGTGTTCCTTGACCATCATGCACGATAGCTCCAAACAAGAACTCATCATGGACAAGGACTATGTGATGGTAGGCGACCCGTTGCGCATAGATGCCAATGCGGAGGCGCCCGTAGTATTTGCGGGATACGGAGTAACCGCGCCCAAATTTAACTATGACGACTACGCGGGGATAGACGTTCGCGGCAAGATCGTGGCTGCGCTCTACGGCGCTCCGCCCAGCTTTCCTTCTGCGCCGGGCGCACATTACTCGGATAGCATGGTCAAGCTCAGTAATGCCGCGGCTCACGGGGCGATTGGGCTTCTGATCATCTGGGGTGGCAGGGTGGAAGAGCGGACGCCGTTTTCAGAACTGGTCCGCTTCTACCGTCAGCCAACCCTGCGCTGGCTGGACTCCAAAGGCGTGCCCAACGATATTGAACCGAAGATTCGCGCGCGCGCCACGATCAGCCCCAATGCAGCAACTGCGCTGCTGGAGGGCTCGGGCAAGTCATGGAAGGAAGTGCTCGCAACTGCCCTCGAGAGCAAACCGCAAGCCTTCCCCCTGACAGTTACGGTTTCAATTCACATCGTCAGCCGCCACTCGGAAGTGGAAAGCCCGAACATCGCGGCCCTTCTCCGCGGCTCCGATCCGCAACTCAAGAATGAATACGTTGCCTTCACCGCGCACGCCGATCATCTGGGAATCGCCGCCCCGGTCAACGGGGACGATATCTACAACGGGGCTGCCGATAACGCATCAGGCACGGCGGCTCTGCTCGAGATCGCCGGCGCTTTTTCCAGGCTGCCACAACCGCCTCGCCGCTCGCTTCTTTTTATCGCTGTCACCGGCGAAGAAGAAGGCCTGTTGGGTTCCGACTATTACGCCCATAATCCCACGGTGCCGATCTCGCAGATTGTAGCCAACGTCAACATGGACGAAGTTTCTTTTCTCTACGATTTCAAAGACATTGTGCCGCTCGGTGGCGAGCACTCCAGCCTGGGCGCTGTGGCCGACGATGTAGCCCGCCACATGGGTCTTGAGGTGAGCCCCGATCCGGCTCCCGAGGAAGTGTATTTCGTTCGCAGCGATCAGTATTCGTTCGTGGAGCAAGGGGTGCCAGCCCTATATATCGAAGAAGGCTATAAAGCCGTCGATCCGAAGGTTGATGGCAAGAAGATACAACTCGAGTGGGAGAACACCCGGTACCACCTGCCCGGTGATGACATGGACCAACCGCTCGATTTCAACGCGATGGTTAAATGCACGCGAGTGGATTTGGCTGCAGGTTACGAGATTGCACAACAGGCGCAGCGTCCGCGTTGGAATCCGGGAGACTTCTTCGAACAATTCGCCAAGTCACAACGTTAGTAACAGATAACTGGCAACTGATCACTGACAACTGACAACTGAACTATTCATTCAGCGAGCACCCGCAGTTAGCCGGCGGGACACGGGCTTTGAGGAAATCTGACACGCGCCGGTAAGCATCGATCTGGTTCTCCACTCGTGCGAACCCGTGGCCTTCGTTTTCGTACACTTTGTATTCGGCGACGCCTCCGCGCTGTCTGACCGCGTCCACCACCTGCTGAGCTTCTTCCTTGGGGCAGCGCGGGTCATTGCCCCCGGCCAGCAAGAGCAGCGGAGCCTTCATCTGGTCCACGAAGAAAATCGGAGAGCGGTCATGGAAAAGCTCTTTGTTTTTCTCCGGGTCGCCCATGGTTGCGAGATCCATTTCCCGTAATACAGGGTCTTCGTTGGCGATCTCCGTGAAGTAGTTCACGAAAGGCACGATGGGAACTCCCGCTGCCCATACCTCCGGTGCTTTGGTCACGCCCATCATGGTCAGGTAGCCGCCGTAGCTGCCGCCCATCAGGATCATTTTCTTGGGATCGAGATAGCCGGTTTGTTTGATCCAGTCGGCGGCCGCAAGAACATCCTGCAAATCGCCACCGCCCATATCGAACAGATTGGCGTACTGAAATTCTTTGCTATATCCGGTGGAACCGCGATAGTTGGGCGCGATCACCATGTAGCCCTGATTGACCATGTGCTGGATGATGCGGCTGAACGAGTTTACGGTCTGCGAAGTCGGCCCGCCATGCACGTAGACAACGGCTGCGTTCTGGCCGCTGCGCGCCATGTTGTATGGGACGTACACGAAGGCAGAGATGGTCCACCTGCCATCCCGGCTGGGATAGTGAACGAGAAACGGCTCGACCATGTCTTCCGAACGAACCCCTGCGACCAGGGAATTCGTTATCGGCTGCGACTTGCCATCGGCCAGCGAATACACCCAAACGTCATTAGGCGAGGTCGGACCGTTGTGGTGGTACAGAAGGCGCAAGCCATCCCGGGTAAAAGCAGACTCAGCGCCACCCAGCCCGTTTACGCCTTTGGGAAGAGGCAGGGAAGTGGTCTTGCCGGAGGCCAGATCGTGCAGGTAGATGTCGGTGTTGCCATCCACGTTGGCGGTCCAGCTTACAGTCTTGCCGTCCGGAGAGAAATTGCCGCCCTCGATCTCCCACGTGTCCTGCGTCAGCCATTCGATCTTCTTCGAGACGATGTCGAGCAGGCCAACATTTTCGTAGCCGTTGCCGGCATTCGAAGTGATAAGCAGGTGCTTGCCGTCTGGGGAAAACTCGTTCGTACTGTAAAGTTGCTCACCTTGATGTGGCGTCACAAGAGTGCTTTTGCCGGTGGCCACTTCGGCAACGAAAATATTCGAGTCGGTACCCTTAGCTTGCTGCTGCGTGTAAGCGATCCTCTTACCATCCGCGGACCACACCGGGCTGACGTTCATCTTTTCCTTCGGCGTACCGGTAGTCAGGTGCCTGGTGTCGCGCATCAACGTGTCGAAAATATCAATCTCGTACACCGACGAAGCCTTCGGTTTCACCGTGTAAGCGAGATAACGTCCATTCGGTGACCAGGTGGGGTTTTCTTCCGAGATCTCCCGCGTGTTGGTAACGTTCACTACCTGCCCGGTCTTTGGGGAAACGAAAAAAATATCCCACTGCTCGTCGCCGTCGTAATCGGACATGTAGGCGATCCATTTTCCGTCCGGCGACCACGCAGGCGAGGTCTGGCGCTGGTCGCTGACCGTAAGCTGCGTAGGCCACCCGCCCTCGGCGGAAACCAGCCAAATATTGTTCCGGCCGCTTATATTGGAGACAAAAGCAATCGCCCTGCCATCCGGCGACCAGGCCGTCGCCCCGACCGAGCGGGTCATGTAAAGGCGTTCGATGGAAAGACTCTGCTGACTCTGCTCCACCTGCGCGTTCGGCTTGCTGGTGATCTGCTTCGGATCGGTGATCGCTTGGGGCACGGGCAATGTCTGGGCTGCCGTAAGAGCGCTCATAGAGATGACAGTGACAAACAGGATAAGAGTGCGCATGTGATCGTAACGAGGTAAGAAAAGTCTAACAGAGCTATCGGCACCTTTTGTGACACCGGGGCGGTGCCTACTTCGCGCCTTTGTGCATCTCCACCGTGCTCCAAGTCTTGTCGGCAGCATGGCAGATGCTTTCCAGCGGGCAATCGGCGCATTTCGGCCGCCGGGCTGTGCACAGCTTGCGCCCGTGCCAGATGACCTGGTGGGAGAACAGGACCCACCTTTCCCGGGGGATGATTTTCATCAGGTCCTGCTCAATTGCTTTCGGATCATCGTTGCGGGTGAGTTCCAGGCGTCGGCTGATGCGGTGAACGTGTGTGTCCACAACTACGCCTTCGTTCTTGCGGAACCAGGTGCCCAGCACCACATTGGCAGTTTTGCGCGCCGCACCGGGCAGGGTGAGAATCTGCTCCATCTGATCGGGGACCTGGCCGCCGAAATCACTGACGATCTTCTTCGCCGCTCCCACAACGGATTTGGACTTGTTGCGAAAAAAGCCCGTAGAGCGCACATCGGGCTGGAGCTGTTCAGGGGTAAGCGCTGCAAAATCCTGCACCGTGGGATATTTCCGGAACAGCTCTGGCGTCACCATATTCACCCGAACGTCGGTGGACTGAGCGGAGAGGATGGTCGCCACCAGCAGTTCCCACGCGCTCCGATGCTGCAACGCGCAGGTGACGTCGGGATACAGGACGTTGAGCCCTTTGAGAATCTCTTCAACCCGCTCAGGCGCGATGGGATTGTAGGCTTTCCTAGCTTGAGACTTCTGGGTTGGCAAGGGCGGCACGGCTGCAGGCCCTGGCTTGGGACGGTCGGTGTTGGGGCGGTCCGTGTGGGGACGGGCACTCTTGCCCGTCCGGGCGGTCCGAAGGACCGCAGTCGCACCCTGAGCCTTACGGGTTCCCTCTTGACGTCCGGAGCGAGAAGGCTGGCGCGGAGTATTGCCACGTGGCATGGGTGCTCCTCAGAACTGAAGGTAAATCTTAGCAAACTGAAAGAAGGCTGGGGCGAGAGCGCTCGCCCCTGCATGGGACAGAGCGCCTTTCGTAATGCCGCGGAACCACCGCCACAATTGACGCCCCGCGCCCGTCCCGGTAGTCTGAAAGTAACTTTCAACAAATTCAGGGAGTTCCATGTGGCAGTGAAGTCCATCCAACTCGGACAGGTTTGGCGTAACGACACCGACGGCCAGGATTATCTTGTCACCAAGATTTACAGTGAAGTCTTTACCCAGTACGCCTTGCTGCGGCCGGCAGGTTTGTCGGCGCCGGATGTGGCTACGGTTCGCGTGAAAGTGGTCAAGAACGCCGGCGGCGCCTCCCTGCCGGGCTACACGTTTACCCAGGAAGGCGCATTCTGAAGCCCTCCGCCCGATGGGCGGCCTGGAGAGGCCGGAGACAGCCCCCGCACCGAATCTGTTGTTCACATGACTGAAAAAATTCTGGCAGTGCTGTTTGTATTCATAAAGTCCGTTGTAGCCGCGACCGGCTACAGTGGCGTCGCTCTGTTGATGGCGATCGAGTCGGCATGCATACCTCTGCCCTCCGAACTGATCATGCCGTTCGCTGGATATCTGGTTTACGAAGGCTCGATGAAACTGCTATGGGTGGCCACAGCGGGCGCAATCGGCTGCAATCTGGGATCGTTGGTGGCTTATGAAATTGGCTGCTATGGCGGCCGGCCGCTGGTGGAGAAATACGGCCGCTGGATTCTTATGGGTCGGCGCGAACTGGACTGGGCCGACCGCTTCTTCCTGCGCTGGGGATATCTGGCGGTCCTGATCGCGCGGCTCCTTCCGGTAATCCGCACTTTTATCGCTCTGCCCGCCGGAATTGCCCGCATGCCTCGCGGACGCTTCCACATCTACACCTTTCTGGGCTCCTGGCCGTGGTGTTTCGGCTTGGCCTGGCTGGGCATGAAGCTGGGCGAAAACTGGCGGGAATTGGGCAAGTACTTCCATCAATTCGATCTGGTAATCGGGGTGGTGCTGACCGGGGGGATCGTCTGGTTTGTGTGGTCACATTGGCAGAATAGAATGCGAGTAAATGCGGAGTAATTGCAGATTTTTGATTGTAGATTGCAAATTGTTCTCCCTGGTGATCTCCCGAAATCTGGAATCTGCAATCTAAAATCTGAAATTCTTCACGCAGGAGATCCATCCATGAAGCCACTATTAATCGTGTTGACTGTGTTGGTGCTGAACGCCGTTACCTTCGCCCAAACCCCGCCTGCGGGAACAGACAAGCCCTTCGTGGTGGAGTACTACTACAAGGCCAAGTGGGGACATGCCGACGAATTCCTGCGGCTGTTCAAGAAGAATCACTATCCGCTGCTGAAGAAAGAAGTGGAGATGGGGCGGATGCTCAAAGTCTGGATGGACCAGACGCGCTATCACGCTACTGAAGACGGACGCTGGGACTACCGCGTCACCATCGTATTCCGTAATGCGGCCATCGCCAACGAACCATTTGACGAAGACACCCTGAAGAAGCAGATGTTTCCCGACCAGCAGACTTATGAGCGCGAGGAACAGCGAAGATTCGAGATTCTGGATGCGCATTGGGATGTGCCCGTAAGGGCGATGGATCTGGAGGCTAAGTAGAAAAGGTTTTGACCACAGAGAACGACAGAGGATCACAGAGGAAGAATTCCCCCTCCGTGTCCTCTGTGGTTAAAAATGGTTCCCCAATTCCCGATGCAACCATTCGCATCAGTCACCGTTCGCTGCCGCTCTGGTTGCAAATACTGACTCAATACGAGAACATATCCGTTTGCCCCACATCCCACGGAACTCATTAAGGAAGCAGCTCAAACATGCCGACGCGTCCCAGGAACGCAAATACCAAGACGGAAACAGAGTCGAAACACCGCAGCAGTGAGATCCAGGCGCCCAAGGGTAGGCTGGGTGTGATGATCCCCGGCATGGGGGCCGTGGCCACCACGTTCGTCGCCGGGGTCGAAGCTATCCGCAAAGGTCTGGCCAAGCCCATCGGATCGCTTACCCAGATGGGCACGATCCGGCTGGGGAAGCGCACCGACGCCCGCTCCCCCAAGATCAAGGAATTTGTTCCCCTGGCCACGTTGAACGATCTGGTCTTTACCGGCTGGGACATCTTCGAAGACAACATGCACGCGGCCGCCTCGAAAGCCGGAGTACTGGATACCCAGCTGCTGGACCAGGTGAAGCCCTTTCTCAGTTCAATTACGCCACGCAAAGCCGTCTTCGATCACAACTATGTGAAGAAGCTGGACGGCCCGAATGTCAAGAAGGGCAAGAACAAGATGGACCTCGCGGAGCAGGTGAGGACCGACATCCGCGAGTTCGGGAAGAGTTCGGGGGCGACGCGGCTGATCACGATATGGTGCGGCTCGACGGAGACCTTTCTTGAGCCCACCTCCGCCCACGAGTCGGTCAAATCCTTTGAAAAAGCGCTGTCCACCAACGATGAGGCCATCGCGCCTTCAATGATCTATGCCTACGCTTCGTTGATGGAGGGCGTGCCTTTCGCCAACGGCGCTCCCAACCTGACCGTAGACCTTCCGGTGATGCGTCAGTTATCGCGCGAGAACGAGGCCCCGATTTGTGGCAAGGACTATAAGACCGGACAGACGTTGATCAAGACTATTCTCGCGCCTGGGTTCAAGGCGCGCATGATTGGGCTGAACGGCTGGTTCTCCACCAACATTCTGGGCAATCGCGACGGAGAGGTGCTGGAAGATCCGGGTTCCTTCAAGACCAAGGAAGAATCCAAGCTGTCGGTGCTCGAGCACATCCTGCAGCCGGAACTCTACCCGGAACTGTATGGCAAGTTTACGCACAAAGTGCGCATTAACTATTACCCTCCCCGTGGCGACAACAAAGAGGGCTGGGATAACATCGACATCTTCGGATGGTTGGGGTATCCCATGCAGATCAAGGTGGATTTTCTCTGCCGCGACTCGATTCTGGCTGCCCCGATCGTGCTTGATCTGGTCTTGTTCCTGGACCTGGCACAGCGTAGCGCGGAGTTGCGCGGCCTTGGAATTCAGGAATGGCTGAGCTTCTACTTCAAGTCCCCCATGACCGCGCCCGGGCTTTATCCTGAGCACGATCTGTTTATCCAGTTGATGAAGCTCAAGAACACACTTCGGCACCTGAAGGGCGAAGAGCTTATCACCCATTTAGGGCTGGAGTACTACGACTGATTTTCAGCCAACATTGTTAGCGATATCGGCAAACAGAAATTAGCCGGCCATGGCCGGCGCGACATCAGGCACTAAAGGGAGAGCAGTGAATGGCGACAAAGATTGCGAAGACGGCAGATCGTAAGAAAGTGATGGACACAACCAAGAGCACCGATTGTCCTAAGTGCGGTAAAGCTACGCGTATCGTAAAACGGGTGAAGGACCGCGAGCGCGGTGTTCCCGGCGGAATCTTCATTTCCTGCTCCGCCTGCGAGTTCTACGAAAAACTCTAGTGCTGATGGGGAATTCGGATTCGTCTTGGAGTCGCTGGCCCTACCGGTCGCCAGCCGACCGCAACCGCGAGATAGACCGGCCGGAGCGGTTCACTGATTGTTGGTGTAGTTGCGATATTTCAACACCTACCCATGCGAATCAATACCTCTGCGATAAAATCGGACTCCCGTGGCGGCGAGTTTCTTCAGGATTAGCGGGCGTTCCATTATCCCCAGGGGCTGGGGAGACTACGGGAACATCCTGCAACACGGAATGACAGCGCACCTGCCAAGAGTGGTCGGAAGGCTCGCTCTTGAAAGGACCGGTCCCTATATTCCACCGATTACACTGCCCGGAATCGGCGATATCCTTCTGACCTCTGAGGCTCAGAAACTTCTGGAGTCGTCAGGTCTTTCTGGATTCAGTTGCCTCTCGGTTGAAAAAATGCGTATCGTTGAACTGCCGTGGGAGGGTTGGGACCTCAATGCAGAGGAGCCCGCGGAGTTTCCCGAGTCAGGTGAACCGGAAGACTACATCCTCGGAAGACCCCACAGCCCGAATGCCGCGGCAGCGCTGGGAGAACTTTGGGAGATTGTGGTTCCTCCAACTGTAAGAATTCTTCGCCCAAAGAGCGCCGTGAGTTCTTATACGGACCTACAGAGCATCTTGAGTTCGTTCAGGGACCTGCAGATTGACCTGAGCACTTGGAATGGTGCAGACCTGTTCAGAGGCGATGGCTATGGATCGATACTTTTTTCGGAACGTGCACGCGATTGGTTGTCCCGGCACTGGGGAAGGTACGTGCAATTTGATTCGTTTTCGACCACATAGTTGACGTTGTAATCACGCGATTGCACTCGCGACCGACAGAGGAAGAAGGAAACTGGGCTACGCGCTAACCGCCAGGCTCATCTGCTCCAAAATAGAACGCGCTTCGTCGGCTGGATTAGCGGCTGCAGTGATTGGACGTCCCACCACAATATAAGTAGCTCCGGCCGCGATCGCTTCCGCGGGTGTTACCACCCGGCTCTGATCTCCGTGATCTTTTCCCGCTGGGCGCACACCGGGCGTGACAATCACAACATGGTCGCCGAGTTCGGCGCGCAGTTCCGAAGCTTCCAGCGCTGACGCCACCACGCCCTGGCAGCCATTCGTGACTGCCAGCGCCGCCAGGCGCATCACCTGGTCCACTATTCGTCCGCGAACCCCGACCTTGTCGAGATCCTGGTCGTCCATGCTGGTCAGAACCGTAACTCCGAGCACCATCAAGGCAGGGTTGACAGTGCGCGCGGCCTCAGCGGCTGCGCGCATCATCTTGCCACCCCCGCCGGCGTGTACGGTGAGCATCCCCACGCCCAGATTCGCCGCCTCGCGCACAGCCGCCGCTACCGTGGTGGGAATGTCGTG
>JACXTT010012930.1_pt1 | contig 11044 bp, 15 predicted proteins | sample 9270951 | NCBI WGS metagenome assembly JACXTT01 (sample SAMN15532306, study PRJNA645909) | rock metagenome | isolation source: weathered quartz diorite | place: Puerto Rico | collected 2017-06-21 | reverse complement strand
GGGAGTTAGAAGACGTACGACAGTACCCTCTCTGAGTTCTGCGGCGAAGAGCCATGCTGGCGCTTGTGCAATCCCCAGATGTTCAAGGACACCCATCCGCATCTGTTCAATATCGCTGGTTCGAAAGACTCCCGTGGGGATAACACGCTTTGCGTCTTTGCCCAAGCCAAAGCTCCACGGCTGTACCGAACCCCGCTCGACCAAAACGACACCTCGAAGGCGGTTGAGATCGTCCGGCGATTCCGGTGCGCCGTGTCGTGTGAGGTACTGAGGAGTGGCGACGAGAATAATCATTGTCTGCGCGAACCTTCGCGCAACGAGAGTGGAGTCTGGAAGATCACCTGAGTGAATCGCTAAATCGAAGCCGTCCTCGATGATCGTCGTCGGGCTCTCCGATGCCGCCATCTCAACTGCCATGTCGGGGTAGGAATCAAAAAAGGCAGGCAATTTTGACACCATGTGGAGCCGGGCGAACGTGGGAGGAACGGTCACGCGAATGAGACCTTTCGGTGCCGTTTGGCCTCTGCCGATTCGTGAAGTCGCGTTTTCAAAGTCGTCGAGAATGTGCAAAGCAGACTCGTAAAAGTCGCGACCTGGCTCAGTTAGTGCAATCGAGCGAGAGGTACGGTGGATCAGTTCGGTGCCGAGTTCATTCTCGAGGGCAGAGATCTGCTTGCTGACTGCAGGTTGACCAATTCCACGTTCCTTTGCGACAGCGGAGAAGCTCCCTTTTTCAACCACCCGGACGAAAATCTGCATTGCATCGAATTTATCTACGCCGACCTCCGTATTCCTCTATGGAATGGATGCTATGCCATGGATAACGATTCTGCGCTTGTTTCTGCTCAATTCAAGAACTGGGAAAAAGAAACTTCCTCCTCGGCGTCATGCATTCCTATTAGGAATAGCCGGTATTCCCCATTGTGCCAAATCCGCTTGCAGTGCCGGCACATCAAGATAGCAGGCGATTGAATCAGCGAAGTGCTGAATCGCTCATCAGAAACCATAGGAGATCACATGTCTAACCTAACCGAAAAAGTTGCACTCGTGACCGGCGGTTCGCGTGGCATCGGCGCAGCGATCGCGAAACGGCTGGCTAAAGATGGCGCCAGTGTGGCCATCACGTACGCGAAGGACGCCAGCGCGGCGTCCGCTGTGGTAAAAGCGATTGAACGGAGCGGGGGAAAGGCTGTCGCGATCCAAGCCGACGCCGCCGACGTCCAAGCCGTCAAGAGCGCGGTGGACGAGACGGTCGCGACCTTCGGCCGTCTGGATGTGCTTGTAAACAATGCCGGCACGGCTATTCCGAAAACGTTCGAGGAGACCACGCTGGAGGAGATGAATCGTGTGATCGACATCAACGTCCGCGGCATACTGGCCACGACGCAGGCGGCGTTGAAGCACATGAAGAGAGGCGGCCGCATCATCTCGATCGGATCGGCCGTGGGCGAGCGTGTTCTGGTTCCGGGGCTCGTGGCCTACTCGGCCACGAAGGGAGCTGTAAAGATCTTTACTCAGGCGTTGTCCAGAGAGCTCGGGAGCCGGGGTATTACGGTCAACAACGTTCAACCGGGACCGATCGACACGGATCTGAATCCTGCGGCTGGTGATTGGGCGGTGCCTCAGAAGGCCGCCACAGCGCTCAACCGCTATGGGCATGTTGAAGAGATCGCCGCGATGGTGGCTTTCGTCGCCGGTCCCGAGTCCTCTTACATTACTGGGTCGAATCTTACCGTTGATGGCGGAATGAATGCTTAATCGCAAGTTTGGCCGACGATGAAGCGGGAACGGCCATCTCGGCCAGATGATTCTGCAGGATAGGCAATGTCGCCTCGATTGCGCGAAGTGCGCGGACGAATCACACGGAACGCATTTTCAAGTGAAGGAAAGTATCCAATGGCTAACGTGGTGAAGAAATACGGCATCTAGCGGCGTATGGAGAAGGGTTTCCCATTGAGGTGAACAGCGAACTTGTCGGGGCGATCGGGGTGAGCGGAGCGCCATCAGTGCAGGAAGGATGTCGATTGCGCGAGAGCAGCCCTAGCGCTCGTATCCGATGCTGTGCCTGGTGGACTGAATTCGTACGGCGATCGTTTACTCGCCGAGTGAGCGCCAAGGCGGCAACCAGAGTTGGGGAGGGGAGTCTTTTCAAGGAGAAATCTGATGAATACCCAAGTTGTTTTGATCACAGGCGCACTGACAGGCATCGGTCGCGCTGCCGCACTCAACTTTGCACAGCAAGGAGCACACCTTGTTGTGTCAGGTCGTCGAGATAAAGAAGGACAAGAGTTAGTTGCCGAGCTGCAAGGGTTCGGAGCGGAGGCCATTTTTGTTCATACTGACGTCCGCAAAGAAAATGAAGTGCGGGATTTGGTGGATAAGGCCGTCGTACGCTTTGGTCATCTGGATGCTGCTGTCAATTGCGCTGGAACTGAGGGCAAACCTGGCCCGGTTACGGAACAGACTGCAGAAACTTACGCTGCGACGTTCGACACAAACGTCCTGGTACGCTGCTCAGCATGAAGCATGAGATGCGAGTGATGCTTGCCCACTGCGCCGGCTTCTCAGAAAACCGGCCCTGACGAGTACTGCCGACGATTACAGAAATAGTTGTCATATGGCGTTCCTTTTGCTCGTGGTATTTAAGGCTTTCGTTCCCAGGCGATGATCCCGCTGAGGACAAACAGCAAAGCCGCGGGGGCGGGAGAACCGCCAACTACGGCTACATGCGTGGTGATTGCGCCAATCGTGACGATGACAAGCATGACGGCCGCATAGAAGGCGTACCCCGGAATCAGTAATCCGATGCCGCCGGCCACCTCCAGGAGACCGGTGAGATATCGAAACCACTGGCCGACACCGACCTTCTCAAATAGTTCGACCATTGCGGCGGTGCCTGCCAACTTTCCGCCGCCGACGAATACAAACGCCAGGGCGACGAACCCCGAAAGAGACCACAGAGTGATGAGCCGACCCTTGCCTGAGACGGCTGGCAGCATGTTTGTCGTTATCATAAGGTTCCTTTCTAATCCATCCAAGAGCCGCTACATTGATATCAAGATAATTGACATCAATGGTAAGAGGCAGAAGGATGCGGAAAGGACGCAGCGAAAAGACACATCCGGGGTCCATGTCTGGCTGGTGCTCGGGAAGGCGTTTCGCGCCTTGGCGACTCGTGCGGAGGTGAGCCTGAACCTGAGCGGTACAAGCCTCGGTGACTCGGAGTTCCGGGTGCTCGAACTGCTGCTCTACCAGGACCATCGTCGGTCAACACGATAGGTCCCAAAGTATGGCTCACTCCGGGATCGATCAGTGTCGCGGTTGACCGACTGCGTCTTGTTCAAGAGCGGTTAATATCGCTGGTTCTTGAATCAGTACAACCCACTGAAAGACGAACGCGGCCAGATCATTCGATGGTACGCTACGGGAACCGACATCGACGAACAGAAGAGGACGGAAGAGCGGCTCCGAAATGAAAACCTCGTTCTGCGAGAGGAAATCGATCGCACATCGATGTTCGAGGAGATTGTCGGTTCCTCAAAACCCATGCGCCAGATGGTCAAGCAGGTGGAGAAGGTGGAGCCGTCAGATTCAACTGTCCTCATTCTGGGTGAAACTGGTACGGGCAAAGAAAGGAAACTATGCCTAACCTCAATTGGAAACTGCTGACGAAAAAACGCGGAAGCTCTACCCAGGGCTTGCCGCCCGGAAAGGAACATCTCGCCTGGGTGACCAATACGGTCACACTTATCTATGGCGAACGCGATGCTGTCCTTGTCGATACGTTCCTGTCCACGCAACATTCGAAGGAACTCGTCGATTGGATCGCCGAGAGCGGCAGGAATCTAACGACGATTTACATCACCCATGCGCATGGTGACCACTTCCTGGGTCTGAAGCTGCTGCTGGATCGCTTCCCGAACGCAAGGGCGTTCGCCACCGCCGCGGCAGTTCCGGCCATGCAATACCAAATGAGCCCGGAGTTCATAAGCTCCTTCTGGGAGCCGCGCTTCCCCGGCCAGGTTCCCTCGCAGTTGGCGGTGCCGGAGATCCTCGACGGAGATACGCTCTACCTCGAGGGGAGAAGAACTGAAGATCATCGAACTTGGGCATACCGACACCGCGCATTCCACGGCCCTGCATGTCCCGTCGATCGGCCTGGTCGTATCCGGCGATGCGGTCTATAACAACACCCACCCCTACCTCGCGGAATCCAGTGCACAAGCCAGGGCCGAGTGGCTGAGCGCACTCGATAAGATCGAAGGTCTGCATCCGAGTGCAGTCGTCGCCGGTCACGGTGTCCTTGACCCCGATAGCTCTCCTCGCCACATTGAGGAAACCCGTGGTTATATCCGAGACTTCAACGCTGCGGTGGCAATTACATCGACGGCTAGGGAGCTTTATGAGAAGATGCTCACGTTGCATCCGAACCGGGTGAATCCGGGATCGCTCTGGGGAGCCGCAAACGCCGCGAAGCGATCCTAGCATTGGGAGAAAATCATGGCAAATCCCATTTTGGTCACCGGCGCGGCCGGTCGTGTAGGCGCGGTCGGACGCACGGTCGTCGAACTCCTGTCGAAGCAAGGCAAGGCTGTGCGTGCGATGGTGCGAACGGAAGACGAGCGCGCGCGAGCGTTGCGGGACATGGGTGCGGAAGTAGTAGCAGGCGATCTGCTGGATCTCGAGTCGATGCACAGGGCAATTGCCGGCTGCGAGACCATGTACTTCGCTATGTCAGTGTCGGATGACTATCTGGCTGCGACGGTGAATGTTGCGGCAGTTGCGAAACATCACGGCGTGAAGGCATTCATCAATAGTGTCGCAGATGACGCTTGCGCAGATGAGTATAAATGAAACCACCGCGAGCCCGCAGCAGAAGTTGCACTGGCTCGCCGAGCAGGCGCTGAACTGGTCCGGGCTTCCGGTGGTCCACGTGCGGCCAACAGTGCTATTCGAAGGCTCTTTTTTGATTCTCACTGCGGATTCGGTGAGGCGATCGAACCAGATCAGATTACCATTCGGCGAGGGCAAAACCTCTCCTGTCGCAGTCGGAGACGTGGCACGTGTGATAGCCGCGCTCCTCGCCAATCCGCGGCCGCACATCGGCAAGATCTATCATCTGACGGGCCCCCAGTCCGAGAGTATGGATTTCTACGCAAAGGAATATTCCGAAGCGCTTGGCCGCACGATCACGTTTCAGGACATTCCGATCGAGGCATGGAGGCGCGGACTGCTCGACGGTGGCTTGCCCGTTCATCTAGTGAATCACCTCGTTACGATGGCCGATCTTCACCGGGCGGGACGGTACGACCGGATGTCGGACGACGTTCGCATCCTTACCCACCAAGAACCGTTGACCGTGCAGGAGGTCGTCAGGAATAACGCGACCATATTCACGGCTTCAGCCGAAGAAGTCGCTGGAAAAGCATAGGAAGGGAGAAGGAGTCGCGAAAGTCTGCTGTGCTGCGCGGCGGTCACGAACGGCCGTGTGGTCGTGCGCGCTCGAATGATCGGAGTTTCTGTTATGAAGAATCTTCCTTTTTGGATTTGGGGGACGACGACTTGACCATGGCTCGGGTGTCGCGGTTCTCTAAAATTTGTCCGCCGGGCTCAGCTGTTCCCCCAACCGCGACATCCACCATGGCCCGGCCCAACTCATCGGCCGGAATCACCTGGTTGGGGAACAGCACCCGGAATGCGGGATAGATCGCGCGCAACACGCGGTACTCAAGCATCAACCGTTCCGGCATCGGGTAGTTCGTTTCCGAGCATGCTTCGTGTTTCTTGAAGGCGAAGTTGCTTTTGACACTGGAGCGGACTCGGCCCGTTTTGCCGCGCGATCTGCGCGACCGGATCTTGGTGTAAACGCCTCAGTCGAAATCAGCCGTTGTCGATCGAATAGCGTCGCGAAGCCAGAGGTAAGCGCGGATCAGAATTGAGTCTCGGGTGCCAGGCCATTAAAAAGTGAAACGCGTGTAATTCCTGTGGCGCCTTTACCAGACGTAACCTGCGATCCCGCTTGACCACGGATGTCATGCCACTGGTTAGAGTCAGCACGAGCTCTGTTCCGGGGAGGCATTGCAGGGCCACGCCGAAGTACGGCACGCGAATACACGAGTTGCGTTTCGCGCCAATAGCCGCCAATTGCTTGTCCGGAATGGTCTGCACGCCAGCATAGGTTCCGACGACAATGTGGTATGCCAACAGGTATTGCTTAAGCGATAGCGAGTCGCCAAAGCCGCTGTCATGGGCAACGGCGCAAATCCAATCCTCGCGATAGAGCCTTTCCGACTGGAAGTGCGACGGCAGGAGGCCGTCATCAATGTGGAGAACAAGATCCAGCTGCCCGTGTTCCACCAGCTCCGCGATGCCGCTCTGCCACGGATGGAACTCAAAATACACCTGGTAGCGCCCATTCGCATATTGCCGGCATAAACGTGGGAGAACGGCCGTACAAACATTGTCAGGGCCAGAAATGTGGAAGTGGCTCTTCTCCCGCACCGGATCGAAGGCAGTGGGCGCGACGAGGTGCTCCATCTTGGGCAGCAATCCCTCAAGATCATCGAGGATCTTGCGGCCTCGCAAAGTGAGCTCGAAGCCATTCGGCGAGCGGACCAGAAGGTCGTCCTGAAATAGAGCGCGTGCGCGCTGCAGAGCTCGGCTTACAGCGGGCTGGCTCAGCAATAGCCTTGATGCTGCCGCCGTGACGCTCTTCTCCTCCGCAATCGCGGCGAACGTAATTAAAAGGTTCAAATCGACTTGGCGGAGTTTCTCTAAACGCATGGCCATCATGACCATTATGCATGATCCGCATACCAGACTGGCGGCATCTTTGACTCTGTAGGCAGAAAGAGTGCACAAGAAGGAGGGTTCAGTGGAACAAGGAAACGGTTTACATAACAAGCGGGTGGTCATCTTGGGAGGTTCCTCCGGAATCGGTTTGGCGGTCGCTGAGCAAGCGGCATCACAAGGGGCCAAGCTCGTTATCGCCTCAAGCAACGCGGAACGAATTCAGAAAGCCATTGAATCGTTGGGCGGAAACGCGCAAGGGCACACGCTTGACCTCTCGGACGAACAGGCCGTTGAAACTCTCTTTACGAAGCTCGGTGCTTTCGACCACCTGGTTTTCACCGCTGGCGATAGCCTCCATTTGCAGAACCTTGCCGACACAGATCTTAAACAGGCCAGGCGTGCGTTCGAGTTGCGCTACTGGGCGGCGCTGGCTGCTGTTAAATACGCAAGCAAGAGTATTCGCAAGGGTGGCTCCATCGTGCTCACCACCGGAGTGGCCGGGCAGCGCCCACATAAAGGATGGGTGGTTGCTGCGAGTGTGTGTGGAACGATCGAGGCCTTGACACGCGCCCTTGCCCTCGAGTTGGCCCCGATACGCGTAAATGCGGTGTCTCCTGGAGTCGTTCGGACGAACCTCTGGCAGAACATGACTGCACCGGAACGGGAACGTCTGTATGAAAGCGTGGGCAACAATCTTCCAGTTGGCCGAGTTGGCGAACCCCGTGATATAGCGCAAGCCTATCTGTTCTTGATGCAGGAAGAGTTCAGCACTGGCCAGACCGTGGTAGTCGATGGTGGCACGGTGCTGGTCTGACAAGCGCCAGTGCTGCCTGCGTTACCCCAATCGATTGAATAACAAACATCGACGATGCCATCGCTCGTTTTGCCGATGAGTTCACGTTCACAGACCGCGGGATCGGATTGGAGTTCAAAGACAAAGGGCGGTTGACTGAATTCTTCCAGAAGACGCGGGAATACTTCCCGGACTCTTCTTTGCAGGCTGACTCAATTCTTGTGAGCCTCGATCACGTGGTCAGCGAATGGACGCTCCATACCAGCGTGACGGAGCCCTTCTACGGGGCCTTGTCTCGAACGGTTCAAATCTCGCTGCACGGAGTGTCCGTCGTTCGGACCAAAAACGGGGAAATTGCCGAATGGTCTGACTACTACGACGGACTGACCTCACGGCGCACAGCTCTAGCTGCACATTTTACGGATTGGGGCGAGCTCTAAGCGATAACACAGGTAAGCCGTCGCTATGGACGGTACAGCGGTATCGGCTAGGCTGTACGACTTCCATTTCTACCGGACGAGAGCGCCATCCCCGCTTCGCGGATCGCACGCCGCAGCCATATATGCGCCGCATCGGTGTTCATGCGCGGATGCCAGGCCATCAGATAATTGAATCTTCCCAGCACTTCTGGCGGCTTCAGAACTCTCAGGGAGAGATTGTTCGATTCGAACCTCGCGATGCAAGTCGGGACGGTCGCGAGTAAATGCGTGTCCGGTACGCAGCGGACAGCGGCAGTGAAATAGGGAACCCAGATCGGACATCGCCGCTTCACGCCGATTCCCGCCAGTCGCTTATCGGGTAGAGTTTGCAACTCGTCCCAGATACCGACGCCGACGTGTTCCGCCGCAAGATACTGCTTGAGCGTGAGCGCCCGTGGATATTTGTTCTCTCTCGCCGCGACGCATGAGTAGCTGTCGTCAAAAATCATTTCACTGGCAAAGCGAGGCGGAAGATATCCGTCGTCGGCATTGAGCATCAAATCGAGCCGGCCTTTTTCGATCGCCTCGAACGTCTGATCGCCGAAGGAAACGAACTCAATTGAGACCTTATCCGCTTTCGGCAGAACCATCCGGCAGATGAGAGGACAGAGTACGTGGGAGGCGTGATCGGTCACTGCTATCCGAAACGTCGTCTCTTCCTGGCGCGGATCGAAATCTTCTCCGCTCAGGAGCCGGTCCAGACGTGGCAGGATCGTCGACAACTCCTGCAGGAGACGCCTTCCTTTGGGCGTGGGTTCGTAGCCGGATGATGCCCGGACCAGCAAGTCGTCGTGGAACATTTCTCTTAGGCGTTGCAGGGCGCGGCTGACGGCCGGTTGGCTCAAGAGTAGCCGGGATGCGGCGCGCGTGACGTTCCGCTCCTCCGCAACTGCGGCAAAGACGATGAGGAGGTTGAGGTCGGACTGCCGGAGATGCGTTATGCGCATAATCGATATCGATATTATGCATTGGATTTATTTCCATAAGAAGCCCATAGTGAAGTCGTGAGCCGGGGGGATGACAGAAGGACCGGTATCAGACGTAAGGAGAAACGGTTTATGGCAAAGACAGCGCTCGTGACGGGCGCCTCTGGTGGAATCGGAGGCTCGATCGCAAAACGACTGGCTAAAGATGGATTTTCGGTGGTCGTGAACTACGCGGGAAAACCGGCCCTAGCACAAGCAGTTGTCGCAGATCTCAAGGCTGCAGGCGGACAGGGTATCGCTGTGCAAGCAGATGTGGCAAATGCCGAAGACGTGGAGCGCCTTTTCAAAGAGTCGATGGACGCTTTCGGCAGACCCGATGTGGTGGTTCACTGTGCGGGCATCATGCCGCTCTTTCCGATTGCCGGCGGAGACGTGGCCGCCTTCGATAAGGTGATCGCGACCAACTTGCGCGGAACTTTCCTGGTATTCGCGCAGGCGGCACAACATGTTCCTGATGGCGGGCGCATCATGGCTTTCTCCAGCAGCGTTCTTGCCAGGTCCTTTCCGACTTACGGTGCCTACATCGCTTCCAAGGCGGGAGTTGAGGGCTTGGTTCACGTGCTTGCCAACGAACTGCGTGGCAGAAACATCACGGTCAATGCGGTGGCGCCGGGCCAGGTGCGAACGGAGCTGTTCCTGAAGGGCAAGAGCGACGCACTGATCGACGAATTAAGGAAGATGAATCCGTTGGAACGGCTCGGCGAGCCTGAGGACTTCGCGAGGGTGGTTTCCTTCCTGGCAGGGCCCGAGGGCGGCTGGATCAATTCGCAGGTGCTGCGGGTAAACGGCGGGATCGCGTACTGAGGCGAGGAGCAAAGGAGAATCCCAATAAAACAAGTGATCGTGGTGACAGGCGCGTCCAGCGGTTTCGGCGCTCTGGCGGCTCGCGCTCTGGCTGATGCGGGACACATTGTATACGCCAGTATGCGCGAAACAACGGGCCGCAATGCCGTTCACGTGAAAGCCGTCCAGGAATTTGCGACGACGCATCAAGCGGACTTGCGCGCCATCGAACTGGATGTCGCATCGCAGGAATCCGTTGATTCCGCGGTACGGAAAATCGTCGAAGAGAATGGGCGGTTGGACGTGATGGTTCACAACGCCGGGCATATGGTCTTCGGTCCGGCAGAGGCGTTCACGCCCGAGCAGTTTGCGGAACTATACGATGTGAACGTCCTGAGCACACAGCGGGTGAACCGCGCCGCGCTGCCGCAAATGCGAAGCAAGGCCGCGGTCTGCTGGTCTGGGTGTCGAGCAGCAGCGTGGCCGGAGGTACGCCGCCTTACCTTGCGCCTTACTTTGCTGCCAAGGCCGGCATGGACGCGCTGGCCGTACTATACGCGCGCGAACTGGCGCTGTGGGGCATCTAAACCACAATTATTGTGCCGGGAGCGTTTACAGAGGGCACCAACCACTTCGCGCATGCTGGCGTGCCCGCCGACAAACAGCGTCTAGCGGAGTACGAAGCAGGACCTTATAAAGGGTATGGTAAGAAAATCCAGGAGGCCTTCGCCGCTATCGTGCCCGACGACGCCGACGTTAGCGCCGTTGCTGAAGCCATCGCGAAGGTTGTCGATGCGCCATTTGGCAAGCGCCCGTTTCGAGTGCACATCGATCCGACGCAGGACGGAGCCGAGGTAGCCTTCGGAGTCATCGACCGCGTTCGGACGGAGATGCTCCATCGAGTCCGGCTCGACGAGTTGCTCACCCCGGTTAAGACATAGCCCGAGCACCGGAATCGGTGTTGCATTTAACCTGGAATGGTGATGCGACCCATCGCGCTCGATGGCGATTCCGGCGATGCGGCTGGCGTAATCGATCAGCTGAATTTCGCCCAGGCCCGGTTGCCGAACTTCGCGGTAGTACATGCCAAACGTCCCCAGCACTTTGCCGTCGAGCGACATGATGGGCGTCGCCCAGGTGCAGGCTGTCTTGGCCAAGCAGGAAAATCGAACCCAGCATTCCCGGACTGTGCGCTTGCAACAGGCAGGTGG
>JACXTT010012929.1_pt1 | contig 11045 bp, 11 predicted proteins | sample 9270951 | NCBI WGS metagenome assembly JACXTT01 (sample SAMN15532306, study PRJNA645909) | rock metagenome | isolation source: weathered quartz diorite | place: Puerto Rico | collected 2017-06-21 | reverse complement strand
CGTGGTCGCTAGCGTGGAGTTCTTGAATCGGATCGTCACCCGATAGTCCCAGCGTGCATCCTCCGTCATGTGGTTGGCGGGCGTTTCAATCTTGACCGAGAGCAGGCGGCCACTCTCCACGCCCTTCTTGAGTACTGGGTAGTGGTTCTTCAGGTAGAGCTGCAGGAACTCCTGCTGGTGGCCCCACTGGACCTTGTAGTAGTACTCCATCGTGTAGGGTTGGTCAGCGGCGATTTGTGGGGGTGCACCTTGGGCGAGCACGGGCAGCGGCAATACCGCCAGCCAGGTCGCCGTCAGCACGCTCCTCATGGATCCTCCGAGGCTTGGGTGAACTGCGGGACGCGACGAGCGTCGCGGGAGCACCGACGTCCGTTCCTTGTGGGGCCGGAGCGTACCCTACCGCCTCCGGTTAGGCGCGGCGGCGACGCGCGCGTTTGACTCGCTTCCTTCCCGCCACAGCGATGGCCTTTTCCGCCCAGGGGCGGAGGGTTTCGGGGTCTTCGAGCAGGTCTTCCGGCACCTGGTAGTACCCCATCGCCTCGCCGCTCTCGCCGTAGGGCCGAAATGGGCCCATGCGGCGTGCTTCGAAGTCCGCGCGATTGGACTCATCGACCTTGAAGTAGAGCGTATCGTCGGCAATGAGCGCAAAGAAGAGCTCGCCCGCGTATATGCCGACGCCGCCGAACATGGTCCGAGTGCGGACCCGCGGAACGACCCGGCTCAACTGGTCAACGACGAAGGTCCGAAAGCTCGAGCTGACGGGCATAGGAAGTCGGACGACAGGGGCTAGGGGCCGGCCGTCGGATGGGGCGTGGCGACCGCCGTCGCCATCGTGAGCGCCGCGCTGTGTCGCGACGTTCACGCCATTGCGCTCCCCGCGCGCCCCGACAATTTACCCGCGGGCTGTGCAGCCGGACAGTCTGCCGCGCGGAGTCCCACGCGACGGACGCACCGCAACGCAGCCACCGGGGCGAGGTGAGCCCTTCAGGAGGGTCCATGCCACGACAGTTCGTCCTTGCCGGAGTACTCGCAGTCGCCGCGCCGCAGGCATTCGCCCAACAGCAGGATCCCCATGCCACGGTCACGGTCGGGACCGCCGTAGCTCAGCGCGGGCACGCCGGCTACGGCGCTCTCCGCGTAGCTGCTGGAGTGGATTCGGCCACGAGCCTGCCCGTCGCCGTCGTCAACGGCGCGCGCGCGGGGCCCGTGCTTGCGCTGGTAGCGGGGAGTCACGGGACGGAATACACGTCGATCGTCGCGCTCGGCCGCTTGCTCGGCCGGCTCGATCCCCGAGCCATCTCGGGCACCGTCCTCGTCGCCCCACTGCTGAACGTCGCGTCGTTCACCCAGATGACCGTCCATGTGAACCCGATCGACGGTAAGGGCATGAATGTTCAATACCCGGGCGACGCGACCGGTACACAAACGCAGCGAGCGCTAGCGAGCGTAGCCGCGGCGGTCGTGCAGCCAGCCGACGTCGTGATCGATCTGCATGGCGGGGACCTTGATGAGGACCTCCGGCCGTACAGCTATTGGTTTCGCGGCGGGCGGCCCGCCCAAGACTCCGCGTCCCGCGCGCTGGCCCTGGCGTTCGGCCTCGATCACATCATCGTGCGGGACTTCGACCTGGCCGATCCGGCGAGCCGGCGCAACCTGGGTGGCTACGCCATGTCCCTGGGGAAGACGGTATTCGTGGCGGAAGCGGGGCGCAGCGGCACGGTGGCACCGGAGGACCTGCAGCTCCTGATCGAGGGGGTGTTGAACGTGATGGGGGCGCTTCGCATGATCGATCGCCCCGTGCGGCCGGTGGAGCGGCCCGTGTGGCTGGACGCCAGCACGCGGCTCGTGGCCGATTCCGCCGGCATGTTCTTCGCAACGGCCGGTCGGGGCACGTACGTCGCCGAAGGGATGAAGGTCGGCTACACCACGGACTACCTCGGGCGTGTCACGGGCGAGGTCCGCTCGCCCGCGGCCGGCGTCGTGACCTTTATCCGCGGCGGCCCGTCGACGTGGAAAGGCGCGACCCTGGCGACCATCGGTCGGGTGCTGCCGGAGGTGCCGCCGTATCAGACGCCCGGCCGCTAGCGACCGCGCAGTCCAATGCTACGAGGAGGCGCACCGTTGTCCGTCTCGTGCGCAGCAGCAGGTCCTATGTCGTGCGCGCGACCTCGTGCAGGTACTCGACGTATGAGAACACCGCACCGTCAATGCCCTGGACCTTCGGATTGGCCGACTCGATCACGTAGTACTCGTTCGGTGCATGCGCGCCGCTCCCGTGTCCGAGCCCGAAGTGTCCCGCTGGCAGGTGGAGTGGCTCGCCCGTAAAGACGTAGCCCGGCCAGGAGCCGGCGTTGCGGGGGAGCACGACGGGATCGATCCCGCGTCGCCGGTACACCGCCGCTTGAGCACGGATCAGCCCAGCATCGGCCGGCGTGCTCGTGGGATCGTACCCGCCCGTCATATTGACCTCGATGTCAGCGAAACCGTGCTTCGCCAGGTGCGCCTTCAGCGCCGCCAACGCTTCCGCGGCGGTCATATCGGGCACGAGCCGCATGTCGAGCTTCGCGACCGCCCGATGCGGGAGAATCGTCTTCCCGCCTGGCCCGGTGTAGCCGCCGACCAATCCTTCGATATTCACCGTCGGGCGCGACATGAGCAGCTCGAGCGCTTCCTGCCAGCCGACGTCGTGTACCCAGTGATCCACGCCCAACAGCTTCTTGGCGACGTTCTCGTCCCCGCGGCGCGCTGCCTCTGCGATCATGGCTTTCTCGGCCGCGGAGAGCGGCCGCGCCTTCGCGGCAAAGCCTTCGATCGCGGGTTCGTTGCCGTCGGCCGAGACGAGCGTGGCGAGCGCTTCCACGAGGTGCCAGGCGGGGCTGTCCACGCGCGCCTTGTTGCTCGAGTGAATATCCAGGCGGGGGCCGCGGCCCCAGCGCTCGCCGCTTGAGACGAGCTCCAGCTCGACGACGCCCTTGGCGCCGAGCGTCATCGTCACCTGACCGTCCGGCGCCTGGGACGCGGACGGCATGAAGATGCCGATGCAGCGCTTGAGGGCCGCCGCGACCTCAGGCCGGCGGACGATCTGGGGGAAGTGGGGCGAGCCGATCTCCTCTTCGCCCTCGGCCACGAAGACAAAGTTCACGGGCAACTTGCGGCCCGCGCCCCGAATGGCGTGCAGTGCGGCGAGGAAGGACGCCTCCGGCCCTTTCTGGTTCACGGCGCCCCGGCCGACTACCGCCTTGCCCATGCCCGGCTTCTCGACGAGTGCTGCGTCCCAGGGCGGCGATGACCACTCCGTGGGATCCACCTGCTTCACGTCATACATGAAGTAGAGGCCTAGCGTCTTGGGAGCACCCGCGTCGAGTGTGGCGAAGATGCCGGGCGGGCCATCGGTGGCGACCTTGGTGACCTGGTCGAAACCGGCGTCCCGGAGGAGCTGCATCGTGAGCTCGCAGCCTTCCTGCATGCCGCGGTTCTCGGCGGCGATGGAGGGCTGCCGGATCCAGTGTTGCAGGCGCTCGACCGTTTCCCCGTGCCGCTTCTCGACCTCAGCGCGGATCGCGCTCAAATCGTCGTCGCGCCGCCGAGCGGCTCCAGGCCGCGCTGCGCGGACGTCATGACGCGGCGAGGCGAGCGCCACTGCGCTCGCGGCCGTCGAGACGAGGAACGCCCGACGGTCGATCGGGCCCGGCTTCCCGTTCAAGACCTCAGGTTGTAGCGACGAATCGCTCGCAAGGCGTTGACCGGCGTTCTCGGAACTGCGCGACATAGCGTGTCCCCCACGTTCAAGGTTGCGCGGCGGCCCGACCGGTGACGCGGTCTAACATATCCCGGGCACCTCCCGCGGCAACGCGGCTACCACGGGTGGCGACCAAGCAGTCGCGTCACCAGGCGAGGTGAGCCCCCTCACGCCACCGCGCGCTTACTTTTCCCGGTACGATGACGACCCGCGGCACCAGTCTCCGGCGCTTCCTCACCTATCTCCGCCCGTATCGCGCCTTGGTGGTGCTCGCGACGGTCTTCGGGATCGTGCGCTACCTCATTCCGCTTGCCCTTCCCTGGAGCGTCAAGGTCCTGGTCGACGATTTCCTGGGCCCAGCTCGAGCGCGACCGCGCATCCAGCTCGACTTCCTGATGGCCGGCCTCGTGGCGCTGTATCTCGTATTCGCCGTCGTGAGCTACTGGCGGTCGTACTTGGCGGGGCTCGCCGGGCACCGGCTGATCTTCGATCTGCGCCGCGATCTGTACCAGCACGTCCAGCGCATGAGCTTGTCGTTCTTCGACCGCCAGCGGATCGGGGCCGTCGTCGCCCGCATGACGAGCGACATCGCCTCGGCGCAAAACTTCGTCGGTGCCGCCTTCGTCAACACGGCGATGGATCTCGCCTCTATCGTCGCCATCATCGTCGTGCTCTGGATCGCGCATTGGAAGTTGGCCCTGGTTGCCGTGGCGGTCCTCCCCTGCTATGCCGTGATCAGCCACCGACTGACGCAGCTCATCCGGCGTCAGAGCCGCACGATTCACGATCAACTGGAGGAGATCTCCGGCGAGCTGCATGAGCAGATGGGCGCGATGGCGACCATTCAGTCGTTCACGCAGGAAGAGGCTGAGGCACGGGCGTTCGATCGTCACAGTCGTCGCTACCTCCGGAGCGTGTTGGTTAGCGTGCGGCTGCAGTCCGTGGCGCTCGGCGTCACCGGCTTCCTCACGGCGCTCGGGCCGATCCTCGTGCTCTGGTTCGGGGCACATGAAGGCATAGCCGGCCGCCTGAGCGTCGGCACCCTCATGGCGTTCTACGGGTATCTCGGCCTGCTCTACGCCCCCGTCCAACGGCTCGCCGAGCTCAACCTGATCGTGTCGAACAGCCGGGCGGCGATGGATCGCATCTTCGAGGTGTTCGACACGTACCCGGAGGTTCGCGAGCGGCCGGGCGCAGTCGAACTTGCCCGGGTGCGCGGGGAGCTGGCCTTCGAAGACGTCTCGTTCCGTTACAACGCAGGGGCTCCGGTCCTGGACGGCATCAGTCTACGGATCGCGGCAGGTACGATGGTGGCGTTGGGGCCGAGCGGCGCCGGCAAGTCGACGTTCGTCAAGCTACTGCCGCGCTTTTACGACGTGACCGCGGGCCGGATCACGATCGACGGCGTCGATCTGCGCGAGCTGACGCTCAGGTCCCTGCGACAACAGATCGGCATCGTGGCGCAGGAACCCCTGCTCCTGAGCGGCTCCATCGCCGAGAACCTGCGCTACGGCAAGCCCGACGCCACCGACCCCGAGGTCCGCGAGGCCGCACGACTCGCGTTCGCGACTGAGTTCATCGAGCGTCTCCCGGACGGCTATGGGACGGAGATCGGGGAGCGCGGCCTCAGGCTCTCGGGCGGCGAGAAGCAGCGCCTCGCGCTCGCACGCGCGTTCCTCAAGAACGCACCGATTCTGATCCTCGACGAGCCCAGCTCGGCGTTGGATCCCGAATCCGAGGCGCTGATCAAGCAGGCGCTGGCACACCTACTGCGGGGTCGTACGGCCCTGATCATCGCCCACCGCCTGTCCACCATCGAACACGCCGATGAGGTGGTGGAGCTGAACCGCGGACGGGTCGTTGAACGGGGATCGCATCGGCGGCTGTTGGCGCAGCGCGGACTCTATCACCGCTTCGCCGCCAGCGGCCTCGCGGCCGGTTCCAGCGACCCTGACCAATGACGGGAGCGCTGCAGCCCAATCGGACGGGTCAGTGGCGCGGTTCCTCACGCTTCGCTTTGACACCCGATCGCAGCCTCGATGGTTAGCCTCTCTCAGGGACACTCGGCGTCCGCCTCACGCCCCGAATCAGCAACCACAACATGAATGGAATCCCGGCGACGGCCATTGGCAGAAGCATCAGGTCGCTGCTGTACGACGGTGCGAGCAAGAAAGTCGCCGTGCGCAGGAAGAAGCCCGCACCCCCGATTATGAGCAGCACTCCGAACCCCTTAGGGAGGTAGTCCGAACGCATGATCAGGTAGCCGCGGATGGCGGTAGCGATGCCATACAGCGCGAGGAAGAGTCCTGCGATCGTCGCCCAAATGCGGAGCGAGAGGAGTGTCAGGGCGTTGCGCTGCTCGGCTGTGAACGCCGCCATGCCGGACGCATCCCCCACCACCAATGACGCGACGAAGTAGCTCGACTCGGCGGTCGCATAGATCACCATCGAGGCGATGCCGAAGAAGGCGCTGAGCAGCGCGAGATTCCGGCTCACGGGCTTGAGCAGAATGTAGAAGAACACGCACAGCGCGACGTCGCAGATCCCTTCGACTAGATAGGTCGCGAAGCCGAGCCGGAACAGGGTTGGATGGGCCAGGAGGGTCGCCGCCGTGGCGGCTGCGTCGCCCGGGACCATGATGCGACCGGGGATGTACGCCTCGCCGAGAGAGCCGAAGACGACCGAGAGGAGCATCGAAACGCCGGCGGCACGAGCGTACCGCTGAAGCGTCGTGACATCTACGGTATCAGCCATTGGCGGAGCCCTTGCGGGGGGCGCTCGATAGGTCGACTCCTACAGCCGACCAATACGTCCGCTCACGCGCGCGGTTTCATGAGCGTGAGCAAGAATTGGCGTCAATCGAGCAGCGTAGAGTCGTGCGACGACGGGCGCGGAACGGCAGGAAAAGGCGGGCTCGCGAGGGAACGCAATTCTTCTCACAAGAGCGCCTGGTTGCCTTCAAGCGCATGGCGCCAGGCGAACAGAGCGTAGACATGGGTTAACTACTTCTCCTACAACAAATCGGGGCGCCGGGATTTGAACCCGGGACCTTCTGGTCCCAAAGCAAATCGGAAACTGGGCGAGTTACGACAAAATGTGGTACTGGCGCGGTGTCCTGGGCATCGGCTGTCGTGATTCGAGCGTCAAGGAACTACCCAAGATCGCGCGAAACTCACAACGCGACTCACAACACGGCGACCCTCTGGACAGCGTCCAGAGGGTCGCTCTCAGCGCCGCCTAGCCACGCACCGCTCGCCGCGAGTTTACAGCGCAGCCGGTAGCCTCAGCAGCTGGGTCAGACGGCACGTTTCAGCACCTCGCGGTCCAACCGCTTCCCGAGCCGGTCCTTCTCGCTCTCCAAGTCGTACCGTGACTGGAGGTTGAGCCAGAACCGCTCCGAGGTGCTAAAGTACCGGGCCAAGCGCAGCGCAGTATCAGCCGTGATGTTACGCAAACCGTGCACGATCTCGTTGATCCGGCGCGGTGGCACGCTGATGTCCTTGGCCAACCGGTACTGCGTAATGCCCAGGGGCTTCAAGAACTCCTCGCGCAGAATCTCGCCCGGATGCACCGGTTGCAGCCTCTTCATCGCCATCATGCGCTCCTAATGATAGTCTGTGATCTCGACCCCATGTGCGTCACCGTCCCGCCACTCGAAGCAGATTCGCCACTGATCATTAATGCGGATGCTATACTGCCCCGCTCGATCACCCGACAACTTCTCAAGCCGATTGCCTGGCGGAACGCGGAGGTCACCGAGGTCTTCAGCGGCGTCGATAATCAAGAGCTTTCGAAGAGCGGCGCGCTGAAGCTCAACGGACCACCGCCGCACCCGCTGTCGCTCAAAGACGTTCTGGGTATCGGAGTCCCCAAAACTCTTGATCACCGGGTATCATAACGACATGCGTTATTAATGTCAAGCGTTACTATTGGGACCACCATCGATGGAGCTTCTGAAGGGCGATCGGAAGATCCGCATCGGCGAAGCGGCCTCTCGCGCGGGCGTCAACATCCAGACGATTCGCTACTACGAGCGGCGCGGCCTGCTGCCGCTGCGCGCAGTGCGGTGGGCGGTCCGGGAGCGGAAGACGAACGGGGAGCGCTTGCTGAAGGAGGCGGCGCGTGATCGCGGGAGGTTCCGGGTCTACACTGCCGAAGAACCCCCGGCGGCCCGTGATGAAGCACGACGAGTATCTTCAGCTACTGAAGGTCGCCGATCGCGTGCATCCGCTGTTCAAGGTGGCGCTGATCGTAGCGGAAGGTACCGGTCGACGGTTGTCCGCCTGGCGGAATCTGTTCTGGGACGACGTCGACATCGAGGCTGGGACGATCTCCTGGCGCGCGGAGTACGACAAGAAAGGGCACGAGCACGTGGTGCCGATGAGCCTGGCGGTGAAGGGCGCGCTCGCGGGCGCCCGGCGCGGCCGCCTCCCCGATCGCCGCGTCAACCCGAAGGGCCGCATCCGCGTACGCCGGCGCGATCTCCTGAAGCTTGCCGGGGCAAACCCAGGATCGTATGATGCCACCGCCGATGCCCAGAGCATCGCCCAACTCCGGAGGACGCTATGAGCCGGAACTCGAGGCGGTGCTGGTCGAAATCCATCGGCGAGCGGGGCCACCGCGTGCGGCTGTATGAAGCCCGCCCGGGCGGCCCGATCATGCGGTCCGTCTTCGTTGCCGGAAAGGAGGTGCGGAAGAGTCTCGGGCATCGCGACAAGGAGCAGGCGGTGCGGCAGGGGTACGAGCTGCTTACGGCCCTGCTCGCGAACGAGGAGGCGCTGGATGAGCAGAGTCTCCCGCTTGGGCTGCTCGCGGACCTGTATCTCGCAAGCCCCGCGCACCAGAGCAAGAAGCCACACACGCAACGCGCCGAGGGCCAGATCCTGCGCCGGGCGGTGGAGTTCTTTGGCCGCACCCGCCGGGTGGACACTCTCTCTGAGTCCGATGTCAAGCGGTACACGATGGCCCGCCGTCGAGGCGATGTGGGCCGCTCGGTGGGTGATCGAACGATCGGGGCAGACCTGGAAATGCTGTTGCGGGCGATCCGGTGGGCAGTCCGTGAGCGCAAGCAGAACGGGGACCGCCTGTTGAAAGAGAACCCGCTCCTCGGGTGCGGTTGCCGAGTGAGAAGAACCCGCAGCGGCCGGTGATGAAGCACGACGAGTATCTCCGGCTATTGGAAGTTGTCGAGCGGGTGCACCCGCTGCTCAAGCTCGCGCTGATCGTCGCGGAAGGCACGGGTCGGCGGTTGTCGGCGTGGCGGAATCTGTACTGGGATGACGTCGACTTCGACGCGGGGACGATCCGCCGGCGTGCAGAGCACGACAAGAAAGGGCACGAGCAGGTGGTCCCGATGAACCAAGCTGTGCACGACGCGCTGGTGGCTGCCCGGCGGGCACAAAAGAGCATCGGCAACACGCCCGTCTTCCTTGCTCCGCAGGACCCGGACAGCCCGTGCAGGGCCGACCTGCTCGGCACTTGGCTGCGGAAGGCCTATCAGTTGGCAGGGATCACCCCGCAGCCGCGCGGGATGTGGCATCCGCTGCGTCGGAAGTGGGCAACCGAGCGGAAGGGCTATCCGGTGAAGGACGTTGCGGCGGCTGGAGGCTGGAAGGACGAAGGGACGATGCTCAAGGCCTATCAGCAGGTCGACCCGGAGACGATCCGGAACGTCGTGTTGCACCCGACGCATCGCATCGTGAGTCGGTAAGTGGGGGAGAAACTCACAACATTACTCACAACACGTCGGATGGCGCAGCAAGAGCGCGGTGATGTCCTGACGGTTCTGTAAAAGCAAAAGCGACGTGCTACCTTCTCGGGGTCTTAGCAAACCTCGGGGCCCGGAATTGGGCGGAAGGGAGTACGTCGCCATGTCGAAAATAGCACCGAGCGTGCGGCTGCGCGAGCAGCTGGCCGCGTTTCTCAAGGATGCCGGCTCGGTCGAGTCGGGGGCGGCGGCGCTGAGCGAGCTGGTTGGCCTCGCGACGAAGCGGGTGGTCCAGGAAGCGCTGGAACAGGAGCAGACGGACTTCATCGGGCGGGAGCGCTACGTGCGCACGCCCGGTCGCGGGAAGCGGAACGGCTACGTCCCGGGCCACCTCGACACGGCGGAGGGGCGACTCGCGGTCCAGGTGCCGCAGGTGCGCGAAGCGGGGACGCCGTATCGCTCGGCACTCTACGACTTCCTCCGCGGGCACTCGGACGTGGTCGAGCGCTTGGCGGTCGAGATGTGGGCGCGGGGGTTGTCGACGCGGGACGTGGAGGCGGCGTTCACCGACGAGCAGGGAGAGTGCCTGCTCTCGAAGAGCGCGGTGGGCGAGCTGACCGACGCGCTGTGGACCGAGTACGAGGCGTTCCAGCAGCGTGCACTCAGCGACGTCGCGATCGTCGCCGTGTTCGTGGACGGGGTGTACGAGCCGCTCCGGGCCCACGGGATCGGGCGAGAAGCAGTCCTGGTGGCGTGGGGGATCACGTTGGCGGGCAACAAGATCCTGCTCTCGCTCGCGCTGGGGAATCGCGAGAGTCACGAGGCGTGGCGGGACTTCCTGCGGGACCTGGTGGCGCGGGGGCTACCGGTGCCGCTCACGGTGACGACCGACGGCGCCCCCGGGGTGATCCGGGCGGTCGAGGAAGTGTGGCCCCAGAGCCTCCGGCTGCGGTGTTGGGTCCACAAGATGCGCAACCTCGAGACGAAGATCCCAGCCGAGCGCTGGGTCGAGGTGAAGGCCGAGCTCGTAGCGATCCGCGACGCGGCGACGCTCGCGGCCGGGGAGCAGGCGACCCAGACGTTCCTCGAGCGCTATGGCCGCGAGTTTCCGGCGGCGTGCAAGGCGGTGAGTGAGGATCTCCCGGCGCTGCTCCATCACCTGCGGCTGCCGTGGCGGCTGCGGAAATTCGTGCGGACGACAAATCTGTGTGAGCGGAGCTTCGAGGAAGAGCGGCGGCGCTCGAAGGTACTGCCGCGTTTCTTCACCGAGAAGAGCTGCGTGAAGCTCGTGTTCGCGACCCTGATCCGGGCGGCGCGGCGGTGGCAGCGGATCGTGATCACGCCTCTCGAACTCGTGCAGTTGCAGTTGTTGTACGAGGAGCGCGGCCTGGCGCCGGCGCAACCGATCGGCCAGGTCGCCTAACCGAAGAGGAGCGCGTCGCGCATTCTTTTACAGAACAACCCGGACATGACCCAAGAGCGCTGCACCGAAAGTCATTGCAGCGCTGATTCTTCGAACAGTCGGGGCGCCGGGATTTGAACCCGGGACCTTCTGGTCCCAAACCAGACGCGCTACCGGACTGCGCTACGCCCCGTCAA
>JACXTT010012928.1_pt1 | contig 11045 bp, 12 predicted proteins | sample 9270951 | NCBI WGS metagenome assembly JACXTT01 (sample SAMN15532306, study PRJNA645909) | rock metagenome | isolation source: weathered quartz diorite | place: Puerto Rico | collected 2017-06-21 | reverse complement strand
GGGAGACGGCTGATCGAGTCTAATGGACGGTGGTTCGCCTTGTCTTTCGTCAAGCCGTCATCAATTTGGTTGACAATGCAATCAAGTACAGCCCTGAGGGCGGGCGCATTCGGATTGTCGTCCGAGAGCAGCCCCACGGCCCCACTTTGGAAGTCCTCGACATTGGGCCTGGGATCGAGAAAGAGCACCGGGACCGCATCTTTGACCGGTTCTACCGGGTGGATAAAGCGCGTTCGCGAGAGATGGGCGGGATTGGCTTAGGCCTTGCGATCGCGCGTTGGGCCGTGGAGGTCCATGGCGGTCGCATCGAATTAGAGAGTGAGGATGGGAAGGGAAGTATATTTCGGATCAGATTGCCGTCAATGCAAACATGAAGGAGAACAAGAAATGAGTCGTATGACTAGACGAGAAGCAATAGGGACGTTTGTCACCGGCAGTGCAGTGGCTGCTCTGGTGGATTTCACAAAAGGAGGACTTGTTATGGCGGACGAAGCGCCGCAGAGTAGTGCAGCGCCGCAACTAGCGCCAGCCTATCGCGGAGTAAACCAGGTCAAACCTCTTCCTTTTGAGGCGAGCACACTTAAGGGGCTGTCGGAAAAGCTGCTGACTTCGCATCATGACAATAACTACGCTGGCGCGGTGAAACGATTGAACCAGATCCAGCAACAGATCGGCGGCCTGCCGAAAGATGCAGCGCCGTACCAAATGGGTTCACTCAAACGCGAAGAACTCATCGCCACGAATTCGATGATTCTTCACGAGTTCTACTTTGGCAACCTGGGGGGCGATGGTAAGGCCAGCGGGACCATTGTAGACCTGATTAAAGCCCAGTACGGCGCCATCGAAGCGTGGGAACAGGACTTTCGGCTTACGGGTATGTCGCTCGGCGGTAGTTCAGGCTGGGTGATTCTGAATTACAACCCGCAGGAAAACGCCGTGCACACTTATTGGGCTGCGGATCACACGCACAGTCTCGCCTGGGGTATGCCGTTGCTAGTAATGGATATGTACGAACACGCCTACCAGATGGACTACGGCGCCAACGCGAAAGGGTACATCGACGCCTTTTTCCAAAATATTAAGTGGGATGAGGTCAATCACCGAGCTGAGGCGGCGCGACCTCGCAAATGAGAGAGATCTCTATGAAATGGGTGACGCGCAAGTCGATCCGGATGAATCGTGTGGCCACTGCGTGGCTGATCCGCAGTTTCATTGATCTGCAAGCAGTTTTCTTTTTTGTTGAACCGAACGAAGTCGCCGAAGTCCAGCAACGTGAAGGCGCCAGGGGATTTGACGCCTCAGGGGCGACATACCCACACAGAGATGAGAAAGGCCGATGTTCGTTTGAAGCTCTGGTGGAGGAGTGTTGTGCTGGAGACCCTGTGCTCAGGGATATCGCCCGCATCGTCCGCGGGGCCGACTTTGCCGAGGAGATTACATTAACGCCAGAATCGGCTGGACTGCGAATGATCTCTCATGGATTCCCGTTGGTTGCGCAGGACGATAATGACACTGTGGAAAAGGCCGCGTTTCTCTATGATAGCCTCTATGCCGCGATCAAGGGACGGCGCGAAGGAAAGGTGTGAGCCAGCGTCGGCGTCTACTGGATGCCATTCCCATCGGCGCCAACGTGAGGGAGGAGACATGCGAACAATCATATCACTGATCATCACGCTTCTTCTCGCAAGCCCTGCACTTGCTGAAACACAGTCTGCTGCTGAGACAACGGTCAATTTTGCCAAGTTTGAGACGGGCAAGACTCCTCCTGGTTTCTCGACGGCTTTAACTGGCGGCGGTGGGCCAGTTACGGGGGTGGTGCAGGAAGTTGCGTCCGCTCCGAGCGGCGGGAAAGTGCTAGCCCAAACGAGCACCGATAAAACAAACTATCGCTTCCCTCTCTGCATTTATGACCCATTCATGGCTAAAGATGTTGAGGTTTCAGTCAAGTTCAAAGCGGTCGCGGGGAAAATCGATCAGGCAGCCGGGCTCGTAGCGCGATTCCAAGACAAAGACAACTACTACATTACCCGTGCGAACGCCCTCGAAGACAATGTCAATCTTTACAAGGTTGTGGGGGGCAGTCGTAAGCAGTTTGCAGGGGTCAAGGCGAAGGTACCCTCTGGCGAGTGGCATGGCCTGAAACTGGTGGCGAAGGGCCAACACTTTCAGGTGTTCTTTAACGACAAACTGCTGTTCGAGGCTAACGATGAGACGTTCAAGGACGCGGGTAAAGTGGGGCTCTGGACGAAGGCTGATAGCGTGACTTATTTTGACGATCTCCGGGTCAAAAGTGACGAGACACAATAGTCGTTGGGGAGGAAAGTGAGATATGGAGCAAGAGAGAAGCATTGTCCAAGTGGGCATCTGGGAGCTGGTGCGCTATTACCTCCGCCTCGGTGCACTCGGTTTTGGCGGCCCGGTTGCACTCTGCGGGCAGATGGAAAAAGAATTGGTCGCCGAGCGACAGTGGCTGACGAAAGAGGAGTTCCGCGATGGCCTCGCCGTGTGCCAATCGTTACCCGGGCCGCTTGCCATCCAAGTGGGGATCTATGTGTCCTATCTGCGAGGCGGGTTCTGGGGCGCATGGGCTGGAGGTTGGGCCTTTATCTTGCCCAACTTCATCATTGTGTCCACCATGGGCGCCTTGTACGTTCACTTCGGTGGTCTCTCCCCGGTGCGCGCCATTTTCTACGGCGTGAGTCCGGCAGTGATCGCCTTAATTCTCCACTCATGTTACCGCCTGGCCAAGCTTGGCATGGAAGACTTCGTACAGTGGACTATCGCCGGGGTGTGTCTAGTTGTGACAGTTGCCCTCCAGGCTGAAGTGGCCCTTCTTTTCATCGTGGCCGGAATCATCGGAATTTTCTATTATGGAACCCTGTTCCGTACAGGGCGTGTCCCTTCCTTGCCTCTTGTAGCTGCCGTCCCGCTCGGAGTCGGGGCTACGGGCGGTGTATCGAGTTCAATCCTGAGTAAACTGCTCGTGTTCTTTCTGAAAGCAGGGTCGCTGACGTTTGGCAGTGGGCTGGTCATCGTCCCGTTCCTGGAAAAAGGGCTGGTCCAGCAGACTGGCTGGCTAGATGAGCGACAGTTCTTGATTGCAGTGGCCATGGGGATGCTCAGCCCTGGGCCAGTCGTGATCACGGCGACCTTTGTCGGCTATTTAGTTGCGGGCTTTTGGGGGTCGCTTGTTGCTACCGTAGGAATTTTCTTGCCTTCTTTTTTGTTCGTCCTTCTCGTGGCCCCTATCTTAATCCGTCATCGCGCCAACCGCGACGTGCAGGGTTTCGTTAAGGGCGCGTATGCCGCCGCCATCGGGACCATCCTGGGAGCCTCGATCCTACTCGGAAAGATCGCTATCGGGGACTGGCTCACGGCTTTAGTTGGGCTCTTGAGCCTGACGGCGCTGACCCGCTGGAAAATCGCGAATCCCGTCCTGATTGCGGTAACGGCGGTCATCGGACTGATCGCCTTCCCAATCCTGAAACCAACATGGGTCTTCGTGAAATAAGAGAGACGAGAGTCCTATGTTGGAGTTTACTTTTGACAGGGACGTTGCTTCTTCCAGGGGCGTACGCTTGGGGCTATCGTCCTTTTGTCTCGACCGACGCTGTCGTGGCTGATCCCCAAGAGCTAGAGGTTGAGCTGGGATACTTTAGTCTCAAACACATGGAGGGAAAAAATACCATCATCATTCCTCAGGTAGTGTTGAATTACGGTTTTGTGCGGAACTGGGAAGTCGTCGGGGAGTTTGCAGTTGAGAAGCCTCCGGACGCCAGTGCTCGCCTGGTCGATCCCGGGCTGTTTCTCAAGGCGGTTTTACAGGAAGGGACCCTACAAAACAAAGATGGCGTCAGCTTTGCCGTTGAAGTTGGGCCGCTCTTCCCTTCGACCGTTCGAAAAGAAAAGCAGTTCGCCTTCCTCGCTTACCACATGCTCGCGATGGGCTTCGTCTACTTCAACATTTGGCAGATCAAGCAGTCACGGCCGGAGGACTTCGAGAAGGGCTTAATAGGTTTTGCGAGAGACAAAAGGGCCCTGCTGACTGCAACATCGCCATTCGCATTCAGCATCGTGCCCGAGCGTACTATGCTGCGCTTCCTCAAGCTTATCGCCTGTGACAATGGCAAGATCGGCACCTACGCGAAGCTGGTGGATGACCGCAATGAAGCCGCCCACCCCAACGGCAACATCTTCTACAGCACCCCGGCAGCGCTCGACGCCAAGATCGGTGAGATCCTGCGCGTGGTGGACGAAATCCAGACCTACTCCAAACCCATCATTGAGCAGTGCTACCGGGACTTCCTACTCCAGAACCACGACCCCGAAGAACGCGAGTACCCCGATGCCGCCGACCAGATCCGAGAGGTGCTGATCCGCGGCAACTACCTCTCACAGAAGGACATCGACATCTGTCTTGGTTTTGATCTCTCCAGCCTGGCCAGTCACCCACAGCATGACAACATGCGTGCACTGCACGAGGCTCTAATAAAGACAGAATACGGTTCTGGAGATGCGCTCGACGCGTCATAACGACCGACTCCAGCGTAATTGTTGTCACAGAATACCTTCTGTATGCTGACTTTGAGGTAAGCAAACATGATCAATACGATTTGGGCCGTAATTCGTGACGGCAAAATAGTCCCGCTGGAAACCGTGCAGGTCCCTGAAGGAACGCGCGCTTTAGTGACTTTGTTGCCCGAAGATGATGCTGGCTTCTGGTTAGCCGCGAGTGAGCCGTCGTTGAACGAGGTATGGGGAAACGCAGAGGACGACATCTATGCCGAGCTACTCGAAAAATGAGATAGTGCTTGTGCGGTATCCCTTCTCTGATCTGACAAACTCAAAGGTCCGTCCTGCCGTCATCGTCAATGCTCCCCATGCTTCTCAAGACGTTCTCATCGTCCCGCTCACAAGCAGAACAGCGGCGTTACTGATGGGCGAGTTTGTGCTCGCTGAATGGAAGAAGGCTGGCTTGAATGTCGAGACAGCCGCGAAGCGAGGTATCTTCACCATGCATGAGAAGCTTGTGCTCAAAAGTGTGGGGAGATTGTTAACAGTAGACGCTGAGAAGTTAGAAAACTCGTTGCGTGAGTGGTTGGATTTGCCCTAAGGCGGTAGACTACGGTGAAGTGAACGCATGGTATGGATCCCTCGGAAAAGTCAGCATACCCAAATTCTTCTACTCTCCTCTACTGAACTGACCCCTTTCTTACTCACTGAAATCGGACATACTCAAAGTCAATCGGCTGTCCCTTGATGCCTAAGGCTGGCGGGGCGATCCAGTTGGCGAATTTGCCTGGCTCAACCACGCGGCCCATCAGCGAGGTTACGAACGTCCGGTCTTCAGCAGTTGGCAACCAGTGAGGCGCCTGAGCATTCCATTCAGCTTCAGAGATAATACGTCCCTCGGGACTCACTCGTACTCCCGAAAACGTGCCGATGCGGCGGTTGAACACTTTATGAGGCAGTTGGAGACGGAAGGAGACGCCATTGCGTTCGAGCACCCGATTCCAGCGCGTTACCCCGCGAAGTGAGTCGGTGACAAAGTCATCACGTAATCGTTCGTTGAGGGACACCAACGCCGGCACTTCTTTCTCGACAATCTTGCCGTCAATAATGTCGAGAATCTTATAGGTTTCGTTTTTCAAAACGTGATCATCGTGAATCCTCGTTTCTCCGTAACGACCTTTCAAGCCCGAACTGAAGAACATGGCGGCATTGGAGGATTGGTCGGCCCCAAACAAGTCGAGCGTGACGCTGTAGTGAAAATTGAGGTAACGCTGTAACATCTCTAAATCGATAACGCCGAGGGTTCGGAGCTTATCTGGCTCCTCAATGTTGTGGCTGCGCATCACTTCGCAAGTGCGCTGAATCACGCGGGCGACGCCAGACTCGCCCACAAACATGTGGTGCGCTTCTTCGGTCAACATGAACTGGGTTGTTCGCGCGAGCGGATCGAACCCGGATTCCGCCAACGCGCACAGTTGGAACTTGCCGTCCCGGTCAGTAAAATAAGTAAACATGTAAAATGAGAGCCAATCCGGTGTTTGTTCGTTGAACGCGCCGAGGATGCGCGGGTTGTCGGCGGCGCCGGAACGACGCTCCAGCAGCGCCTCAGCTTCTTCGCGTCCGTCGCGACCAAAGTAACGTTGCAGCAGGTAGACCATCGCCCAGAGATGGCGTCCTTCTTCGACATTCACCTGGAATAAATTCCGCAAGTCATAAAGGGAAGGGCAGGTCAAACCCAGATGCTTCTGCTGCTCGACCGACGCCGGTTCGGTATCGCCTTGCGTAACGACGATGCGTCGCAGGTTGGCGCGATGTTCGCCCGGCACTTCTTGCCAGGCGGGCTCGCCTTTGTGTTCACCAAAATTTACTTTTTGGTCTTCTTCAGGCGCAGCGAGAAAGATGCCCCAACGATAGTCCGGCATTTTGACATAATCGAAATACGCCCAACCAGAGGCGTCGGCGCTTACCGCTGTGCGCAAATACACGTCAAAATTTTGCGAACCTTCCGGTCCCATCTCGTTCCACCATTTTAAGTAGTTTGGTTGCCAGCGCTCCAGCGCGCGCTGCAGCGTTTTGTCCGTGGAGAGGTTCACGTTATTAGGGATTTTTTCATTGTAATCGATGTTCATGGGGGGCTCCTGCTTGGGCTAGATGCGTTCCCAATTAAATTTCGCTTTGTTGCCGGTGCCGTAGACCTTGAGCGCTCCTAGTTCGCCGACGGCGTTCGGGCGAGTAAAAATCCAATTTTGCCATGCCGATAAACGACCAAAGATGCGAGACTCCATGGATTCGGCGCCGCCGAAACGGAGATTAGCCTCCAGGCCAGTCAGCGCATCCGGCGAAAGACTGGCGCGCTCCTCTAGCGCGATACGAATCTCATCGTCCCAATCGAGTTCGTCTAGGGCGGCGGTAACGAGCCCCAACTCTAATGCGTGTGCGGCGTCGATCGCCCGCCCTACTGTCGTGTGGACATTGTCAATCATTTTGGCGTCTTGGGAAAAGCGGCGCTCCAGACGAGTGCTATGGGTGACCATCGGGTAGTCGCCGAAGTTGAGCTCTGAAAGTTGCAGGTGAGGAGCTTCTGTTTCCTCTTCGGTTTGCCGCATGTAGAGGCGATCCGCCGCAAGGGCCAGTTCAAACAACGTGCCGACAAAACAAGAGTGTGGCTCGATCAATGCAAATAACGAGCGGGAGGAGACATCGAGTCTGGCGAGGGTGCGACGTAACAGGCCGATCACTTCGCGGACGAACCAGTGTGACCGATGCTGATTGAGCGTAGCATCCACTGCCGCCACGTGAGCTGCATCTCCCTGCGTTTTGAGCAGCCAGGCGCCAATTTCCAAATTGTTGGTCCGTAACATGAGAATGGCGTCATCGAGTTCGCGCGCTATTTGGAGTGGCCACCAGCTCGCGCCCAGTTCGAGAATCTTTTCCAAATTATCTGGTTGCGGTTGCCGCGGCGCACTGATTGTGAGTGTGGCCCGTCGTAGGTTGTGGTCAATTTGCACATTGACATAGTCGTAATGGTATCCAGACTCATCAATACTGCGTTGCAGCGGTGACAGCACAATCCCTTGCTCGTTGAGGGGGCGATCGCTCAACTCGGTAAGTTCCAGCGCGCGACGTTTCACTTGCTCGACGAATTGCGCAGGCTTCGCCAGGGCGTCAACCAAACCCCAATCCTTGGCGCGTTGGCCGCGGATGCCTTCCGTCGTGGTGCAGAAGATGTCGGCGAGGTCGTGTCGCACTTTGCGTTTGTCAACCAATCGAGTCAGACCGCCTGTCCCTGGTAAGACGCCGAGCATAGGCACTTCAGGCAAACTCACGGCTGACGAACGATCGTCGACCAGCATAATCTCGTCGCATGCTAAGGCGAGTTCATAGCCGCCGCCGGCGGTTGTCCCATTGCAGGCAGCGATGAATTTCAGCCCGGAATAGTGGCTCGAATCTTCAATCCCATTGCGAGTTTCATTTGTAAACTTACAAAAATTCACCTTCCAGGCGTGTGAAGAGGAGCCTAGCATGAAGATGTTGGCGCCTGAGCAGAAGATGCGGTCTCTGGCGCTCGTGATGACCACCGTACGCACTTCCGGATGTTCAAAACGGATCCGCTGCAGCGCGTCATAGAGTTCGACATCGACGCCGAGATCATACGAGTTCAGTTTGAGTTTGTAGCCTGGACGGAGCCCGCCATCTTCCTGCACATCTAGGGTGAGGGTCGCTACTGAGCCGTCACAAGCGAGTCGCCAGTGCTGATAACGGTCTGGGTGAGTTTGATAATCAACCAATGGCGCGCTCGGCGGCGCTGTTGCTGCTTCGGCTGCGAGACCCATGTCAGCCCTCCTTTTCGAGTGTAGAACTGTTGACGATGCGTTGTAGCGCTAAGAAACTCTCTTCCGTTGTTCGTCCTGAGGTGTCAACAAAAGCATGAGCTTTGCTGTAGAACGGCGCTCGGGCGGCGAGAATGCGCTTCAGGTCTTCCATGGCCTCTTTGTGCCCAGCCATAGGCCGGAAATCTCCTTGGGCGAGCACGCGCGCCATGTGTTCTTCCGGTTGCGCTTTAAGCCATATTGTGTAGCAACGAGCCAGTAAAAGAGAAAAGGTCTCCTCTTCGGAGACTATGCCGCCGCCGACCGCGAGCACGGCGCGCTCATGCTCCGCCAGCACGCGTTCCAAACAGCGATGCTCTATGCGGCGATACCCAGCTTGTCCATAGAGCGTAAAAATTTCACTCAACGGCAAGCCAGTGTCGTGCTCGATTTCTCGGTCCAACTCAATGAAAGGCGCCTGTAACGATTGCGCAAGCAAGTTGCCTAAGGTTGTCTTCCCTGCTCCGCGTAAGCCAATCAACGCAATCTGTCGGCGCTGGCTCGCTGCCGTATTCTGGTCGAGCGCTAACAATTCATGAAGAGGAACTCGGAGGGCGACGGCAATATGACGCAACAAGATAATCGAGACGTTGCCGTCCCCTGACTCTAGTTGACCGAGATAACGTTCGGATATGTCTGCCTGGTGCGCTAAGAACTTGCGCGTCATCCCTCGTTGCTCACGTAACTCACGTACGCATTTGCCCAACAGCAAAAGAAATTGGCCGTCCTCTGCATTGAGACCATCCGTCTGCGCGGGTGGGAAGATTTTTGCATCTGAGCGAGCATAGCTTGCTGTGGCCATAGACTACCTGCTGATCAAGATTGTGGCACTATAATGCATATTTGGTTTAAAATCAAGCATTATATTTCGTAAAAGTAGCGGTTGATTGGCCTGCTGAATGGGCGTGGTTGTCCATTTCCTTGAGCTTGTCTAAAGAAGAGGAGCAATGTGAATATCCTTTTCCGCGAACGCCTCAGGGAAGTAAGGAGAAGATCGTGCCGATCCCAGATATTCCGGAATCCTTTAATGCTGCCTCTGCGTTCATCGACCGGCATGTGGCGGCTGGCCACGGAGAGCGAGCAGCGCTGCGGTGGAATGATCAGGCGGTAACCTACGCGCAACTCGCAGCGAACGTGAACCGTGTGGGCAACGCCTTGCTTCGTCTTGGTGTCCGGCCCGAGGAACGGGTGCTGTTAGCAGTGCTTGACTCCCCTGAGTTTGTCTACAGCTTTTGGGGCGCGATGAAAATTGGCGCCGTGCCGGTCCCAGTGAATACGTTTCTGCGAACAGACGAGTACGCGTATCTGCTCGACAATAGTCGTGCGAGTGTGCTCGTCGTTTCGTCTGATGTGTGGCCGCTGGTCGCGTCTCTGTCCACACCACGCCTGAGAAGCCGCATTGTGATTGGCGCTGAAGAGGCTAATGCTTTGTCCTTCTGGCGCTTGATGGAAAACGAATCTCCCGTGCTCGATCCCGCGCCGACACATCGTGACGACATGGCTTTGTGGCTGTACAGCTCAGGCTCGACAGGAGCCCCGAAAGGAGTTGTGCATCTGCATCGCAATCTCCTCTACTGTGCCGAGACGTATGCACAAGAAGTGTTAGGGTTGGGACCGAACGACATAACGCTGTCTGCTGCCCGTCTGTTCTTTGCCTATGGACTGGGCGGCGGTATGACCTTTGCCCTTCATGCTGGCGCTACTGCTGCATTGGTGTCAGATCGACCTACGCCGGACAGCATGTTTGCTGCCATTCGTCGCTACCGCCCGACGATCTTCTTTGGCGTGCCCACGTTGTACGCTGCGATGTTGCAAAAGAAGGGCGAGGAACTTGTTGACGATCTCTCCAGTCTCCGACTCTGTGTCTCCGCCGGAGAGGCGCTCCCGGGAGAGTTGTTTACACAGTGGAAAGTGCGCTTTGGCGTGGAGATTTTAGATGGGATTGGCTCCACCGAGGCGCTGCATATTTTCTTGTCGAATCGCGACGGACAGGTCCATCCTGGGAGTTCCGGTGCTCCAGTTCCTGGGTATGGAGTACGTTTTATTGATGAGCGCGGACAAGACGTTCCTCAAGGTGAAGTCGGCGACCTTGTTGTTAAAGGCGGAAGTCTCACGGCTGGATATTGGCGGCGGCATGAGGCGACGCGCCGAGCCCTGCAAGGCGAGTGGCTGCGCACGGGGGACACCTACTATCAGGATGCGGACGGGGTGTATTGGTATTGCGGTCGTTCGGACGACATGTTGAAAGTTTCCGGTCAGTGGGTGTCGCCGGCTGAAGTTGAGGGCCTCTTGTTTCAGCATCCCGCCGTGCTTGAAGCAGCGGTGGTCGGTTGGGACGATGAAAATCGGCTTGTCAAACCTAAAGCTTTTGTGGTGTTGAAACAGGAATATGCGTCTTCACCAGCGTTAGCGGAAGAACTGCAAGCGTTTGTCAAAGCCCGCACCTTGCCGCATAAATATCCGCGGTGGGTCGTGTTCGTTCCGGATTTGCCTAAAACAGCGACAGGAAAAATCCAACGTTACAAGCTGCGGCAGGCGTAGAGGTGCGGAGAGGTATCCAATGAAACGGAAGCATGGGACGAGGCTCCTCTTGTGGGCGACTGCTTTTCTGAGCTGTCTAATCGCCTCAGTCAGCTTTGCGCAGGGTGAGCTTTCCCAAAAGGA
>JACXTT010012927.1_pt1 | contig 11045 bp, 11 predicted proteins | sample 9270951 | NCBI WGS metagenome assembly JACXTT01 (sample SAMN15532306, study PRJNA645909) | rock metagenome | isolation source: weathered quartz diorite | place: Puerto Rico | collected 2017-06-21 | reverse complement strand
GGGTATGCGGGGAGAAGGGAATGCGAAATGGGTCCGCGAGGAGGAAGGGGGGGGAGTGGGCGTTGTTCTTGAGAGGATGGACGAGGCCGATGTGCGTACGGTCATGCGTCATCCCACGACGATGATCGGCTCAGACGGCGTCCCCGCCGCAGGTGCGAAACCTCACCCGCGGTTATATGGCACGTTCCCGCGCGTGCTAGGCCGATATGCGCGCGCGGAGGGGCTGCTCCCGCTGGCGTGGCGGTGCCCCGATCGCGCGTAGATCGCCTTGGCACGAGCGGCAACGGGCCATATAACCGCGGGTGAGGTTTCGGACCTGCGGCGGGGACGCCGTCTGAGCCGATCATCGTCGTGTGATGACGCATGACCGTACGCACATCGGCCTCGTCGATCATCTCAAGAACAACGACCACTCCCCTCCCTTCCTCGTCGAGGACCCGTTGCGCAGTCGCTTCTGCCGGCAGACCGAACTGGTCGCAGAGGTCCTGGAGTGTCTTGCCTTCATACTCAGGATGACGCGGCGCCGAGGCGAGGAGAATGTCCTTGGGCGCGACACGGCCGATGCCGCCCCGAACCCCCTGCTCGTTGAGGGCATTGTTCTGTATGACGGCAGCGAGGACTGTGCTGCCGGAGGTGTAAGGGTACTGGTCGGCACTCACATCGACACCCCGAGCTCGCGCTTCCTCCAGTAAACGCAGTGAGTCGCGTACGCGCCCCCAGTTCTCCTTTCCGCTCGCCTTATGGTGCGAGATCTGCACAGGGACACCGCTCGCCTCGCTGATGTGCACGGCTTCGCGGATTGACTCCAGCAGCCCACCTGCCTCGTTGCGCATATGGGTGGTGTAGAGGCCGCCTGCGGCTGCGACCTCACCAGCAAGCGTGACAATTTCCTCGGTCTGGGCATAGCGTCCAGGTTCATAGATCAAACCGGTAGAGAAACCGATGGCCCCCGCCTCCAGCCCTTCCCGCAGAGCATCTCGCATCTGCGCCAGCTCCGCCGCTGTGGGTGCGCGTTGCGCATTGCCCATGGCTGCGAAGCGTAAGGTATTGTGTCCCACCAGGGCTGCGACGTTCAAGCTTGGCGGATTGCGGTCGATGGCCTGCAAGTATCCGGCGTGGCCGTCCCAGCCAGGCAGTTCGGTGTCGGGGTAGAGGAGGCGAAAGAACAGTCCCGCAGCTTGGTAGGGAGCAACGCCCATCCCGCAGTTGCCCACGACATCGGTCGTCACCCCTTGCATGATCTTGAAATCCATTTCAGGAGACAGGATGACGGCGAGGTCATCGTGGCTGTGCACGTCGATGAACCCGGGCGCGAGCGCCAGGCCGGTGGCATCAAGCACAGTGCTTGCATCTTCCCCAAGCTGTTGACCCACCGCAGCAATACGGTCGCCCCGCAAGGCCACGTCGGCTCTGACCGGCGAACCGCCACTCCCGTCATAGATAGTGGCGTTGCGGATAAGGACGTCCCAGCGGTCGCTTGCCATAGGTGTGCTCCTCCTTTGTCGGCGTCCAGACTTAGCACCGAGGAGCCGGCGAACACAAGAACTGCGCGCGAAATTTCCCTCTCCGGTGCTTTCTGTTACAAACTGAGGAGGCGGCTTTTCTTTCTGAGTGAATGGCGGAACGGGCGATGAATCGAGAACAGATGATCAACTGCCTGGACGGCCGCACGTGGGATGTCATTGTCATCGGTGGCGGCGCGACCGGTCTGGGGGTGGCAGTCGATGCCCAGACCCGCGGATACCAGACCCTGCTACTCGAACAGCACGATTTCGCCAAAGGCACTTCGAGCCGCAGCACCAAACTCGTCCACGGCGGTGTCAGGTACTTGCAGCAGGGCAATATTGCTCTGGTGATCGAGGCACTGCGGGAGCGAGGACTCCTGTGTCGCAATGCTCCCCACTTAGTGCAGCATCTGGCCTTTGTGGTGCCGCGCTATCGCTGGTGGGAAGGTCCATTCTATGGCATCGGTCTCAAACTTTATGACATACTGGCTGGCTCACTTAACCTCGCGCCTTCTCGGCAACTCGACCGGCAGGAGACCATCCAGCGCATTCCCAACATCGCGACCGAACATCTGATCGGTGGCACGATGTACCACGACGCGCAGTTCGATGATGCGCGGATGGCCATCACCCTGGCCCAAACCGCGGCCGATCACGGGGCCGTGCTCATCAATTACCTGCGTGTCTCCGGCCTGATCAAGCCTGAAGGAACTGTGGCCGGCGTGCAGGCGGTCGATGCGGAATCCGGCCGGTTATACGAACTGCGTGCGCGAGTGGTCATCAACGCGACGGGCATCTTCGCCGACCAGGTGCGCTGTATGGACGATACTGCCGCTGAGCCGCTGGTCTCGCCCAGCCAGGGCGTTCACCTCGTGCTCGATCGCACCTTTCAGCCGAGTGAGACGGCGATCATGGTACCGCATACCGATGATGGTCGTGTGCTCTTTGTGATTCCCTGGCATGAGCGAGTCTTGATCGGCACCACTGATACTGCAATGGAACGACCGGAACTCGAACCGCGACCCCTCGCAGAGGAGGTTGGATTCATCCTGCGCAACGCGGCGCGCTACCTCGAGCGCGATCCGGCGGAAACGGACATTCTCAGTGTCTTCGCTGGGCAGCGGCCGCTCGTACACCCAAACGGTTTGGGGGTACAGACCAAGTCGATCTCGCGTGAACATATGGTAGTGATCTCCGAGTCGGGGCTGGTCACCATCGTCGGCGGGAAGTGGACAACTTACCGCAAAATGGCGCAGGATACGGTGGACGATGCGATTGCGGTTGGGGGGCTACCGGAACGCCCGTGCGTCACCGAGAACTTGCGGGTACACGGTTGGATGAGCCGCGAGGATCCAGCGCTGCCGCAGGCCGGACACTTGCAAATGTACGGCGCCGACGCGGCCGCCGTGCAAGCCTTTCTCGCGGAAGATCCGGCGCGCACCGAACTTCTGCACCCACAGCTTCCCTACGTCTGTGGGCAGGTGCTGTGGGCCGTTCGTCACGAGATGGCACGAACGATTGAGGATGTGTTGGCGCGACGCACGCGGAGTCTCCTGCTTGACGCCCGTGCTGCGCTTGCCGCCGCACCCCGAGTGGCCGAACTGCTAGCCGGCGAACTCGGGCACGATAGCGTGTGGATTGCTTCACAGATCGCGCAGTGGCGGGAGTTGGCCCGCGGCTATCTACCGGCCGGTGTATGATCTCCCACACGAGAGAGAACCGCTATACGGCCCGCAATCGAGGAAAGAGCCTGAGGCCGTTGTCCCGCTCGATCGCCGCGCGGGCTGGTGCGTCAAAGCCATCGTAGGTGTTCAGCCCTTTCACTGTCGCCGCGGTTATAGGCTCTGGCGCGAACGGGAGATCGCTGCCAAACAGAATGTGTGACGGATCAACCAATTCTTGCAAAGAGCGCAACGCGTAAGGCACAGCCGAGAGCGCCGTATCATAATAGAGCCGCTTGAGATAGGTCATGGCTCCCCGTGGGGCTTTTTCGCCTAATCCCGGCTGCATGTTGCTGAACAACGAAATCCGCCAGGCCAGATAAGGCACTGCCCCACCGGCATGAGACAAAATGAACGAAATATCTGAATACCGTTCGAGCGTGCCGCTGTAGATCAAGTTAGTCACTGCCCGGGTGGTGTCAAAGATGAAGTCCACCAACGGAGCCGGCAGCGTAAGTTTGGGCACGGTATAGCCCGGTGGCACGTTGGGGTGAATGAAGACGACAGTTTTTCTACGGTTGAGTTCAGCATACAAAGCATCAAACTCTGGATCGCCCTGGTACTGATCACCGACACTGGCCAGTAACACGATCCCATCGCATTTCAGCGTATCCAGCGCGTACTCGACCTCCCGCAAAGCAGCATCGACATCCGGCAAAGGCACCACCGCGAAAGCGCCAAAACGGCGCGGATGAGCGCTCATCAGACGAGCGGAAATCTCGTTGCAGCGCCGAGCCAAGTCGCGGGCAAAAGCTCGATCCCCGAAGTAAATCCCCGGTGCTGAAATTGAAGTGACCGCGGTGGCAATGCCCTGGCGGTCCATCACCGCGAGCGCTGTTTCTACGGACCATTTGGGAAACGTCACGCGCCCAACATTGGTAACACCGACACCGGCCAGGGCCGTCAGATATTCCGGCGGCAGAATGTGATGATGGACATCGATACGATGCGGTTCAGTAGCCATAATTGTTCCCCTTTCTGCCCTGCATAGCGAGCTTCGTCTTCTTGACCGTCTGACCATACGGTGGTAGCAGGGCGACTGTCAATTCTTCCGGCCGTCAGGTTATCGCCCCTGTGGCTCATGAAGAACTTTCTGCGCTCTCTTCGCTCCCTCTGCTTCTGTGAATTGTTCTCCAAACTCTAGTTGACTCACCGTGGTGCCCAGAGTACCCGTGAACCGGGCGGTTCCCTTTTCACCACACTAAGACGAAATGTGCGGGCCAATAGGAGGGTACAGAGTATGAACACCCAGAGAGAAGGATTAAGCACGGAGTTACTGGAGCAAATCCAGGCGTTTCAGCGAGAGTTCTTGCCGAAGGTTCCACAAGAAATTGTCGCCACCTTGCAAAAGACTACCACGAACTTGGTCCAATCCGGCATTGCCGAGCGCAGCCTGCGCGCGGGCGCCCACGCACCGAATTTCACCTTGCCGAACGTGCGAGGGGAGCCGGTCACCCTTTCGCGCTTGCTGGCACGTGGCCCCGCGGTGGTGGCGTTTTATCGCGGCGGCTGGTGACCCTACTGTAACCTGCAGTTGCGGGCGTACCAAAAACGGTTGCCGGAAATCCAAGCGTTAGGAGCCTCACTGGTGGCCATTTCACCGCAGCTTCCTGACAAATCGCTTTCGACGGCAGAGAAAGATGAACTCACGTTCGACGTATTAAGCGACGTCGGCAACAATGTTGCGCGGCAATTCGGCCTCGTCTTTGCCCTGGCCGATATCCTGCGGCCGCTCTACAAACAGATTGGGGCGGATTTGACTGTGTACAACGGCGACGAATCGTGGGAACTGCCGATGCCAGGGACGTTCGTCATAGCCCGCGATGGCACCATTCGTCTGGCGTTTGTCGATGCCGATTACACGCGTCGTTTGGAGCCGGCAGCAATCGTAGAGTGCCTCCGCACGGAAAGTGAGGGTATGCATCATCATGGCTGAATCGACACAGGCTCCAGTTGCGGTCGTCGTGGGGGTCGGACCGGGGTTGGGCGCGGCTTTAGCGCGTCGCTTTGCGCAGGGATATGCTGTGGCGCTGCTGGCGCGTAAAGGAGAATACCTGGTAACTCTCGCCAAGGATATCGAAGGCGCCGGCGGACGCGCGTTGGTGGTCCCCACCGATGTGGGTCAAGCGGACCAGATTGTTGCAGCCTTCGACACCATTCGTCGCGATCTGGGCGTGCCCGAGGTACTGCTCTACAACGCCGCGATGCGTCCGGTCGGCCGGCTCATGGAGACTAAGCCCAGCACGTTCGAGAACACCTGGCGCGTGAGTACCTTTGGCGCATTTCTATGTGCTCAACAAGTTGTTCCTGACATGCTCGCCAAAGGCAAGGGCGTGATCTTGTTCACGGGCGCGACCGCCGGGGTGAAACCTTTCCCTTCGTCTGCCGCATTTGGGCCCGCCAAGTTTGCCCTCCGCGGCCTAGCGCAAGTGCTGGCGCGGGACTTGGGGCCGCAAGGAATCCACGTCACTTACATCAACATCGATGGCGCCATCGACATGCCTGCCATCAGGCAACGGTTCCCCAATCTTGCTGATGAGGACATGCTCAAGCCTTCCGCCATTGCGGAAAGCTATTGGTATCTGGCGCAGCAGGACCGCAGTGCTTGGACGCAGGAACTCGATGTCCGTCCATTTAAGGAGAAGTTCTGAACAAGTGAATGCTGCGTTCAAGGGACAAGAAAGGGGACGCGATGGATTTGCGCACGATGGGAGTTTTCGCTTTTCTCGACGGCCTGAGCGGGGTGCAAACTGGACAATTCGCCCGCAAAGTGGAGCAGCTCGGCTACAGTACGCTGTGGTTCGCCGAGAGCGCCGGTCGCGAGAGTTTTTCGTTCGCCTCGTACCTACTAGGCCAAACCGAGCGGCTCGTGGTTGCCACTGGTATCGCCGTGGTCTTTTCGTATGAGCCGATTGCTACGGCGAATGCCGCCAGGACGCTTGGCGAATTGTTCGAGGACCGCTTCATTCTGGGCCTAGGCGTAAGCAACAAAAAGGGAAACGCTCGGCGTGGTGTCGCATACGAGAAACCATACAGCTTCATGTGCGACTACCTGACTAAGATGAAAACTGCTCCATACGGAGCACCAAAACCGCAACACGAACCGCCGATTGTCTTGGCGGGGATGATGCCCAAGATGTTGCAGCTTGCCGCCACCGAGACCCAAGGGACACATACGTATTTCACCACGACCGAGCAAATCGCGCGGGTTAGAGCGGCCCTAGGTCCTGGTCCGTGGCTGTGCGCCGAACTGGGAGTGATGCTTGAGACCGATGCGGCCAAGGCTCGTGTCGCCGCGCGCCGCTACATGCAGATCTATTTGTCGATCGATCATTACGTCGGGAGGTTACGGGCTGTCGGTTTCACCGACGCCGACTTTGCCGAGGGCGGTAGCGACCGGCTCGTCGATGCGCTGATCGCCTGGGGCAATGAAGACAAGCTGCGCGAGCGGATTGCCGCGTATTACCAAGCCGGAGCAACGCACGTATGTATCATGCCACTCAGTTCCAGCGGCGGACTGGCGCCAGACGAACAGGCGCTCGAAGCCCTGGCTCCGCGTTGAGGTTTTGCAAGGAGGACTGCGATGATTGAACTCTACGATCTGGTTGGCGCTAAGGATTTGCGTTTCAGCCCGTATTGTTGGCGCACCAAAGCAGTGCTGGCGTACAAGAACATTCCCTATACGACCGTTCCGATCCGTTTCTCCGACAAAGACAAGCTGACCTTCTCCGGCCAGGACCGGGTGCCAGTGATCAAGGATGGCGACAGAGTCGTGTACGACTCCTGGACCATTGCGGGATACTTAGAAGACCAGCAGCGTGAGCCGCGGATCTTTCCTAGCCTCGGACTCAAAGAGGCGTGCCGTTTCTTTAATCTCTATGTGGATCGCACCCTGCACCTGGCCTGCCTGCCGGTCTTCGTGTCCGACATTTTTGCCAAGATCGATCCAGCGGACCGCGACTACTTCCGCACTTCGCGTGAGGCGCGTTTTGGCATGACGCTGGAAGCGCTGGCGGCCAAGCGGGCAGAGAATCGTCCCAAGTTGCGGGCAGTCCTCACGGATCTCGATGCGACGCTCGCCGGGCAGGACTACTTTTTTGGTGTGCTCAGCTACGCCGACCTCTGCCTCTTTGGCTCGTTCAAGTGGATAACCGCAGTGAGCGACGAACCGCTCTTCGACGCGACCTCTGCCCTACAAACGTGGTGGGGGCGAATGCACGAGCGGCTAGGAATGTAGTGAGGCGAAGGGCGGGTGCCACTGGCGGCTGGTCCGCCAGTGTTGGTGGCGCAGCCCGGGCAGGCAAGCTTCCCGTGGCCCCCAAGCCCACGAAAGCCATCCACTCAAGTGCAAATCCCTATAACCTGCTTTACTGAACGGCGCGACTCTGTAGTATCGAACTCATTGTCAATAAATACCGAGGAGGCAAAACCATGGCGCGTCCGATTGATGTGTATTACTGGCCCACACCCAACGGCTGGAAAGTCACTATCCTGCTCGAAGAACTGGGTGTTCCCTACAATGTTATCCTGGTGAACATTGGCAAGGGCGAGCAATTCGAGCCAGATTTTCTTAAGGTCTCACCGAACAATCGCATGCCGGCTATAGTCGATTATGAGCCAGTAGGTGGCGGCGGCCCGCTCTCGGTGTTCGAGTCCGGGGCCATTTTGGAATACCTTGCCGAGAAGCACGACAAGTTCCTTCCACAGCATGTGCGCGGCAAATACGAGGTCTTGCAGTGGGTCTACTGGCAGATGGGTGGGCTGGGACCTATGTCGGGGCAGGCAAACCATTTCCGTAACTATGCCTCGGAGAAACTCGCATACGCCATAAATCGCTATACCGATGAAGTAAACCGTCTCTATGGGGTGATGAACATCCGGCTAGCGGACCGAGAATACCTCGCCGGCGCATACTCCATTGCCGACATGATGTCGTGGCCGTGGGTCGTGGCGTATGAGCGGATGGGGCAGGATCTCAACGAATTTCCCCATCTCAAGCGCTGGTTCGAAACCGTGAAGGCCCGGCCAGCAGTTGAGCGCGGGTTCGCGGTCGGCCGCGAACTGCGGCAGGAGATGAGCGAAGAAGCGAAGAAGGTCCTATTTGGTCAGCGGGCGCGGCATTAGAGCGAATGCCGATTGTGTATGTACAGGGAGACGGATTTTTGCAGTGCGCAAGCCATGACGATGCGGCTAGCGAATTCAACTCTCGATCACTCTCACCCGGAGCTTCAGCTCCGGGCTCAGCGCACGAAGAGGGCTTAAGCCCCCTGAGAGCCTGGTTTACCAGGCTTTGTTACCTCAGCCCGACGATTTATCGTCGGGTGAAGGCTCAGCTGCAAACCGCTCTTAGACTCCCCCTGGCATCACGCCGAGTGAGCGCGCCGGTCTGGTTGGAGGCTGCGAGCGAAGTCTGCGGCCAGTCGTGCCGCGTCGACCGGCTGGAGGGACGATATCGTGATGCGCACCGCCGGCGGACTCTTGAGGCGATAGCGTTCCCCAGCTCGCGCTGCCCAACCGGCAGCGGTCAAACTTGTCACCACTTCCACTTCTCCTCTGACCGGGACCCACACATTCAAGCCTGATCGGCCCCGGGCGGGAATACCGTAGTGTGCCAAGGCCGCGATCAGGGCGGTTCGCCGGGCGGTGTAGGCTGCGGCCGCGGCGTGTAGGCGCTCAGCTGTGGTTGGCTCTGTCCACAGTGCCTCGACCAGCCCTTGCAAGATGTGACTCACCCAGCCAGCTCCCAGTTGTTGCCGACCTTCAACCCGAGCAATGGTCGTGGCATCGCCGGCCACAAGCGCCAGCCGCAGATCAGGTCCAAGCGATTTCGAGACCGAGCGGATTACCGCCCAACGTTCTTTCTGGCGATGGCAGACGGTCAAGGCCGGCATTCCCGCTACTGGACCGGCATGGTCGTCTTCGATGACCAACACTTGGCTATGAGAGTCGAAGAGTTTGCGCAGAGTATACGCCCGCCGCTCGTCGAGGGCCGCACCAGTGGGGTTTTGGGCGCGGGGGGTCAAGATACACGCTGCCACTCTGGTCCGCAGGACCCGTTCGAGGTCATCGGGGATGAAGCCGAAGTCGTCGATGGCCACCGGCTCGGCGCTCAGACCGAGCGCACTGAGAAGGTCGAAAATTTCACTGTAGCCGGGATCTTCAACCGCAACGCGATCTCCGGGCCGTAAGTGCGCCTGCAGCACCCGCTCGATTGCGTCCAGCGCGCCGCCCATGACTGCCAGTGAGGTCGCGGGAATCTTGTCGGCGGTAAACTGCTGCGCCGCGAGTTCTAACAGCCGAGGCCGGTTGTTTTGTTCGCCATATAGATGAGGACGAAGGTCGAGCTGTGCGACAACATTGCGAAGGCGGGGAAGAAGAGCCGGGTCAGGGTTGCCGTAGGCCAGGTTACTTAAGTGGCGTGGGACCTCGGCGGTAGAACGAGCGAAAAGCGGCGGCCGGGAGCTGACCTGCGTTCCGCGGCGTCCCTGGGCGCTGAGCACGCCGCGTAGCCGCAACGTGCGATAGGCCGCAGCCACCGTCGTCGGGCTCACTCGTAGTGCTGTAGCCAGGGCACGCACCGTCGGCAGTGTGGCTCCGTGCAGGAGCCGGCCGGCACGAATGCCGTCCTCGATGTGCGTGGCTATCTCACTTGCGTTTGTTCCCGCAATAGGATATTGTAACATAACTTTCATATTTTTGTATTGTAACAAAATGAAAGGAGATCGTCAATGGCGAGTTTCCTAGCAACCGAGCGGACCACGGTCCGGCGTATGCCGAAGCGGGCATCTTATGAACGGGCCGTCATCGAAGCGATTCTCGATGAGGGCCTCATCTGTCATGTCGGCTTCGTCGTCGATGGCCAGCCCTACGTTATCCCGACCGTTCACGCGCGGGTGGGAGACCAACTCTATGTCCATGGCTCGGCAGCCAGCCGCATGCTGCGTACTGTGCGGGAGGGCATCGCGGTCTGCGTGACGGTGACACTGCTCGACGGCCTCGTCCTCGCCCGCTCGGCGTTTCATCATTCGCTGAACTACCGTTCGGTGATGATCCTAGGGACGGCAGTCGAAGTGACGGATCGAACCGAGCGACTGGCGGCGCTGAAGGCGGTTGTAGAACATGTTGTTCCCCAGCGGTGGGCGGATGTCCGATGGCCGAGTGAGCAGGAACTCAAGGCGACGATAGTGCTGAAACTCCCCATCGAAGAAGTTTCCGCGAAGGTCCGCACCGGACCGTCGCTCGATGAAGAAGAGGATTATCAACTCCCGTGCTGGGCCGGTGAGGTTCCCTTACGGCTCGTTGCCCAGCTGCCCGTCCCCGATCCCCGACTCAATCCCCAAACTGTTCCTCCGGAGTATGTGCGTGATTACTGCCGATCACGGCCGGCGGCGGTGGAAACCGCGGCCCAAGCAAACGAAGGAGAATAAAGGGTTGTGCAGGCCTGGTGAGCACGGTGGGCAGGGACGGGAGGGTGGCTCCTGCCCACTGCGTTGCTTGCCTATGAATTGAGGAAGGCGGTCGTCAATCGCACGAACTCTGCCGACTGCTCGTAGGGGACCATGTGTCCGGCCTGGTCGATCAATGCCAGTTTCGCCTGCGGGATGAGCGTGCGGAAACGCTCGGCGTACACGGGGGGGACCAGCGTGTCGTTCTTCCCCCAGAGCAAGAGCGTCGGCGCCGTGAGGCGATACAGGCGCTTCGACAGGCGGCGGTTCGGGATGGGAAAGAGAATCTTCCCGGCCATACTGAGACGCCGCGAGTTGCCAATATAGAACTCAGCCAGGGCTTCAGGGTTCTTCATGTCGAGGCCGCCGGTGAG
>JACXTT010012926.1_pt1 | contig 11047 bp, 12 predicted proteins | sample 9270951 | NCBI WGS metagenome assembly JACXTT01 (sample SAMN15532306, study PRJNA645909) | rock metagenome | isolation source: weathered quartz diorite | place: Puerto Rico | collected 2017-06-21 | reverse complement strand
CGCCGCGCGGTTTGCATCGAGGCTCCCGTGCGCCCCCCTTTCGCCCGTGTGCCGGCGCTTTTGCCCGGGCCGGGGGGGGTGCCGAAGACGCCCGCGTGGTGCTTTCGCTGCCGCGGCCCGCCGCACTCCTCACCACTTGTTCCCGGGGGGGTTGCGAAAGTGAAGGGGGGCGCCTCTCCTTACGGGCCCCGCTGCCGCTCCTGCTTCGAGTCGTACAAGGCCGCGGCGCAGGATGATCCTGCTGTGCAGTTGACCATTCCTCAGCCGGTCGGGTAAGGCTGACACTTCTTGTCAGGCGCGCATGCGCGAAAGTGGCGGAGAGGCGCTTTCGCGGTTGGATCTGGATTCAATAAGGAAAGACAGATCAGCGGTTTAGCTTCAGCGGGCGGGGTGGTACTCCGCTTGCGCTCAGCGCTCCCGGGAACCTGAGGAGAGGTCCAAGTGGCACTGCAGAAAGAGAAGGGGTTCACCCTGATCGAGTTGCTCGTGGTGGTGGCGATCATCGGGATCCTCGCCGCGATTGCCATCCCCAACCTGCTGCTGGCCGTCCAGCGCGCCCGGCAGCGCCGTTCGATGGTGGACATGAAGAGCATCGCCACGGCGTGGGAAGCGCGGAACACCGACATGTCGCGCTACAACGCGGCGGGCGCCAACTTCGACGGATGCGATCAGATGGTGGACATCGGGTCGGTGGTCGGGGCACTCACGCCGACCTACATCAAGCACCTGCCGGTACTCGATGGATGGAGCAATCCCTACGTTTGCTACACCGACGCCGCATGGGCCTCTGATACGCCTGCGCAAAAGTACGTGATCATCTGCGCCGGCCGGGATGGCAAGATCGACGACGTTTGGACGCAAGGGCCGTTCACGAATTTCGACTGCGACATCGTGTACGGGAGCGGCCACTTCCTCTCCTACCCGGAAGGGGCGCCGACGAGATAGTTGGTGGTCGATCGTTCGTCGCTCGTAGACGCAACGCCCGACTACCAACTACCAACCACCAACCCTATACTCGCGCCGCCGTGTCCCACTCACGCCGCGCCATTCTCTTCGCCATCGTTGCCGTCATCCTCGCCCCCCTCCACTGCCGCCGCGCCCGCGGCGTGGAGCGCGATCCGGTCGAGCGCGAGGCGGAAGAGAACCTCGTCAACTACCTGCGCATCGACACCTCCAACCCGCCGGGCAACGAGACCGCGGCCGCACGATTCATCCAGCAGTTGCTGGCCAGGGAAGGGATCGAGGCGTGGCTGGTCGGCGACGATCCGAAGCGGCAGTCGGTCTATGCGCGGCTGGTCTCCGGCTCGAACGAGAAGGCACTGCTGTTGCTCCATCACATGGACGTCGTGCCGGTCGATGCGGCGCGCTGGACGAAGCCGCCGTTCGGCGGCGTGCGCGCCAACGGCTACATCTGGGGCCGCGGCGCGCTGGACATGAAGTCGATCGGCATCGCCGAGCTGATGGCTTTCATCGATCTCAAGCGCCGCCACCTCCCGCTCCGCCGCGACGTGATCCTCCTCGGCGTGGCCGACGAAGAGATGGGAGGGACGCGCGGCTGCAAGGCGCTGCTGGAGAAGCATCCCGAGCTCTTCACCAACGTCGGCTACGTGCTCAACGAGGGGGGGACGAACGAGACCGTGGTCGATAAGGTCACCTTCTGGGGGATCGAGGTGCAGGAGAAGGTGCCGCTGTGGCTTCGTCTGACCGTGAAGGCGCCGCCGGGACACGCGGCGTCGCCGCCCGACGGCGGCAGCAGCGTGGCGCGCCTGATCCGCGCGCTGGACACCATCCAGCAGATCCCCACGCCCGATCGCCTCACGCCGGCGGTGGAGCGCGCCTTCCATGCGTTGGGGAAAAAGAAGGTCGACGAGAAGGGGGAAGTGCTGCGCGCGATCCGCCAGCCGCTCGACGTGGCGCGCATCGAGCGCGTGCTTCCGTCCGGATACCGCTCCCTGCTGCGCGACACCATCGCCGTCACGCGCATCGATACCGGAAGCTGCACCAACTGCCTTCCCGCCGTGGCCACCGGCGACATCGACATCCGCCTTCTCGACGACGAGACACCCGTGGCCATGATGGCGAAGGTGAAGCAGGCGCTGCCGCCGAAGGGAGCGACGCTCGAGGTGCTCCTCTCCGCCGAGCCGGTGCCGGAGAGTCCCAGCGACACCGATCTCTTTCGCGCGCTCGCCGCGGCGATGAAGAAGGCGGAGCCGGAGTCGGCGGTGGCGCCGTTCGTCAGCGCGGGGACGTCCGACAGCCGCTACTTCCGCGCGCGCGGCGTGGCGGCGTACGGGATCGCGCCGTTCAAGGTGAACTACTACGACGCGGATACGGTGCACGCGAATGATGAGCGGATCAGGCAGCGGTTTTTTGGGGAGGGGGTGCGTTTGATGCGGGAGATCGTGAGCGGGTTTTGCGCCAAGCGTTAAGGGAGAACGGGGAATGTTGAATGTTTAATGTTGAATGAGGAGGCGCCGATAAGCAGCGACTGCGCCGACTCCATTCAACAGTCAACCTACGACGCTGACACGGTGCACGCGAATGATGAGCGGATCAGGCAGCGGTTTTTTTCGGAGGGGGTGTGGCTGATGAGGGAGATCGTGAGCGGGTTTTGCGCCAAGCGTTAAGGGAGAACGGGGAATGTTGAGTGTTGAATGTTTAATGTTGAGTGAGAAGCGCCGATGAGCAGCGACTGCGGCGACTCCATTCAACATTCAACCTACGACGCGGACACGGTGCACGCGAATGATGAGCGGATCCGGCAGCGGTTTTTCGCGGAGGGGATACGGCTGATGGGGGAGATCGTGAACGGGTTTGCGCCAAGCGTTAGGGGAGAACGGGGAATGTTGAATGTTGAACGTTTAATGTTGAGTGAGACGCGCCGATGAGCAGCGACTGCGGCGACTCCATTCAACATTCAACATTCAACATTCAACATTCCCGTCCCCTCCCTTTCGCAATCATCGCCGTCGCTGCCCTTCTCGTCTTCGCCAAGCCCCTGCTCAAGTATGAAGTTCCCACCTTCCGCGACCACACCGACTACTTCCAGCCGCTCCGCTGGTTCACCGCGGACGAGCTGCGCCATGGGCGGCTGCCGCTGTGGAACGCCTACAACGCCTCGGGCGAGCCGTGGCTGGCCAATCCGCAGACGGCGGTCTTCTATCCGCCGGCGTGGCTCTTCCTGGTACTGCCGTTCGCCACCGCGTACACGCTCTTTCTTGCGCTGCACGTGATGCTCGCCGGGTGGGGAGGGTTTCTCCTCTTCAGCCGTTTCGCCTCGACCGGGGCGGCGCTCGCCGCGGCGCTGGCGCTGATGTTCTGCGGGCCGACCATGTCGCTCGTCGACATCAACAACAACCTTGCCACCTTCGCCTGGATCCCCCTGGTGCTCTGGTGCGCGCTGGCGGATGTGGGGCCGCAGTGGTGCGCCTTGGCAATTGCCATGTCCTTTCTGGCGGGGGAGCCGTTCTTCGCCGCGGTGGGGGCGCTGGCCTTCGCCTGGATCCGACGCCGCGACGCGATCAACGTCGCGCTCTCCTCCGTCGCCTTCTCCGCCGTGCAGCTCTTCCCGTTTTTGGCAGCGATCCGCGGCAGCGACCGCACCTCAGGCATCGCCCGCGCGCAGCTTCTGCGCGAATCGATGCCGCTGCGCGACTGGCTCGGGCTCGTCTCGCCGATCTCCGTGCGGATGTCGGAGCATTTCATTCTCATCGTGTACGTCGGGCTGCTGACGGCGGTGCTCGCCGCGATCGGCCTGTTCGCGGGGCGCGGCTCGCACGCCGCGATTCGCGCGGCGTGCGCCGCGGCGATCGTGCTCTGCGTGCTGATCGCCGCCGGCGCGTACTTTCCTCCCACCGCGGCGCTCCTCACGCATCTCCCCATCGCCATCTTCCGCTACCCCGCGCGCGTGGTGCCGCTGGCGGCTTTGGCCATCTGCGCCCTCGCTGCCCTCGGCGCGGACCGGGCCGTGCGGCCGCGGTGGATGTTCCCCGTCGCCGCGATCGTCTGCGCGGACGCCCTGCTCCGCACCATGACGCTCCTTGTCAGCGCGCCGTTCGATCCGCACGCCGTGCCGTACGACCGCAGCGTCGGCCGCGACGCGAAGCTGCTCCGCGTTGGCTTCGAGGAGTCGAAGCAGTTCGACCGCCGTGCCTGGATCGCGGGCTATCTCAATCTCTTCGACCACCGCTTCGATGCCTGGACCGCGGCTCCCTTCGCCTCGGCCGCGTACACGAAGCTCTACGCCACAGCTGTCGAGCAGTCGCGCATGGATGTCATCAACGCCATGTCGTGCGGCTACCTGCTGTCGCCCTCGCCGTCGGGGGAGGTGGTGGTTCGCCGCAATCGCGCCGCGCTGCCGATGGCCTATCTCCGCGCGGGTGACGGCCGCATCGCGTCGACGTCGTGGCTCGCCTTCACCCCGACCTCGATCTACGCCGGCATTGACGCGCCGTTCGACGGTACGCTCGTGGTCACGCAGCAGCTCGCGCCGGGGTGGAAGGCCACGATCGACGGACATGACGCGGATACGTTCCGCGTCGGCCTCTTTCGTGCGGTGCGGATCACGCGCGGCCATCACGAAGTGACGTGGCGCTATCGTCCGCTCGCTCTCATCGCCGGAGCGCTGGTGACATTTCTTGCGCTGTTGCGCTTGCTCCTTTCGTTCGTCTTTGTCAAGAGTTTGGCGACCGAAAAATTTTTTCGCTGATAACGCAAAATTGGGTGGCAACTTTCATCGAGGCGGGAGTAGAATCCCGCCTTTCGCAACGTTCGGTTCAGGGGCATATTCGATGGTCAGTATCGATGATCGTTTGAACCAGATCATTCGTGAATTGATTGGCAACGGCATCACGCTCGAGCAGGCTGTCGAGGCGTTCGAAGGGAAATACATCGTCGCGGCGATGTCGGCCAGTCGCGGCAACGTGACGCAAGCCTCCAAGGCCCTCGGCGTCCATCGCAACACGCTCCACAACAAGCTGCGCACGCAGACCATGCTCAACGGATTCGCCGAGTCGATCCGTCCGCGGCGCGCCGCCCGCGTCTCCGCCAAACGCGTCAGCGCACCACGATCGAAGGACGGCAAGTCCGGCCGCTCGTCGCGTTAGCGCGGAGCCGGCCGTGGCCGCCTCGCTCGACCTTCCGCAGCGCAAGGCTCTCGAAACAGCCATCACCGATCTCCTCCGCCGGCGCGGCAGCCGGCTGCTGACCGTCCGCGAGATTTTTGAGCGTCTCGAGGACCGCGACGTCACCCTCGAACAGGTGGCCATCGCCGTCGACGAGCTGGAGAACGACGGCGTCATCGTTCCCGTCCGCGGCAAACGCTACTCGCTGCTGGAGCTCACGCCGTACGCGGCCGGCCGCATCCGCGTGCATCCCGACGGCTACGGCACCATCTACGGCGGCGGCGGCGAGCAGCCCGACATCTACATCGATCGCCGCGCCATGAAGGGCGCCATGAACGGCGACCTGGTCATCGCGCGCGTCGACAAGCAGAAGCCGCAGTATCAGAAGCTCCGTCAGCGGAAGCTCATGGTCGGCGAGGTGGTGCGCGTGCTGCGTCGCGCCCATCGCACCGTCGTCGGGCGCTTTCATCACCACCCCAATCAGCCGTTCGTGGTGCCGTTCGACGTCCGCCTTGATCACGACGTCCTCATCGACGAGGGCGCCACCATGGACGCGCGCGACGGCGAGATGGTGAACGTGGAGATCGACCGCTACCCCGACCGCTCCAGCAGCATCGCCCGCGGCAGCATCGTGGAGGTGCTCGGATTTCTCGGCGAGCCGGGCGTGGACATCGAGATCGTCATCCGCAAGTTCCACCTCCTTCACCGCTTCCCCGACGAGGTGCTGGCCGAGGCGGAGCGCATTCCGGTCGAAGTGACCGCTGAAGAGATTGCCAAACGCGTCGACTGCCGCGAGCGCAACATCGTCACCATCGACGGCGAGACGGCGAAGGACTTCGACGACGCCGTGGAAGTGCGCGATCTCCCCAACGGCAATTACCTGCTCGGCGTGCACATCGCGGACGTGGCGCATTACGTGACCGAGGGGAGCGAGCTGGACGAAGAAGCCTTCGAGCGCGGGACGTCCGTGTACTTCCCCGGCCGCGCCGTGCCGATGCTTCCGGAGCGGCTGTCGAACGGCATCTGCTCGCTCAATCCACGCGTCGACCGGCTGACCCTCTCCGTCGATATCGAGATCGATCGCCGCGGTCGCTTCGTCGATCACAAGGTCTACAAGTCGGTGATCCGCACCAAGGAGCGGATGACGTACACCAACGTCGCGGCGATCCTCCAAAGTGTAGCGGCGCCCGCTTCGGGCGCCGGCGCGACGACAGCCGAAGCGGCTGTCGCTACACTCGAAGAGCGCTACGCCTATCTCATCCCCGACTTCGAGCGAATGCACGCGCTCTACGAAATTCTCCGCGCGCGGCGCGACGCGCGCGGCTCCATCGACTTCGATCTCCCCGAGGCGGACGTGCTGCTCAGCGAGTCGGGCGACATCGCCGCCATCAAGGCCACCGAGCGCAACGTGGCCCACCGCATCATCGAGGAGTTCATGCTCTCGGCGAACGAAGTGGTGGCGCAGGAGCTGGTGTTCGCCAACCAGCCGGGCATCTTCCGCGTGCACCAGCAGCCCGACCCGCAGAAGCTGCAGGACCTGCGCGACGTGCTGAAGGAATTCAAGCTGGCGCTGCGCGGCGACGTGGAAGACATCCGCCCCGGCGAGCTGCAGCGGGTGCTCAAATCCGTGGCCGGCACGCCCGAGGAGCGCTTCCTTACCAACATCATCCTCCGCTCCATGAAGCGCGCCTTTTACGCCGAGGAGAACATCGGGCATTTCGCGCTGGCGCTGCCGCACTACTGCCACTTCACCTCGCCTATCCGCCGCTATCCCGATCTCATCGTGCACCGCCGCCTGGCGGAGCTGGTGGCGCGCGGGCCGCTGCACGGATCGAGGCTGGAGGAGATCGAGCTCGCGCATCCTTTGATGGCCGCGCAGTCGAGCGACCGCGAGCGCCGCGCGGACGAGGCGGAGCGCGAAGTGCTGGAGTGGAAAAAAGTCATCTTCATGCGCGACAAGGTGGGCGACGCGTTCTCCGGCATCGTCACCGGCGTGGCCCCCTTCGGCCTCTTCGTTGAGCTGGACGAGATCTTCGTGCAGGGGATGGTGCCGGTGGCTACCATCGGCGGCGACTACTGGCAATTCCGCGAGCGCGAGCACCGCCTGCGCGGCGAGTCCACCGGACGCGAAATGCGCCTCGGCGACAAGGTGGTGGCCGAGGTCAAGTCCATCGACGAGGACCGCCACCAGATCGAGTTCCGCCTGCTCGAGATCGCTGGATCGCCCATTGCACAGCGGGAACGTGATGGTGAACGACCTCAACAGTCTCGTCGATGAGCGCGTAGCGCTCGAGAACCGGCTGCAAAACGAAAAAGGGGAGCTCTCCGAGACGCGCGCGGGCGAATACGAGAGCCAGTACGCGCGGCTGCAGCGCAAGCTGGCGGCGCTTTTCAAGGAGAGCGGCGCGGAGCGCGATCGCATCACGGTGATGCTCGAGCTGATGCGCATCCTGGAAAACCGCCTGGTCTACCTGCACAACTTCCTCGTCGACGCCACCACGGATCATCGCCTCCTGGCGCAACTGGTGACGCGCTTCATCGATCAGATCGCCGGATCCAACGTGCTGACAAACCTGGAGGCCACGTACTACCGCGCCGTGGCCGCGCTGTACGCCGGTGACGTCGCCATGGCGCGCTGTGCGTTCAGCGAGGCCTGCGCCTCCGAGGAATCCGACGAAGCCAACGACATCAAGTACAAGTCGTACGTCATCCTCGGACATCTCTCGCACGAGGAGCGCGACTACGCCAAGGCGAAAGAGCTGCACGACCGGTCGCTACGCTATTCGCAGAACAACAACGTCACCGCGCAAGCGCTGGCGCTGGCCGCGCTCAACGCGTATGCGTTGGCCGATCACGACGAGGCGCTGCACCTCTTCCAGGAAGCGCTGCAGCTCTTCGATCCCGCCCAGCCGTTCTTCAACTCATACTTCTACCGGAACGCGCTGCTCTTCTGCGCCGGCATCTACTTCGACCGCCACGATCACGCCAACGCCGAGCAGTTCTACCGCCGCGTGGCGGAGAGCGTGGATCAGAGCTCATACGACTACTTCGACGCGCTGGCGCACCTCGGCCGCATCGCCTACGCGCAGCAGCGCTACGACGACGCCGTCGCCGCCTTCGAGAAGGCCATCCAGACGCACCGCTTCAACGAGAACGAATACCTCGTCGACACCTGGTTCTGGATCGCCCGCGCGCACCCAAAGCGCGACCGCGCTGCCGACGCCCGCCCCTACCTGGAGAAAATCGCTGCCACGGACGTGAAGTACGAGAAGAAGCGGCAGGCAGTGGAGATGTTGCAGAAGGTCAGCTAGGGCTACGCAAACCTCGTCACCACGAACGCAATGTCATCCTTGAAGTCCTCGGTGGCGGCGAAGCCGCGCACGTCGTCGTAGATCGCCTCGTAGATCACGCCGAGGTCGGCTTCGGGCGATTTCTCCAGCAGCGCGGCGATGCGGTCGATGGAGTAGAAGTCGCCCGCCTCGTTGCGGCGATCGGTCAGCCCGTCGGTGTAGACGAAGAGCGTGTCGCCGGGCGCCACCTTCAGCGTGTGCTCGTCGAACGTCATCTTCGGCATCGCGCCGAGGAGGTGGCCCGGCTGCTCGAAGACTTCCGTCTGCCCGCTCTCGCGGCGGAAGAGGAGGAAGGGGGGGTGCGCCGCGTTCGAGAAGGCGAGGCTCCCGTCGGCGTCGACGCGGAAGAGCTGCGCGGTGGCGAACTGCGTCGGCAAGGAGACGCTGAAGAGGAAGTCGTTGAGCGACGACATGAACGACGACAGCGGCATATGCGCCCCCGCCTCGGTGTGGATGAAGCTCTTGAGCAGCGAGACGAGGATGGCTGCCGGAAGCCCGTGGCCGGAGACGTCGGCCACGAAGAGGTAGACCTGCTCGTCCTGCTGGAAATAGTCGTAGAAGTCGCCGGAGAGCGTCTCGCTCGGCATGTACGCCGAGCGTATCTCCAGCCGCGGCGCGTGGAAGGCGCCCTGCGGCACCAGCGCCTCCTGCACGCGCCGGGCGATCTGCAGGTCGCGCGTGATCTGCTGGTTCAACTTGCGGAGCTGATCCTGATAGCGCTTCACGCGCAGCAGCGCGCGGAGGCGCGCCAGGAGGATCTCCGTGTCGGAGCCCTTGGTGACGAAGTCGTCGGCGCCGGCGCCGAGGCCTTCCACCACGGTGCGCGCGGCATCCGCGCCGGTGAGCATGAGCACGGGAATGGTCTGCAGCACCGGATCGGACTTGATTCGCCGCGTGACCTCGAATCCGTCCATGACCGGCATGCGATAGTCGACCACCACCGCGTCGGGGATGAGGCGGGAGACGAGCGCGAGCCCCTCCTCGCCCGAAGTGGCGCCGCTGACCAGGTAGCCCTTACGCTCCAGGAAGCGCCGCGTCACCTGGAGGTCATTCGCGTTGTCGTCGATGACGACGAGCCGTTCAGGAGTTGCTCCGTTGGCCATCCGATGCTCTCTCGTCAAATGCAGGAAGCTGACCAGTTCGGTTCAGGTGGCGGCGAGGAGGGCGCGGACCTCGGCGAGGAGGAGAGGAATCTCGTCCTGGACGATCTTCCAGACATCGTCAGGATCGATTGCAGGATAGTCGTGAACAAGTTTGTTGCGGAAGCCGACGATGCCCGGCACGTTGGTGATGCGCAGCGCGATGTCGGGATCAATCTTTCGCAGGCGGACCACGGCCTCTCCGATGTTCGAGAGTTCTCGCTCGATCGCGGAGCGCAGCATTCGTTGCGTCTTGTAATCTTCAACAGACCCTGAGGCTGTGAAGTTGATGACTGCGGCGCAGGCGTCCGCAATGTGCCACAAGCGCGACTGTCGTTCCGCTTCTTCAAGCGGCATCATAGAGAGGATGCTCGCTGAGCTCGAGTACCTTCAGAAAGTAGGGATTTCGGACAGCGCTGCGCTCCACGAGATCCACCTCCCTCCCCAGGAGGTCCTGAAGATCCTGGAGTAGTCCGAAATACGAGCCGCCGAATCCCATCGTCCTTTGCGGAAAGAACTCCACCACGAAGTCCACGTCGCTCCGCTCCGGATCGAACGTCCCCTTCACTGCCGACCCGAACACGGCGAGGCGCTTGACGTGATACTTCACGCACAGCGCGCGGATCTCGGCCAGGTGGTCGGCGATCGCCGCCGGTAGCGCGTCCATGGCGCAAATTGTACCCTTCGCCCTCGCATGAAGCTGATCGTGGGGCTGGGCAATCCCGGCGCAGAGTACGAGCGCTCGCGGCACAACATCGGCTGGATGATCGCCGACGCCTTCGCGCGGAAGTTCCGCATCGCCATCGCCAGCCACGAGAAGAACGCCATGACTGGCGAAGGGAGGGTGGGAGGGGGGAGCGTGATGGTGGCCAAGCCGCTCACGTACATGAACCTCTCCGGCGACGCGGTGCGGCTGCTGGTCAACGCCTATCTCGAATCGACCGACGATCTGATGGTGGTGTACGACGACATCGACCTCCCGCTGGGGAAGCTGCGCATCCGTCCGAACGGCTCGGCGGGGACGCACAACGGCATGCGCTCCATCGTGGAGTCGCTTGCGACCGAGCGATTCCCGCGCTTACGATGCGGCGTGCGCGGTGCGAACTATGCGGAGGAGGGAGGGCGGCTGCGCGACTACGTGCTCGACGACTTCACCCGCGACGAGATGCCCGGCGTCGAGCGGATGATCGGGCGCGCCGTCGACGCGCTGGTCCTCTTCTGCCGCGGCGACCTCCGCCGCGCCATGAACGAGTTCAACCGTGATCCTGACCCGGAAGAGATCCCCACTCCATGAACCTCCACACCGTTGGTGAGCTGCGCGCCTCGGGCTACCGCCTTCGCTCGGTCAAAGACGAGATGCGCGAAAACCTTCTCGCGCCCGGTGCCCGCCGCCGAAAAACCTCCCCCGGCATTTCCGGCTACGAGCGCCTCCGCC
>JACXTT010012925.1_pt1 | contig 11047 bp, 11 predicted proteins | sample 9270951 | NCBI WGS metagenome assembly JACXTT01 (sample SAMN15532306, study PRJNA645909) | rock metagenome | isolation source: weathered quartz diorite | place: Puerto Rico | collected 2017-06-21 | reverse complement strand
TGCTATATTTATGAGTTGTGATTTCACCGATTTTTAAAGTGATTGCTCCAATATTAAAAATGATTACACTGTTTTTGTTCTTACAATTTAGGATTGAATGACCGAATGGTTTAGGAAAATAGTTAACACTCTAACATTTCAACAAATTGAAAAATACCCATATTTACCCATGGGTTTTAGCTAATGACGAAGGATTGAATGAGCGAATGAATGAGTAGAATAGCATTTAAACATTACAACTTTCAAACTTTAAAACAAATTGAAAAATACCCAAGAATACCCAAGTATTCGGGGTCTGCACCCCAACGTACACTTTAACATCATTTAACAAACAGGCTAATACTATTTAGCTATTTTCACCCTGCTTAACTATTGCAAGGGCTATTTGTAACTATAACAGACTTTTATCGTCAAAATATTAGTTGCACCATGCAACCATTTCAACCCGATCGCCATCTTACACAAAACTATTAGCTTGAAAAAAATAACCTACTCCATCCAATTAAGGTACCCTATAGCCTTATTGGTGTTATTATTTAGTATACCCGCACTGGCGCAAACCGTTACCCTGAGCGGTACCGTTAGCGATGCAAAAGGTACCGCCCTGCCTTTTGCCAGCGTTTACATCCGCAATACAACCAAGGGCACATCGGCCAATAGCGAAGGTAAGTACCAGTTGCAATTGGCGACGGGCACTTACGAAGTTCTTTTTAAAGCTATAGGTTTTAAACAAGAGTCCCGAAAAGTTCAAATAAATGCCAACCAGGTTGTTAACGTAACCATGCAGGCCGAGGCCTACCAGTTGCAAACAATCAACATCGGCGGCGAAGACCCAGCCTATGGCATTATCCGCAAGGCCATGAAAAAGCGCGACTATTATTTAAAACAGGTTAACAGCTACAGCTGCGAGGTATACATAAAGGGTATGCAAAAATTGCTGGACGCACCTAAAAAGTTTATGGGGCGCGATTTTCAGGCTGTAGCCCGTGAAATGGGCCTCGACAGTAACCGCCGCGGGATTATTTATCTGTCGGAGTCGCAATCAAAATTCACGTTCGAGCAGCCTGATAAGGTGCACGAGGAGATGATCTCGTCAAAAGTATCGGGCAATAACAGGGCGTTCAGTTTTAACCGCGCATCGGATATCGAAGTTAATTTTTATAAAAGCATCCAAAACTGGGGCGAAATAAGCAACCGGCCCTTTATATCGCCCATAGCCGGCAACGCCATGCTGTATTACCGTTATGAACTGGTAGGCACTATGGTTGAGAACGGCGAAACCATAAACAAAATAAAGGTTACCCCGCGCCGCGATTATGACGCGGCCTTTACAGGATATATTTATATTATTGAGGATAGCTGGCGTATTTACAGCCTGGACCTGTATGTGACCAAAAAAGCCAACCTCAATTTTATTGATACCCTGAAGATAAACCAGCAGTTTTTGCCGGTAAGCAAGGATGTGTGGATGCCATCGTCCATCAAGTTTGATTTTAATGGGGGCGTTTTTGGCTTTAAATTCGGCGGGTATTTTATATCTATTTATAAGGATTATGTGATTGAGCCGGTTGTAGATAAAAAGTTATTTAACGAGGTGATGCGCATTACCAAAGGCATTAATAAAAAAGACTCGGCATATTGGGCAGCTGAGCGCCCTATACCACTCACGCAGGAAGAAACCACCGATTATAAAAAGAAAGAAGTGTTAGCCGCCAAGCGCGAGTCAAAACCCTACCTCGATTCGCTCGATAAGCGCAACAACCGGTTTAAGCCGGTTAATTTTTTAATTGGCAGCGGCTATTTTCACCGTAACCGGTATGACAAAGAGTATATCCGTTTTAACTCGGTATTTAGTTCAATTACCTTTAATACGGTAGAGGGTTTTGCTTTGGACTATGAAGCTACCTACACCAAACAGATTGACAGCCTGAACAACAAATTTTTGGCTTTACGGGGCAAGGTGCGCTACGGCTTTGCCAGCGAAAAATGGCATGGCAGTGTAAGCGGTAATGTCCCGGTCGATAATTTTAACATTGGTTTTAACGTAGGTTCTGATGTACTTGACCTGAACAACCAAAACTCGTTTGGTAAAGGCGATAATATGATATACAGCCTGTTTGAGCGCCAAAACTTCCAGAAATTTTACGATAAACAGTTTGCCCAGGTATCATTCGGCGGGCGGATAGCCGGCGGCTGGCTGGCAACTATTGGCGGCGAGTTTTCGAACCGGCAATGGCTGAACAATACCTCAAACTACTCGTTCTTTTTTGTCAACGACAGGCAATATACCTCGAACAATCCGTTCGACCCGAATGGCAACAGCCCGTTATTTACCAACAGCAAAGCGTTTAAGTTGCAGGTTACCACCAGTTACGATTTTAGCAACCGCTATGTGACCTATCCAAACGGGCGATATTATTACCGGTCCAAGTACCCGCGTATAACACTTGGCTATGTTAAAGGCGTTAAAGGCCTGTTCGGTTCGGATGTGGATTACGACGAGTTGGTAGCCAATATCACCAAAACGGATATATCTATGGGCCTGTATGGTTACACTTCCTTTTATGTAGGTGCCGGTAAATTTTTAAATAACAACAGCGTTTATTATACCGATTACAAACATTTTAACGGTAACATTATACAAGCCTACAGTACCGGCATCACCAAGTTTTTATTGTTGGACCCCTACAAGTACAGCACCGCCGACCAGTATTTTGAAGGGCACCTGGAGCATAACTTTTCGGGTTTTATCCTCAACAAAATACCACTGATACGTAAAGCAAAAATGGAGGAGATAGTTGATTTTAACTACCTGGCTACGCCCGCGTTAAAAGGTTACGGGGAGTTTGGCTTTGGTGTAGAGTGGCTGGGCCTTAGGGCCATGTACGCCACCTCGTTCGACCAGGCTGGCAACCACATCAATGGTTTTAGGTTTGGGGTAAATGTTGGTGGTAACGGCAGGCCGAGGTAGCATGAGGGCTAAAAAAGCCGCCGGTTATGATGGTAACCGGCGGCCTTCAAGCTTACTTACCTAATGTGCGTTATCGCGCATTGCTTTAATTTCATCGTGTGCTGCGTGCAAGGTGGCTTTTTGGCGGGTAATTACTTCCCTTAAAAATGTGGGGAGTTCGTCGTCTTCCAGTGCCATTTTGTATGCCCGCTGGGCGGCATCTTCGCCAAATTCGCAGCTTGCCAAAATGCTTTTACGGTCGTGCCCGGTAAATGCGGCTTTAACATCCATCCAGCCGCGGTAAATTTTACCGGCGGTGGTGCTATCGGTATCCATATCCTCACCCAAGGCCTGTATCTCGGTACCCAGCTCCATTTTGCATTGGTGGCTTTCGCCGATAAACCTGGAGAAAAGTGTTTTGAGGTCGTCGTTTTCGGTAGTTGTTTCCCTGAGTGCCCGCTCGTAGCCCTGTATACGGTCGTTGTTGATCTGTACCAGGTCATTCAGGATATCGATTGTTGCTTCTTTGGTTTCCATAGTGTTGTTGTTTGTTTATACTATAGACAACCGGGGTGTGAATATAATGTTTTGATTAATTTTATTTCTCTTTAGTTATTTATTGTTACGTTATTGAGTTTTTTGTTTATTAGCATTGGCCGACTTGCAATAACCTAATAACCCAATAACTATCCCAACAAATCCTTTTTAAACCGTGGTGTAACCCGGTGTTTGGTGGCCTGTTCAAAAGCGTACGCTAAGCCCATCAGTTTGCCTTCGGTATAAGGTTGGCCGAAAAACGAAAAGCCAACAGGTAGCCCGTGCACTGCGCCCATAGGCACGGTAATATGCGGATAACCGGCCATAGCTGCGGGCGATGAGAACGAGAAACCAGTGTCATAATCGCCGTTGGCCAGATCAATACAGCAGGCCAGGCCATTGGTGGCACCGCAAATGGCATCCAGGTTGTTGTCCTTCATCAGGGTATCAATGGCTTTGCGGGTAACGCCTTGCGATATCTTTAACGCGTCGAGGTATTCCTTGCTGGTCAGGTCGCCTTTGGTTAGGGCAAGGTCTAATATCTCCTGTTTAAAAAAGGGCATCGCCTTGGCTTCGTTGGCTTTGTTAAAGTCGATGACATCTTTAATATTCTTTATTTTAGTGTTTGATCCCGCAAGGTATTTATTGAGCCCGTCTTTAAACTCATAAACCAACACGGTAAACTCGGCCTTGTCAACATCTTTCAGTTGTTTGATGAGGTCTATCTCAACCACCGTAGCGCCCTGCGCCTTCAGTACGTCGATGGCTTTTTGCAGGGTTGCCACTACATCCTGGTTAGCACCTTTTAAAAACGACTTTTCGATGCCTACGCGTTTGCCTTTTAAGCTGCTTGCATCTAAAAATGCCGTATAATCTTTAGCCGGTTTGCTATCGGCTGTAGCTGGATCATTGGCATCGGCGCCAGTCAAAACGTTCAACAGTATAGCCGCATCGGTAACAGTACGTGCCATTGGCCCGGCTGTGTCCTGGGTTTTAGAAATAGGGATAATACCCGAACGACTCAATAAACCAACGGTGGGTTTAATGCCCACCAGTCCGCTTACCGACGAAGGCGATACCACCGAACCATCTGTTTCGGTACCAATGCCAACCGCGCAAAGGTTAGCAGCGACGGCTGCCCCGGTGCCCGAGCTTGACCCGCTGGGGTTATGGTCTAAAATATAGGGCATTTTGGTTTGGCCGCCACGGCTGCTCCAGGCGCTGGTGGAACGGGTCGACCTAAAATTGGCCCATTCGCTCAGGTTGGTTTTGCCTAATATTACCGCGCCAGCGGCACGCAATTGTTTAATAATAAAAGCGTCTTGTGTAGCATGGTTGCCAACCAATGCCAGGGCGCCGGCGGTGGTCATCATTTTATCGCCGGTGTTGATGTTGTCCTTAATTAATACCGGTATGCCGTGCATAGGGCCCCGCAGCTTTCCATCTTTACGTTCTTTATCCAAAGCATCGGCAATGCTTAACGCATCGGGGTTAAGCTCAATAACGGTATTAAGTTTTGGCCCTTTTTTATCGATGGCATTGATCCGCATCAGGTACAACTCGGCTATGGAGCGGGCGGTATGCGTGCCGGCCTTCATTTTATCCTGCAAAGCCGCTATGGTTATTTCGTTTAGTTCAAAAGTGTCTGGTTTCTGTTCGTTTTCGTCATCCTCTTTCTCGTCATCGTCTTTTTTGTCGTTGCCGGAAGTGACGCACGATGGTGCCAGTGTTGTAGTTAGCGCCAGGCTTGCTATGGCGCTGGCCTTGAGGAAGTTTCTTCTGATCATGATCTATCGGATAATTCAGTTTATCCTATAAATATACTAATTTGAATGGTCAATAAAAAACCCATAGCCCCAGGCTTCAAACCCATAGCTACTTATTAGCTTCGTTCTTTTCGTCTTCGGCTTTGGTGGCCGCGTCCAGTTCTTCGTTGATGATGATTGCTTCTTCTACAGAGTGGCTTTGGGTAACCGATGGCGCCTGCTGGGTTAGCTCAACCAGTTTGCGGTAATGCTCATATAAAACGTTCAGTTCACCTTCGCTCAGGTCTTGTATGTTGAGCAGGCGGTTACTTGCCGAGTTATTGGCGGCTATCAACTCGTTTAGTTTTAACTGTACCGCTATCGACTCTTTGTTTTGCGACCGTTGTATCAAAAAAACCATCAAAAAGGTAATAATGGATGTACCCGTATTAACAATAAGCAGCCAGGTGTTTGAATAGGCGAATATGGGGCCGGTTATAAGCCAGATAATAATAAGCGCCATGGCGATGCCAAACATGGCCGATGTGGCGCTAAAGTTGATAATGCCTGTACTAACGCGCTCAAACAGCGAGGTGTTTTTAACGGTCTCTTCGGTAGGGGTGCCCATAGTTTTTACGGATGTTAAGCTAATATCCTGCCATACATTTGACAAGCTGCCTGCTAAACAAACTTACGCAATTAATTGACCGCTATGGCCGACAAGGTGTACGTTTTTGTACACTGCCCGGTACAGGTTTAAGTACTACTTCAAAAAATTTTAGCTAATAAAAAACCGCTCTGCTTTGTTTTATCGTAATTCTATCAAATTAAATATGCTTTCGCGATGATCTGGCATTTGATTGGATAGGGTTTATGAAAAGGATACAGAAAAATGGAAATTGTCAAAAAGAGCGTGCCTGTTAATGATAATGACCAGGAGTGGGAAAACCCTTCCAATCCGGAAGCACCAAAAGATGCACGGGAGAAGGAGCAAATAGAACGTCAGTTTGAAGAGGCTAAACGGAGAAACGAAAACCTGACAGAGAACGAAGAAACGGAGAAACAAAAACATTAATCAATTTAAACTTAAAAACATCAGACATGAAAATTATAAGATCAACCAAGGTGACTAAAATGATCAACCGTTTTGACAATGAGCTTAAGGCCTTGTTAATTAAAGATCTGAATGCCATTAAAGAAGCTAAAGACCATATTGTAAAAAGCATCCACCAGGTTGGCCCCTTATCGGTTGCCTGATCATCATATATTCTACACCTACCTATTTTTACATTACTACCTATCAAAAACATCAGGTCCCGGCAAAAACCGGGGCCTATTTTTTTGAGATATATTTGATAATGAGCGCCGCCGTTTTTGCCGAGGCGCCCGCGCTGCCCATTTTTACATCCAGTTCGTCGTAGTTTTTGAGCATATTATCGCGGTAAACGGTGTTGTGCAGTAAATTGTCCAATTCGTTTTTTACGGCCTCGTCATTATAATCGGCCTGTATCAGTTCTTTAACTACTAACCGGTCCATGATCAAATTGACCAGAGATATAAATTTTACTTTGATAACCATACGGGCAATGCCTATCGAGATAGCGTTACCTTTATACACCACCACCTGCGGCACATTAAATAAAGCCGTCTCCAGCGTTGCCGTGCCCGACGCTACAATAGCCGCGCTGGCATTGTTGAGCAAGTTGTAGGTTGAATTGAACAACACCGGGATAGGCGCTGTTCCTTCAAAAAAGCGGTTGTAAAAAGCGATATTGAACGATGGTGCACCCGCGATCACAAACTGGTATTGCGGGAAATGTTTTGTCATGGATACCATTAAAGGTAACAGGTAATTGATCTCCTGCTTGCGGCTGCCGGGCAGCAAAGCCACAATAGGTTTAGGAGTTAAGAGGCTGTTGCCGATAAAATCGGGGTCGGGTTTAAAGGCTGCGACGGCATCTAAAAGCGGGTTGCCTACGTAATCTACATCCATACCCCAATCTTTATAAAAATCGACCTCGAAAGGCAAAATGCAAAACATATGGTCGACCACGCGTTTTATTTTGAGTACACGCTTTTGGTTCCATGCCCAAACCTTGGGCGATATGTAATAGCAAACCTTAATACCGTGCCGCTTGGCAAACTCTGCTATTTTTAAGTTAAAACCCGGAAAATCGATCAGCACCAACACATCGGGCTGCCAGTTCAGGATATCCTGTTTGCAGGTTTTAAGGTTATTTAAAACCGTGCGCAGGTTAGCTACTACCTCAACAAAGCCCATAAAGGCCATATCGGCATAATGCTTTACCAGCCTACCGCCCTCGGCCTGCATCAGGTCGCCACCAAAATAGCGGAAATCCGCATCACCGTCCAACTCTTTGAGCGCTTTCATCAGGTTGGCGCCATGCAGGTCGCCCGATGCCTCGCCTGCTACCAGGTAGTACCGCATGTGTTAAACTTTAAGGTGAAAGCCATTGATAATTGCACAATTTTTAACAAAAGTAAACAACTTATCTGCTATTGAAATTAAAAGTGGTGCCATGCCTGTTGCGATAGCGTATACCCGCTAAGCATAACATTGCGGTTACAATTGAACTTAGCTAATTGTATGTGGTCTATCTAAACGGAAACAAACTTAAACAACAACTAAACGCAAACGATCATGAAAAAATTAAGCTTAATAATATTCGCCCTGGTACTGGGTACCACGGTATTTGCTCAAAAATTTGTGCCGGCAATTAATGGCAGCAGTGTAATTAATTACACATTTACGCAAAACGACGGGCAGCCTATACCGCTTACGCTGACGATAACCAGCTTAGGCGCCCCAACTAAAATGGACTGGAGTATTGACGGATATGGCACGGGGACGTACGAAATGTCGGCAAAGGCATTAGAAAGCGGTAAAGGTATGGCTATAACCACACCAGAGCCCGATGTATTAACCAAACTGCCCGACTATAAAACAGTTGCCTGCATATCAAAAGCGGCGTTTAGCGATCTGGTTAAAAACCAAACCTTTGAGTATGACGACCTTAAGTTTAGCGTAACAAAAACCGACGAAGCGTTTACGCTGAACGACAAACCGCTGGATGTTTTTCATGCAGTGGCAACCAACGGCAAAGGCGAGTTGTGGATACTGAACAACCCCGATTTTCCGCTCATCTGTAAAACAAAGGACAATGCGCAGGGGATAAACCTCAATTTGGTTAGCGTTAAATAAAGGCAGTATTATGTTTGTGTTAAGCGTGGTAAAAGCAATATTTTGTTAACGCACGCTTAATAGCCCATGCCTAAATTTAGGCATGAAAAACATTTACGGATTTATATTGGCCCTGCTGATTTGTAACATAGCCTACGCACAAAAAGTTGTTCCGCAAATTAAAGCCGGGACCGAAATGGATTATACCGTATCATTAGGCGGGCAAAAGGTTGGCTTCGCCTTAACGGTAAGCAGCATGGGCGACTCGCTTAAAATGAAATGGGAAGTTGCCGACTACGGATCGGGTAATTACCTGATGGGTGCCAAAAGCCTGCAAAGCGGCAAAGGGATGTACCTGCAATCGCCACAGCCAGATCAAAATGTTAAGTTAGCCGAAACAGAGACCATCGCTTTTATTTCGCGGAACTCGTTTAACGAGATGACCCAAAAGCAAAGCATGGAGTTTGGCAACCTGAAATACGTTTTGGATAAAACAGATGTAGCTCCTATAAAAGTAGCAGATAAAGACCTGGATGTACTGCACGCTGTAGCTACCAATGGCAAAACCGAGCTATGGATATTGAATAACCCCGATTTTCCACTCATCTGCAAAACCAAAAACGGCACCTACGGGGTAGACCTTACGCTCGATTATATTAAGTAAACCATCCCCGGCAGGGATAATTTTGTTAGTCCGCCTATTGTAATTGTAGAAATATGATTACATTTAAGCTGCAAAGCACCTAAAAGGTGTTGTTTGCCAAGCCCAATTATGCCAGCCAAAACAAAACACAGCCTGCTTTTTACCATTTTATGGTGCGGTGCCTTAGTGGGCACCCTCGATATTTGTGCCGCTTTTGCCAATGCCTATATCTCGTTCGAGATGGGGCCTATATCGGTTTTAAAATATATCGCATCGGCGTTGTTTGGTGCAAGCGCGCATTCCGGCGGTACCGATATGGTGATCTACGGGCTGCTGATGCACTATGCCATTGCCTATTTTTTTACGGCTTTGTTTTTTGTACTGTACCCGCTTTTGGGCGGCGGCAGTCAAAACAACATATTGATCGGCGTATTATACGGTGTATTTATATGGCTGGTGATGAACCTTGCCGTAGTGCCTTTAACCAAGATACCGCATGGGCATTTGCACGCACCGCAAGCCATTGTGAATGCGATCATCCTTATCATCATGATCGGTGTGCCGGTATCGTTTATTGCCAGCAGCTTTTATTCGGGCAAGGCTAAGCGTTAAAGCTCCAGGTGTTTAAAACAGGGATCGCATGGTGGGCAGTAAGATCGAACTGAACAGGTACTACTGAAACATAACCATGATCCAGGGCCCAAACGTCGGTATCCTCACCATGATCGCTGGATTGAAAAACGCCCGTTAACCAATAGTAGTTGCGTTTGTAAGGGTCTTGCCGTTCATCAAACTCCTCGGCCCATTTAGCATTGGCCTGGCGGCAGATCTTAACGCCTTTTATATCCTTGCCATTGGGGAAGTTTACGTTGAGCAGCGTAGCGGTAGGCAAACCGTTGTTTAACACCTGCAAGGCAATATCCTTAACGTATTTCAGGCAGTGGCTAAAATCGGCGTTAAGCGTATAATCGTCCAGCGAAAAACCAATGGATGGGATGCTCTCGATAGCGCCCTCAACCGCTGCCGACATGGTGCCCGAGTACAATACATTGATAGAGTTGTTTAACCCGTGGTTGATACCCGATACGCACAGATCGGGCTTCTTACCTTTAAAAATTTTAGTGACCGCCAGTTTTACACAGTCGACCGGGGTGCCGCTGCAACGGTACATTTCAACACCTTCGTAAATATCAACCTTATCCAACCGCAAGGGTTTACCAATGGTTATGGCGTGCCCCATTCCCGATTGGGGGCTATCGGGCGCAACCACCACTACGTGGCCTATCTGCGCCATGGTGTCCATTAAAGCTTTAATGCCCGGGGCGGTGATGCCATCGTCGTTAACAACAAGTATGGTGGGTTTGGTAGTTTTCATGCGGGGCTAAATTACCCAAAAAAACTGTAACGAAGATGATCTTTGTCAGTCTTATTAAGCGCAAACCTGCAAAAATATGCTGTTTGGTATGACCTGTTTTATAGGGCGTTTAAATTTAGTGCCTTTTTTAAAGTGTTAAATTTATGTTAAAATTGTTATCAATATCATACCAAATTGGTAGACTATTTATTAAATTTATTTGTTTGTGACACTTTTATTACAAAAAAATTTGCAGGTTACATTTATTAGTGTTACTTTTACACTATCAAATCAACAGTGATGTTGATGGTTTAAAAAGTCTTCTCATAATTTAGGTTTATAATTGGTTAGTAAAAGCCTCCTGCCCATCAGGAGGCTTTACTTTTTATAAGGGTTTTGTAAAACAACAATTGTTAAACATTAATTTGTACGGAAAAACTTTTTTGTTACTTTTGCCACCCGCAACGGGGGATTAGCTCAGCTGGCTAGAGCGTCCCGATGAAAATCGGGAAGATCAGCGGTTGACGACAAAAACATAAGGGGGATTAGCTCAGCTGGCTAGAGCGCTTGCATGGCATGCAAGAGGTCATCGGTTCGACTCCGATATTCTCCACTT
>JACXTT010012924.1_pt1 | contig 11047 bp, 9 predicted proteins | sample 9270951 | NCBI WGS metagenome assembly JACXTT01 (sample SAMN15532306, study PRJNA645909) | rock metagenome | isolation source: weathered quartz diorite | place: Puerto Rico | collected 2017-06-21 | reverse complement strand
GGCGCGCGCGATCGCCTACGCGATCGCCGAGCCCGCTGAGGTTGACGTCAACGAGATCCTGATCCGCCCGACGGCGCAGGACTTCTAGCCCATCGAGGAGACTCGGTCTCCTCGCCCCGTCGGGCCGAGCCCGCCGGGGCCCCACTCCACAGCTCGCTTCGCTCGGCCGCGCGCCGCGCGCGCAGCGAGCCTCTCACGCCGCGCAGGCGAAGCGCGGCGGCAGCGCCTCGACGAAGAGCTGCACCAGCGCACGGAGCGTCGCGGGGTAGGGCTGGAGGTCGGCGTGCAAGATGCCCCACGTGCGACCGAGCCCGCTCGGCCCGAGCCGCACGGGCGCGAGCAGGCCGGCCGCGAACTCGCGCTTCGCGGCCCACGTCGGCACCACGGCCACGCCGAGCCGGCGGCGCGCGAGCTCCTTCAGCGCCTCGACGTGGTCGACCTCCGCGGCGATGCGCGGAAAGACTCCGTCGGCGAGCAGGAACTTGAGCGTGAGATCGGTGATCTGGCTCGCGCGGTCGTAGACGAGCAGCGGCTCCTTGTCGAAGTCGCGCGCGGTCACGAACGGAAGTCTCGTCCAGCCGTGGTCCGGCGGCACCACCGCGACGAGCTCGTCGCGGCCGACCTCGACGGTGCGGAGGCGCTCCGCGTCGACCGGCAGCGGCAGGAGCGCGAGCTCGAGCTCTCCGGCGTGCAGCCGGGCCAGCGTCTCCGCGGTGTGTCCGCTCGTGACCCGCACGTCGACGCGCGGGAAGCGGCTCTTCAACTCCACCAAGACCTCCGGCAGGAGGTAGTTGCACGGCGGCTCCGGCATGCCGATGCGGACGAGGCCGCTCCGGCCGCGCGCGTGCTCCTCGATCCGTCGGCGCGTCTCGTCGATCTTCTCGAGCACCTGTCGCGCGCAGTGCAGGAGTAGGTCGCCCGCCGGCGTGATCTGCAGCGAGCGCGCGGTGCGGATCAGCAGCGGCACGCCGAGCTCTTCCTCGAGCGCGCGCACCTGCTGGCTGATCGTCGGCTGGCTGACTCCGAGCTGCTCGCCGGCACCCGTGAAGCTGCCGACTTCGACGATGGTGCGGAAGATTTTCAGCTGTTTGGTCTCGATCATCCGTCGTCCCGATTCGTGACATCGCAACCGGCAATCGCTGTTGCGATGCAGTCAGAGAGGGCAACGCTGCCCACGCGCTGAGCAGGTCTCGGGGCCGCCGCTGCCGCGTCGCGGTCCCTCGGGTGCTGCGGTCTCGATGGCATTCTCATTGCTTTTTCTCTTCTCGAGACGCCGATCCGAGCCCGAATCGGCGACCTCGATCCGAAAGATAAGCAATCGCGATACCGCGGAACGCCAGGGCCGCGGTGCACCGAGAAACGGAGGAAATCCGAGACATGAAGTCGGCTGTGAGGCGCTTCCATCTCCCCGCGATCCTGCTCGTGCTCGCGCTCGGCGCGAGAGATGCAAGAGCGGACGTCGTGCTCGACAAGATCGCTCCCGAGCTGTCCGTGAAGGCGAGCCTGCGTGCCCGTGGCGAAGCGTGGGACTGGTTCGAGCCGAAGAGCAACCTCGACAACGATTACGTGTTCGGCGCGACCAACGCGCGGCTGGCGCTGCAATGGAAGGCGTGGCGCTACGAGGTCGTGCTCGAGGGACAGAGCTCGTCGCTGCTCGGCATCCCGAACGACGCGTTCGGCGCGCCGCCGGAGGGCGGGCTCGGGCTCGGCGGCGTCTACTTCGCGCACAACCGGGCGAAGAACGATGCCAGCGTCTTCGTGAAGCAGGGCTACGTGCTGCTGAAGGACGTGGCGCAGGACCTGAGCTTCCCGGGCCTGAACGTGAAGGGCGGACGTTTCGAGTTCGCCGAGGGCTCGGAGATCGCGTCCGGCGATCCCACGCTCGACTGGCTGAAGAAGTTCCGCATCGCCGAGCGGCTGATCGGCCCGTTCGGCTGGTCGCACGTCGGTCGCTCGTTCGACGGCGGAACCGTGTCTTGGAGCACGAACCCGGAGTGGTGCACGGCTACGTGGTGGCCGACGTGCACCGCGAACGTCACCGCCTTCGGGGCCATTCCCACGCAGGGCGGCTTCGACCTCGCCGGCAACAAGGAGATGACCGACGTGACGGTCGGCTACGCGGCGCTGAACCTGTCGCGGCCGCGCTTCATCCAGAACGGCGACGGGCGGCTCTTCTACATCTACTACAAGGACGATCGCGGCCTGGTGAAGACCGACAACCGCGCGCTCGACGTGCGGAAGCTCGACCGCGGCGAGATCGAGATCCACTCCTTCGGCGGCAACTGGGAACAAGTTCTGCCCACGGCCATCGGCCCGTTCGATGCGCTCGGCTGGGGCGTCGTGCAGCGCGGCGACTGGGGCGATCTCGATCACGCGGCATGGGCCTTCGATTTCGAAGCAGGCTGGCAGCCCGCGGGCGTACCGCTGAAGCCCTGGATCCGCGCGGGCTACGGCGTGTCGTCGGGTGACGACGATCCGAAGGACGGCGACCACGACACGTTCTTCCAGATCCTGCCGACGGCACGGATCTACTCGTCGTCCACGTTCTACAACCTCGAGAACGACGAGGACGCGTTCGTTTCGCTCATCCTCCGTCCGGCCGCCGGGCTCGTCTCGCGCACCGACTTCCATTCGATCCGCCTGAACGAGGGCAAGGACCTCTGGTACCAGGGCTCCGGCGCGACGCTCGAGAGCCGCGACATCGGCTTCGGCTTCACCGGCCGGCCCGGCAACGGCGAGAACGATCTGCTGAAGGTCGCCGAGACCCAGCTCTCGTACGCGTGGAGCTCGAACCTTTCGTTCGTCGTCTACTTCGCGCACGTCTTCGGCGGCGACGTGGTGCGGAAGATCTTCGAGGGCGACGACGCGAACTTCGGTTACGTCGAAGTCACCGTGAGCCTCTGAGCCGGGCGCAGCCAGAAAGGGTGAAGCGAATCATGCGTGCGAAGACCAAGAAGGCGACGCGTTCCGGAACCGGGATCACGCGACGCGAGGTGCTGAAGACGTCGGCCGTCGGCCTGTTGATGGCCGGGCTGCCGGCCGGCTGGGCCGGGCGCGTGTTCGCGTCCGACGCGCCGGAGACCACGAAGATGCGGATCGGCATCATCGCGCTCACCGACTGCTCGTCGATCGTGATCGGCTACGAGAAGGGCTTCTTCAAAGCCGAGGGCCTCGACGTGACGGTCTCGAAGGAAGCGTCGTGGGCCGTCATCCGCGACAAGCTCCAGCTCGGCGAGAACCAGGCGACGCATCTCCTCTACGGCATCCCGTACGCGTCCACGATGGGGCTATTCGGTGCGCCGGTGAAGCCGATGATCATTCCCTGGGTGATCAACTACAACGGCCAGGCGATCACGCTCAGCAAGGAGCTGAAGGAGAAAGGCGTACGCACGGCGGGCGACGTGAAGAAGCTCACGGACGCGGAGAAGGCCACGGGCAAGTCACCGCGCACGTTCGCGATGACGTTCCCGCCCGGGACGCACGCGATGTGGATGCGTTACTGGCTCGCCTCGGGCGGCATCAACCCCGACAAGGACGTGTCGCTGATCACGATCCCGCCGCCGCAGATGGTGGCGAACATGAAGGTCGGCAAGATGGACGGGTTCTGCGTCGGCGAGCCGTGGAACGCACGCGCGATCGCGGACGACATCGGCTTCACCGCGACCACCACGCAGGCGATGTGGAAGAACCACCCGGAGAAGGTCTGCGGCTTCACCGCGGAGTTCGCCGAGCAGAACCCGAAGACCGTGAAGGCCGTGCTGCGCGCGCTCCATCATGCGAGCACGTTCATCGACAAGCTCGACAATCGGCCGGAGGTGGCCGCCATCGTCTCGGCGCCCTCGTACATCAACTGCCCGAAGGAGATCATCCTCGGGCGCCTGCTCGGCAAGTACGACCACGGCGACGGCCAGGGCGAGCACCAGGACGACGACTACATGCGCTTCAGCGAGCGCGGCGTGAACTTCCCTTGGAAGTCGCACGGCATCTGGTGGCTGTCGCAGTTCCGCCGCTGGGGGATGGTCCGCGGCGCTCCCGACTACGAGAAGATCGTCGGACAGGTGCACCGGCCGGACATCTATCGCGAGGTCGCGAAGGAGCTCGGCATCGAGGCACCGAAGGAAGACCTGAAGCCCGAGAAGCTCTTCGACGGGGTGGCGTTCGATCCCAAGGATCCCGAGGGCTACGCGAAGTCGTTCGCGATCAACAATCTCGTGGAGGCGTGACGATCATGGAGAGAACCATCGAGCATCCGCGCGCGCTCGCCGCGGCGCCCGCGTCGCAAATGAAGGTGAGCCCGCTCGTCTGGAAGATCGCCGGGCGGGTCGGCTCGCTGGCGCTGCCGCTGGCCGGGATCGCCGGCGTGCTGGTCGGCTGGGCGCTGCTCAGCGTGACCGTCGCGCCCGACTTACCTTCGCCCCTCCGCACGTGGAACGAGTCCGAGCGCTATCTGCTGCATCCGTTCTTCAAGGAAGGCGAGATGAACCAGGGCATGGGCCGCCTGCTCGGGTACAGCCTGCTCCGCGTCGGCGAAGGCTACTTGCTCGCGATCGCGATCGGCACGCCGCTCGGCTTCCTGCTCGGGCTGTCGAAGACGTTCGCGCGCGCGTTCGATCCGCTCGTGCAGATCCTGCGGCCGATCTCGCCGCTCGCCTGGCTGCCGCTCGGCCTGGTGATCTTCCAGTCGTCCGAGCCCGCGGCGCTCTTCACGATCGCGACCTGCGCGATGTGGCCGACGGTCATCAACACGGCGGTCGGCGTCCGCAACATCAGCCCCGAGTACCTGAACGTCGGCCGCGTGCTCCGCCTGTCGCGCGGCAAGATGCTCCGCAAGATCATCATCCCGGCGACGATCCCGTATCTCTTCACGGGCTACCGGCTGAGCCTCGGCATCGCCTGGCTGGTGATCGTCGCCGCCGAGATGCTGACGGGCGCCCCCGGCGTCGGCGGGTTCCTCTGGCAGGAGTACAACAGCCTGGTCTACTCGCACATCCTGCTCGCGATCATCACGATCGGCCTCGTCGGCTACGCCCTCGACCGGCTGATGGGCCTGGCGGAAGCGAGGTTCAAGGTCGCATGAGCGCACAGGTCCTGGAGCTTCGGAGCGTCTTCAAGGACTTCGCGGGACAGGCGAAGCCCGTCCTCGCGGACGTCGACCTCACGGTCGCGGAAGGCGAGTTCGCCGTCGTCGTCGGCTGCTCGGGCGCGGGCAAGACGACGCTCGTCTCGTTGATCGCCGGTCTCGTCGCGCCAGACGCGGGCACCGTGCTGTTCGAAGGCAAACCCGTCACCGCGCCGGGTCCCGAGCGGGCGATCGTCTTCCAGAACTACTCGCTGCTGCCGTGGCTGTCCGTCCTCGAGAACGTGCTGCTCGCGGTCGAGGCTTCGGCACCGGATCTCGGCGCGGCCGAGGCGCGCGACAAGGCCCGCCGGTTCGTCGAGTTGGTGCGGCTCGGCCACGCGGCCGACAAGCGCCCGCGCGAGCTCTCCGGTGGCATGCGCCAGCGCGTGGCGCTCGCGCGAGCGCTCGCCATGGAGCCGCGCATGCTGTTGCTCGACGAGCCGCTGTCCGCGCTCGACGCGCTGACCCGCGCCGCCCTGCAGGACGAGCTCGCTGGCATCTGGGAGCGGGCGCGCACCACGATGATCATGGTCACGAACGACATCGACGAAGCGATCCTGCTCGCCGACCGCGTCTATCCGCTGACGCGCGGACCGGCGGCGACGCTCGGGCGCCCGATCGAGATCGAGGTGCCGCGGCCGAGGAAGCGCACGCAGATGAGCCTCCTGCCCGAGTACCAGCGCGCGCGGCGGGAGATCGTCGGCTTCCTCACGCACGGCGCCCATGGCGCGCCGCACGGCGAGGAGGCGGCCGCGGCACGCGTCGCGCCCGAGACGCGCTTCGCGATCGCGGAGGGGATGCGATGACCCTAGCGATGATCGAGATCTCGGCGCTGCGAAAGGTCTACGACACCGACGGCGGATCGACCGTCGCGGTCGAGGACTTCTCGCTGAAGATCGCGAAGGGCGAGTTCGTCTGTCTGATCGGCCACTCAGGTTGCGGCAAGTCGACGGTGCTGTCGATCGTCATGGGCTTGCAGGAATCGACCGCGGGCGGCGTGATCGTCGCCGGCAAGGAGGTGACCGGGCCGGGCATCGATCGCGGCGTGGTGTTCCAGTCGGCGTCGCTGCTGCCATGGCTCTCGGCGCGCGAGAACGTGGTGCTCGCGATCGAGCAGGCGAACGCCGCATCCTCGGTCGCCGAGCGCCGCCGCATCGCCGACCGCGTGCTCGCGAACGTCGGCCTCGCGGGCGCGGGCGACCGCATGCCCGACGAGATGTCCGCGGGCATGCGCCAGCGCGTCGGCATCGCGCGCGCGTTCTCGCTCGATCCGCCGGTGCTGCTGCTGGACGAGCCGTTCAGCCTGCTCGACGCGTTGACGCGCCTCGAGCTCCAGGACGAGCTCGTGCGGCTCTGGGAGAGCACGCGGAAGACGGTGCTGATGGTCACGCACGACGTGGACGAGGCACTGTTCCTGGCCGACCGCATCGTGATGATGACGCCGGGTCCGGCCGCGCGCATCGGCGGCATCCTCGACGTGCCGCTGGCGCGTCCGCGCGCGCGGGCGTCGGCGCTGGAGGATCCCGCATATTTCGTGGCGCGCGACCGGCTGATCGCGTTCCTCGAGAGCGGTACCGACGGCGGTCCCCGCACCGCGCACTGATCCGGCCAGGCCTCTCCGCCTCGGTGCCGCGGGCCGCTCCGACGTACCCGAGCCCCGCGGCGCATGTCCACACCGCTCCCGACTGGCGGCTGTGCAGGTCGCCGTGTAGGTGTGCGACGATGCCCATTCGGGCGCGCCGCCACGCATGCACGCCGCCGGACCGCAGCCGATCGTCGAAGTCGAGGACCTCCGCAAGCGTTACGGCGACCGCGCCGCGCTCGACGGGGTCTCGTTCTCGGTCGTGCCTGGGGAGGTCGTCGGCCTGCTCGGCCCGAACGGCGCCGGGAAGACGACGACGCTCTCGATCCTCGCGACGATCGTGAGGCCGGATGCGGGGCGCGTCGCATTCGACGGCGGCGGCGCGGCAGGGGTCATCGGCCTGGTTCCGCAGTCCCTCGCGCTCTATCCGACGCTCAGTGCGGCCGAGAACGTCTGGCACTTCGCACGCGTGCAGGGGCTGTCGAAGAGCTCGGCGCGACGAGCGTGTGCCGAGGTGCTCGAGGAGGTCGGACTCGCGGACCGCGCGAACAGCTCGGCGCAGTCGCTGTCCGGCGGCTTGCAGCGCCGCTTGAACCTCGCGTGCGGCCTCGTCCATCGTCCGCGGCTGCTGCTGCTCGACGAGCCGACGGTCGGCGTCGATCTCGAATCGCGCGAGCAGATCCTCGCGCTCGTCTCCCGCCGGCGCGATGCCGGTACCGCGGTCATCTACAGCACGCACTACATGGAGGAGGCCGAGCGCATCTGCGACCGCGTGCTGCTGATCGATCGCGGTCGGCTCGTCTCCGACGGTACGGTCGAGGACCTGATCCGCCGCGCCGGGCAACGCGCGCATCTCCGCATCGCGATGCGTGGGAGGCTCTCCGACGAGGCTCGCGACGCGGTGGCGCGGCGGTTCGACGTTCGCACGTGGGAAGACGGGGCGCTCACGCTCGAGCTCGCGAGCGCCTCCGAGGTCGAGGCCGTGCTCGGCGAGCTGGCGCACGTCGGCGGACAAGTCGTGCACTACTCGTTGCACACGCCGAACCTCGCCGATGCGTTCCTCGCGCTCACCGGCCGGCCGCTCGGCGAGGCGTCCTGATGCATGCCGTGCTGCGAACGGCGTGGCTGACGATTGCGAACGAGGGCCGGCTGCTCCGCAAGGATCCGGTCGCCGCCTTGCTGCTGCTGATCGCGCCGATCGTGATCATGACCGCAGCGGGCTATTCGATGGGCAGTCTGTTCGGCAGCCGCTCGCGCGACGATGCGATGCCGATCGTCGACCACGACGGCGGCGCCATCGCGCGCGAGATCGCCGCGGCTTTCGGCGATCGATCGTCGTTTCGCGCCGAGGTGGTCGCGGACGAGGCCGAAGCGCTCGCGCGGGTGCGCGGCGGCGAGGGAGCGCCGATCGCGGTGGTGATTCCCGCCGGAACCGGCCAGGCCCTCCGCGAGGGCCGCGAGGCGAAGCTCGTCGCGGTCGTCGACCCGGTGCGCCGAATCGAGGTCGACGCGTTCGAGCTCGCCCTCGCGCACGTCGGGCGCGAGCTCGGCGAGCGTCTGCGCGTCGAGGCGCAAGCGCGGCTCGACGAGGCGATCGCCGGCGAGAGGACGCAGGCGAGTACACTCGAGGAACGGGCGCGCACGAGGCTCGAGGCCGAGCGCAAGGCGGCACTTCGTACGATCGAGACGCAGATCGACGAGACGATCGAGAAGCTCCGCCGCGATGCCGACGCCGAGCGGCGCGACGCCGCGGTACGGCTCCGCGCGGCGATCGAGCCGCGCGAGAGCGCGCTCCGGCGCATCGCGGACGCGCTCCAGGGTCTCGAGCGCGTGCGCCGCGAGTTCGCGGAATGGATGCAGCGTTTGACCGAGGCCGCGGGCAAGCACGCGAAGGACATTCCGCCGCCGCCGGCACTGCCCGACCCCCCGGATGCGCGCGACGTGGCGCTGCTCCGCGAGCCGATCGACCTGTCGTTCCTGGAGCACGCCCCCGAGGCCGCAGCGAAGCCAAAGCTCGAGATCCGCATTCCGACGCCCGCCGCGGGAAGCCTGCGAGCTCCGGACGCGCCGGCCACGCCGCCGCGGCTGCCCTCTACCCTCGGCCTCGAAGAGAAGTCCGCCGCTCCCGGCGCGAGGCTGATCGTCAACGCGTTCGACCAGTACGTGCCGGGCTTCGGCGTCACGTTCTTGTTGATCGGCATGATGCTCGGCATCGCGCTCACGCTCTTCGACGAGCGCGACTGGGGGACGCTGAAGCGGCTGCAAGCGAGCGGCGCCTCACTGGCGGGCGTGGTCGTCGGCAAGGTGCTGGCACGCTTCGTGGTCGGCGTCGTGCAGATGATCGTGCTCTTCGCGGTCGGCCACTGGATGTTCGACATCTCGCTCGGCAGCCGGCCCGAGGCACTGCTCCTGCCGACGATCGCGATGTCGTTCGCGGGCGCGGCGCTCGGGCTCGTGGTCGCCTCGATCGCGACCAGCCACGACTCCGTCATGCCCGTCGGAACCATGATCAGCCTGTCGATGGCGGCGATCGGCGGCTGCTGGTGGCCGGTCGGCTTCGAGCCCGCTTGGATGCGTGCGATCGGACGCTGGATGCCGACGACCTGGACGATGCAGGCCTACAACGACTTGATGATCCGCGGCTTGCCGCCGTCGGCCGCGATCGAGCCCGCGGCGATCACGCTCGGCCTCGGCTGCCTCGTCCTCGCGGTCGGAGTCGTGACGTTCGTACGCCGCGATGGGTGATCCCGATCGGCCGTTTCAGCGGCGCGCCGCGGTCTCCAACAGCAGGAGCTCGAGCTTCCGACCGAATCGGTCTCGCGTGAATTCCCCCTGAACGCGGCGCCGGCCGGCCGCTCCGAGCCGATCGGCGAGATCCGGATCGGCGACGAGGCTCGCGAGCGCTCGGCCGAACGCCTCCGGAGTCGGGGGTCGGAGGAAGCCCGTCTCGCCGTCTCGAATCGTCTCGGCGGGGCCTGCCCCGTTCGCGGCGAGCACGGGCCTCCCAGCCGCCATCGCCTCGATCGGCGCGTAGCCGAACGGCTCGTGCCGCGTGCCGTGCACCAGGCAGCGGGCTTGCGCGAGGAGCTCGTCGAGCGCGGCCTGCGTCGGCGAGGCGTGAAGCTCGATCTGCTCGGCTAGGCCCGTTCGAGCGGTGAGCTCTTGCAACGAAGCGCGGACCGCGCGCTGCTCCGCGAGTCGTTCGTCGAGGCCACCGGCGATCACGAGCCGAGCCCGCCGGAACAGCGGAGCGGGGAGATGGGAGCGGGCCTCGGCGAATGCCCGGACGACGAGCGCGTGGTTCTTGCTCGGATCGTACCGCCCGAGCGCCACGACGGTGACGCGGCCGTCGGGTGCGTCGGCGCCGGGTCTCGAGCGGATCTCCGCGAACCGCTGCGGGTCGACTCCCGGGTGCACGATCTCGATTCGCCGCGCGCGCATTCGCGGGAAGACTCTTCGCGTCACCGCACGCGAGAACGCGCTGTTCACGAGGACGAGGTTCGCGGCCGCCAGCGATCGTTCCTCGGCGCAGTCGATCCAGCGGCGGTACGGGGCGAATACGCCGTGCCGGCGTGGGGCGAGCAGCATGTCCGGGAAGTGGCAGTAGAAGACGACCGGCACGCCTGCCCGCCGCAGGATCGGGATACCGTTCGCGACGAGATCGCAGAAGACCACGTCGAAGTCGCTGCGGTCACGAAGCAGGGCACGCGCTTGCCAGATCGCGCGAGCGATCGCACACGGCGCGCGGAGCCGCCCGCCGATCTGCGCCGGAAGCCGCGAGCGCTGGACCCGGACCTCGACCCGCCCCTCGCGGGTCTCCGGGAACGAGCGTGCCGCGTCGTGCTCCAGCGTGAAGATCGTCGCGCGGTGGCCGACGCGGCCGAGCTCGAGCGCGGCGTCCACGACGAGCCGTTCCGCTCCCCCGATCCCGAGATCGGGGTGGAGGATGGCGACGCGAAGAGGGCGTTCCATCAAGGCGCGCTCGCGAGGCGCATCAAGAGCGGTCCCGCGGTCCTCCGCCACGCGTCGCACCAGGTGTCTCCGCGCTCTGCGAGAACACGGACGCGGAGCCGATCGAGCCAGGGAGCGTCTTCGGGAAAACCGCGAAAGAGCTCGTGCAGCTGATCGGCCAGCTGCTCGGCCGTCGAGAACAGCAGCCCGTTCTCGCCGTGGCGAACCTGTTCGCGGAGGCAGTGGCCGTAGTCGAGCGCGCACACCGGAAGACCCGCGCCCTGCATGTCGGCAACCTTCATGGCGAGATCGACGCCCGAGGCCGAGCGGTGGAAGGACAGGCCGAGCGCGGCGGATCCGAGGAAGCGAGGGTAATCCTCCGCATCGAGCCAGAT
>JACXTT010012923.1_pt1 | contig 11047 bp, 10 predicted proteins | sample 9270951 | NCBI WGS metagenome assembly JACXTT01 (sample SAMN15532306, study PRJNA645909) | rock metagenome | isolation source: weathered quartz diorite | place: Puerto Rico | collected 2017-06-21 | reverse complement strand
TGGCCCGCCCGGCCCACAAACAACATGGATCGGCCTGCAGCGCCTGCGCGACTTTGCGACCGCCTGGAGTGCGTTCGGCCCGCGCGACTGACGAAAAGATGTGTAGAACGATGAGGGCAGGCCCCTGGGCTGGAGGAGCCATCCGCGCATGCATAAGCGGGTGGAAGAGAGTGAGAGGCTCGGATGAGGTTCATGCTGTGCGTCCACTCCTCCACTCGACCGCGACGAATCGGCGCAACCTCTTGGGCGTCAAAGGGCTATTCGCCGAGAATTCGTTGCGTGCCAGCTGTCGCCCTTTTGAGATTGGTGGGCGCAACCAATCCTCTGCCGCCGCTCATAAATCTGAAGTTTACAGCAAGTTTACCGATTCTAATGACGATATGAATTCTAACGATTGTATCGTATTTGAGGTACACAGAAGAAACCCCGCGGCAACTTGCCGTGGGGAGTCGTTCGGCATGAGGGAACGCAATATGCGGCAATTACTTCTCGTATCGTTGTTGGTCGTCGGAGCAGGCTGCCACGGACTCCGCGATCGACTTGATTGCCGCAGGAGTATCTGTTCCACGACGGAGCCATGTTCGGCGCCGGAGAAGAAGGGGCCCGCGGACATCAAGGCTCAGCCGGAGAAGAAGGGGCCCGCGGACATCAAGGCTCAGCCGCAGCAGGAGACGCCCGCCATCGCTCAGGATGTGTTGCTGGTTCCGGTCACTTCGTATGTACCGTATGCGCGACAAACGCCGGTCGGTCCCTTGCGCATGACGATGCCGCAGAACATCACGACGGCGCCGCGGATACCGGCCGAGGAGCGCATCCAGCCGCCGGCGGAGGAAGTCAAGAAACTGTTGGAGATCTGCGAGAAGCAGAGCGAGCGCATCAATCAACTGGAGCGGTGCCTCAAGGACCGCAACGTCTGCCCGCCGACGATCATCTGCCCGCCGACGGCCCCGGTGTGCCCACCGCCGCTGCCGCGCCGGCCACTGTTCCCGCGCTGCGAGCCGTTGTTCCCGCGCTGTGAGCCGAATCGCTGCGAGACGCTGGTGCCTTGCGAACCGGCCGACAACAAACGGTCGTCCGCGCCGCTGCCGGCCCCGTCCAACGCGCAGCCGGCGGTGCTCACTGTCCAGTAGGCGAGCTGACGGCATGGCGCTCGGCGAGCGCCTTCGAATACCACGGGTATGTCGCGGCGGGCGCCCGGCCTGCAACGGTTTACTCGTCGATCCCATGATCCGGCGCTTTCAACCGTAAGGATTCCTCGCATGAAACTCACTCGGCTATGGACCCTTGGCTGGTTGTTCCTGCTCCCGCTCACGCAGCTGGCGCAGGCCCAGCAGTTCGTGCCGCTGCACTCCGAAGGCGTCGCGCTCGTGCCCGTCGCTGGCGCCGACGGCGCTCTTCTCCAGGCCGGCACCGGCGGCATTCATCAACTCAACGCCGGCGGCACGGCCGGCGGCCGAAGCACCTCGAACGCGGGCAATGTCGAGATCGGCTTCGACTACATGCGCCCCCTGTGGACCTCGCGCGACTTCACTCTCGCCGTGCCCGCCGCCAACGCCGGCAGCTTTCCGCTCCTGGGCAATGTCGGCCACGTCGATGACCATTTCGCCCTCGTCCCCCGCCTCAAATACAAGTACGACGTCAAGGACCTCGATTTCTCCATCAACGCCTCCGGAACGTTCTTGAGCCTCACCGGTCATCTCGACCGTCAAGTCACCAACGGGACCGCTCAGGGCAATCTCACGTCCAATTCCTCGCTGACCATGGTCACCGCCAACCTCCCCGAAGTCTCCACACGCCTCTTCTATGACGAGCTGTTCACCAAGCACTCTCACCTGCACTTGTCGATGCTCGACGATCTCATCATCGACCTCGGCGTCGGCACCCGCTATTCCTCCATCAATCAAACCTACACCGGCTCCCTCACCAACACGGCCGGCGCCGGCACTAACCAGAGCACCCGTTACTCCCACCAGTCGTTCAAGGGCATCGGCATGACCACCATGCTCAACGTCACGCTCCCCGTCCATCAGGACTGGGTGTTTTTCACCAACCTGCGCGGCTCCGTCCTCGTCGGCGACAACGACAAGGACAGCACCCTCACCGTTACCGTCGCCGGCGCCCAGGGCATCTCCAGCGCCATCAACCAGTCGCGCACCGAGTTCATCCCGATCGCCGAGGTCGAGATGGGTACGCAATGGGGCTGGGACCTCGGCGAACACCTGCACGGCAACGCCCCGCACCCCCTGTGTACCGTGCGCCTCGCCGTCGCCGGCCAGTTTTGGGGCGGCGTCGGCCCGCTCTCCGCGGGCAGCGCCCAGGGCTTCGGCGCCAGCAATCTCTTCCTCGTCGGCGCTCACGTCATGGTCGGCATCCACCGCTAACCTAATCGAAGCTCACGCAAGGACGCCAAGGCGCGAAGGAATTATCCAAGAAATCTCCTTTGCGTCTCTGCGCGAGATTCTCACAATACACTCCAGGCTATCTTGATACGCTGGAGTAAACTCATGCATCCCATTCAGGTCGGCAGCGGCAAATTCCGGTACACCGTGGACGAAAGCTGGGCGAAGTTCCCCGCGACCGGCCCCGACGGCGAGGCGGTCGGCGTCGCCTGCGATTCCTCCGACCGCGTCTACGTCTTCCTGCGCGGGCCGAAACCCGTCCTCGTTTTCGAGCGCGACGGCACGCCGGTCGGTTCCTGGGGCGCCGACGACTTCACGCGGCCGCACGGCATCTTCATTGGCGCGGACGACACCGCCTATTGCTGCGACGACTTCGGCCACTGCATTCGCATTTTCTCCACGGACGGCAAGCCGCGCAGCACGCTCGGCACGCCCGGCAAACCGTCCGACACCGGCGCGACCAGCATCGACTACCGCACCATCAAGCACGCCGGGCCGCCGTTCAACTTTCCCTGCAATCTCGCCATCGGTCCGACCGGCGATCTCTTCATCGCCGACGGTTACGGCAACGCATGCGTGCATCGCTTCACGGCCGAAGGCCGGCTCGTCAAGTCGTGGGGCGAGCCCGGCAGCGGGCCGGGGCAGTTTCACGTCGTCCATGGTATCGCCGTCGATTCGGCCGGCATCGTCTACGTTGCCGACCGCGAGAATTGCCGAATCCAGTTATTCACCAGCGACGGCGCCTACCTGAGCGAATGGACCGACCTCGTCCGCCCGTGCCAGCTCTACATCGACCGCGCCGGCTGGATCTACATTGCTGAACTCGGCTTTCGCGCCGGCCGCTGGCCCGGCACCGGCACGCCCAAGCCGGGCGATAGCGGCGGCCGCGTCAGCATCTTCGACCGCGCCGGCAAGCTGCACGCCCGCTGGGGCGGCGGCGAACATCCATGCGACCCCGGCGACTTCTTCGCCCCGCACGGAATCTGGGTCGATTCGCGCGGCGATCTGTACGTCTCGGAAGTGGCGCTGGCCGGCGGCGCGCGCCAGGGCCTGGTGCCAGGGACGTGTCATACGCTGCAGAAATTTGTCAGGCAAGCCCAGGGGTGAGGTATTCCGAACCCCCAACAATGGATCCGCCATGAACATCCACCACGACCGTCTTCATACCCTCATCACTGCCATCTTCACCAATGCCGGCTGCCAGCCCGACGAAGCCGAGCGCATTGCCGCGCACCTCGTCGAGGCGAATCTCGTCGGCCACGACTCGCACGGCGTCATCCGTGTGCCGACCTACGTGCAGTGGCTCAAGGCCGGCAAGGTGCTCGCGGGCAAATCGATCCAGGTCGCCTTCGAGAACGAATCAATCGCCGTCGTCGATGGCCAGATGGGCTTCGGCCAAACCATCGGCGAACAGGCGGTACGGCTCGGCATCGACAAGTGCAAGAAGCACGGCGTCTCCGTCATCGCCCTGCGCAATTCCGGACACCTCGGCCGCATCGGCGCTTGGCCAATGCAGGCGGCACAAGCGGGGATCCTGTCGCTGCACTTCGTCAACACCACCGGCGCCGGCATCCTGGTCGCCCCCTTCGGCGGCACGGAACGCCGGTTGTCGGCCAACCCGATCGCCGCCGGCATCCCCATCGACGGGGCGGCCCCGATCCTGCTCGACATCTCGGCTTGCACCCTTGCCGAGGGGAAGATTCGCGTCGCCTTCAACAAGGGAGTGGACGTGCCGGAGAATTGCATCATCGACGCGCAGGGCAAGCCGACGACCGATCCGAAGGTGTTCTACGCCAACCCGCCCGGCGCCATCTTGCCGATCGCCGGCCATAAGGGCTACGGCCTGGCCATGCTGTGCGAAGTGCTCGCCGGCGCTCTGACCGGCGGCGGCTGCAGCAATCCAGACCATGCGGGCAAGGTCCTCAATGGCATGTTGTCGATCTATCTCGACTCCAGTTTTTTCCAGAAGGACGCCGACGTCGCCGCCGAGATCAAGCGTTTCATCGCCTACGTGAAAAGCTCCGCCAAGGTGAAGCCCGGCGGCGACATCCTGATGCCCGGCGAAATCGAGGAACGCACGAAGGTACAACGGTTGCGCGACGGCCTGGAAATTGATGCGACGAGCTGGGCGCAAATAGGCGAGACGGCGAAGGCGGTCGGAGTTGCGGTCTAGATTCGTTGTTCCGCTTGCGGTTTAGCGCTCCGGGCGCCGCGCGAGCGCTAAACCGCAAGCGGTGAGACTCAAGGCGCTTTTTCCTTCTTCGCGATCTTCAACTTCTCCAGCAAGGGCCGCACCGCTTCGCTGGGGATCGCATAGCTTTCGGTGCGGCCAGCACGGGCGATGTTGATGCCGAGCACCTGGCCATCGAGGTTGACGAGCGGGCCGCCGCAATCGTTCGGCTTGAGGACCGAATCGTGCTGGAGAATGACGGGAAAGCCGGCCCGGCGGTCGCTGAGCTTGCTGCCCATGCTGTTCTGGAGGTCGCCGCGCGATTTGCCCCCCTCGCCGCCGGGGCTCTGGGCAAGCGTCGCCTTCAATTCCTGTTCTTTCTCGTCGCGAAGAATCTTGAACTTCACTTCATCGCCCGGCTTGCTTCGTGACAGGACGGCGCGGAAGTCATCGACGCCGTCCACCGCTTCGCCGTTGAGCGCGAGGATCTGGTCCCCCGCCTTCAGGCCGGCCTTCTCGGCAGGGAGCTTGGGAAAGACCTCCTCGACCTTGACGCCGGCGAAGCCGAGATCGAGGGCGACGCCGAGATAGCCGCCGCCCGAGCCTGAGGGAGCGAGTTTCTTGGCCCCTTTGATTTCGCGGGCGGCCACGCTGATGACGCCGATGGCGACCGGGTCCTTGCCGATGCCGGGCGACGCGACCCAGTGCCCGAGCTTGGCGGCATTGCTGTCGGTCCACACGACCGGCGTCAGGCCGCGCACGGGCAACTTGAGCATGGCCAGATCGTGCGGCACGTCGAAGCCGACCAGCTCGGCGTCGATCTCCAGGCCGCTGGGCAGCTTGCAGGTGATCTTGCCGGCGCGCAGCTCGCTGTGCTTGGTCAGCACCCAGCCGTCGGCGCTGACGATAGTTCCGAGCGCGACCTCCTTGTCGGCGACCAGCACGCGCACAGTACACTGGCTAGGCTTGGCGACGACGTCGCGGAACAGGCCGACGATCTGCGGGCTCTTGGTCTGCTGAGCGTGCAGCGATGGGACGGCGACTAAGCCGAGCACGATGATCGATAAACCTGCAAATCGTTTCATGATGGTGAATCTCCAGTTCGATTTTCCAGTCGTCGATTAGCGTTTCCAGGGCGCCGAGTGAGCGCCAAACGGCAAGCGGCTCAGGGCCGTTTACCGATCTCCACTTTCAGACTCAATGTCTCTTCCCCGCGGCGGATCTCCAGAACGATCGTGTCGCCGGCTTTCTTGGCGTTGATCAGCGTGGGGAGCGGCGCGGCGGCGGTGACTTGCTTGCCGTCGAACTTGACGATGATATCGTTCGCCTTGAGACCAGCCTTCTCGGCGGGCGAGCCGGGGGTGACCACGGTGATGTGGCAGCCGTCGTCCTTTTGCATGTTCTGAACGCCGAGGTACGGGCCCCCCTTGGCGAGGCCGCCGCCGAGCTTGCCGCCCCATACTTCGCTCCTGGCGATCTTGTCCCAACCGTCGCGGAACGGATTGACAGTGACGTGCATGTTGGCAGTCAGTGGGTCGCCGATCCGGCTGTTGATGCCGACGACGCGCCCGTGCATGTCGAAGAGCGGCCCGCCGGAGTCGCCGCCGACGAGGATGCAATCAGTGGTCAAAGTCGAGCTGCTGGTGTTGAGGACTCGGCCGAGGCGGACGGGGGGCGTGCGGCCCGGCTTGAAGCCGCCGGGGTGGGCGATGACCATGCACCAGTTGCCGTTCTTCATGGCAGCGGAATCGCCCATGTCCACGCAGGGCCAATCGTCATGGTCCGTGGTGATTTTGATCATGCCGGAGTCGATGCCGTGGTTGCCTCCAAGGGTTTTGCCCTTGGCGGTCTTGCCGTTGTGAAAGTAGATGGTGACATCGCGATCCGGCGTGCCGGAGACGTGGCCGGCGGTGAGGATATAGCCATCCTTGGTGACGATGACGCCGCTGCCGGAACTGGCGCCGACGCGCACGGAGACGACGGCGGGAGATACTTTCTCGACCAACTTGGCAACATGGTTCTGGATGGCTTTCAGATCGTCCACGCTTTCGGGCGTCTTCTTGTCGAAGACGGCGGGCAGCTTTTCGGTCGGCGTCGTCACTTCGGGGGCCTTGTAAACGATCGGCTTGATGCCAGGAGACCCCGCAACGCCCGTGATCGCTTGGCCGAGCGCCGGCAGCTTGGCCTCCTGGGCTGATGCCGTCAAGACGGCGAGCAAGTATAAGGGGAGCAGTGCCAAGGCGGTGCGAAGGAAGCGTGCGTAAGAGAGCATGGCGCGTCAACTCCAAAAGCCGGGCTAGCGAGGATGTCTGTATTTTGCATGATGAAGGGGGTAGCTGTCGATGCTTTTTTCGAAAAAATGTCAACAGAAGTGTGCCTATTGCTCGTCATAAACTACGGGTTGTATATTGATTGGAAGCCCGCCTTCCCTGCCGATTGAGACTTGCCATGAAGAAACTGCTGCTCGTCTTCTCCATCGCACTGGCCGGCTTCCTCGCCAGTCCGGCTGCCGGCCAGATCATCCTGCAACCCAATCTCTTCCAGAATCCGTTGATTCTCGTCGAGAACCGGGACGTGCAGAAGGACCTCAAGTTCGCCGAGGAGCAGTCGCGCAAGCTCATCGAGCTGAGCCGGGCGTACGCCGACGGCGTTCGCGGCCTCAGCTTCGTGCCGACGGACGTTGAAAAACGCAAGAAGGCGAACGAGGCCGCCGTGAAGGGGCTGAATGACTTGCTCGATGCCGGCCAGGCGAAACGGCTCAAGCAGCTCGAATTGCAGCAGCGCGGCGCCGGCGTCTTCGGCGATCTGCAAATATCCAAGGACCTCGCCATCACGCCGCCGCAGCGTGCCGCCATCATCACCACCTTGCAAGGCTTCAATCCCAAGTGGGTCGCGATCATCCAGGGGGCCAAGGGGAACCAGCAGGAGATCCAGAAGAAGCTCGCCGAGGTCCACCGCGACATGTCGGCCAACATCGTCAAGACGTTGACCAAGGAGCAGCAGGCCAAGTGGCGCGACATCGCCGGGCCGCCGTTCGAAGGCAGTTTCCCCTCAATGGCGCCTGTCTTCGTGGACATGAGGCCGCAGCCGGTCCTTACCTGGCATATGAACGATCTGAATGGCGCGCTCGCGGAGGCGAAGAAGACCGGCAAGCCGATCTTCGCGACCTTCCGCTGCGAAGCCTGACGGGACTGCAAAGACTTAGACGCACAGGTGGTGCGTTCCGATGAGAAGATCGTTGAACTCTGCAAGGAATTCGTGCTCCTGCGCATGACCCACATGCGCGGCGCCAACATCGGCCTGTTCGAATTCGACTACGATATGACCTGGATGGCGTTCTTCCTCGACGCCGACGGCCGCATCATCACCCGCTTCGGCAGCCGCGATCACACCGCGTCCGACAGCCACAACACGCCGGCGGGGCTGTTGAACACCATGCACGAGGTCCTTGCGGTACACAACGAAGAAGCGACGAAGCCGAAATCCGCCTACAAGATGCCGCAGCAGCAGCCGAACGACATCCCCGCCTACAATCGCATGTACGGCGGTTCGTGCGGCCGTTGCCACATGCTCAACGAGGCGAAGTGGGAACAGCAGCGTTCCGACGGCACGATGAAGCCCGGCGCGTTCTACTTCTACCCGTTGCCCGAGACCGTCGGCATCAAGCTCGATCGCACCAAGGGGAACAAGGTGCAGGAAGTCCGCGCCGGCACCTTCGCCGACAAGGCGGGCGTGCGTCCCGGCGACAGCATTCACACCGCCAACGGGCAGCGCGTGATGACCTGCGCTGACATGCAGTCCGTCCTCGACAAACTCGCGCCGGTCAGCAAGCTGAAGCTGGAGATTGAACGCAAGGGCCGAACGCTGGACTTCGAACTAGAATTGACGGGCAACTGGCGCGCCTCGGACGTGTCGTGGCGTAAGAGCATTCGCATCCGCTCCAATCAGAACAACTTCACGCGCAACCTGGTCCCGCTGCAGCCGGCGGAGAAGAACGATCTCAGCATCGCGCGCGAACGGATTGCTTTCCGCCTGAACGACAGCCTTGGCGAGGCGCAGACGGCAGGCCTCAAGAAGGGGGACATCATCGTCGCCTTCGACGGTAAACGCGAGCTGCCGTATCGCTTCCCGCAGTACTATTCCTTCATCGAACACGCCAGCGGCGACATGATGGCCGTCACGGTCCTGCGCGCGGGCAAGGAGACGACGCTGTCGCTACGGATTCCGTGAACAGAGATGTTAGGCAAGCCCTGGGGTTCGGAGTACCTCACCCCGGGGTTTGTTCCTAGAAAAACTCATCTTGCCCCTACTCGGACACATGCTATACACCAGGTCTTCTTGACGCCCTTCCCGGCGTCCGCTATCGTACATTCACTGGCTTGCCTCGCTTGCCGAGCGCCGCCTCAAGCATGAGGACCTGCATGAACCCTTCGACGACGCGCCCGTATCTCTGGCTGTTCGCCATTCTCGCTGCCGTCGGCCTCGTCGCCGACTTGACGAGCAAGTATGTCGTCTTCGCCAAGCTCTATCCGGGCGATACCGAGCGCGAAACGGTCGTTCCCATCGTCCCAGGCTTCTTCTCGCTGCGCACGATCTACGCGTGGGAAATTGACGGCGGCGACGCAGCCGACTCCCCCTTGCGCACCATCAGCGGTCCGCGACTTCCCGAAGTCAATCGCGGCGCCCTGTTCGGCTTCGGCAACGGCGACCGCGAATCGGGCGGCATGAACACGTTCTTCGCCGTCATCAGCATTCTCGCGGCCTGTTTCATCGTCTTCTGGACGTCGCGTCCCGCCGTGGCCAGCGATCGCTTTCTCTGCATCGCGCTCGGCATGATCCTGGCCGGCACGCTCGGCAATCTGTACGATCGCGTCGTCTTTGGCGGCGTGCGCGACTTCCTGCACTGCTACTACGACACGCACGTTTGGCCCGATTTCAACGTCGCCGACTGCTGCCTGGTGGGCGGCGCTGGCGTCTTGCTCGTGCACTCCTTCTTCGTCACCGAGACCACGGCACAGCAGCAGCCCGTCGCCGTCGAGCCGGTTGCCGCCATGCAAACGACGACCCCCGCCGGCAGCGCGTGATTCACCATGAAGACGCTCGTCCCGACGATCGCCGCTCTGTTCCTGGTGCTGTTCGTCCTCACGACTTTCGTCCCCTATCCCCCCGCGCGCGATACCGCCCTCGCCGCCGGCTTCAAGGACGAGCAAATCGACACCGGCCTGCAAATCACCCACCAATCCCGTTTCTTCACCTGGACCTGGATCGCGCTGCACCTGGCGAAGTTCTACGTGATCGCGCTGACCCCCGTGGGCCGAAGGCTGGCCGACCGCTTTCTCGCCTGGACCGGCAACCGGCGCATCCTGGCCGCGCTCGGCGTCGGACTCGTCCTCGTGTTGATCGAGGAGATCCTCTGGCTACCGATCGGCATTGGCCGGCATTATCACGCCGTCGCCTGGGAACTATCCAATCGTGACCTCGCCGGCTGGGCCCAAGATCACGCCCGCTCCTTCGGCATCAACCTAGTCTTGAAAGCGATCGTCTGTGCCGGCCTCTATGCACTGCTGATCTTGTTCCCGCGCACCTGGTGGGCCTTCGGCACGCTCGGCGCCGCCGGGCTCGGCATTGCCTACGCTTTTCTGTCGCCAGTTCTGATCAATCCGCTCTTCAACAATTTCACGCCGCTTTCCCAAACCCAATGGAAAGACCAGCAGCCGCGACTGAAGGCCCTCATCGACCGCGTCGGCGTCCCCGTCCAGGAAATCCTTGTCATGGACGCCTCCCGGCAAAGCAACCGCTCCAACGCCTACTTCACCGGCTTCGGCTCGACGCGGCGTATCGTCCTCTACGATAACCTGTTCAAGAAACACACCGAGGCCGAGGTCGAATCGATCCTGGCGCACGAGCTGGGCCACTGGTGGCACGATCACATCGTCATCGGCTTTATCCTCGGCACACCGGCCGCGCTGTTGGGCTTGTTCCTGCTGGATCGGCTGCTGCGTCGCGCCGTTGGCCGGGCGCCGTGGAATCTCCAGAGCACCGCCGATCCCGCGGGATTGCCGTTGATTCTGCTGCTCGTCTATCTTGGCGGCTGGGTCGCGATGCCGGTGGAGAACGCGGTGAGCCGGCATTTCGAACGGCAAGCCGACCAGGCATCGCTGGAATGGGCGGGACAACCCGAGGTGTTCATCGCCACCGAGCAGAAGCTGGCCGTGGACAACAAGTCGAACCTCGCCCCGACGCCGTGGAATGTCTGGCTTTACAGCACTCATCCGCCGGCCGTCGAACGCATTCGCATGGGCAAAGAGTGGAAGAAGTGATCGCTTGCGGTTTCGCGTTCGCCAGTTGCCACGCGAGCGCTAACCCAAGTTACGCTATTGGAACAAAATTTCGGCGATTTTCGCTGGCGTTTGCATCGCAAGTCGTGAATTGACAATGCGGCATTCGCCAAAGGGTGTTGTAGTGAAGACCTACCTAC
>JACXTT010012922.1_pt1 | contig 11048 bp, 17 predicted proteins | sample 9270951 | NCBI WGS metagenome assembly JACXTT01 (sample SAMN15532306, study PRJNA645909) | rock metagenome | isolation source: weathered quartz diorite | place: Puerto Rico | collected 2017-06-21 | reverse complement strand
GCGGCGGAGGGTCGCGGGTGATATCAAGATCCCTCCTCACGGCGTCCCGAGGAGCGCTACATCATGAGGCTACGGGCGCACCCTCCCGCAGTCGCTGGGGGCGGCCGCCGTGGACTGGAATGCCGGCGACCTGGTGAAGAGGGCCGGCGGTGTCCACCGCGGTACGCAAGGCTCTACGACTGCTCCGAGGACGTGCTCGTCTCACAAACGCCGCAGTCTCAGACGTACTACAGCGTGGACCGCTCGGAAATCGTCCGGGTATGGCGTCTCCACGCGAGCGCGGGCCTGGGCTCGAAGCCCGGGGTGGCGGCGTGGCCTGGGAGCTGGGCTGCTGGGCCTCATGGCCGCCGCCATTGGCGATTGCTGCAGCGCGGCGTGGTGATCGCGGAGCGGAATGGCCAGGGGCAGAATCGAACTGCCGACACGCGGATTTTCAGTCGTCATGAGCGTCGGGGGCTGACCGGCACCACCGGACACCACCGGGCACTACATGTTACCACGTCAGCACTTCGGCCGCCGCCTCCGGCGGCCGTTGCGCCACTGGTGCCCGCCAGTGCCCATTGGTCAGGGGGACACTCGGGGGACAATCTGTTTGCGCGGGCGGTCAACTCGCCCCTTCAGTCCTCGCCGACGAAATTTCATTTGTCGGACTTCCGTGGTCTGGTCGCGTATGTAGCGGACAAAAGCGCGCAACCGATTCGTCGGTGCTCGTCGCGAGTACCTCGTCAAGACCATCAGCGACGATCTTCGAAGTCGGGGGGAAGCGCCAGGCCTTCTTGATCGCCTCGCCGTACTCATACCAAACCTTGCGAGCTTCTTTCTTCAGATCGTCGGATACCATCTCGCCCGCCAATCGGATGAGTGTTGTTGGAGCCTAGTGCGCTCCTTGTTCGCCAATCCCTGAGAGGGCTTCAGCGAGCGCACGAAACCTGCGAACTCTTTCTGCATGGTCCGGTCGTCTCTCGAAGTCCTCGACCCCCGCATGTCGCACATCATCCATCATGGCGCTCAACTCTCCCCCGGAGACATACCGCTTGCGGACGTAGGTCCGCGCCGTCTTCGCCAGAACAGCCAGCGGCATTTCGGCGTCGCCCCTCGCAATGTAGGTCAAGAACTGGCCTCTTAGTCTCGGAGCATCAAGGTAACCCAATCTGAGGTCTCCTCCTGCGCAGTGTCGGGATTCTCTAACCCGCAACAACGACGAATCGAAGGCCTAGGCGTGAATCTCACCGCCGGACGGGCACGCCCGCCCAGGGCGGCGCGATCTTTGTCACGCCCAGCGCGGCGTGCGTTCAAGCGCCTTTTCTCTTTTGGTAGCGTTGCTTGTACGCGGCCCCTCATCTGCTTGCGCTGGCTTTGCGTCGCCTGCGGCTTAGGCCCAATTGTTGGACCGCGGCCTCGGGCACGAGGGGGCATCATGGCGCGACGGCGCTCTATTAAGGTTTCGATGAAGCCAGCTGTGACGTTCACTCGGCGTGCGCTTGGCAGGAGGAAGCTCGTCTACGTGGCCCTGGCCAACAAGAGCCGGAAGTATCGCTCCGGTTACCGTTCACGTATCGTCTATATCGGAACGACACGAAAGGGAGCGAAGAGAATCGCCGGGCGCACCTGATCTCGATCGGGGCGCTCACGCACTCGTCGCCGGCGGCGCCGATTCGCTGCGACATCCACGCCGCGGTAGCTGATTAAATAGGGCAGAACGCAACGAGCGGCACGCCCCGCAGCAGAACGTACCGCTCGCGCTGTGTCTACTGTTCGCCTACTTGTCGGCGGGCTTGTCGCTGTCTTTCTCGGCCTCTTTCGCTTCCTTGTCGGCCGCCCGCTCGGCCTCGTCCGCTTCCTTATCGGCCACGCCTAAACTCTTGAGCGTCTGCCCGATGCTCTTGCCGCTCTTCAGGCCCAAAAGGATCGCGTCGGTCGTGATGGCGGGATTCTTGGCGCCGAGGTTGTGCGCCACCATGTTGGCGGCGATGAACTGGCCGCGCGTGAGCCTGGGATTGGCTTGACGTGCCGCGGCGTACGCTTTCTCCAGTACGTCGGCAGGTGTGTTGAGCTTCTCCGCGATGCCGCGGAAGCTCTTCACCTGCTCCGCGGACTCCGCCCCGCGCTTGTCCGGGTTGGACGGCCGCGTCACGTTGCCGGTGCGGGGTGCGGGCGTGTGCGCGCCCGTCGGACGCTGCGCGGCCGCCGCCGCCGCCCCGGCGACGACGAGCAGCGAGACGATCTGCCATGTGCGTTTCATAGGTATCGATGACCTCCCTTCCCAAGACCCAAGGACTCCCCGGCCCCCGCGGAGGTAACCACTAAGATTTCTTAGCGTGACGGGTGTCACGGGCTCCGGATGTTATCGTGTGGAGCCATGCGACGCGTCGCTCTTCTCCTAGCCGCGGTCGTTTGCGGCGCACCGGCACAGAGTCAGACCACTGCCGGCGCGACCGCCGGGTACGTCGCGTTCCCGGGGAAGCGGTCGGAGCAAGCGCTCTCCGGTATCGTCCAGTTCCAGCTCAACGACTGGCTCTCGGTCTACGCAGTGCCGACTTGGCTGCGCGTCTCCGATACTGTGAGCGGCCGCACCGTATCGAGCAGCGGGCCAGGCGATCTGCCGCTTTTCGCAGCCGCGGAGTACGCGTCTTCGACTGAGTGGTCGCCCACCGTCGCTGCTGCGTTCAGCGTGGTCCTGCCAACGGGCAAGGCATCCTGCGGGCTGGGAAACGGCGTGACGACGGCGGAGCTCGACCTAGGCGTCGCGGTAGCGCCGGCGGAAGGGCGCGCACACGTCTCGGCGGACGCGAACCGCAGCCTTTCCGGTCTCGCCGCTCGATCGTCGCTGAGCGGACCGAGCGCCACCACGCTGCGCGTGGAGGCGGGGTTCGACTTCACGCCGCGATGGACGTGGACCGCATCAGTCGGCGTGGATGTGGGCGCGGACTCGACCCCGGACCGATCCATGGGGCTCGGCGTGCGCCACAGTATCGCCGGGCCGCTGGCCCTCGTGGTCGACGCCAGCCGCGGCTTGACGACCACCTCGCCCCAGTGGGCGTTCTCCGTGGGTCTCGGGACGGCCTACAACGGCCCGTCGCCAGTGGCACCGACGAGCCCGCTCCGGCGCCTCAAGACGACGTTCGGGAGCGGGAGCGGTCACACGAAGAGCGGCTGTCAGTAGCCGGGGACGTCGCCCCGGTGCTGCGTTTCCCCCCTCAAGGCCTATCGATCGCCCATGTGGGCGGTCCGGCGGCGTTCGTGGCGCGCCGCAACAGGGTGCTGATCGTTGCCGCATCGGTGAGCATCGCATCGCCGGCGAAGGCCAGGCTCGCCAGGGAGCGCTGCCGCGCGACTTCGTCTCGACCTCCACAGGCGTCGGTCACGACAACGGGGATGTAGCCAAGGTCCGCCGCATGGCGCACCGTCGGCTCGATACCTACTTCAAGCGCCACGCCGACGACTGCGATCGCCTCGATGCCGCAGTCCCGGAGCACCAGATCAAGCGGCGTCCCGACGAAACACGACATCGTGATCTTGTCGAACACCGCCTCGCTTGGCCGGGGCGCCACATCGGGGACGAGCTGCGTTTGCGGAGCGTCCGAGGGGAAAGCTGGCCTGACCCTGGCGACCGTATCTACTCTCTGCCATGCCATCGCGGTCCGCAGCTGGCCGACTCCGGCCAGCTCGGTCGGAAGCGACACGTGGCGAGTAAAAAAGGTACGATAGCCTCCATCCCGCGCGGCGCCGAGGACATCGACAACGCGAGCGGTGAAGTCCGAAGCAGTTGGCAACTGGCGCAGGATGCCGACCTGCATGTCGTACACGATCAGCGCCAGCCGCGTTGGATCACAGACCTCTTCGAGCGTCTGTGGAATGTCGAGGCCGAAGGCGTGTTGCATCGTCGTCGCTCCATTAGGCTGCGTTGATGATGACGAGTGGGCGAACCGTCGCGCTCATCGTGCCCCACTTCCTGATCGTGCCATTTCTGGTTCGGCAGTCCGGCGTGATGGCCGTCGTTCCCCATCGCGTGGCGCGCGCCGCGCCGCACGCCGACTTTCAAAAGGGATGTATGGTCGGCACGAGCCAGCCGATCCCGCTGCCGAGGGCCGCGCCGGTCAGCACGTCGGTTGGGAAATGCTTGCCGGCCACCACACGCAAGGCCGCCACACCCACTGCGCCCGCGTAGAGCAGGAGGGCGTTCCGCGTCCGGTGCGCAAGCCGCTGTCGCCGCGCGACCACCAGGTAGGACGTCGCCGCCGCGAACGCGAGAGACGTGTGCATGGAGGGCAGGGACTGTTGATTCTCGGGATCGCTCGCGGCCGCGATCGCGTCGCTCGTGTACAGCACCGGTCGCTTCCGGCGCGCCAGCACTTTGAGCCATTCCGTTGAGGCGGCCGTCCAGCTCGCCGTATTCGCGAACACTGCGAAGTTGCCATGCCATTGCTGAGCCGGCAGGCCGCGTAGACCGTCGACGGCCGTCAACACCGCGACGCCGGCGAGGATCACGTCGCTAGCGGCGTCGCCGGTCGCTCGGAGCGGGTGCACCGCCCACCGGTCCAGACCGGGTAGCGTGGCCGGATCGCAGGGAGCGCAGGACGGGGGACCGTGTGGCAACCCGAGGGCAGCCGGCAACAGATACAGCGCACCGGCCATCCCAACGGACACCGCGTCGCCCCACGTCGCGCGGTAAGGGGGTGCGGCGGCCTCTTGTCCCGCGATCGGCGGGGCGGCGAGGGTCAAGATGACCGCGACGAGAGGGCCGGCACGCACGCTGGAGGTCCTTCTGAAGTCGTTCGAAAACTTACGCGCTAAGCTCCACGTCAGCGATGGGCAGGCCAACCCATCCGGCCCGTCGGTGCGCCCCGTACCGCTTCACCGCCACGAAGGCCTTTGGGGTAGAGCCGGGGTAGTACAGCGAGGGCCATACCCGACATACAGCTGTGCAGTTAACCGCGTTCGTGACCGCTGGTGCATTGTTCGCCAGCACGTGCTGCGTTTCAACCGGCCCGCTAACCGGCGGGCAGACGCGCTGTCGCGCTCCAATGGCCGGTAGTGGCGGGGCCACGACCGCCGCGGTCACAATCGGCGACAACTTCTTCACCCCCGCGTCGGTGACCGTCACTCGCGACTCATCGAGGACGGCCAGGGTGAACTGGACGTGGACAGGGCACAATCCGCACAGCGTGACTTTCGACGCCGGTGGGGCGAACTCCGTCGTCCAGCGCGCTGGGACGTTCAGCCGCAGGTTTGACGTCGCTGGCTCGTTCACCTATTTCTGCTCCGTTCACGGCCGGGCCATCATGTCCGGCACGGTGACTGTCCAGTAACAACAAGAGAAGGCGCCCACCGGCGCGCACAAATTATCGTTCCACTACGCAGCGCCCTGCGGGCCAGTCACCCGCAGCTTAAGCGCGATCCGTTAGGCGGCCGGCGCAGTGCTTCATCTCCGCGATGCCGATACCCTACGGGCTAGAGACCTACTTCGATCTGCTAGCGACGTGCTTACACACGGCGCTCGGTCGCAACGCGTTGGGGCTCTACGTCTATGGTTCACTTACTCGGGACGCATTCGATGCGCGCCCTAGCGACCTGGATTGCGTTGCGCTCCTGCGCCGGCGCCCGAGCCCGCCGCGTTCCGGGCACGTCAGAGCCAATGGCAGCGTGCGCGGACTCTTGGTCCGGTGCCCGGTAGTCAGCGCATTGGCACTCCCACCGCAGCAGTCAGCCCGCTAAGTTCTTCTCCTGCATAGCTTCGGCCAGGTAGCTCAGTTGGTAGAGCAGCGGACTGAAAATCAGTTCCTGGCTCGACACACTTCGGCATTACTCGCGCTAACTCGTTGTCGCTCGGTCGCACTCTCGTACAAGTCATTCTGAGCGGACCAAACCGCACCAAGCTGTTTCGAGTGTGAGTCCCGCTGTTTGTCCCACAGCGGAGCAGTGATTTGCCCCCTTGCCAGAGCCAACTGGTAGCGGCAACGTTGCCCTGCAAGGGCGCTTGTGACTACTTTCACAAGGCTCCCAGGTAAGACGGGGTGACGACCTGAGAACGACCTGAGAACGACCTAGGAACGCCTCGGAACAGCCTAGGAACGCCTTCGGAATGGCCTAGGAACGCTTCTGGAACGCCCCACGTACGAGGGTTTTGTACTAGCTTAGGGATGGCGGTTGGTTCGCCATAAGCCCTAGGCCGTCCACGCGCAGACGACCAAAAGGAGCGACGGTCCACCTGCCACGTTCGATGCGTAGTCCGGTAACACCCCTGCCTGACACAGCCCGGCAGCTTCCAGAATTTGCGAAGCCCCCGGTCGTTGAAGTCGCTTGCTCAATCCAGTTCGACCCAATCGACGGACTGCACGCGGGTTTGTTGGGGTTGCTGTGGGAGGAGTACCGCTCGCGGTACCCTCGCGTTGAGGAGCAGGCACCTCTCCATCCTACACGCGAAGAATTCACCGTTGCGCCACCACGCATGGGCATCCGCATGGCAGGGACGTTTCCGATGCCTCGTCTGTGGTTTTTGACTGAGGATGGACAACGCCTCGTGCAGGTTCAACGGGATCACTTCATCGTGAACTGGCGCAAGCTAGACACTGGTGCGGCTTATCCGCACTACCCCTTCTTGCGTGCAATGCTGATCGAAGAGATCGACGTTTTCCAGCAATTCCTGGCTGACGAAAAACTCGCGCCCATCCGTGCGGTTCAGACGGAGTTGACTTACGTGAACCACATTGAAGCGCGAGAATCGGACGGCAGCCGCAAGTCTCTTTCGCGGATAGTTCGGATTTGGGCCGACAACGCGGTCGGTAAGTTGCCCGACTTTGAGGAAGCTGCCGTGCAAGCGCATTACATCATGCGGGATGGTGAGAAGCCTGTTGGAAGGCTCCACGTCACTATTGAGCCGCAGCGATACGTGAAGGACAACGCTCCTTTGTACGCACTGACGCTCGTAGCTCGTGGTGCTCCATCAACGTCGGACGTTGACGGAGCGATAGCATTCCTCGACCGAGGGCATGAAACAATCGTCGAAGGTTTCACCGCAATCACTACGGATGAGATGCATAAGACCTGGGAGAGACAGCGATGACAATGCCTTTGGCGATCACTGCGGGCACTCACTTGACCGCTCCTACCTGGGCGACGAGTGAGAGTTGGCAATGGTTACATCAGCCTGTCTCCTCGCCGCGCAAACCGCGCCGACTCTTGACCGAGCCTATAGTAGCGACTCTCACCCTGCCGAATTCAGAGGTGATCGTGGAGGTGAATCAGCCTGAACCGGACTGGTTCTATCCTGCCTTGAGCAGGTTTCAATTCCTGTCGCGGTTAGGCGAGAACTGGGACACGTACGGCGGCAGCCCGCTATCGGACGAGGCTATCTACACTGCGCTGTCGATCATTGGGCGCTTGCTGAGAGACGAGAGTGTGCCTCCAGCCATCGTGCCCACCTCAGAAGGCGGCGTGCAGCTTGAATGGCAGCGGGCTGGCGATGAACTAGAGATTCGTGTCGCGCCGACCGGAGAGATTTCCGCGTTTCGATGCAACGAAGTTGCTGGCAAGGTGAGTGAGATCGAGCAGGTGAGCCTCACTGATTTGCGGCCTCTTGTGGACCTGGCTGGTAAGCTGTAAACCCACGCGCCTAGCAAGTAGCGTCGAGCCGTCGCCTTGGGGCACCCGCCTCTCCCGCCGGGAGATGATGCAACAATCACCGATGAGACGGCGCTGTGGCGACGTATCCCGCCCATTTGGTGGCTCAAGGACCCCGGCACCGGCAAGTACCGCCTAACTTCGGAAGCATTCGACGACGCCAGAGACAAGACTCCAATGTCGGTTGCGATCGCCTCTGAAGTAGTGGGTGGGGCTGAAGCGTTCCTGGCAGGCTATACCGGCAATGGTATCGCTGAATTCACGGCGGGGTACGCTCGGCACACGTGCGGCTTTGCGGTCGCTCGGGACCCCGTGGAAGGCGAGCCGTGGCACGCGCATGTGATAGGAAAGAAGAAGCCGAAGTTGAGGAAGCTGCTATGCGGCGGGTGCAAGATGATCGCCACGCCAAGGGAAACTTAGTCGCGGTTCCGCCCGTCACCGTAAGCGGGTGGGTTCACAAACTCATCCGGGTATTGTTTGCCAGAGGCGGGGCCGAATGCACGGAATCCAGCAAGAAATTGATCTAGTCCTTTGGGACTCACAACGAAGACAGTACGCTCCCGGTCTGATGTCCACTCGCCAAGGGTCACGAGGCGATCCCACTCGTAATCATTGCTCGCCCGGGATACCAGCGTCTTGCGGAAGCGAATAAAGTCAACCGACTTGAAGTCAGCCGCCCCCAGACGCCCTAGGTTGATGTCCAGCGCGTCCGTGTCGTACTCGCAGACCGAGAGTTCAGCGTTCGTCACGATGATCGGAATTAGATAGGTCGGTTCTTTGTCGTACTTCAACTGGAACTTGTCGCCCAGTGCATGCACCGTATCAAGCAATTCTCCGCTTAGCGATTCGAGAGATGGTACTGCCTTCCCCTTAGGGAGCACGCAGACGCTAGACTCGTACGAGCCCTCGGCCATTATGCACTCCGAGCAGAACAACTTGGTTGCGGGATGGTGAATCGAAATCGTAGCCATCGGCGGTAATTTCGCGGCCTTGGGATTGCGCCATTCAATCCTGCACCGGCCCATGTTGGCGCTCGCGCCCCTGGGGACAAGGAAGTGCCATCTCTCGTCCTCAACACGCTTGCATTCCACAATGCCGAGGAGCCCCGGTCGCTGTAGCACAATGTCGGCAAATCTGTCTCCGACGGGCACCTCGGTAGCGACTACGGGCCAAGAATGCTTCTGACCAAGCTCTCTCAGTTCACGCTCTACAGCGAGTTGGAACGGAAAGCCTGACTTATCGACCGCTTGAGCTAGTGGCACGTTCGGTCCACTGCCTGTCATCGAATTACCCTATCCGCTGAGCAGACTGAGCAACAGCAGGAAACCCAAGGTTCCCCACCAGAGACCGCCGTAGTCTCACAGCAGCCACTCAACACTTGTCGCAACGGGGGCGTCTCGGTGGGACGCTTGAAGTCAACCATGCGGGTTCGTCGCTAGATGGCGTGGACGATGTCGCTAGAATCAGGATCGAACGCCGCGAAGAGTTGGAAAAACTGGTTCATGTTCGTGACGGATTCCCTTGCCACATCGAGAGGATGTTTCATCGGGCTAACCTGAGATGATCCTGCTTCATGCCCTACTTCCCTAGTCTTAGGATGAGCTAACCGATTGCGAGCGTCCGAGAGCGCACGAGCGACGGAGACGATCTCTGCGTCGTCGTCCAATCGCACACCGCAACACGTCTCGATTATCTCTGTGACCTTCGGAACCAAGCCTAGGCGCTCGTACTGAAGTTCATAGAGCTTCTGGCCCATCCGCTTAACACCGTAGAAGTTGAGAAACGCTTCTGCGGCCATCGCACTAAGCACGACAGCGGCGGTGGTGAGGAGATTCCTCTCGACGATTCTCTCGTGTGACACTGGGTGGCCAGCGGCCCTGTTCCCGGCTAGCTGGCGAGCCCATGCCACCTCCCATTGCTTGCGTAGGTCGGTGGATACCTGTTCCGCAAGCTCAAGAGCCCGAACGGCCTGTTCTCGAAGACCGCCTTCGAACTCCCATGACCCCGGTCTACGGAATGGCGCAATTGTCGCGTGCTTTGCATGAGTCATCAGCGTTGCCAGAATTCTACCACTGATCTTCTCGGCGGTCACCGGCTATTTCGCCCTGTGCCATCTCGCTATAGCACGATTCAGCCTTGATGCCCACTCAGTCGCCTGAAGTTCGTTCGTAAAAACACACCAGACGGTTTCCAGGTCCGATACCAGGACCGGCAGCGTCTTCCCAAAGTTCACCTGCACGTCTCGGCTACTGCGTCGTATCGAAATGTGTGAGAGTTGCGCGCAAAGAACATCGTAATGCTGGCTAGGCCGAACTGAACACGGAGCCCGGAGAGTCTGCCACCTGCTGCGAGTGATGTAGTGGACGGCGTATACGCCGTTTGGATGGGGTCGCATGGAACCGCTCGGTGCCCAGAAGAACTCGATCAGGTTCCGTACATGGGTCAGTGCCGCCTCCAGGTCGAACCTCCGACTATTCTGCGCAAAGGCACGGGCGGCTCTTCTCATTCCCTCTGCCTCATAAGCGACGTGAGTGATCGCGCTCTGTAGCTCCCGCTTCGTGCGCCGAGGTGCCGATGGGGCGGTCATAGTGGGTCGCCAGCATTTTACCAACAATTTTCGAGAAGGTCACCGCGCCTGCGGCTCGATCCCATTTCCCCCCGTATACCCACCCCTTGTGCGTTCCGCGTCGATCCCCTGCTGCGTCCCCTGCCGTTCAGCGGTCCATCACGCTGGCGCTAGCGTGGTTTCAGGACGCCTGTGAAGAAGCGAAAGCCCCCGCTCGCGGCGGGGGCCTGCCATAATGCCGTGGAGCAGCTTGGTGGTACTACGTAAGCTCCTTCAAGGCACCGCTCTTGATGGCTCGGACCAGTTCGTTCCATTGTCCGCGATCAAGAGTAGCGATCTGCGGAGCTTCGCCGATCCTGACCTGACCGTCCTCATACACCTCGACTGTGGGACACTCGGAGCATTGAGGACAGAGTGAAACAACTAGCTTCGGTGAGTTATTCATAAGTTCCCTCCTGTTGGTTGGTTCGATGAATAGACGCGTGGATTGGAACCAATACTTGTCGTGGCTTTCGAGCGACGATCAGGTTCCAAAGCGATGCAGCGGTGATCACTGCTACGCCAATGTAAAGAAGGGCTGGAACGGTCCAGACCAGTCGCTCAGTGATGATCGCGGCGGAGCCCGTGAGTGTGAGCCACAGCGGACTGTAGTGCCGGTGATGACGTGCTGACCACGCCATGCTTGTAGCGTTCAGTAATAGGAGCGCTATTGTCACTCCGGCCAGACCCGCCTGCGTGGCGAGAACGCCTCCCCCGACCGAGGCGAGTACGCTGGAGTAGGCTCCGACGCAGAGCGGACATGAGAATTTCGATAGCCCGAGGAGCAACGCGTTCGGGAAGAGGATGCCCCACCGCGATCCCG
>JACXTT010012921.1_pt1 | contig 11049 bp, 9 predicted proteins | sample 9270951 | NCBI WGS metagenome assembly JACXTT01 (sample SAMN15532306, study PRJNA645909) | rock metagenome | isolation source: weathered quartz diorite | place: Puerto Rico | collected 2017-06-21 | reverse complement strand
GCTCGCCACCCTGCGCGAACTCACCCCCGCCCTGCGCGACCGCCTGCTGCGCCGCTGGTTCGCCCGCGTCCGGCCCGGCGCCCGCGGCCTTGCCCGCGTCCACCTGGGCGCGGCGGCGAAATTGATCGCGAGCGGCCGGCCCGGCGACGAGATCCCCTGGCCCGGCGACTGGCGGTTGGCGCGGGAGCGCGACGCGCTGGTCCTGAAAAAATTCGCCCGCGATCCTCGTTAGCGCGTTTTCCAGACCAGCAGCGCGGTGTCGCCGTATTCCCTCACGCGCGGTTCGCCCCACGGCGCGGGCGGGATCGCGTCGCGCGAGGACCTTTCGAGGATGACGACGGCGTCTTCATCCAGCAGCGGGGGCAAGGTTGCCAGCCAGTCGTCCACCGCGATCCGGTAAGGGGGGTCGATGAAGACGAGGTCGAAGCGGTCGCCGCGCGCCGCGAGCGTCCGCAGCGCCCGCGCCGCCTCCTGCGCGACGATCTCCAATCCGGCGCCCAGCGCGGCCCGGTTTTTCTCGAGCGCCGAGAGCGCCGCGCGCGCCGGCTCGACCGCGACCGCCGCGGCCGCCCCGCGCGAGAGCGCCTCGAGCCCGACCGCGCCGGTCCCCGCGCAAAGATCGAGCACGCGCGCGCCCTTCACCTCCGGCCCGACGATGTTGAAGAGCGCCTGCCGCACCATGTCGGTGGTCGGCCGCGTCGCCCCCCCCTTCGGCGCGACCAGCGTCCGCCCGCGCCATTTCCCGCCGGTGACGCGCATCGCCCCCTCTCGAATCAGGCGAGCGCGACCGCGAAGCCGCGCAGGTATTCGCCGTCGGGGAAGGCGGCGCCCCACGGATGGTCGGGCGGCTGGGCGAGGCGCGCGACGATCGCGGCGCGGCGGCCCGCCCTTTGCGCGCCGGAACGGACCAGCTTGAGCAGCGTCTCCCAGTCGACCGCCTCGGAGCAGGTGAAGGTGAGCAGCAGCCCGCCCGGGGTCACCGCGCGCATCGCGGCGGCGTGCCACTTCTGGTATTTCGGGTAAGCCGACCGGAGATCGGCCGGCCGCTTCGCCAGCGGCGGCGGGTCGAGGATGACGAGGTCGTGGCGCTGGCCGACTTTTTTCAGGTATTCCGAGACGTCCTCCTCGACCAGGTCGAGCCCCTCGCCCAGCGCGTTGCGCGCCGCGTGCCGGCGCGCGCCCGCGATCGCGTCGGAGCTCGAATCGACCCCGGTCGCCCGCGCCGCGCCCGCCTTGAGCGCGGTGAGCGCGAAGCCCCCTTGGTGGCAGAACAAATCGAGCACGTCGTCGCCGGTCCGCACCCAGCGGGCGAGCTGTTCGTAGTGGGCGCGCTGGTCGAGGTACAAGCCGGTCTTGTGGCCGCGCGCGGGGTCGACGAGGTATTTCACCCCCGCGATCGTCACCGGCTCCTCGCCCGCCCCGCCCAGCAGCCATTCGGAGCCGCGGGTGAGCCCCTCCTTGTCGCGCGCCGGCGCCTCGTTGCGCAGAAAAATCCGCGCCGGGCGGACGAGCTCGCGCAGCGCCCCCAGCCATTCCTCCCGCCGCGCGGTCATCCCGGCGGTCGTCTCGCTCGCCACGCAGAGCGCGCCGTAGCGGTCGACGATCAAGCCGGGCAGGCCGTCCCCCTCCGAAAAAATCAGCCGCTCCGCCTCGGGCTTGCCGAGCCGCTTGCGCAGGTCGACCGCCGCGCGGATTTTTTTCTTCAGCCAGTCCGCGGGCGGCGGCTCCGCGCCCCAGTGAAACGCGCGGCCCGGGATCGCGCTCCTCGCGTTGACGTAGCCCCACGCGAGGGTTTGCCCCCCGGGCGAGACGAAGGGCACCGTCGCCTCCGGCCCCGCCTCGGGCAGCGCCGCGACTTCGGTCCGGTAGACCCACGGATGGCCCGCCGCGAGCCGCTGGTGGCGGCCGGGCTTCAGAATCAGCGCGCGCGACACGGGGGAATTATTGACGGATCGCCGCTGCGATCCGGGGGGCTACGGCAATCCCGCCAATTCCCGTGCGTCGAGCTTTTTCGCCTTGGCCGCCTCGAGCGCGCGCTCTGCGAGCAGCGGGTGGCCCTCGGCGCGCAGCGCCTTGCGCAATTCGCCGGCGCGGACGGTCCGCTCGAGGGCGCGCTTGACCGGCAGCAGGGTCAGCGGCAGCCATTCGGCGACCGCGCGCCGCCCCTGGACCGGCCCCTCGGCGCAGTCGGGGCAGCCGCTGTTGTAGAAGAGACCGCCGCCGTCCGCCAGCCCCAGCGCCTCGGCCTCCGCCTTGGGCAGCGGCCGCGCGCAGACGGTGCAGAGGGGGGTGAAGGCGCGCACGCCGAGGATCGCCTTGAGCACGCCGGCCTTGGCCGCGGATTGCAGCCCCGCCTCGCAAACGTATTCGAGCGCGGCGCAGGCGTCGCTGGTCGAGAGCGCCGAGAGGATCGGCACCCGGGCGCCGTTCAAAAAAACCAGCTCCAGCTCGCGCGGGTCGCGCGCCTCGTTGACCGCGATGAAGTCGGGCGCCTGGCGCAGCACCGCCTCGAGCGCGGGGCCCAGCGAGCGGCCGGCCGCGGCGTCGAGCGCGATCTGGATCACCCCGGGCAGCGGCGCGTAGGTCCGCTCCTCGATCAGCGCCGGGCTGGCGACCGCGCCGCGCGCCTTCAGCTCGGCGAGCAGCCCCGCGAGCAATTGCTCCTTGCCCGCGGTGGCGGGGCCGGCGACCAGCGCCAGCCCGTTCTTCCCGCCCGCGAAACCGAGCAGGTCGGAGAGGTGCGGCCCCAGCGACTCGACCGCCCCCCGCCCGAGCAATTTCTCGTCCACCAGGCGGAGCCGGTAGCGGCGGCCGTGCAGGGTCGCGAGGGCGTGGACGAGCGCGCTGAGACGACGGCCGGCGATGACGAGGCGGAAGCGCCCCTCGGCGCCGGGACCGGTCGGGCTGGCGGAGGCTGCGGCGGGCGGCAGGCGGGCGAGCCGGTCGAGCAGCGCCTCGAGATCGCCGCGCTTCTCGCGTTCGAGCACGAAATGGTCGCGCCGCTGGCCGCGCAATTTGAAGCCGAGCGCGACGCGGTCCTCCTCGGGGATGACGTGCAATTCGCGGGTTTTCAATTTCACCGCGGTGGCGATCGCGGTGCGCAGCCAGTCGACGACGGGGGTCGCGGGGGTCAGCAATTCGGGGAGGATCGGCTGCACGCGCGCGGCCTTGTCGCTCACCGTGAATTCGTGCTCCCCGTGGGGGTTGAGGCGGACGCCGGGGTCCTTCTCGCCGCCGTAGGCCGCCTCGAGGGCGCGCGCCACCGCGTCGGCGGGGCAGATGAGCGGCTCGATGCGGCAGCGGGTCACCTGCGCGAGCGCCGCCAGCACCTCCTTGCGCCCCGCGTCGGCCATCGCGACGGTGAGGACGTTGTCGAGCAGCGAAACCGGCACCACCCGGTAGAAGCTGGCGAGCTTGGCGGGGATCATTTCGAGCACCGCCGGGTCGCGCACCAGCCCCGCGAGGTCCTGGGCGATGCCGAGCCGGACGCGCAGGAATTCCGAGAGGGTCGCGGGGGAGAGCTTCCCCAGCGCGACGAGGTGGTAGCCGAGCTTGCCGCCTTCCTTGCCCTGGGCTTCCAGCGCGTCATCGAGGTCGGCCCGGGTGATCAGCCCCTCGCGCACCAGCAGGTCGCCGATCAGCTCGGGTTGGGTCATGGGGGGATTTTAGTGCGCGGTGCGCGGTGCGCGGTGCGCGGTGCGCGGTGCGCGGTGCGCGGTGCGCGGTGCGCGGTGCGCGGTGCGCGGTGCGCGGTGCGCGGTGCGCGAAAAGAGTTCGGCCTGTGCCGATTGGGCTGCAATGCCCGGGGACCGATGGCGCCGTTAAACTTTCCGCCCGCTCTCGCGCTCGGTGTTCGCTCACATCATCCGCGCACCGCGCACTCCCCATGGCCAACCCGCTCCCTTGGCTCCTCAACTGGCGCGCCGCACCGCTGCCGCTCGACTTGGCGGGGGTGTTCGGCCGCGAGGCGCCGGTGCTCTTCGAGATCGGCTTCGGCAACGGGGAATTCCTCGCCGACCTCGCCGCGCGCCGGCCCGAGTGCAACATCCTCGGCGCGGAATTGGCGGTCTTCGCGGTGCGCCAGGGGGCGTACCGGCTCCACCAGGCGGGCGCGAAGCACGCGAAATTGGTGATCGGCGACGTGCGGCCGTTCCTGCGCCTCGCGCTCGCGCCCGGCGCGCTCGGGGTCATCCACGTCAATTACCCCGACCCGTGGCCGAAGAGCCGCCACGCGAACCGGCGGCTGCTGCGCCCGGAGATCCTGCGCGAGATGGCGCGCGCGCTCACGCCGGAGGATCCGGGCCGGCCCGTCGGGCGGCTCGAGATCGCCACCGACCACGCCGACTATGCGCGCGAAATCGCGGCGGCGCTGCCGCTCGCCGGCTTCCGCGCCACCCACGACGCCCCGTGGCTCGCCCAGCGCGCCGATTTTTACGAGACGAAATACGAGCGGAAATGGCGCGCCGAGGGCAAGCCGCTCCACTATTTCATCCATGAGCCGGCGCGCGCGGCGGCGGCATCGCCGGCCTGACCGCCCAGCGGGGTGAGGGTCACGGTTTTCCGGTCGCGACCTTGCTGCCCGAATCCGGAGCCGGAACCCTCGCGCACCACGGAGGCCGCGTAGAGCCGGTCGGCGGCGCGGGCGAAGATGGTCTTCTCGTCGTCATCCACGGCGAAGCCGACGAGCATGAAGCTCCCCTTGAGGTGCGTCACCCATTCGGCGGCCAGCGGCCAACCCTCGCCGTCGAGCCAGAGCGTGAGGGTGGCGTCGAGTTTCTTGACGTGCTTGCGTTGCCGGCGGCTCATCGCGACGCGCGGGGAGATCGTCAGCCGCGTGGCGGGCCGGCCGCCGTATTCGTCCGCCCGGCTCCCGATCAGCGTCGCCTCCTCGAGGTCGAGCAGCAGCTTGGGCGCGCGGTCGAGCAGGTCGAGCGCGGCGTCCGCGTTGAGCCCCGCGAGCCCGCCGTGCTTGGCGGCGTCGGGGTCGCGCTCGGCCGCGGCCGCGTCGCGGCGGGCCTTCTCGATCGCCGCGCGGTCCCAGCGGAGCTGCACGCCGCCCGCGTCGTGGCGGGCCTCGACGGAGGCGGTTTTTTCCTGGTCGCTGCGCGCCCCCTCGTCGTCGTTGCGGGAGCTTTCCCGGATCTCGATCCGCGCCGCGAAGGGCGCCGCGGCTTTGAGCGACTGCAACCGGGCTCGCAGGTCGGCGAGCGGGTCGCCGGCCGCGGCGGCGAGGGCGGTGAGCGAGAGGGGAAGCAGCGGGAGGAAACGCTTCATGCTTTTCATGGCCCGGGAGTCTACGGGGGAACGGCGCGGAGGTTGCGGGAATCATTCATCCTCGTGCGGTAATCTTTCCGCGATGGCGATCACCCCGCTGGGCTACCGCGACGGGACCGTCCGCCTGCTCGACCAGCGGATGCTGCCGGGACGCGAGGAATGGGTCGAGACGCGCGACTGGCGCGCGGTGGTGGCGGCGATCCAATCCCTCGCGGTGCGCGGCGCGCCGCTGATCGGCGCGGCCGGGGCCTACGCGGTCTGCCTGGCGGCGCGCGAATTCCTCGCCGGCGGCCGCTTCGACGCGCTGGGGCGCTTCGAAGCCGCGGCGGGCGCCATCGCCGAGGCGCGCCCGACCGCGGTCAACCTCGCTTGGGCGGTCGCGCGAATGCGACGCTCGCTGGAGCGGGAGCGCGATAAGGCGGCCCGCCATGCCGCCGCGCGCGAAACCCGGATCGCGATGAAGGCGGCCCCGCGGCGCGCGGGCGCGGTGCCGGTGCTCGAGATCGCGCCGGAGCGGCTGATCGGGACGCTGGAGCTGGAGGCGGAGGCGATCTTTTCCGAAGACGCGGCGGCCTGCGCGGCGATCGGCCGCCACGGCGCCGAGGCGGTCTGCCCGAATGTGAAGCGGCCGCTGCGGTTGCTCACCCACTGCAACGCCGGCGCGCTCGCCACCTGCGGGATCGGCACCGCGCTGGGGGTCGCGCGCGCGCTCCACGCGGCCGGGCGGCTCGAGCGCGTCCACGCCGGCGAGACCCGCCCCCTCGGGCAGGGGGCGCGGCTGACCGCGTGGGAGCTGGCCGCCGACGGGATCCCGGTCGCCGTCCACGTCGACGGCGCGGCGGGCGCGCTGCTCGCCTCGGGAACGATCGACGCGGTCGTCACCGGCGCCGACCGCGTCGCCCGCAACGGCGATACCGCCAACAAGATCGGCACCCTCGCGCTCGCGGTGCAGGCGCGCCATTTCGGCGTCCCCTTCTTCGTCGCCGCCCCCGCCTCGACCTTCGACGGCGAGTGCGCCGACGGACGCGCCATCCCGATCGAGCTGCGCGCCCCCGACGAATTGCCCGCCGCCCGCGGCGCGGAAATCTTCAACCCCGCCTTCGACGTCACCTCCGCGGGACTGATCACCGCCTTCATCACCGACGGCGGCGTGGTGACGCCGGGCGAGATGACGAAATATTGGCGGCGGTGACGAGCCCGGGGTTGGCGAGTTCCGAAGCGGGGCCCTCCGGCAACCACTCCGGGGGATCGCCGCGGGGCCGGGAATGACCGCGCGGCCCCGCCCGCCCGTTCGCGGGTCACGGAACACTTCACTCGAAACCCGGAACTTATAATTCCCGCCATGCCGCTCCATTACAAGCGCGTCCTGTTGAAGCTCTCGGGCGAGGCGATGATGGGGGGCCGGCAATTCGGCTTCGACCCCGAGATGTTCAATTACGTGGCCGGCGAGATCGCGCAGGCCCACCAAGCGGGCCTTTCGATCGGGGTCGTCATCGGCGGCGGCAACATCTTCCGCGGCACCATGGCCGACGAATTGCAGATCGATCGGGTCGCCGCCGACCACATGGGGATGCTGGCGACCGTCATCAACGCCATCGCGCTGGTCGAGGCGCTCGAGCGGCGCGGCTCCCCCGCGCGGCTGGTCACCGCCTCCGAGATGCGCTCGTTCGGCGAGCCCTTCATCCGCCGCCGCGCGCTGCGGCACCTCGACAAGGGGCGGGTGGTCGTCTTCGCGGGCGGGACGGGGAATCCCTACTTCACCACCGATTCCGCGGCCGCCCTGCGCGCGGTCGAGATCCACGCCGAATTGCTGCTCAAGGCGACCAAGGTGGACGGCGTCTACGACAGCGACCCCAAAACCAACCCCGGCGCGAAGAAATTCGCGCAGGTCTCCTTCGGCGAGGCGCTCAGCCGGCGGCTCAAAGTGATGGACTCGACCGCCTTCGCCCTCTGCATGGACAACAAGCTGCCGATCCGCGTTTACAACCTCCTCGACGCCGGCGCGCTGGTCAAGATCGCGAACGGCGGAAGCGTCGGCTCGCTCGTGGGCTGAGCCCGCGTCGCGGGGCTCGCGTCGCGGTGATGTTCCGCGGGTGACCATGGCCGCGCCGCGCCCGCGATAATTTCCCGCTCCATGGCCGAGCCGGTCTGTCCCGAATGCGGCGGGAGCGGGGTGGTCGCCCTCCCCCGCCCCGACCGCCGCGCCCCGCGCCGCTACCGCCCCTGCGCCTGCCAGGCCCGGCTGAAGCCGGGTCGCCTCGCCGCCGCGAGCGGCATCCCGGCCCGCTTCACCGCCTGCACCTTCGACACTTTCCGCCCCGGCCCCGGCCAGCGCGCGGCGTGGGAGGCGGCGCGCGACACGGCGGCAAATTACCCCGGCCACGAGCGCGGGCTGCTCCTCTACGGCGGCTCGGGGGTCGGCAAGACTCACCTCGCGGCGGCGGCCGCGACCGCGCTGATCGCGCGCGGCCTGCCGGTCAAATTCGCCGACTACGGCCGGCTGCTCGACGCGCTGCGCGGGGCCTACAGCGGCGCCGCCAGCGAGGGGGAGGTGATCGAGCCCTTCGCACGCGCGCCCGTCCTCATCCTCGACGACCTCGGCGCGCGGCGGATGACCGAGTGGACCCACGACGTCATCACCCGGCTCATCGACTACCGCTACGCCCATCTGCCCGACGGGCTGCTGATCGTCACCACCAACCGCGTGCCGGAAACGGCCGGCACGGCGCCACCCGCCGCCGCGCCGGAGCCCGTCGCCGCGGGGGGGCGCGATTATTTGCGCGCCCAGCTCAACGCCGCGGCCGGCGCCGTTCCCCGGGCGGCGCCGCGCCCCGCCGCCCCGCCGCAGCCTGACGCGCTCGCCGACCTCTTCGACGAGCGGTTGCTCTCGCGGTTGCTGGCGCTGTGCCGGCCGGTTGCGGTGGTCGGCGAGGATCGGCGCCGGTCATAACCGCGCAGCGCGGACGGCGCATCGCGACCCCCATGACCGACACCCTCGTCTGCCATCTCCACCCGACGCGGATCGCGAAGCGGCGCTGCTACCAGTGCGGCCGTCCGATCTGCCGGAGCTGCCAGCGCCGGGCGCGCGGCCACATTTTCTGCTCTTCCGTCTGCGACGAGACGCAGGCGGGGGCCGAGCGCGCGGAGCGGCTGCGCAAACTGGCCGCCAGCCCGCTGCGCGGCGCGCGTTGGCGGGCCGTGCTGTGGATCCTCTTCGGGGGCGCCGCGTTCGCCGTCGGCTGGGCCGCGGTCTGGGCGCCCGGCCACCTGGTGCCGGACCCGGTCGCCGAGCGGGGCAAGCTCGCCGGGGCCAAGCCGCCCGCGCCCGATCTGCGCAGCGGCGCCGAAATCGCGATCGAGTCGCCCGACAAGGTGGCGACGGTGATGGAGCCCGCGCTCACCGTGCGCGGCCGCGCGCCGGCCGGGACGATGGTCGGGCTCTACCTCGAGAACGAGCCGCTCGCCGCGGTCCACAGCGCCGACGGGAAATGGGAATTCCCGGGGGTCGCGCTGCGCGACCGGGTGAGCGTCCTGCAGGCGCGCTACTTCGACGCCGCCGGGCGCAGCGGCTTCTCGCCCGCGGTGAAATTGCTCTACGCCGGGCGGCTCGCCGGGCCCGCCTCGGCTGCTGTCGCCGCGGCGCCGATCGAGACCGGCCGCTTCGAGTTCACCCGCGGGCCCCGGGACCTCAAGCGGATCATGCTCACCTTCGACGGCGGCGCCGAGGACCGCGAGGCGCCGCGCATCTTCCAGATTTTGCGCGACGAGAAGATCCGCGCGACCATCTTCCTCACCGGCGAATTCATCGAGCGCTACCCGGAGCTGGTGCGGCAGGCGGTCGCCGACGGCCACGAGATCGGCAACCATTCGTGGAGCCATCCCCACCTCACGACCTACCCGTTCAACGGACGCCAGGCGACGCTCGCCGGCCAGGGGGAGCCCTTCCTGCGCGAGCAGTTGCGGCGCACCGCCGCGGTCTTCGAGAAGACGACCGGAAAAAAGATGGCGCCCTTCTGGCGCGCCCCGTTCGGCGAGTCGAACTCGGAAATCTGCCGCTGGGCCTACGGGGCCGGCTTCACCCACGTCGGCTGGTCGCCCGGGCTCGACACCCTCGACTGGGTCGCCGACCCCGGCTCGAAATTGTTCATGACCCCCGGGCAGATCCGCGAAAAACTGCTGGCGCGCGACAAGCCGCCCGAGGGGCTCAACGGCGGCATCGTCCTGATGCACCTGGGCACCGAGCGCCATTCCGATGTCGCGGTCCCCACCATGCTGCCCGGCCTCATCGCCGAGCTGCGCGCCCGCGGCTACGCCTTCGGAACGGCGTCGGAGATGCTGATCAATCTGGAAGCCGGCCCGTCGTCCCGCTGATCACTCCGCCGGCGCGTCCGCGACCGCCGGCTTCGCCAGCAGCCCGTCGAGGGGGTAGAAGCGGACCTCGCCCCGCTCGTTGCCGGCGGCGAGCAATTTTTTTCCGGGGATGAGCGCGAGCGCGGTCAACTCGCCGGCCCCGCCGTCCAGCCCGCCCGCGACGGTGACGCGGGGCGCTCCGTCCGCGCCGCGCGCGATCCGCAGGCGCAGCAGCCCGCCGCTCCCGGAGACCCAGATCTCGCCGGGCGCCTCGCCCGCCGCCGCCATCAGCGGCTCGATGCCGAGGGCAGGCAATTCGCGCAGCACGTCGCTGCGCAAATCGTAGAGGTAGAGGCGCGGCGGCAGCAGCCCGGTGATGACGACCGCCTCCGTGCCGCGCGCCTCGGCCATCCGGTAGAGTGCGCGGCTGGCGACCGGCGTCACGGCCGCCTTCCAGCCCGCGCCCGCGCGGCGCAGCGAAAGCAGCGCATGGTCCCACGAGCCGGCGAGGAGCCGCCCGCCGTCCGGCGCGACCCACACCGACTGGAGCGAAAGCGATCTTCCCGCCAGCGCCGCGGTGGCGAGGCTCTCCTCCGGCTCGAGGCGCGGCCATTGCCAGCGCTTGAGCGAGCCGTCGGAGGAGACCGTCCACAGCCGCGCGGGCTCCCGCTGCAGCGCCAGCCCGTTGACGAGGAACCCGTGCGCGGGGGTGCGCCACTCCACCTCGAGCGCGGGCAGCGCGCGCACCGCCACCGTCTTGTCGTCCGAGGACGAGACCAGCCGGCCGTCGGCCAGCAGCAGGTCGGTGATGCCGCCGGTGTGGAGCGGCTTGGGATTCTCGGCGAGGGCCGCCGGATCGAGCGCATGGAGCATCCCGTCGGCGCCGCCGAACCAGACCCCGGCGCCGTCGGAGGCCGCGGCCCACAGCGCGGCGGCGCCCGCGCGCGCCACCTTCGGCGCGGGCAGCTCGTGCAGCGATTCGACGCGCAGCAGGCCCGCATGGGGCGCGTGCGCGTACAGCCGCCCGCCCGCCAGCAGCAGAGCGGTGAACGCCGCCTTCTCCCCCAGCCGCGCGGGGGGCGCGCCGGGGTTCCAGAGAAACAATCCCTCGCTGCCCGCGATCGCCAGCCCGGGGCCGCCCGGCAGCCACGCCAGCGCCGCGGTCTCGCCGGCCGCCGGGACGCTCGTTTTTTGCGCGCCGTCGGCGAGCGCGCGGAGCTCCACCCGGTCGAACCAGCCGCCGACCGCCAGCAGCCCCGCCCCCTCGAGCGGCTCGATCGCGTTGACCCGCGCCTCCGGGAACTCGACGCGCCAGCGCGGCGATCCGTCGGTCCCCCAAGCGGCGAGGGATTTCCCGCCCAGCGCGGCGAACAGCGCGCGGTCGGTCAGGCGCAGCGTGCAAGGGGCGCCGGCGGCGAGCGGCTC
>JACXTT010012920.1_pt1 | contig 11049 bp, 4 predicted proteins | sample 9270951 | NCBI WGS metagenome assembly JACXTT01 (sample SAMN15532306, study PRJNA645909) | rock metagenome | isolation source: weathered quartz diorite | place: Puerto Rico | collected 2017-06-21 | reverse complement strand
GTTGGGAAAGTCATCCGCAACGATCCAAACCTCTCCGCGCAGGTTCTCCGATTGTGCAATTCATCGCTATTCAGCCTCAGGCGGCGGGCCTTGGACATTGAAGAGGCCGCCATTCTCGTTGGCTCGGAGAGGCTACGGACTCTTGTGTTGACCTGCTCCATTATGGAATTTACCTGCGAGCAACTGCCAAGACCAGCGGTCCAGACATTCTGGCAACACAGCTTCATGAGCGGAATGCTGAGCGAGCGTATCGCGCGCTGGATCGACTATTCGGAAAGAGAGCAGGCTTACCTGGGAGGTTTGATTCACGACATCGGAGCACTCCCGCTTCTCCTTGTGGCCAAGGAAGAGAACGCCTTGACCGGCGAAACGAAAAGCGGTCCCTGGGGCGGATCGTTGGAAGCCGAAAGGGAATACTTCGGCATGACGCACTGCGAAGCGGGCCGGAGGATCGGCCAATGCTGGAACTTATTCCCATCCTTCATTGATGTCTTCGAGAACCATCATCATCCGGAACGCAGCGTTCGCGATCCTCACCTCGTCGGAATTGTTGCGGCTGCCGACCACTTCGCCGAATGGCGGGGCTGCGACGCAGCCAAAGAAGGCGAGCCCGTGGAATCCGCGGAACCGGAATCCGCAGCTGAGGACGAATTCCTCAAGCTTTGCTTCCCGCGCCTCGACGCGAAAGCTCGTTCCGAGCTGACTGAGATGCTCGAGACGGAATACCTTCATCTGCTGCCTGTGATCGAGTTCAATGGCTCGCTCGAGCAACCGCTTGCGGAAAAGCAACTCTGACCTTCGCTACATTCAAGCTGGACCTCCGATTAGGCGTTTTCGAAACGAGCGACCAATTCCGCGTTGACATCCTCATCCGCCGAGAATAGATTCATCTCGCTAGAGCTCACTGCTCGGTCTGCAAGCCTTGTCCCAGCCGGAATCCCCCCTTCCTACCGCTGGACGAAATCGAATTTTGCGAATACGCAGCGCTATGCCCTCAAACTCGACCATAGTCGAAACATTGGAGGATCGAAGCAAGCGCTCGACAGCCCTCGCGAAACACAAGGCGCCGAAAAAACCACCCGAAGCAGCCGGAAATCAGAAAAGAAATTCACGCTCCCGAGCGGCGCAGGCGCCACGCTCGGCACAACAAGCCAGCAAGATGGAAGCCATCGGACGGCTCGCCGGCGGTATCGCCCATGATTTTAATAACCTTCTAACAGTGATCCTGGGTCATAGCGAGTTCTTGCTCAAGCGCGGCGAATCGCGAGTGAATTTTCGCTCGCGCGTCGAAGAAATCCGCAAAGCAGCGGAGCGCGGTGCCTGGCTGACGAGCCAGCTTCTTGCTTACAGCCGGAACCAAATCCTCGAGCCCGCCGTCCTGCAGATCAATTCGGTCCTCGAAGACATGGACAGCATTCTGCGCTGCGTGCTGGGCGAAGACATTGCTGTCGATGTGGTCATGGACCCAAACTTGGGGTGGACACGCGTGGACGGCGGACAGCTGCAACAAATCGTGTTGAACCTGGCGGCAAATGCGCGTGACGCCATGCCGCAAGGGGGACGCCTGCGCCTCGAAACATTCAATGTGTCCGTGAATGGCAAAGTTGCGGCGCCGCAGCCGTTTGTTGCGCCGGGTGAGTACGTTGCGTTGGTGGTGCGCGATACCGGAGTGGGCATGGACGCGGACACGCGGGAGCGGATTTTTGAGCCCTTTTTCACGACCAAGGAGATGGGAAAAGGAACGGGGCTCGGCCTAGCGACCGTGTACGGGATCGTCAAGCAAAGTGGCGGGTACATTTGGGCCGAGAGCGAGCTAGGTGCCGGAAGCGAATTTCAGACTTTGTTGCCTCGGGTTCCTCCGCCGGCGAATCCGCGGCCGGTCCAGACCGCTCTCAACTTCCGCTCCGGCGGTGAAACCATTCTTCTTGTCGAAGACAATCCCGCCGTTCGTCGCATGGCGGTGGAAGTCTTGCGCAGTGCGGGTTACGAGGTTCTTGTCGCGCCGAGCGGCGGGGACGCCTTGCGGACCGCCGCCGTGCACGATGGGCGCGTGGACCTCCTTCTAACAGACGTCGTCATGCCGGGCATGACGGGTCCGGAGCTTGCGCGTGAGTTTGCCGTGCGGTATCCGCGAATCCGCATCCTGTATATGTCCGGGTACACCGAAGACGCCATTGGGAATCATGGCTTCCACCGGAGAACCATGCGAGTTTTGCAAAAGCCGTTCACGCATGACACGCTCACGCAGGCCATCCGGGAGGCCCTTGGGTCGATTCGCCGACATGAATGATTGCCAGCACATCCATAGCATTTCCGGCGACTCGGAACTCAAGAACCGCACATCCCTCTACAGTCGTGGTTGACTTCGCGCCGTGCTGCTCTTGTAATGGATAGCGCGAATCCATGAAGCTCCCTCGCAGAATCCACACGTGAGCACTGCCGCGACAGGGGTTGCCAGCCGTTTCGCGTCGAAGCGCTCCTCGTTTCTCGTCGCCGCCGGGATTTTTCTCAGCCGCATTGCGGGACTCATTCGTGATCGCGTCTTCGCGCACTATTTCGGCAATTCCGACGCCGCGGACGCCTTCAAAGCTGCCTTTCGGATTCCCAATGCGCTGCAAAACCTGTTCGGCGAGGGGGTTCTTTCGGCTTCTTTCATTCCTGTTTACGCCGCGCTGCTGGCGCGCGATGAAGACGAGGAAGCGCGCCGTACGGCTGGAGCGGTCGCCGCCTTGCTCGCTCTCAGCACGTCCATTCTCGTCCTGATTGGCGTTTTGGCGACTCCGTACCTGATCGACGCCATCGCTCCTGGATTTTCCGGAGAAAAGCGCGAGCTGACCATCCGCATTGTTCGCATTCTGTTTCCGGGCGCGGGGCTGTTCGTTTTTTCCGCTTGGTGTCTGGGAATCTTGAACAGCCATCGGCGTTTTTTTCTTTCCTACACGGCTCCGGTGGCTTGGAACGCGGCGATGATCGCCACGCTCTGGGGATTTGGCGCGCGCTACGCGCAGTTTCCGCTGGCCATTTTGTTGTCGTGGGGGTCTGTGGCCGGCGCGGGCCTCATGGTAGCGATCCAGCTTCCCGTAGTGCTGCGTCTGTTGCGAGGCTTGCATCTTTCGTTCGCGTTCCATCTGCAAAACGTGCGCACAGTGGTGCGCAATTTCTTTCCCGTATTTGTCAGCCGAGGAGTCGTCCAGATCAGCGCCTACGTGGATGCGCTGCTGGCCAGCCTGCTGCCCACGGGCGCTGTGGCCGCGCTGGCCTATGCTCAGACTCTGTACACCCTGCCCGTAAGCCTGTTTGGTATGTCCGTCTCGGCGGCTGAGCTTCCCGCCATGTCTGGTGCGGTGGGTGCCGAGGCAGAGGTCGCGGGAGTGCTCCGCACGCGCCTCAACGCTGGCCTGCGGCAGATCGCATTTCTTGTCATCCCTTCGGTGGCTGCATTCCTTGCGCTCGGCGATGTGATCGTGGCCGCGATCTACCAATCGGGCCGGTTCACTCACGCCGATGCGATGTACGTCTGGGGCATCCTTGCGGGGTCGACGGTGGGTTTGCTCGCATCGACTCTGGGGCGGCTCTATTCCTCGACGTACTATGCGCTGCAAGATACAAAAACGCCGCTGCGCTATGCGGTTGTGCGCGTCGTTCTGACGACCGTCCTGGGATACCTATCGGCCTTACCCCTGCCTCACGCCCTGGGAATCGACGCGCGATGGGGCGTCGCGGGGCTGACAATTTCGGCCGGCGTCTCTTCGTGGATTGAGTTCGCACTGCTCCGTCGCACGCTCAATCGGAGAATTGGCGCAACGGGTCTTGCGCCCGCGTACCTGACCAAAGCTTGGGGTGCGGCGCTTGTCGCTGCGGGAGTCGGCAGGGCCCTTCTGCTGGTCGTCGGCCATCGCAACCCCATTTTGGTCGCTATTGTGGTCCTTGGTCCTTACGGAATCGCTTACTTTGCCGCCGCTTCGGTCCTCGGCCTCTCTGAGGTCCGCTCCCTGCTCGGCATATTCTCCAGGCTGAGTTCCCGGTCCTGAACAAAAGTGAGCCGAGTAGGCGAGTATTCCTACGCCACGGGTGCTTTCTGCAAGTGCAGCACCTCGTCTACCTTGCGCAGCAACGCGTCCCGAGTAATAGGCTTGGGGAGTAGAATATCATCAGGTTGGGCGGGCCTTTGAGAGAACCCGGTGTAGCCTGACATGTATATGACCTTTATGCCGGGGCGTGCGAGGCTGACGCCGCGGGCTGTCTCGTGTCCACTCATGCCAGGCATAACCATGTCCGTCAGCAGCAGATCGATAGGCGAGGCGTGCCGCTCGGCGATTTCGATGGCCTCCTTACCGCCGCTGGCTTCCAAAACCACATACCCGTTCCGCTCCAGCATGGTGCGCGTCAACGTTCGAAGGGACTCTTCGTCCTCGACCAGTAAGATCGTCTCCGAACCTGGCGTTGTCGCCGACGGACCCTTATCTGGGCCACTTTGCCTGCCGGCTTTGGAGGCCCGTGGCAGATAGACTTTGAATGTCGATCCCACGCCGGGCTCGCTGTACACCCAGACATACCCGCCACTTTGCTTGACGACGCCGTAGACAGTTGCAAGTCCCAGGCCGGTCCCTTTGCCGCGTTCTTTGGTTGTGAAGAAAGGCTCGAAGATGTGCGATTGTGTCTGTGCGTCCATGCCGACACCCGTGTCGGTCACGATCAGTTCGACGTACTTGCCCGGAACGGTCGGCGGGTGGCGAAGGGCATAGTCCTCATCCAACGTGACATTCTTCGTCTCGAAAATCAGCCTTCCACCGCCTGGCATGGCGTCCCGCGCGTTCAGGGCCAAATTCATGACGACTTGCTCAATCTGGCTTTGGTCTGCCTTCACGCGGCCCAAATCGGCAGCCAGCTTGCTCGTGATCTCGATGTTCTCTCCGATCAGCCGACGGAGCATCTTCGCAGTATCGGTCACAATGCTATTGAGATCGAGAACGGTTGGTTCGAGTAATTGCTGGCGGCTGAAGGCCAAAAGCTGGCGGGTTAGCGACGCGGCCCGCTGCCCTGCTTTCGTGATTTCCTGAGCGGTCTTCAGTAGTCTCGGGTTCTGGGTGAGGCCTTCCTCGAGGATTTCGCTATACCCGAGTATCACGCCCAAAAGGTTGTTGAAGTCGTGCGCGATTCCACCCGAAAGCTGGCCTACAGCCTCCATTTTCTGCAACTGCCGGAGCTGTTTCTCCAGGGCTTTTCTTTCGGTGATGTCCTTCAATATGGCAATGATGCATTTCTGGCCGTTCACCTCGATGATGTCGGCCGAGTCTAGCGCGGTCCGCTGCTCGTCGGACTTTGTGCGGAAGGTGATTTCCAAGTCGCGGACCGAGCCTTGTTGCCGAAGCATCTCGATTAGCGTCGCGCGGTCTTCAGGCCGCTCCCAAAATTTGACTTCCATGGACGTGCGGCCGATGATCTCATCGCGCCGATATCCAGTGATTCGAAGGAAACTCTCGTTCACGTCGAGGTAGCGCCCCTCCGCGACAGTGGCTATCGTGATGGGCTCTGGATTCAGGTGGAAAGCCTTGTAGAACCTCTCCTCCGCCCGCTTAGACTCGGTCAGATCGCGCACAATTCCTACGTTTCCGATGACACGACCTACGCCGTCCCTGAGTGGTCCCACACTCAGGTACACCGGGAAGTCAGTGCCGTCCTTGCGACGGTAGAGGCACTCTCCCTTCCACCCTCCCTTTTCCGCGATTGCGGTTAGAATTTGTTCGCGGAGACCTGGAGAAATCCGCGGCGATAGAGTGACGTCGCGGAAGTATTTGCCGATGACTTCTTCTTCCGACCAGCCAATGGCCCGAAGGAAGGCCTGATTCATGAACGTGACGCGTCCTTCGCGATCGCCGGTAGAGATCAACTCGGTGGCGCTATCGACCAGCTGGGCCAAGCGGCGGGAGCGCTCTTCCTCCCGTCTATGCCTGGTGATGTCGCGGGCAACGGCGGCGGTTCCAATGACTTTTCCGCTCGGATCCCTAACCGGGGAGATGGTTAAGGACACGTCAATCGGCTGGCCGCCTTTTCGAATGCGAGTCGTTTCCAAAGCCTCAACCCGCTCGCCTCGCCGAAGGCGCTCTAGGATTCGTGGTATCTCCTCCGGGCGATCGGTAGGCGAGAGAATCGTGATCGGCCGCCCGAGCGCTTCGCCTTCAGAGTAGCCGTAGATACGCTCGGCGCCGCTGTTCCAACTAACGATGGTTCCATCCAGCGCAACGCTGGTGATGGCGTCGTCAGAAGACTCCACGATCAGCGCCATTCGGGCGAGTTTCTCTTCGGCGTGCTTGCGTTCGGTGATGTCTTGCACCGACCCGACGAATCGCAACGGCCTCCTGGTTTTCTCGTCGAAGACGATCTCGACATCGCCTCGAACGAGCCGTTCAGCGCCGTCGGGACGTACGATGCGATACTCGATGGAGAATCCGGTTTTTTCGCGGAGAGACTTGGCAAGCCCATCGTTCAGAAGGTGTCTATCTGCGGGATGTACGGCGCGTAGGAAATTCGGCCTCGATTGCTCGATCTGTCCGACTTCGTAGCCGAGGACGCGGAACATTTCGTCGGACCAGCGCAGCCGGTTCTTGTCCATGTCCTGGAGATCAATCAGTTCCAGAGACCAGCTCCCCAGGTGGGCGATGCGCTGCGCGGTGGCAAGGTTCGCCTCGCTCACGCCCAGTTTTTGCTCTGCCTGCGTTCGCTCCGATAGATCGCGAAACATGACCAGGGATGCGGCTTCCCCTTGATACAGGATGGAGCAGACGACCACCTCAAGGTTCATTTCCTTTCCGTCCATCCGTATGTGTTTCGACTCGTGATGGCGGACAGGATTAGGGTCATTGAGATGATTTTTAATCCTCGTTCGCACAGCCTCGCGATCGTCCGGATGCGCAAAGTCGAGGGCGCGCTTTCCGCGGAGCGCTTCCGGAGAGGCAGCGCCGAATAACGCCGCGCAGGCGTCGTTGGCTATGATGATCGTGCCTTGGCGGTGGACCCAAACTGCGTCCGGCGACATCTCGACAAGCCGCCGGTAGGAATCCTCACCGTGCTCAAGCTTTCGGAGGACCCAGGAAGCGGCGGCGGTCGCAACAAGGCAGCTCACCACAATTGTGATCAGGTGCGAACCCCAGAGCGTGAGCGAAGGAAAAAGGAGACTCTTTGTCGTCTCATACACAGTCATGAGAACCAGGGTCGACACGAGAACGAAGGCGAGCTGCGAGACTCTCCGTCGGGGCCGCTTGATTTCCACAATCCGTCCTGTGGGGCCGCTGTCGGGGGGCCGAAGCATCAGGATGCCTCACATATTTCGGCCGTTCTTTTCAAAAATGCTCTTGAATCTGGAAGGGCAGGTGCCGATGGCTTACACCACCCGATACGTCCAAGCATATTGCGACCAGTACACCTGTTCAAGGCAACTGGTGGCTGGTACGCACGGATTGGTAATACCTAGGAGAAGGGGAGTCGAATCCTCGGCCCCTCGGGCCACAGCGCCAAACTACAAGGCTGCGAGGGAGGCCCCGCGGGCCCTCCCGTGTCTGGCTAGCACCTTCCGTTCAACCAGTTTTCAACAGGAGCGAGATTTTTGCGAGGAACAGCATTGAATTCTCGCGAACGACAAAGTACCCTCTGTGTCGGGCACACATGGCGAGCGGCGGAAAAGAACACAACCACTCGTGGCCGTTCAATTCAACCCAAATCATCCTCGGCATTTCACTCGCGTTGGCTCTGATCTTAGTACGGGCTATTCGCGCGGGTGACGAGCCAGTTCACTTAGCGACCGATTGGAGCCACAGGCATCTGGTTTTCTCCCCGCCCAAGTCTTTGATGGACCAATTTCGATTTTCATGGGACGCACGTTACGTGCAGCAGTGGGTCCGGCGCAACGCGGAGCGCAGGGAGGAAGACGAGGACAGGGACGAATGGAGATGGCACCACGCAGAGGAGAATCCTCTGCGCGGGGACTGGAGCGTATACCTCGGGAACGTGGGCACTTTAGGGGCGGGTAAGTTCCCGGCGAAATTCTCATTTAATGTGACGACAGCAAACTGCGCAACAGCCGCTCAGCCGGATTTTGTCGTCTGGAACACCAGCCTCGCGGGCTCGGGGACGGCCGTCGCCGCCTTCGACACCGGTACGTTCTCGGCCACAGCTGGAATCGGCTCGACAATCACAATTACCAATGGCGCGCAAACGCTGACCATGACGGCGGCCGGGGTGAATGCGCATGTCGGCGGGGCCGGCACCGGCACGGGCACGTTTAACCAAGGGGCCAGCGCGGCTAACAGCGCCACCAATCTCGCGACCGCCATCAATATCGCCAACAACGGCAGCTTTGTGGGAGTTTCGGCCACGTCTGCCGGAACTACAGTGACGATAACCGCCACCACGGCAGGCACGGCCGGGAACAGCATAACGGCCGCTGCTCAGGCGGCCAGCAATCTTACGTGGACTATCAGCCATCTTGTCGATGGAGCGAGCGGAGTCGCCAGCATCGTTGCCTATGACAATCTGTATTCCAGTTGTACTGGCACGGTGCCGTCACCTTACTGGGCTTTCAACACAGGAGGCACTGTTACTACCTCGGTGTCGTTATCGTTTGACGGCAAGCAGTTAGTGTTCGTACAAAGCCAAGCTGGAGTCGCGAACCTTGTGATTCTCAAGTGGGCCGTATCTGGAAACGCGAATGCCCCCACAACCCTGACAACCCAAGCCAGCGCAGCCGCTTATCGCGCTTGTACCGCGCCCTGCATGTACACGATCGCGTTTAACGGCGGTCGGAATGACAGCAACTCTGCTCCTTTTTATGACTTTAGCTCGGACACTCTTTATGTTGGCGACGATCCCGTGACGAGAGGCACCACGAACGCGACGCTGCATAAATTCACCGGCATATTCAATGGAAATCCAGCTGAGGTGACCACGGGAGGATGGCCGGCCACTTTGGGCGTCGAAATTGCGACCAGCCCGGTTTTTGACGGCGTCACCGGCCAAGTCTACGTTGCCGATTCCAACACGGTCGGCACGCCAACCGGTGGGTTCCTATACAAAGTCGACGCGACGGCAGGAACCGTAGTGACTTCGACTCGTCTCGCTCGCGGCGTCGGTTTCACCGATGGTCCCGTGCTCGACTTAACCAATGGAACCCTATATCTCTATACACCCGACGGGGGCACGCTGGGATGCCCGAACGCCGCCACCAGCAACAACGTCCTGCAAATGGCTGCTAATTTCACAGCCGGGGCCGGCGCCGTCACCAGCGCGCAAATCAGCCCAACCGGAACTTGCAGTAGCACCCTGTCCATGTACGATGGAGACTTTGACAACGCGTATTTCTCAGGTGGCGCGGGCCACTTGTACGTGTGCGGCGATATCGGCGGAAATCCAACCCTTTATCAAATCAGCGTGTCCGCGGCGGGCGCATTGGGCGCCGTAACGACGGGACCCAACATTGCCAGCGCTGCCACAACATGTTCCGCGGTAACCGAGTTCCGCAATCCAAACGCCGCTGGGGGAGCGAAGGACTGGATCTTTTTGAGTACTCAAGCCAGCGCAGTGACAGGGGCTCCGATTAACTGCCCGGCGGCCTCGGGTTGCCTCATGTCGTTTGATGTTACGAGCGGGGCAGCCATCTCCGCGGGCACAACAACGGCTGCGAGAATTACGGTGGCGGGCGGCGCCAGCGGTCTTGTGATCGATAACTCGTCGTCGTCGGGCGGAGCCTCGCAAGTATATTTCACGCCCTTGGCAACGGGAAATTGCACCACAGCAACAAACCCCGGCATCGGCGGTTGCGCGATCCAGGCTTCTCAGTCGGCTCTCAACTGAGGCACGTAGAAAAAACGTCAAACGGCCGAAGCTTCTACCCAGCGAGTTCCTACCGGGCTTGGCTAAACGCTTCCAATTCCATCGGTTTCCTTGCCGGGGATTCAGGAGGAGCGGCCCGCAGATATTGCGCGGGCCAGGAAATCTTGTGCCCGAGCTCGCGTGCGGCGCGCAGTGGCCAATACGGCTCGCGCAGGAATTCGCGCGCCATAAAAACTAAGTCTGCCTGATTCTTCGCCAGAATGTCGGCGACTTGTTCCTTCGTTTCGATGAGGCCGACAGTGCTGGTCAAAATGTTCGCGTCGCGCCGAATGCGTTCGGAGAAGGGAACCTGGAAGCCTGGACCGGCAACGATTTTTTGATCCGGCACGAGCCCTGCGGAGGAGCAATCCACGAGGTCTACGCCGAGAGGCTTGAGCTGCTTCGCAAATTCCACGGCCTGATCGAGGTCCCAGCCGCCCTCCTTCCAGTCGGTCGCCGAAATTCGAATAAATAGGGGCAGATTTTCCGGCCACACCTTGCGGACCGCGGAGACGATCTCTCGCCCAATCCGGGTGCGGTTTTCGAATGAGCCGCCATATTCGTCAGTTCGGAAATTGCTGAGCGGCGAGAAAAATTCATGAGCCAGATATCCGTGCGCGGAGTGAATTTCGAGGACCAGGAAGCCTGCTTCCTTCGCGCGGCGCGCCGCCTGCCCGAATGCGTCCACGATCCGGCGAATCCCGTCTTTCGACAACTCTTCCGGCATGGGGTACTTATCCGAATACGCGACCGCGCTTGGCGCGAATGGCACCCAGCCGCCGTCGGAGATGGAAACTGCGCTGGCGCCCTCCCACGGGCGCTGCGTGCTGCCTTTGCGCCCGGCGTGAGCAATCTGCATGCCGGGCACGACGCCTTGGCCCTTCACAAATCGAACGATACGGGAAAGAAACTCGATGTGCGCGTCCTTCCAAATTCCCAGGTCTTCCGGGCTGATGCGGCCTTCGGGCGTGACGGCGCTGGCCTCCATGAAGACCAAAGCGGCGCCTCCCACGGCGCGGCTGCCAATGTGCACGAGATGCCAGTCATTTGCAAAGCCATCCTGGCTCGAATACTCGCACATCGGGGAAACGACAATGCGGTTCTGAAGCGTAATTCCACGAATGGGAAGGGGGTCAAATAGAAGGGCCATGTTCTCCTTTCGAGATTTCCGGTATCGTACGATTC
>JACXTT010012919.1_pt1 | contig 11050 bp, 10 predicted proteins | sample 9270951 | NCBI WGS metagenome assembly JACXTT01 (sample SAMN15532306, study PRJNA645909) | rock metagenome | isolation source: weathered quartz diorite | place: Puerto Rico | collected 2017-06-21 | reverse complement strand
GAATTGGGTGAGCAAAAGCAGTGCATGTTCGTGGACGCGGAGATGGCGGACGACATCATGGCACCGTATGCCATCGTGCTCGATCGCAGCGGTTCCAAGGTGCAAGTCCAATTCATGCTTACCTTCCGCAAGCGAATCACCCTCTTGCACCGGATGATCAATCGATACGTCCTGGTGGGCTGGACTGACGAGTCCAACCTGGAGCCAAAGAAAATCCTCTAGTTTCCGAATTTCCGCCTGGCGGCTGCCGGGCTTTCGCGGCCTTCGTTGTTGGCGTTGCCGCGGTATAGTGGTGTGCCGTGTCCGTCGCCGCCCTCACCGAGCTGTTGCGTCTCGTCGATTTCGACCAACCGAAGGCGGGCGAGATCGAGATGCGCGGCAGCGATCCGGTCTTGCCTACACGTTTTCGTATCGGCGCGGCCGCAACCGCTGCAATCACTGCATCCGCGATTGCCGCAGCGGAGCTGTGGGCGCAGCGCACAGGGAGGAGCCCGCGCCAGACGATCTCGGTCGACCTGCGCCACGCCACCGCGGCGCTGCGAAGCGCGCGTTATCTGCGCATAGATGGCGCGCGGCCGAAGGAACCCTTCGATCCACTGAGCGGCCTCTACCCAGCGCGCGACCGGCGTTGGGTGTTTCTGCACTGCAACTTTCCCAACCATCGCGCGGCGGCGCTCGATGTACTCGGTCTGTCACCAGGTGCGGATCGAAGTGTGGTCGCCCACGCGCTCCGCGATTGGGACGGGCAGACGCTCGAGGAAGCGGTGCATGCTACCCGCGGCTGTGCCGGCTTCGTGCGCACGCAGACCGAATGGCTGTCGCATCCGCAGGCTGCGGCAGTAGCCTCGTTACCGTTGGTCGAGATTGAGCGGATCGGTGATGCCCCGGTAGAACCGATTCCCCTCGCTGTCCGACCTCTTTCTGGAATCCGTGTTCTCGACCTCACGCGCGTGTTGGCCGGGCCGACCTGCGCGCGCACGCTGGCCGAGCACGGTGCTGATGTTCTCAAAGTAATCGGCCCGCATTTGCCGCACTCGGGTGACGTCGAGATCGATACGGGGCTGGGGAAGCTGTCGACCTTTCTCGACCTGCGCGAGGGCGCGGATGTTGAGACACTTACCTCGCTCATCAGAGACGGACGCTGCGACGTTTTCTCGCAGTCTTACCGTCCCGGTGCGCTGGGCGCGCGTGGCTTCAGCGCGCAGCGTCTGGCTCAACTGCGCCCCGGAATCGTCTGTGTCGAACTGAGCGCGTGGGGCCGTGCCGGTCCATGGGCGGAACGGCGCGGCTTCGACACAGTCGCGCAGTGTGTAAGCGGCATGGCGATGGTCCAAGGAAGCGACGAAACCCCTCGCATCATGCCGGTTTCGGCGATCGACTATGTAAGCGGTTACCTTCTGGCTTTCGGAGCGATGGTCGCACTGACCCGCCGCGCCAGCGAAGGTGGAAGCTGGCGGGTGCAGGTCTCACTCGCGCGCACGGGAAAATGGATCGTCGATCGCGGACTCCTCGACGCCGAGGCGATCGCAGGTGCTCAGAACGAGCTGCCGGAGGAGGAGCTCGCCCGCATCACCATGGAGACCGCATCACCGTTAGGCTCGATCAAACATCTCGCGCCGGTTGCGCACATGTCCGAGACACCGCCCCGTTGGACGAGACCGCCGCGGCCACTTGGGCACGACCAGCCGGCGTGGCCGTAACAAACGACGGTGACGAATGCTCTGTTTTTCCGAACGTTTGGCGCCTCTCGCCCTAATGGTGCAGCCGCAAGAGTGCCGTACTTATTGCCGGTACATAAGTAATCGCCAGGACCCCGGCTGCCATGACGACAAAATAGGAAGCGACCGCTCGACAGACCTCGCCGATCGATTTGCCGAAGCGATAGGAGGCAAAGAGCACGTTGATGCCGACGAGCGGACATGTGCGCAAGAATAACGCCGGCATCGGACTCTCCAGTCATGCTCGTCGCCATGTCGGCTGTCATCTGAGGCAGATACGCGGTGTTGAGGACGAACGTCTGCGTCCTCGTATCGGTCTTCTGAAACACCTCGCCCGCCAGATAGTCGAATACTAGTTGCGGGGTCGAAAGATCCGCGACGTCCTCGATCGAGTCGCGCCCGGCGGCCTGCTCCAGCGTGAGGATCAAGCCGGCTGCCCAGCCCTGCGTTCTCGCGTACAGCTCGGTGAGCGCGTACTCCGGGAGCGTGTGGCCGCGCTGAAGCTCGGGCGCGTTGTCTTGGCCAGCGAAACGATGCGCGAGTTCACCTTTTCCTACCTTTGGCGCGGCCATGATCCCGCTTCGACGGCCCGCCGCTTCAGCCTCGGCCTTCAATGAATACAACAACAAATTATGCTTTGCGCATCCTTACGTAGACCTTACTCTCGCGACGGCAGCCGGACCCGCATCAGGCGGATCCCAGCGCCTCCGGGTTGAGAACGCGAAGCGGCTTGCCATCGAGGAACGCGAGCACATTGTCGATCGATTCGGAATAGAACTGGCCGTAGACCTCGCGCGTGCAATATCCGAGGTGCGGTGTCAATACGGTATTGGGCGCGCTGCGCAGGGGGTGGGTGGGCGGCAGCGGCTCCCGTCCGTACACGTCCAGCGCCGCGAACAACTTGCCGGATCGCAGCCTCTCCAGCAATGCCGTCTCGTCCACCAGCGGGCCGCGTGAGGTGTTCACCAGAATCGCGCCGGGCTTCATGCGCGCCAGGTCAGCGGCTCCCAAGATTCCACGGGTGCGGTCGGACAGCACGACGTGCAAGCTTACGGCATCGGATTCGGCCAGCAACGTTGGCTTGTCGACCAGCCTCGCGCCGGCTGCGTTGGCCTTCTCTTCGGTCAGGTTCTGGCTCCACGCCAGCACCTGCATCCCGAGCGCATGACCGTAGCGAGCCATGCGCGAGCCGATCTTGCCCAAGCCGACGACGCCCAGGGTGCGCCCTTCGAGCACCACGCCCGCCCGAACCGCACTTTGAAAGCCGCCAGAGCGTATCGTCGCGTCCGCGGTTGGGATGAATCTCGCTGCGGCGAGCAATAATCCCAAGGCCAGCTCGGCGGTTGCCGGCGTGGATTGCTTTCCAGCCGTGTGAGACACGATGATGCCGCGCGCGGTGCATGCTTCCATGTCCATGGTCCAGCTGCGCGCGCCGGTCAGGGCGATCATCCGCAGCCGCGGAAGCCGCGCGATCAGCGACGCCGGGAACCGGGTACGTTCGCGCATGGCAATGATGATGTCGAACTCTGCGAGGGCGCGTGCCACGGCGTCCTCACCGTCGAATGGTCGCTCGAAGTAAATGAGTTGAGCACGTTGCGACAGCCGCGACCAGTCTGCGCTTGCGCCCGCAATGCCCTGCCAATCGTCCAAAACTGCAATGCGCGTCATGATGGAACCCGTGTGTGCTGAAGAAAAGGAACTGCCCGCGGAAAATTCGCCCCTGCGGTGACGCGATGCTCACACTGCAGTACACGTTCTGCAAGCGCTCGGCCAGGCCCGGTTGAACACCGGGTGATGGACCACGCCGGGTTGCTGTCTGATGCCATTGATTGCGCCTTGCCTCCATGCCTCATGTGGCCTGTGCCGCAATTGTCGCCCTTCTGACTCGGCCACGTCTGCCCGGTTTCGTAGCCCATGAGACGCGTGCGCCCGCGGGCTATCCTCGAGACCGCTGATCGCGTAGTATCACGCGCGTTCGCGGTGGCGTCGCAGCGCTGCCGGCGCGCTACTTGATCATTCTATCGACGAGATTGCCATGCGGCTCGTGCGGGGGGCATTGCTTCTTATCGGAGTTCTCGGGCTGGTGGCTTGTCAACCGCATCGCACCAGGAACGAGGCCCCGCAGGAGGTGCGATCCGGGTCCGTGCTCACGCTCAAGCAGGTCCTCTCAATTCCGAGCGGCAGCGCCTTCGTCTATTTCCAGGACCAGCGGCAACTTCCACCCGAATCCTTGCGGGCGAACTATCCGTACTGCAGATTCGGACTCGACGATCCTGCCAGCGCAGTTCGCGAGGTTCGGCCGAACGCATTCGTAGTCACCGGCGTCGACTACGACGAGCGCTCCGTCGGCTCCTCGGGCGAGGTCGTGGCGGCCAGCCGGATCAACCTGCAAACCGAGCTGGGAGAGAAGGGCTACCACATGACTTGCATGTTGCCGGCAGCGGCGGGCTACGCGCGGTTCATCAACGTCCCTGAGATACGCGGCGCCGTCGGCGAATTCTTCACTGTGAATCCCGCCAACTAGGACGCCTAGCCTGGCAATCGGTTGCGGTGCCGCTGGCCCCCGGACGCCGCTTCTAGGCTGTTCTTGCGCTCAGGTAGTTCCTGGCGTAGCCGACGTAGATTTCGACACCGATCGCGAAAAACATGCGGTTCTGGGATGACAGGGTTCTCGACGCTCGCGCAGGCCGCCCCGACCAGATCTGCCCGGCGGCAACCTCGGTCCCTGGCTCGGTGATAGCGCCGGCCGCCACACAGCCGCCGGCCCTGACTACAGTCCCCTTGCCGATGATCGAGCCCATACCGACGATCGCTTCGTCTTCGATCTCGCAGGCATACATGCGTACGTTGTGCCCCACCGTCACCCGACGGCCGATCCGGAGCCGTTCCCCGGCCGCGAGATAAAGCCTGGAGTGATCCTGGATGTTGCTCGCCTCTCCCAGCTCGACATTGGCGCCTTCCGCATCGACCTCGACGCCGAACCATATGCTCGAATCCGATCCCACCTGTAGGTCGCCGGCCAGGCTCGCGGACGGCGCAATGTAAGCGTCGACCATGGTAACGCTTGCGAGGCCCGCACCGGGTCTGCGGCGAAGGGCGCTGACGGGGTTCGTCGCGCGGACCACTCGGACGTCGGCGTCAGAAATGTCATCCCCGCGGCTCGCGGCTCCTCGCAACAGGCGATGCAGCCGCTCGATTCTCTCGCTCGAGATCTGCTCCACGGGTCTGGCCGGCGTTCCCGCGCACAGCCATCCGCCCTCGAGTGTCTTGCCCGGCGGGACAACGCTTTCCGCGGCGATCACCGAGCCGGGGCCGACTTTCGATCCGTCCATCACCACCGCGTTCTCGCCGATGACACACCCGTCAGCGACGGCGCAGGCGTGGACCAACCCATAGCGGCCCACGGTTACACGCGCACCTACGTGCGCAGGGTAGATGCTGTCCGCGATGTGAACTGTGCTCGCTTCGCCGAACCAGCTCTCAGGGCCGACCCGGATCTGTTCGCCGTCGGCGCGCAGAGTGGCCAGCGGTTCGAGGTGGCACCCAGGGCCCAGCTCTGTGCGACCGATGACCGCTGAAGTCTCATGTGCCGTGACGCCTGATCCGATTTTGGGAATGTCCTGCAGATAGGGGACGACGATCATCCGGCGGAAGCTCCGAAATCCGCGACGGACCTCGCAGCTGAGAAGTCAGAACACCGGCGTTTCACGATAGGTTCCCCACAGGGTCTTCAACTTTTCGACGATCTCGCCCATCGACGCGCCCTCCCTGACCAGATCGATCGTGACCGGCATGAGGTTCTGCGTTTCGTGTTTCGCGATCTCGATGAGCTGATTCAGCAGACTCTTAACCTTAGCACTGTTGCGGGTGCGCCGTACATGATGCAGCCGTTCGATCTGCCGCTTCTCGGTCGTCGGGTCGTAGGGATGGGTCTCGATGTCCGCGTGGTCCTCCGAGTCCACATACTTGTTCACGCCGATGACAGGTTTCTCGCCGCTCTGCTTGCGCAGCGCGGTTTCGTAAGCGAAATCCGCAATGTGCTTCTGGAACCATCCCTCCTGTATCAGCTTGACCGTGCCGCCGCCCTGTTCCACCTCGTCTAGAATCTGGAAGATCTTGCGCTCGTACTCGGTGGTGAGACACTCGACGTAGTAGGAGCCGCCCACCGGATCGACCACGTTTGCCACGTTGGTCTCGTCGGCGATAACCTGCTGTGTGCGCAGCGCGATCTTCATCGCCTCTTCGGTGGGGATCGAAAACGCCTCGTCCATACCGTTCGTATGCAGGCTTTGCGCTCCGCCAATGACCGCCGCCAGCGCCTGGACGGTGGTGCGGATGATGTTCACCGTTGCCTGCGGTTTCGTGAGAGAGGCGGCCGCGGTCTGGCAATGGAAACGCAAGCGCATGGACTCGGGGTTCTTGGCCCCGAAGCGCTCCTTCATGAGTTTGGCGTAGACGCGGCGCACCGCGCGGAACTTTGCGATCTCCTCGAAGAAGTCCGCCTGGCTGACGAAATAGAACGCCAGCCGCGGGGCAAACTCGTCGACGTGCATGCCGGTCTTCAGCACTTCCTCGACGTAGGTCATGCAATTGGCCATGGTGAACGCGGCTTCGTGGATGGGAGACGCGCCGGCCTCGCTGATGTGGTAGCCAGAGATGTTGATCGGGTTGTAACGCTTCATGTTCCTCGCGCAATACGTGATGCAATCGCGCACGATCCGCACCGATGGCGCGATCGGGAAGATGTACTCCTTTTGCGCGACGTACTCCTTGAGAATGTCGGCCTGGACGGTGCCCGAAAGCTGGTTCAGGTCGTTGCCCCGTTTTTGCGCCAGCACGATGTACATCGCGAGCAAGATCCAGGCGGACGGGTTGATGGTCATGGACACGGAAATCTTCTCGAGGTCGATGCCCTCGAACAGCGCCTCCATATCCGCCAGGGTGTCGATTGCGACCCCTTCGCGGCCGACCTCGCCCGCGCTCATGGGATGATCGGAGTCGTAGCCCATGAGCGTGGGCATGTCGAAGTCCGTGGACAGGCCGGTCTGGCCTTGCGCGATAAGGTATTTGAAGCGCTTGTTGGTGTCTTCGCCGGTGCCGAAGCCCGCGATCTGGCGCATGGTCCACAGGCGGCTGCGGTACATCGTCGGATACGGCCCGCGGGTGAATGGGTATTGCCCCGGCAGTCCGATGTCCTCCAAGGGCGTGGACTTCAGGTCGAGCGCCGTGTACACGCGCTTCACTGGAAATCCTCCGAGCGTGAGGAACTGCTCCTCGCGCTCCTGCTGCTTTTTCAGGAATGACGCTACTTCATTGCGCTCCCACAGCTCGAGCTGCTTCTCGAGCGAGGCGAGGCTTTGGGCTTCCTTGGGTGCATTCATCGGTCACCTCAGATGGCAGCGTTGTTCAACAACGTTTCGGCCGCGGCAAACGGATCCAGCTCCCGGCGCGAGATCTTTTCGACCAGATCGGCCAGCCGCGCGCTACGGGATGCCGCAAAGCGGCTGCGCAGCAGATCCTCCGCCGTCTTGAGCGCGCGATACTCCGCGATGTGGCGCAGACGCTCCTGGCCCAGCGGGTGCGAGTGCTGGACCGATCGATGCTGGTCGATGGTTGCCACCAGCTCGCCGATCCCCTGCCCGTTCTCCGAGCTCGTGGCCACGACGGGTACTCGCCACGCGGGCGGCGCGACCAGGGAGGCCGCGAGCGCAAGCATCGATTTCAAGTCGGTGATGGTCCGGTTGGCGTCGGGACGATCGCATTTGCTCACGACGTGGATATCCGCAATCTCCAGAATACCGGCCTTGAGCGCCTGGACATCATCACCTAGCCCCGGTGCGGACACCACCACGGTCGTGTGCGAAGCGCGCGCGATCTCGACCTCGTCCTGACCCACCCCGACGGTTTCGATCATGACCATGTCGAAGCCGCCCGCGTCGAGGATGTCCGCGGCTGCAAGGGCGGCGCGAGCCAGGCCTCCGGTGGAGCCGCGTGTCGCCATGCTGCGGATGAAGACGCCTGGATCGAGCACGAGCTCGCACATCCGGATGCGATCGCCCAGGATGGCTCCGCCCGAGAACGGACTGGATGGGTCGATCGCAATGACGGCAACTGTCCGGCCGTCCCGCCGAACCTGCTGCACGAGCTTGTTGACGAGCGTGGATTTGCCGCTGCCCGGGACACCGGTGATGCCGACGATATGGGCCCGGCCGGAGGCTTTGTACGCCTGCGCCAGCGTCGCTCGCGCCTCCTCTACTCCGGCTTCGGCACGTGAGATCAAGCGTCCGAGCGCAACGGTGTCTCCGCGCCGCACCCGCGCAAACAGCTCCGTCGATGCAACAGGTGCTGGCATCGAGGCTAGGTCTCCTGCAGCTTCCTCGCGAGTTCACGGAAGACCTCACGGTCGTCGACCACGCGCCGCGCTTTGAAGTCCGTTCGCGGGAAGGTCTGCGGGGCGACCACTTCGATCACGCACCGCACAGCCAGCGTCTTGAGAATTCTGCGATCAACCTCGCTTCTGAACAGCTGCGTGCGTCTGTTGTCCGCAAAGACTTCCGGAATCGACTCGACGCGCAGCACCAGCTCATCCATCGCACCTTCGCGCGTGATGCAGATGCGATGTTCGCCGCCGTACTCGGGGATCTGGTTCAGAACCGAGTCTATCTCGCTCGGGTATACGTTCTCGCCGCGGACGGTGAACATGTCGTCGATGCGGCCGAAGACGCCTTGCGGGAGGCGCGGATAGGTGCGGCCGCACGGATTCGGACCGTCCTCCCAGATCGTCAGATCGCCCGACAACAGGCGGATCATGGGCTGGGAGGTGCGTTCGAGGTGCGTGTATACCGGCGTGCCGCGCGCCCCGTACGCAACCCGGCGGAAAGTCTTTGGATCGCACACCTCGGTGTACACGATGTCTTGCCACAAGAGCATTCCAGGCGAACTCTCGGCCGTGCCGGCGACGCTCATCCATGGTGTCATCTCCGCCATGGATCCCGCATCGAACACCTTCGCTGCATACGCCGCGACCAGCTTGTCGATGACCGACGGAATCGAAGCGCCGGGCTCGCCCGAGAACACGAGTGCCTTCAGGCCGAATTCGCGTGCGTCCAGCCCCTCGGCCTTGGCGACGTCCGCCAGATGCAGAGCGTAGGTTGGGGTTCCGTAGAAAACCGTGGGGCGGATCTGGGCCAACCAGTTCGCTGCGCGCACACTCATTCCGGACGCGCCGGCCCCGAATGGAAAAGCGATCGCGCCCAGGCGCTCGGCACCGGCCAGGGCACCCCAGCTTCCCAGATAAAGACTGAAGATCGCCGCCAGGAACACGGTGTCGTGAGGGCGAATGCCCATGCCCCACATCACGCGGGCGTGGGCATTGGCGATCGCCTCCCAATCGCTGCGGCTGATCGCGAACGCCGTGGGACGCCCCGTCGTACCGGAGGTGCCGTGGACGTGGAAGACCTCCGAGCGTTGCACGCACAGATATTCGCCGAACGGAGCCGCTTTCTCCTGTGACGCGCGCAGATCGCGCTTGGCGATGACCGGGACTTTGTCTTCGAAGTCCTCGAGCGAGCGCAAAGTGTCGGGATGGAAGCCCGCTTCGTCCCACTTCGCTCGATAAAAGGATGAATGCGCGTACGCGTAGCCACAGACCTGCTGCAGCCGCTTCAAGATGGCCCGCTCGCGCTCGGCTGCCGGCATCGTCTCCCGGACCGGGAACCAGTAGCGGCTGGAGAGCTCGGGGCGATAGGCCGCATCGTAACGCGGCGGGAATTCCCAGCACTCCATTTTCCTCACCCGGGTTGGTTTTGAACCGTGGAGAAAATCAACGGGGACCGCGCTCTTCGACGAGGCGCGTGAGCCTTTCGACGATCTGACGCGGGGCCGTATCCTGCAGAAGAATCTCGCGAACGCCGATTTGGCGGAGTGCGGAGACATCTTCGTCCGGCACCACCCCGCCCACGACGACGATAATGTCGTGTGCTCCGCGTTCACGGAGCAGTTGCATCACGCGCGGACAGATGGTCATATGGGCGCCCGACAGCAGGCTGATGCCCAGGATGTCGACGTCTTCCTGGATGGCGGAACTGACGACTTCCTCCGGGGTGCGGTGCAGTCCTGTGTAGATCACATCCATCCCGGCGTCACGCAGCGTGCGAGCGACGACTTTCACGCCGCGGTCATGGCCGTCGAGGCCCACCTTTGCCAATAGAACCCGGATCGATTGCTGCATCGCTGCTCCCGACTTTAGCTGCCACCCATTCCGCTTGCGTGGAGAACGTGCCGGTCCAGCTGGGCAGCGAGATCAGCAGCGGCGTTCTCGCCGTGGTTGCGAGCCAGCCGGTCCGCGAGCGCAGAGTCGCCGCGATTGATGGCCTTCAAAATGCCCTCGTGCTCGTCCCAGATTGCGGCGCGCACACCGGCCGCCTGCAGGACGGCTCCCATCGCGCGCCGTATGTGGCGCCAGTGCCGGTGCGCGGCCTCGGCGATCAGCGGATTGCCTGAAGCCGCGTAGATGAGATTGTGGAATTTCACGTCGGCGTCGATCGCTGGGCCGATGCGCCTGCCTGCAGCGGCTTTGCGTCCCTCCGCGATGATCCTCGAGTCGAGCTTTACTCCAGCCAGTGCTGCCTGCCGCGCGGCGAGGGCGTCCAGCGCGGACCGCACTTGGTACAGATGAACGATCGCCTGTGCGTTCAACGGGGCGACCATCAGGCCGCGGCGCCCCGCCTCGATGACAAAGCCTTCTTTCCTCAGCAGCCGCAGCGCCTGGAGCACGGGCTGGCGAGAAACATTGAGGGAAGCTGCCAGCTCCTCTTGCGTCAAACGCGTACCCGGGGCCAGTTCGCCATTGCAGATGGCATTCAACAGGCGCTGCTGCACCTGCTCCGTCAAATCCGGAGCGAATTCGATGCGGCTGATGGCGGGCATGTGCCGAGGAATAAATTTTGTATACAGAATACAAAAGCGCGGCACGAGCGTCAAGCTGGTGAATTCACCGTCACCCGCTGTGCAGCTCTGCCGATATAGTGCAATCTCCGGCTCGGAGTGACCCGACCATCATGACGAAAGAAATCCCACCGGGCATTGTCGTTGGTTTGATCGGCGCCGGCATCCGGGCGTCGCGCGCTCCCGCTCTGCACGAGCGAGAGGGCACCGAGCAGGGCCTCCGCTACGTTTACAAGCTGATCGACCTGGACCTGGTGGCCCCCGGGGGGGCCGCGCTGCCCGAGCGACGTACCGCGGGCGAGCGCCTGGGCCTCACTGGCAGAACCCATCCGCCTCCCCGCCACGGCTCGATCCTTCGTCCACCCCCCGATCTATCCGGACCCCCC
>JACXTT010012918.1_pt1 | contig 11050 bp, 11 predicted proteins | sample 9270951 | NCBI WGS metagenome assembly JACXTT01 (sample SAMN15532306, study PRJNA645909) | rock metagenome | isolation source: weathered quartz diorite | place: Puerto Rico | collected 2017-06-21 | reverse complement strand
GGCTGCGCGATGGCGGTGTCTCCGCGACGCCGGCGCGCCGCGGGGCCGCCGGGCTGCGAGCCAGCGCCCGCGCGCCGCAGCGATCGGGGAACGGGTCGCCGCTCGGCCATCTGGACGTCGTCTTCCCGGTGGTCCACGGCACGGGGGGCGAGGACGGCTCGCGGCAGGGCCTTCTCGAGCTGGCCGACATCCCGTACGTGGGCGCCGGCGTCGCGGGCTCGGCGATCGGCATGGACAAGGCCGTGATGAAGGCCCTGTTCCGCGACGCCGGGCTGCCGATCGTCGATCACCGGGTCGTCCTGCGGCGCGAGCTGAAGGGAGCGGTCGGCCACCTGGTCCGCCTGATCGAGGAAGCGTTCGGCTATCCGTGCTTCGTCAAGCCGGCGAACGGCGGCAGCAGCGTCGGGGTCAGCAAGGTGAAGGACCGCGGCGGTCTGGCGGCCGCGCTCGAGCTGGCCGCACGCTACGATCGCAAGATCCTGGTCGAGCGCGCCATCGAGGCGCGCGAGATCGAGTGCAGCGTGCTCGGCAACGACGAGCCGGAGGCGTCCGTGCCGGGCGAGATCGTCCCGGCGAACGAGTTCTACGACTACCGGTCGAAGTACATCGACGCCGGGTCGCGTCTCCTGATTCCGGCGCCGGTGACGGAAGATCAGTCGCGCCGGATCAGGGATCTGGCGATCCGCGCCTTCCGCGCCCTCGATCTGTGCGGCATGGCGCGCGCCGACTTCTTCCTGGATCGGACCAGCGAGGCGATCTTCGTCAACGAGGTGAACACGATCCCCGGCTTCACGCCGATCAGCATGTATCCTAAGCTCTGGGAGGCGAGCGGCCTGCCCTTTCCGGCCCTGGTCGATCGGCTCATCCATCTGGCGCTCGAGCGCCACGCGGAGAAAAAGAGCCTGCTGACCAGCTACAAGCCGGAGCGCAACGGCCGCCGCTCCTTGACAAAAGGCTGACGGCGTTTTATTTTTTCCCTTTGCCGCCGGGAGGCTGCCGGCCCTGCGGCGCATTCGGGAACGATGCTCGATACCAACGTTCTGGTCCTGAACCGTCTCTTCCAGGCCATCCAGGTCACCACGGTCCGCAAGGCGTTCTGCCTGCTCTACAAGGGGCACGTGCGCGCCGTCGCCCCGGACTACACGACCTACGACTGGGAGGACTGGGTCGACATTCCGCCGCAGCCGCACGAGGACTCGATCATCACGCCCACGCTGCGCATCCGGATTCCGCGGGTCATCCTGCTCGTCGATTTCGACCGCTTGCCCCGTCACGAGGTGCGCTTCACGCGCAAGAACATCTTCTACCGCGATCGCAATCGGTGCCAGTACTGCGGCGGCAAATTCCAGACGCGCGATCTGAATCTCGATCATGTGGTCCCGCTGTCGCGCGGCGGCAAGTCCACCTGGGAGAACGTCGTCTGCTGCTGCGTCGCCTGCAACTCCCGGAAGGGAGGGCTCCTGCCCGAGGAGGCCGGCATGCGTCTGGTCAAGTTCCCGGTGAAGCCGCGCTGGCACCCGCTGGTGAAAATCTCCTTCACCACCGGCCAGTACGAAGCCTGGAAGAACTTCCTCGATATCGCGTACTGGAACACCGAGCTGCGCGAGAACTGACGGCCGCCCGCCGCCCCGTTTCCTTGCAATGCACCGGACCGTATGCTAACGTCCGGACGTGTCCTCCTACCGCTCGCAGTACAGCCCGCAGGTAGGTCTCGGCGGGCGCATCACCCCCGGTGTCAAGGCGCTCCTGATCGCGAACGTCGGCGTCTTCGTCCTGCAGGTCCTGGTGTGGCGCTTCGGGGCCCACGCCTCCGACATGGAGCTCATCTTCGGGCTCAACTCCCAGCAGGTGATCCACAGTGCCTATCTGTGGCAGCTCGTCACCTACATGTTCCTGCACTCCACCGGCTGGCTCAACCACCTGCTCCTCAACATGCTGATGCTCTGGATGTTCGGCACCGAGGTGGAGCGTGTGTGGGGGACGCGGGAGTTCGTGAAGTACTACTTCATCTGCGGGATCGGGGCGGCGATCACCACCTGCCTGACGTTCCAGGACAGCACCACGATCGGGGCGTCGGGGGCGATCTTCGGCGTCATGCTGGCTTATGCCCTGATCTTTCCCGATCGCCAGATTCTGTTCTGGTTCATCTTCCCGATGCGGGCCATCAGCTTCGTGCTCCTGTGCACCGGGATCGAGCTGTTCTCCCTCCTGAGCCTGCCGGACGGCGTGGCCCACTTCGCCCACCTGGGCGGGATGCTGTTCGGCTACCTGTATCTGAAGCGCGTCTGGAGGCTGAAGCGGTTCTGGAACGACGTCCGCTGGCGGCTGCGCCGCCGGCGGTTCCGCGTGATGCGTCCGGACGACGAGAACTACCCCTACCACTGACCGGGGGTCGTGGCGTCAGTTGCAGAGAGCAGGCAGGTAGGACGACGCCAGCGTGTCACCGAGACCGGGGGGGATCTGGCCGGACAGCGTGATGCGCTCCAGCCCTCGGGCCACCCCATGGTGAAAGTCGGCCACGACCGCCGTCTTGACGTCCTCGGACGGGACGATGAGCACGAGATGGCTGCACGTGTCGCCCGATCCGGCGCCCCAGACCGACGCCCGGCCGTTGACGATCGGGGCGTCCACGCCTCCCTGAGTGGTCTTCGAGCCGGGTCCCGCCAGCTTCACGCTGGTACAGGGTTTGAGGTCCCGGCAGTTCCGGTTGTTGATCGGGACGTCGAGACCGCCGCGCGTGCCGGGCGATCCGGGATCGGCCACGTGCGGGTTGCCGCGGTGCCAGATCCCGAGGTCGAGAACGCGCGGAGAAGCGAACAGGCGGCCGGCCTCCAGATCGAGCGAGACGAAGAAGTATCTGTCCGCCGGTCCCCTGTAGAAAAGGTACGAACCGTCCGAGGTGGTGGCGATCAAAGGCAGGTCGTCGTCACCCGAGCCGAACGTGAGGTACTTGAAATCGGTCCAGACGCCGTCCGCGTATCGGGCGTAGGCGATCTTGTCGTACACCCCGTCGAATCGGCTCCAGACCAGGACAGGCGTTCCCGAGTCGTCGAGCGCAAGGAAAGGCGAGGCGTCCCGCGCCACGTCTCCGGTCGGCGGCACGACGCCGACGCGCGTGCCCGAGGCGTCGGTGACGCTGAAGCCGATCGCCCCGATCGCCCCCTGGCGACCCGCCATCGCCCGTCCCTTCTGCTCCCAGACCGTCAGGACCGAGCCGTCGCCGGTGGTCAGGGTGGTGCGGGCCGCGAAGGCCGGCAGGCAGGACGCGGCGAGACACAGGAGGCTCCCCGCGACTCGGCGTGCCATCCGCTGGACTGCCCGACTCCTCACCGCGCGGCTCCTAGAACGGGTTCTTGAGATTGATGATGTTGCTCACGTCGAACGTGCGCAGGAACTGTTTCAGCACCGGCAGGTGCGGATAGAACTCCTGCAGCTTGTCGAAATAGAGATCGCTGCGCTCTTCGTTGTCCATGAGCAGGTTCACTTCACCCAGCAGGTAGTAGCAGTTCTTGAGGATGTCCTTGTAGTCCTTGTCCGCTGCGATCGCCAGCGCCTTCTCGCCGTACTCTTCCGCCCGTTTGAACTCCTTCAGCTGCATGTAGGCGAAGCACAGATCCTGGTAGCACTCGACCAGGCAGCGCGTGTTTCCGTTGGCGAGCGCGATCTGCAGCGCCTCGAGGATGATGGCGATGCCCTGACGGTAGCGCTTCTTGAGCAGGCAGCAGTATCCCAGGTTCTCCTTGATGTAATCGACGGGGTACGACGTGCCGAGGCTGCCCTTCTGGCTGATCGACAGCGCGAAGCGATACTCGGCCATGGCGTCGTCCAGGTAGCTCATGTTCATGTAGATGTTCGCGATCAGGTTGTGGCAGGTCGACTTCCACGCGTAGTTGTCGATGCTCTCGCAGGCGCGCAGGGCGCGCTTGGCGTACAGCAGCGCTTTCTGCAGCCGGCCCTGCCGTCGCAACGAGCTCGCCAGGTTCGACGAGGCGATGAAGATGATGTCGTTGTCGGGGCTCTTGAGCAGAATCTCCCGCAGGCCCTTCTCGGCCTCCTGGATCTGCCCGAGCGACAGCCGCGCCGTGCTGAGGTTGCACGTGGCGCGGTGGATCAGATGCTGATCATCCAGCTGGCGGGCGATGTCCAGGGCCGCCTCGAACTGCTCGGAGGCCTGACGGAAATCGCCGCTCTGCACCTGCAGGGTCCCTTCGGCGGTCAACTCGGCATATCTCGCCTTGAGATCCGCGGCCATCGAACGCTCCTCAGTTTTCCTTCTTGATTCTCTCTTCCCTGATCTTCTCTTCGGACTGGAGCTTGAACTGAATGTAGCTCTGCACCTCTTCCTGGGCCCGTGGCGACAGCTTCTGCCACTGGCGCAGGAACTCGTACTCGCGCTCGCGCGACACGGCGGCGCTGTCCTCGTTGAAGAAATCGGCGATGTTCATCTCGAAGATCGACAGGATCTTGAAGAGGGTCTCGAGGCTGACCTTGTATTCGCCGTTCTCCATGCGGCAGAGATCGGACTGCTGGATGCCGATGCGATGGGCCAGATCGGCCTGCGTGAGGCTGCGGTCCTTGCGAAGTGATCGGATTTTGGTCCCGACCAGGTGAGACTGTCTTTTAAATTTTGACGTCATCACGGGAACAATCCTGTATGAAACCCACGAAACCCCAGCAAAACGAGACACTTGGACCCGATGGGGCTAAACCAAATAGTTCTTGACACGCTTGTTGCGCCAACATATACTTGCGACGTCAGCTCACACAGCCATTGCCGTTCGCCGCGTCAATATCTTGATGAAACCGTCGAGAAGAAGCGCGCAGCCGGTTGCCTCTCAACCATCCTTCCAGCGCCACTCGAAGGCTATGAGTGTGTCGCGTCGCTCTCTTCATCGAAGGGGCCTGTCTTCCCGGTCCCCGGGCCCGGGAAATGTGCCATAAATGTATGGTGTTACAAAACCGAAGTCAAGGGAAAAGACGCCAACCGGAGCTGCCAGGCGGGAATAAAGGAGAAGGACGAGCCTGATGGCAAATCGCTCTTTTGAAAGAAGTTCCTGCGTTTCGAAATACCTTCAGGAAATCAGCGAATTCCCGCTCCTGACCAAGGAAGAGGAGCACGAGATCGCCGTCCGTATGGAAGAGGCGATGGGCAAGGACGGCTCCTATCACGACCTGGTCAAGTCCAACCTCAGCTTCGTCGTCAAGATCGCCAGCGAGTACAAGAACATGGGGCTCCCCTTCGAGGATCTGCTGAACGAGGGGAACATCGGCCTCATCGAGGCGGCCCACCACTTCGACGCCGCCCGCGGGACCAAGTTCATCACGTACGCCATCTGGTGGATCCGCAAGTCGATCCTGAAGGCCCTCTCGCAGCACGCCGCCATGGTCCGCATCCCGAATTACCAGCTCAAGAAGGTCCGCAACGTGCGCAACACCGAGCGCATGCTGGCCAGGGAGCTGGGGCGCGAAGCCGACCGGGAGGAGATCTCGAAGGAGCTGCGCGTCACCATCGCGAAGATCGACGAGATCCTCCAGATGAAGATGCGGGAGCTGTCCCTCGACGAGAAGGTCGGCAAGGACAAGGACACGCCGATCTCCGACTACCTGGTGGACGGCCGCTCGGTCAACCCCGAGGACGAGCTGATCAAGAACGAGAGCCAGGTGGTCATCCGGATCGCGCTCCGCAGCCTCAGCGATCAGGAGCAGACGGTCATCATCAACCGCTTCGGCCTCGAAGGCGGCCGCGTCTTCACGCTGAAGGAGATCGGCGAGCGGCTCGGCGTGTCGCGCGAGCGGGTGCGCCAGATCGAGAACCAGGCCAAGAAGCGCCTGCGCAAGCTGATCGCGAGACAGCAGCGCAGCGAAGGTCAGAACGGCTCCCGGAACGGGCGCTCCGCGGGCGAGGCACCGCCCGTCCGCATGCGCGCCAAGGAGTCCGTCTCGCACTGATCGGCCCGACAGCAGGTTGCGTCCTTACATCTCCCCGCGAGCGGTTCGCCGCCGCGGGGATTTTTTTGGAATGCCTCGAAGCGCTGTGCTATTCTCGCACGCGCACAATTCAACGGAGAACGGAACGACATGCGGCTGACGCGCGACCAGGTCGAGGCGATCTCGCAGCGGATCGTGCGCAACCTGGTCAAGGACGAGATGATCACGATGGAGCGGCCCGAGGCCGCCGTGGATCTGCTCGCCAACGTGTTCACCGCCGATCTCGAGACCGAGGATCGGCTGAACGACGAGGTCCACGAGCTCCTCAAGAACTATTCCGAGGAGATCAGCCGCGGCATGATCAACTACCAGGATCTGTTCCGCAAGGTGAAGTCGAAGATGGCGCGCGATCGCAAGATGGTGATCTGATGAGGCTGAGCCACGAGCGCTGCGTGCACCTGTCGCATCTCTTCGTCAACGCGCTCGAAGACGACGACGACGTCGAGTTCCTGCGCGACCCGAACGACATCCGCCTGCGCGTCCTGCAGGTTCTCGAGGCGGAGCTGGTGAAGGAGGACGAGCTCGAGGAGGGGATCCGCCGCCGGATCGCGACGCAGCGACGGGACCTGCCCGAGGGCAGCGCCGAGTGGGATCTGCTGTTCCGCAAGTACTACGACGAGGAGATGAAGAAGGTGAAACGGGTCCGCGAGTAGCCCGCCGCCCTGCCCCCCGCCATGAGCACCCCCCGCCAGATCGTCGTCGGCACCGCCGGGCACATCGACCACGGGAAGAGCGCGCTGGTGCGCGGCCTGACCGGCACCGACCCCGACCGCCTGAAGGAGGAGAAGGAGCGGGGCATCACCATCGACATTGGATTCGCCAGCCTGGTGCTCGCCGACGGCACCCGCGCCGGATTCGTGGACGTGCCGGGGCACGAGCGTTTCGTCAAGAACATGCTGGCGGGGGTCGGCGGAATCGACCTCGTGCTGCTGGTGATCGCGGCGGACGAGTCGATCAAGCCGCAGACGCGCGAGCATTTCGACATCTGCCGCCTGCTGCGCATCCGGCACGGCGTGATCGTGCTGAGCAAGAGCGACCTGGTCGAGCCCGACATCCTCGACCTGGTGCGCCTGGAGGCGCGCGAGTTCGTCGCTGGATCGTTCCTCGAGACGGCGCCGATCGTCGCCGTCAGCAGCCGCACCGGGGCGGGGCTGGCCGAGCTGAAGGGCGCCATCGAGGAGGTCGCCCGGAGCGTGCCGGAGCGTCCCGCGCTGGGGCTGATGCGGTTGCCGGTGGATCGCTCGTTCAGCATCAAGGGATTCGGCAGCGTGGTGACCGGCACGCTCATCGCGGGGACGATCCGCGAGGGCGACGACGTCGCGATCCTGCCCGGCGCCGCGACCGCGCGGGTGCGCGGGCTGGAGGTGTTCAACCAGCCGACCGGCGAGGCCCGGCCCGGCCAGAGGACCGCCGTGAACCTGCAGGGGGTGGAAGCGGGCGCCGTCGAGCGCGGCCATCTGCTGACCGTGCCGGGCGTTCTCGAAGTGTCGTCCCTGCTCGACGTGCATCTCGAGGTGCTGCGCGGCGCCGACGCGCCGCTCGAGAACATGTCGCGCGTGCGTTTCCATCACGGCACTCTGGAGGCGATGGCGCGGGTGAAGCTCCTCGACGCCGACCCGATCGTTCCGGGCGGCGCCGGCTTCGCACAGCTCCGGCTCGAGACGCCGGTGGCGGCGCTGCCGGGGGATCGATTCATCGTGCGCCGCTACTCGCCGCCGCTCACCATCGGCGGCGGGACGATCCTGCACAACCGGCCGCCCAAGCTGCGGCGCTCGGACGCCGGCGCGCGCGCGCGCTTCGAGCGGCTGGCGGATCCGTCGGGCGGCGCCCGGCTCCGGGCCCTGGTGGAGGAGGCGGGCGCGTCGGGCATCGACGCGCACGGGCTGCGATCGCTCACGGGTCTCGAGCCGCAGGAGAGCGCGCGTCTGCTGGAGCCGATGCTGCGGGGGGGCGACGTGGTCGCCCTGCCCGCCGCCGTCGTGCGCTACATCGCCGGCGACGCCTGGCGCGACCAGTCGCAGAAGACGGTCGCCGCCCTGCAGGCCTTCCACGCGAAGGAGCCGCTGAAGGAGGGGTTCCCCCGGGAGGAGCTGCGCACGCGTCTGTTCGCGCGCACCCACCCGGAGGTGTTCAAGTTCCTGCTCGCCGAGCTGTCCCGCGCCGGGACGATCCGGGTGGAGAAGGACCGCGTCGCCATGGCCTCGCACCGCATCGCGCCGACGCCGAAGGAGGCAGCGCTCATGGAGCAGCTCGAGGCGCGCTTCGCCGCCGCCGGGAGCAATCCGCCCGATCTGGAGGAGGTGACCACCGCGCTGCGCGCCGACCCGCCGCAGGTCGAGCGCCTGTTCCATCTGCTCCTGGGCCGCGGGCGCCTGGTCCGCATCCCGGACGGGAAGGTGTTCCACGCGCAGGCGCTCGAGGACCTGAAGCGCCGCCTCTGGGAGCAGCGGGCCCGCAACCCGCTCATCGACATCTCGGAGTTCAAGGAGCTGAGCGGGACGAGCCGCAAGAACGCCATCCCGCTCCTGGAGCACTTCGATCAGTCGCGCGTGACGCGGCGTGAAGGCAACAAGCGCCTGATCCTGCCCCCGCCCGCGATTGACTAACCCCCGGGCGGGGTCTAAGATGGATGGCGCGGAGGGTGCAGACGATGGGGTCCATAGGCGTTCCCGAGCTGTTACTGATTTTCGTCATCCTGCTGTTGATCTTCGGTGGCAAGAAGATCCCCGAGCTCGCGCGCGGCCTGGGCGCCGGCATCCGGAATTTCAGGGAGGCCATGCACGAAGGGCAGCAGGGAGATCCGAAGGACAACAAGGACCCGAAGAGCAGCTGATCGTCGCGCCACGCCGCACCCTCCTCCCCAGGCGGGGAAGAGCGCGACCGGACGTCCGACCACCGGCCCGCCATGTCGATCAACCCGCCTCCTAGCGCCCCCACACCTCAGATCCGGGAGGAGATCGCCCTCCAGAAGGCGACGGTGGCCCGTCTCAAGAAGGAGATCCTGGGGGTCGACCGCAACGCCCGCAAGCGCTACATCCGGGATTTCCACGACGAGTTCTCCCGCCTCGAGGGCCTGTCCAGCCTCGACGACCTGATCGTCGCCTGCTATCAGGCCGACCTGGTCTTCATCGGCGACTATCACGCCCTGCCGGCCTCCCAGGAGTTCGCCGCGCAGATCCTGGGCGAGATCGCGCAGCGCTCGCGCGAGACCGTGCTCTGTCTCGAGATGGTCTACACCCGCAACCAGAAGATCCTCGATCGCTACATGGCGGGCGCCATCGGCGACGCCGAGTTCCTGAAAGGCATCCGGTACGATCTCGACTGGGGATACGACTGGGGCTCCTTCCGCCGCCTGTTCGACGTGGCGCGCCAGCGCGGGCTGCCGGTGTACGGAATCGACTGCGAGCCGCGCAGCGGCCTGCGCTACATCCGCAAGCGCGACGCCCACGCCGCGGCGCGCATCGCCGAGATCGCCGAAGCGCGCCCGCGCGCCCGGATCGTCGTCCTGACCGGCGAGTCCCACCTGGCGCGCAACCACCTGCCCCGGAAGGTGACCACCGATCTCAAAGGGAAGTCGCTGGAGCGCCGCGGCATCATCGTCCTGCAGAATCTGGAGGAGATCTACTGGCAGCTCGCCGAGCGAGGCGAGGAGTGGGCGGACGTCGTGACCCTGGGCCCCGGACGCTTCTGCCACTTCAACACCAGCCCGATCGCCAAGTACGAGGCGTACCGGCAGACGCTCGAGGTCTGGAAGGGCGACGCGGAGGACAGCGAGGACGTCGACCTGAGCACCACGGTCTACAGCATGATCGACACGATCCTGAAGTTCCTCCGGTTCGACAAGTACGGCCATCACGTGGCGGGCCACGAGGGGCGGCGCGAGTTCCTGGTGGACGTCTACCCGGACATCTATTCCGGCCTCGACGACAAGGAGATGCGGCATCTCCTGCGCGGCCACGAGCTGACGCCCGACGAAGTGGAGGAGATCGCGGGACATATCAGCGAGCGCGGGTCGTGCTACATCCCGCGCATCAACGCCATCCTGATCGGACAGATGAACGTGGTGCACGCCGGCGAGGAGGCGGCGCATTTCGTCAACTGCGCCCTGAAGGGCGAGATCTACGAGAGGGCGCCGCGCGAGATGCCGCAGCACGACCTGTTCTACAACGGCGTCCTCGAGGAGGCGCTCGGCTTCTTCGGGTCGAAGCTCCTCGACCCGGGCCGCAACCATTTCTTCGAGACCGAGTTCTACCAGTACTACCGCAAGGACCGCGAGACGATCGAGCGCGAGACCCCGTACACTTACGACGAGTTCAACGCCATCATCCATTTCATCCTGCTGCACAAGAAGTTCGAGCAGAGCTACGCGCAGTACGACGACGTGCCCGCGGAGATCCTGGACGGCATCCGCGCCGAGCCCAAGCGCGCCAACATCCTGATCCACGAGCTGGGATATTTCCTCGGCCAGCAGATCCACGACGCCTACCGCGCCGGGGTCCTCGATCGCCGCGAGATCGCCCGTCTGTTCCAGCGCTCCTTCCGCGCCACGGGCAGCGCCCTGAAGACCTACCTGGATCTGACCGAGCGTCTGCGTCCGGCGATGCAGGACGGCTCCACGCCGAAGCCGCCGGATACGAGCGCCGGGGGTGGCCAATGAGGATATGTCAATTGGATCCCGGCTCTGCATGGAACGAGGCTGAGCGGAGAGCGACTCCCTTCGGATTCGTGGGGTTTTTCGTCGCAGGTTCATTGTGTGCTTTCGGCGCGACTCCCGGGATACGAAATGCGTTCCTTGCTGGCATCTGCGGGGCCATCGGTTGCTTTTTTGGGGGCATTGCGTTTCTAATTGGTCTCTACAGCAAGAAATCAGCGCTGGCGCTCATAGCGACACCCTTCATCACGATTCTGCCAATTATCACTACGGCATTCCTGGTTCCGTGGATTGTGATCCTCCCCGAAATGTCTGCTCATTTTCCGAATAAATCAGTGAACTAATTCATCTCCTTCTCGAGGCGGCGGAAGGCCGCGGTGAGGAGGAACGATGGGCGATTCGACGAAGGGG
>JACXTT010012917.1_pt1 | contig 11052 bp, 13 predicted proteins | sample 9270951 | NCBI WGS metagenome assembly JACXTT01 (sample SAMN15532306, study PRJNA645909) | rock metagenome | isolation source: weathered quartz diorite | place: Puerto Rico | collected 2017-06-21 | reverse complement strand
TTTCATCGCTTCAACGGCACCGGGGATGTCGGACCGGCCGGACATCATGAACACCGGAGCGGGAAAGTGGCGCGCGTTCAGGATGCGCAGAACGTCCAACCCGGAATAGCCCGGCATCTGCACGTCGAGCACAACGCAGAGCGGACTCGACTGTTCAAGCGCGTCCAGAAATGACTCGGCATCACGGAATACGCGGCACCCGTACCCTTCAACCCCCAGCAGGAGCTTCAACGCCTCGCCCACCGTGGGATCGTCATCAACGATGAAAATCTCGGCAGCCGGGCCGGACGGATAAGAACTTCGAACCACTTGCTCCATCGCGCCACCATCTCCGATAGCATAGCTGGAACCACCACACGCTATACGTGTGTAGACGATTCGTGACGGTTGGCAAATCACAGCGGCCGTCCGTATGAATACGCATACTCCGGTTCCGGGTACCGGTACAGGCCGATCAGACCCCCGACGAGAATCCAATCGCCGTCTCGCCTGTCCAGCGGTAACGTTGCGGAAACACCTCTCGGGTGCCCAAGGGAGAAAACGCGGCCAATGCTGCCAAACTGGGTCGTGATCCTCGCCGCTTTCGGCTACATCGGCCTGCTGTTCGCCATCGCCAGCTACGGCGATCGCGTTTCCAGCCAGCCGCGCGGCCGTGCGGGCGTGCTGATCTACCCCCTGTCCCTGGCAATCTACTGTACGTCGTGGACCTTCTTCGGCTCGGTCGGCTTTGCAACCCGAACGAGTATCGAGTTCCTGGCAATCTATGTCGGGCCGGTGCTGATGGTCGGAATCTGCACTCCGCTGCTGATGCGGGTGGTGCGGTTGGCCAAGGCGCACAACATCACCTCGATCGCCGACTTCATCGCCGCCCGCTACGGCAAGAGCCAGGCGGTCGCGGCCACGGTCGCGATCATCGCCCTGATCGGCTCGGTTCCCTACATCGCACTGCAGTTGAAAGCGGTCGCCTCCTCGCTCGAAACCGTGCTCGGCGCCGGCCAGCTGCCGGCGACCATCGTGCAGCCGGTGATCGGCGACGTGGCGCTGATCGTCACCTTCGCGATGGCGATGTTCGCGGTGCTGTTCGGCACCCGCCACATCGACGCGACCGAACACCAGAACGGCCTGATCCTCGCCATCGCCACCGAGTCGCTGGTCAAGCTGTTCGCGTTCCTGTCGGTCGGCGCCTTCGTCACCTTCTGGATGTTCTCGCCGGCCGAGCTGTGGCAGCGGGCGAGCGAAAGCATCGAAGCAAAGCGCGTGATCGAATACACGCCCTCCTGGGGCAACTTCGCAGTCATGACGCTGCTGTCGTTCTTCGCCATCACGCTGCTGCCGCGGCAGTTTCACGTCAGCGTGGTGGAGAGCACCTCCGACGTCGAAGTGCGGCGCGCGCGCTGGCTGTTCCCGCTGTATCTGATCGCGATCAACCTGTTCGTCATTCCGATTGCGCTGGCCGGTCTCATCACCTTCCCGTTCGGTGCGGTGGACAGCGACATGTACGTGCTGGCGCTGCCGCTGGCCGGCGGCTCGCCGGTGCTGACGGTGGCGGTGTTCATCGGCGGCCTGTCGGCGGCCACTGCGATGGTGATCGTCGAATGCGTGGCACTGGCGATCATGGTGTCGAACCACATCGTCATGCCGCTGGTGCTGCAGCGAAGCGCGCTTTCGCCGGCGGACAGCCGCAACGTCGGTTCGCTGCTGTTGAAGATCCGCCGCGTCGCGATCTTCGGCATCCTGCTGCTCGGCTATTTCTATTATCGCCAGTCCGGCGGCGCGCAGCTCGCCTCGATCGGCCTGCTGTCCTTCGCCGCTGTCGCCCAGTTCGCGCCCGCCTTCTTCGGCGGCCTGCTCTGGCGGCGCGGCACCGCGCTCGGCGCGTTGAGCGGCATGATCATCGGCTTCCTGGTCTGGGCCTACACGCTGTTCCTGCCGAGCTTCGCCGACGCTGCGCTGATCGGCGCCGACGTACTCAAGCACGGCCCGTTCGAGATCACAGCGCTGAAGCCGCAGGCGCTGTTCGGCCTCGACATGCCGCCCCTGATGCACGGCGTGATGTGGAGCCTGATGCTCAACGTCATCGCCTATGTGATCGTCTCGCTGGCGCGCAAGCAGTCCTCGATCGAGCACCTGCAGGCCGATCTGTTCGTACCCTCGCGGCTCGCGCCGGCGACGCCGAACTTCCGCCGCTGGCGCACCACCGCCACGGTCGAAGACCTGATCAACACGGTCGGGCAGTATCTCGGTCCCGAGCGCACACGCGCCTCGTTCGAGACCTTCGCCGCCGCCAACCGCGTCACGCTGGAGCGCGGCACGCCGGCGGACTTTCAGTTGCTGCGCCACGCCGAGCACCTGATCGCATCGGCCATCGGCGTCTCGTCCGCGCGCCTCGTGCTGTCGCTCTTGCTGCGCAAGCGCACCGTCTCCGGCAAGGCCGCACTCAAGCTGCTCGACGACGCCCACGCGGCGCTGCACTACAATCAGGAGATCCTGCAGACCGCGCTAAACCACGTGCGGCAGGGCATCGCCGTGTTCAACCGCGAACACCAGCTGATCTGCTCGAACCGGCAATTCGGCGAGATCCTCGACCTGCCGCCGCGCATCATGCAGATCGGCGTGACGCTGGACGAGATCCTCGACACCATCCGCCCGCGCGTCGCGCACACCGAAAGCGACGACGACTTCGTCACCCGCCGGCTGATCGCCTACACGACCGAAGGCACGCCGCACATGGAGCGCTTCCCCGACCGCAACCTCGTGGTCGAAGTGGGCGCCAACCGCATGCCGGACGGCGTCGTCATTACCTTCTCCGACATCACCCAGAGCGTGGAGGCGGCGGAAGCGCTGGAGCGCGCCAACGCGACGCTAGAGCGGCGCGTGCGTGAGCGCACCGAGGAGTTGACGCGGCTGAACTCGGCACTCGCCCGCGCCAAGGGCGACGCGGAAGAAGCCAACCTGTCGAAGACGCGCTTCCTGGCCGCCGCCGGGCACGACCTGCTGCAGCCGTTGAATGCGGCGCGGCTCTACGTCACGAGCCTGGTCGAACGGCAGATCGGCGGCGAGGACGCGCGGCTCGTCGGCAACATCGACGGTTCGCTCGACCAGATCGAGCAACTGCTCGGCGCACTGCTGGACATCTCGCGGCTGGATGCAGGTGCGCTGAAGCCGTCACTCACCGTGTTCCGCATCTCTGATCTGCTGACCTCGCTGAAAGTGGAGTTCGAACCTATCGCACGCGAGCGCGGCCTTGAGCTCACCTTCGTGCTGTCGTCGGAACCGATTCAGTCCGACAAGACAATGCTGCTGCGGCTGCTGCAGAACCTCGTCTCCAATGCGATCAAGTACACGCCGAGCGGCAAGGTGCTGGTCGGCTGCCGCCGTCGCGGCAAGTCGCTGCAGATCGATGTCTACGACACCGGCCTCGGCATTCCGGTGTCGAAGCGCAAGGAGATCTTCAAGGAGTTTCACCGGCTCGATCAGGGCGCGCGCATCGCCCGCGGTCTCGGCCTCGGCCTTTCGATCGTGCAACGCATGGCGCGCGTGCTCAATCACGGGCTGGCGCTCGATTCCAACCGCAGCGGCGGCTCGCATTTCTCCGTCACCGTGCCGGTGAGCGAGACGGCCATCACCCCGTCGACCATCGCACCGGCGATGTCGGCGTCGCGCACCTCGCTGCAGGGCGCGCTCATCGTCGTGATCGAGAACGAACCGGCGATCCTCGACGGCATGCGCACGCTGATCACCGGCTGGGGCGCCAACATCATTGCCGAGCCGGATGCGATCCACGCGATGCTGGCGATCGAACGCGACGGCCGGCGGCCGACCGGCTTCGTCGTCGACTACCACCTCGATCGCGGCCACGGCATCGCAGCGATCGCCGATCTGCGCGACCGCTACGGCAACGACATTCCTGCGGTGCTGATCACCGCCGACCGCAGCCCGAAGGTGCGCGAAGCGGCGCGCGGCGCGCAGATCACGATGCTGAACAAACCGGTGAAGCCGGCCGCGCTGCGCGCGATCATCGGCCAGTGGTGCAAGCAGCGGCTGATCGCTGCAGAATAACTAGCTCGCGCGCGAGTCGTCGCGACGCCACTGGTTGCCGGCGATGCGTGCGGCGACGATCACCGCCTGCGTGCGGCTCTCGACATTGAGCTTCTGCAGGATGGCGGAGACGTGCGCCTTGATGGTGGCTTCCGACACCTTGAGTTCATAGGCGATCTGCTTGTTGAGCAGGCCTTCCGACAACATCATCAGCACGCGCACCTGTTGCGGCGTCAGCGTCACCAGCCGGTCGCGCAGACGCGCGGTGTCCGGGTCGGAGGCACCTGAGAGATCGACATCCGCCGGCACCCAGACGTCACCGGCGAGAACCTTGGTCAGCGCCTCGCGCAGCGCCTCGACACCGAAGCGCTTCGGGATGAAACCGGATGCGCCGAAGTCCATCGAGCGGCGGATCGTCTCCGCATCGTCGCTCGCCGACACCACCACCACCGGTACTGCCGGATACTGCGTGCGCAGGTAGATCAATCCGGAGAAGCCACTGATACCGGGCATCGACAGATCGAGCAGCACGAGATCGACATCGCCATCCAGCTCGAGCCGCTTGGTCAGCTCCTCGAACGAGCCCGCCTCTTCGATCGAGGCGGAGGGAACGACGTGGGTCACCGTCCCGCGCAAGGCATCACGGAACAACGGATGATCGTCGGCAATAATAAGACGGGTGCGTGAGGTCATATGCCTTGCAGGTCTATCTAACTGAAGCATTTTGGTCGCGCCGCAGCACAGGAACGGATGTTCAATTCTTCCCTGCCACCTGTAGTCTTGCAAGCAGAACACGCAAGAGCCGTCTACTAAAGTTACCGCGCCGATTGTGCATCGCAAAAATACGGCATCGGCGACCTGCCCGATCAGGCTTTGCTACCGACCACCTGCAGCACCACCTCCCGCCGGTGCGGCGCGGCGCGATGCTCGATCAGGTAAATCCCCTGCCAGGTGCCGAGCGCGAGCGCGCCGTCGATCACCGGAACCTGTAGCGACGTCGCCGTCAGCATGGTGCGGATATGCGCCGGCATATCGTCCGGGCCCTCCATCTCATGCACCCAGCCGGCACCCTGCGGCGCCAGCCGCCGCAGCGCCGTGGCGAGATCGGTGAGCACGTTGGGATCGGCGTTCTCCTGGATGGTCAGCGACGCCGAGGTGTGCCGCACGAACAGCGTGACGAGGCCCGCGACGATGCCGCTCTCGGCGACGAACTTGCGCACCTCTGCGGTGAAATCGACGAAGCTCTCACCGCCGGTCTCGATCGCCAGCATCGACGTCGCGAAGCTGTCGATGCGGCTCGTCACCATCGGCGTCCGCGCGAAGCGCTCAGATCTTGCCCGAGACATCCTTCTGCATCCGGTTTGCCATTTCGATCAGCCGCCGCCACGCGCGCTCCAGAAACGCCATCGCGCGATCGACATCGCGATCGTCGGGCAGCTGCAGTTCGAGCTTGTTGCCCTTGCCGGCCTCGCGGTTCGCCTCGCGCGCCACGCCCTTCTTCTGCGAATCCTCCTTGGCCAGCGGCGCGTCGATCTTCGGCGCAGCAGCAACGGCAGCGGGATCGCGTTTGTCGAGTTCGTCCTTCAGCTTCATGCGCTCGGCGTCGAGCCGCGCATGCGCCTCCTTCAACGCCGCGATGTCGCGGTCGAATCGCGTCTGCTCCTCGGCGACCTTCTTCAGATTGTCTTTGAGCGCGGTGTTCTCGCGCTGCAGCCGGCCGATCTCCGCATCGAGCGCCGCACGCTCGTCCGGCACCGCGTAGCAGGACCATCCGGCAATGCGGTTGTGGCAGCTGGCGATGCTGCCGGTACGCGTGTCCAGCCGCAGCACGCCATCAACCGTCGGAGAAAACGTATAGCGGCCGTTCTCGCTGTCCGGCGTCGCTTGGGCGAACGCGACACTGCCGAGAAACACCAGGGGCGCAGCCACGAGAGCTGCAGATCGCAAACGGGTCATCGCACACCCTCCGCTTCGCAACGGCTCCACCTCTTCATATAGGCCGGCACAGGCCTGCCAAACAGGCCTGTGCCGCAACAGCATTTGCCAGTTCCCCTTCGGGATCATGCGGCACCCTTGCGCATGATCCGATCCGAAAACCGGCGTCCACTTTTCGGGGTCATGCAGCGTCCGAGCGGAACGGCTTGCGGCCTGACTTCAACGCATCGGCAAGCAGCTCGATCCGGTCCTGGCCCCAGAACACCTCACCGTCGAGCACATAGCCCGGCGAGCCGAACACGTCGGCGGCGATCGCGTCCTGCCGGTTCTGCTCGTAGGCGGCGGCAATCTCCGGCGACGCCGCGCGCGCGATCAGCTTCTCACCCGGCAAGCCCGACTTGTCGGCCAGCTCCTTCACCGTCGTCACATCGGCGATGTCGCGCTCATTCTCCCAGATGCTCTTGTACGCTGCGCGCATGAACGGCTCCGGATCGAGCTTCGCCTCGATCGCCGCCAGCACGACGCAATCGGCGAGCTTCGGATCGGCAGGCCAGTGCTTCGGCTTCAGATTGAAGCTGAGGCCGCGCTTCTCGCGCCAGCGCTGCAGCTCCATCATGCGATAGCGCTGACGCGCCGGATGGCGTTTGGCGAGCGGCAGTCCGCCGGTTTCCGCAAACAGCTCGCCGAGAAACACCGGCTTGTAGTTCACCTTGCAATCGTACTGCTTGGCGAGATCGCAAACCAGCGCGTGGCCGATGTAGGCCCAAGGCGAAACCATCGAGAAGTAGTAGTCGAGCTGCCGTCCCATTGCGTCCTTCGAAATCCCACGCCCGTCATCACATCCCGATTCACGCGCGAGCATGATCCTGTCCGAGAACCGGGTCCCACCCGTCGTAGCCTTCACTGGCGGGGCAGGATCGCGCGCATCCCAACAGAGCCATGCCGGTGGCGCAAGAACTCCGCGGCCGCGAAAGCCAAAGAACGCTGTGACCAACGTTCGCAGCCACCCTGCTTAAGCTGCGATAAGGCCAGCAAAATCAGCTATTTGTTGTGCATTCCGCGAATCTTGACTTGGCATTGCGCGATCAGTATGGTCCGCGCGGCTTTTGAGGGTGGCGGAGCTTTTTTCTTTTCTCGTCAAGGCTTTAGTTCGGGTGTCGATGACATGAAGGACACACGAGATAGCGGACTTGGCAAAGATCAGACGAACGACCAACCGCCGACCGACGAGGCCGCGCTCTCTGCAAGGCTGAACCGACTCGGTCAGCGGCTCTCCGAACGCCGGAGCAGCCGTGAGCTGGAGGAGCAACGAGCCGGAGAAGTGGAGCAATCGACGCAGGCCAAGGCATCCGCCATGGCCATCGGGTTGCGCCTCTCGTCCGAACTGGTTGCCGGGGTCCTCGTTGGGGCGCTTCTTGGCTGGGGTTTCGACCGTTTCCTGTCGACGTCTCCCTGGGGGCTCATGATCTTCCTGATGGTCGGCTTCGCAGCCGGCGTCATGAATGTGATGCGCTCCGCAGGCGTGATCGCAAGGCAGTCCGCGCGTCTGGACAATCACAAGCCGGATTGACGAATTCATTCAGCCGGATCTCCGGCGCACGAGACGAGAACTGCAAGCGATGGCCGACCCGATTCACCAGTTCGAAATCCAGAAGCTGTTTTCGCTCGGTCACATTGGTGGACACGAGATCGCCTTCACCAACTCGTAGGCCTACATGTTCGCCGCCGTCGGCGTCGTTTCGCTGCTGATGCTCGGCGGCAGCGCCGGCAAGCGGCTGATCCCGACCCGCTTCCAGTCGCTGGCAGAACTGTCCTACGAATTCGTCGCCGATACCTTGCGCAGCAGTGCCGGCGACCACGGGATGAAGTTCTTCCCGCTCGTGTTCTCGCTGTTCATGTTCATCCTGTCGGCGAACCTGATCGGCATCATTCCCTACACGTTCACGGTTACCAGCCATCTGATCGTCACCCTCGCCCTGGCGATGATCGTGTTCCTGACGATGGTGATCTACGGCTTCTACAAGAACGGCCTGAAATTCCTCAAGCTTTTCGTCCCGAGCGGCATTCCCCTCTACATTCTGCCGCTGATCGTCCTGATCGAAATCATCTCCTTCTTCTCGCGGCCGATTTCCCATTCGGTGCGTCTGTTCGCCAACATGCTGGCCGGACACATCACGCTGAAGGTGTTCGCGAGCTTCGTCGCCACGCTGAGCGCCATGGGCTTCGTCGGCATGGTCGGATCGCTGCTGCCGCTGGCGCTGACGATCGCCATCACGCTGCTGGAAATCCTGGTGGCATTCCTGCAGGCCTACGTGTTCGCGATGCTGACCTGCATCTACCTCAACGACGCTATTCACCCGGGTCACTAAGGCCCGGGCGTTTTCTTCTCACCCAGTTTCTTCAATCGACCAATCCAAACAGGAGCATAAAATGGATCCAGTCGCAGCAAAGTACATTGGTGCCGGTATCGCGGCGATCGGCATGGGCGGCGCAGCTATCGGCGTGGGCAACATCTTCAGCCAGTTCCTCAACGGCGCGCTTCGCAACCCGTCGGCCGCTCAGGGCCAGTTCGCCAACCTGATCTTCGGCTTCGCCGTGACGGAAGCGCTCGGCATCTTCTCGCTGCTGATCGCGCTGCTGCTGCTGTTCGCCGTTTGATCGAAAATACCTGATCCAGCGCGTTCGCGCGCTGGATCGGCCAAGCACATCAGGATACGCCGATGGCGTTGATCAGTCCCGCGCAAGCCGCGACGACGACCCACAGTTCGACTGAATCTCACGGCAAGGGCGGCTTTCCGCCGTTCCAATCCGAGACCTTCGCGTCGCAGCTGGTATCGTTCGCAATCGCCTTCCTCCTGCTTTACGTGATCGTGTCGCGATTCGCGCTTCCGCGCGTCGGCGGCATCATCGACGCCCGGCAGGGCATGATCGATGGCGACTTGGCGGAAGCCCAGCGGCTGAAGAGTGAATCTGAAGCTGCTTTGAAGGCCTATGAGACCGAGCTGGCCACTGCCCGCGCCAACGCGCAGGCAATCGGCAGCGACATCCGCGAGAAGCTGACCAAGCAGGCCGACGAGGAGCGCAAGCAACTCGAAAACCGCCTGGCCGCCAAGCTCGCCGATGCAGAAAAGGCGATTACTGCGACCCGCACGGCAGCGATGGGCAATGTCCGCTCGATCGCAACCGATGCTGCTGCAGCGATCGTGCAGCGACTTGCCGGCACCGCGCCGGACGCGAAGACGGTGGAGACCGCCGTCGATGCTTCGTTGAAGGGATAAGCGATGTTGGGAGCCGAATTCTGGGTTGCCGTCGCCTTTGTGATCTTGCTCGCCGGATTTGCGTATCTCGGCGTGCACAAGAAGATCGCTGAGGCGCTCGATCATCGCGCCACCCGCATCAAGAGCGAACTCGACGATGCGCGTCGCCTGAAGGAAGAATCGCAGAAGCTCGTCGCCGAGTACCGGGCCAAGCGCGAAAGCGCGGTCAAGGAAGCCGAGGAGATCGTCGCTGGCGCCAAGGCCGAGGCCGAGCGCATTGCCGCCGATGCCAAGGCCCGCATGGAAGAGTTCGTCACCCGCCGCACGCAGATGGCGGAGACGAAGATCGCCCAGGCGGAAGCTCAGGCGCTTGCCGATGTGCGCTCCGCGGCGGCTGACGCTGCCGTGACGGCCGCTTCGAAGATCCTGTCGCAGACGGTGAAGGGACAGACCGCCGACACGCTGCTGACGCAGGGCATTGCCGAGGTCCGGCAGAAGCTCAACTAAGAGCGACCTGCCTTACGAAACAGAAAAAGCCGGCTTCGCGCCGGCTTTTTCTTTGCCTGTTTGAGGCCTGTCTCCCCTCGGCCGGCACGCCCACGCCTCTCAGCGCAGCCATCCACGGCAACGACGAAACAGACGCTTGAACCGGCTCAGCGCGCCTTCGCGCCTGCCGCTGGAACGAAACGGGGGTCGTTCGCAGGCGTCGGACGCGGAGCCGATGTTGCGGCCCGAAGCAGGGCCTCCAGTTTCAGCACGAACATTTCCGCCAACATGACCGGAATCCTCCTGATCACTCTTGGCCGATGCGAGGGTCTCGGAGGTTCACCGTCACGGCTCACCTCGACCTCGCCACTGAATCATATGGTTGGTCGCGGGCCCGCTGCAATGAGCTGAAAGCCGTAGTCTGCGGCGGCGTCTGCCACCACAAGCCGGTTCGCTGTCACAAACGAGAATGGTTAACGCGCGGCGCGGCCCTTGCGCTGCGGCGGAGCGCGGCCGCCGTCCGGATCGAAGCCGATGTAGATGACGTAGGAATCCACTGCCTCAGGCGACGGGATCGGGAACGTCACGTCCTCGGCGACGAACGAGAACGGCACGTTGTCCTGGCCACCGAGATCCACCGTCGTCCGGTAGAGCTTGGTCGCGACGGTCTTGGGCTGCACACCCTCCTGCACCACGGCGACGCGGAGCGGAATATCGACCGACGGCGGCGCACCAGCCGGACCGACGATCACCCGGCCCTGGATGCCGACGCGCGCATTCACCTGACCGCCGCCGACCACCGTGCAATCGCGGGCGTTGCGGACGATCGTGCCCTGATAGCGAAGGTCGTTGTTGTCAGCGACGGTTGAACCCTTGGTGCCGACCTGCAGCGTGGATGCGCCCTCGCGGACGGCGACGCCCGGGCAGTTCTCGAACGGGGCACCCTGCGCGGCTCCGCCGCTGGCAGCCGCGTTGCCGCCGCCGAACGGCTTCGGCGGTGTGCCGACCAGCTGCGCGTTGGAGGTCGCCGGCGAGCCCGAGCCAAACAGCTGGCTGAAACGGTCGCCCATCGACGGACCACCGCCACCACCGCCCATGCCACCGCAGCCCGCAAGCAGCAGGCTGGCAGCCATCAGGCCCAACCCGCTCCGCAGACATGACGCAACCGCGCCGGATCGGCTCGAACAAACTTCACGCAGCATCGAAAGTACCCCGGTCCTAACCCCCGCGCCTTATAGCAAGGCAAAAACGGCGAGCCAAAGGCGAGAGCGGTCCGCAGCCGTACCATCTACAGCAGCGCCGCTAACGCCTCAAATCCTCGTTCAAAAGCCCGAAC
>JACXTT010012916.1_pt1 | contig 11052 bp, 9 predicted proteins | sample 9270951 | NCBI WGS metagenome assembly JACXTT01 (sample SAMN15532306, study PRJNA645909) | rock metagenome | isolation source: weathered quartz diorite | place: Puerto Rico | collected 2017-06-21 | reverse complement strand
GCGCCGGCGCCTGGCGCGGCTGCGGCTGTTCCGGGCCCTGAGTGAACTGCGGCTGGGCGGCGCCCGGGCCGGCCTTGCCGCCCTCGGTCTTGTAGATCTGCAGGCCCGCGGCGGGGTCCTGCGGCTGGGCCTCGGCAGGCGGCGGGGCCTTCATGCCGGCCACCGGCTGGCCGACCGTCTGCGGGGCCTGGCCGGCCTGGCGCACACCCTGGCGGTAGAAGACAAAGATCGCCGCAGCCAGGCCCACCAGCACCAGGATCGAGATGATCAGGGTGAAGGGCACGGGCGACGACCCCCGGACCGGCTGGCGCGCGTCGAAGCTCAGCGGCGCATCGGTGGGGGGCGTATAGGCGCCGCGCTCATGATCGGACATCGAAGGCTCCCGAGGCTGGCGCGCGGTCCGGCAACCGAATCGCGCGCCTGGAGCGGCAGTCTAGCCCTCCGCGGCCGCCCGGAACCGGCGCCGGCGTCTTTTTCTGTGGGCGGAGTGACGCCGGGTCATCCACTGATGCTCGAGAAATTGATGTCGGAGAGCGCCCGGCCGACCAGCATCACCATGTTGTCCGCCGTGGTGATCGCGTGGTCGTGGTTGGTGTCGGCGAAGATCAACAGGTTGCCGCCCATCGGTATGGCCACATAGGTCCCGCCGCCGATGATGGCGGTGGCCTGGGCGATGGCGTTGGCGATGTCCGTCGCCGCGGTGTTGATCAGGTCGAGGTTGTTGGGGCTCGCCGCGCCCAGGCCGAACAGCAGGTGGTCGAGCGATCCGTTCCAGTCGATGACCTGATCGAAGTTCCCCACGACCGGCACCGAATCGCCCGGCGCAAAGATGATCGTGTCCGAGCCCCCGCCGCCGGTGATCGTGTCCGCCCCCGGCCCGCCGCTGAAGGTGTCGTTCCCCGCGCCGCCGATCAGCACGTCATTGCCGCCGCCGCCGGCGAAGCTGTCGTCGCCGCCGCCGCCGCTGATGCTATCGTTGCCGAGATCGCCGCTCAGGTAGTCGCCGCCCGTGCCCGCGGCGATAGAGTCGTCGCCCTGACCGCCGAGCAGGGTGCTCGCGCCGCCGCCGGAGTCGGTGATGGAGTCGTCGCCAGAATTGCCCTCAACAAAGTTGTTTGCCCCGCCGTGGCCGACATCAATGGAGTCGTTGCCCTTGCCGCCGTAGATCGTGTCGCTGCCCCCACCGCCGACCAGGCTGTCGTTGCCCGCATTGCCCTGGATCACATCGTTGCCGGCGCCGCCGTTCAAGGTGTCATCGCCGGCGTTGCCGAACAGGGCGTCGGAGGTCGTTCCCCCCACGACGGGCCCGTCATTGCCGGTCGTGCCGATGCGCAGCTCGGAACTGTCCTGAAACACAAGGCTGACGTTGGGCGTCGTCGCCTCGATCCCGGGCCCGAAGGTCACCAGCCGCCCGGTGGCGCCGTCGATGAGGGTGACGGTGGCCGGGCTGGTCGCCGTCGCAGCGTCGAAGGTGACCGTCATCAGGTGGGCCGAGCTCGTGGGGTTCAGGAAAGCCAGCGTGTCGGTCGCGCCGTTGAAGTTGAGCGCTTGCGCAGAGGTGATGCTCTCAAAGCTATAGGTCGCCATGTCCGCCCCGTGGGTTGCCGATGAACGCCCCCACGCGGCGTCACCGTGCGGGGATCCGGAAGCTCGACCTGTGGTGCAGAACGCCGAACTCTTGGGCGCACGCTATCGCCGGCGAAAACCGCCGCATCTCCCAAACGGGGTATGAGATTGCCTTGGCGCTCGCCTGGCGGGCGACGCCGGACGCCCCGGCCTAGTGCAGGGCGTCCAGGTGGAACAGGTTGCGGTGCTCGGCGATGGCGTAGCGGTCGGTCATGCCGGCGATGTAATCGCAGACCACCCGGGCCTTGCCGGCGGCGTCGCGGCCCTCGGTGCGGGCGTACCATTCGGCCGGCAGCACGTCGGGCTCGGCCAGGAACAACTGGAACATCTCGGCCAGCATGCGCCGCGCCTGGGACCGCGTGCGGTTGACCTTCCAGTGGCGGTACATGCGCTCCATCAGGAACCCGCGGAGCGCCGAGAGGTCCTCGATCATGTCGCGGGAGAAGGCGACGAGGGCGTGCTCCAGCATCCGCACGTCTTCCGGCGAGTTCACCTTGCCGGCCTTGGCGCGGCGCCGCGTCTCGGCCAGCACGTCGTCGACCATCGCCCCGATCATCCGCCGCACCGCCTCCAGGCGCAGGATGCCGGGGTCGCACTGGGGATAGTCGCGGCTGGCGGTCTCCACGTGCGGGCCGATCAGCGGCACCTGGCGCAGCTCGTCCAGGCCGAACAGCCCGGCCTGCACCCCGTCATCCACGTCGTGATTGTTATAGGCGATGTCGTCGGCCAGGGCGGCGACCTGGGCCTCTGCGGACGCCCAGGTGTCCAGGCGCAGGCCATAGTCGGCGTCGAACTCGGCGATGGCGCTCCAGGACGGGCGTTCCAGCTTATCCACCACCGGACCGTTGTGCTTGATCACCCCTTCCAGGGTCTCCCAGGTGAGGTTCAGCCCCTCGAAGCGCGGATAGCGGCGCTCCAGCTTGGTGACCACCCGGAAGGTCTGCACATTGTGGTCGAAGCCGCCGTAGGCCTGCATCTGCACCTGCAGCTCGTCCTCGCCGGCGTGGCCGAAGGGCGGGTGACCGAGGTCGTGGGCCAGCGCGATGGTCTCGGCCAGGTCGGCGTCCAGACCCAGCGCCGTGGCCAGCGAGCGGGCGATCTGGGCCACTTCCAGGGAATGGGTCAGGCGGGTGCGGAAGTGGTCGCCCTCGTGAGCCACGAAGACCTGGGTCTTTTCCTTCAGCCTTCGGAAAGCCGTGGCGTGGATGATGCGGTCACGGTCGCGGGCGAAGGGGGTCCGGGTGCGGCTCTCGTCCTCGGCGACCTTGCGGCCACGCGATTTCGCGGGATCTTCGGCGTAGGGAGCCTTGGCAGGGACCATCTAACCCATCTTGTCACGGCCTCTTGGTCGAAGCCTCGCGAACCCTCATATAGGTTAGCGTCCCGATTTCGAAATTCGCAGCGTCCGTCCAAGCATCGAGCGAATTTCGAAATCGAGAAGGACGCTGAGAAGTATTTGTTTCTAGTGTGGTTTGCGGATTTGAAGTTCCCAACCGCGCTTGCGGCTGGCTCAATGGGAACTTCAAATCCACCACACTAGGCGTTTCATTCTTCTAACCGGCATGATGACCACCACCGAACTCACCCTGACCCCGGCGGCCGCCCAGCGGCTCCACGCCATCGGCAAGGCCGAGGGCCACGCCGTGATGCTGCGCGTGGCGGTGGAGGGCGGCGGCTGTTCCGGTTTCCAGTACCAGTTCGACCTGGTCCGGGAGGCTGAGGCCGACGACTTCCGGATCGAGCGCGACGGCGCCGCGGCCCTGGTCGACGAGATGTCGCTGGTGATGCTCAAGGGCTCGGAGATCGATTTCGTCGACGAGCTGGCCGGCGCGGAATTCAAGGTCCGCAACCCCAACGCCAAGTCCAGCTGCGGCTGCGGCGTCAGCTTCTCGATCTAGAGACCGTCAAAAAACTTTCGCGCACACGTCACGGCAGCGACAGCTCGCCGAGTCCACAACCCTCACGGGTCCCCCAGCACCGCTGACGCGGGCCCGGTTCACGCGTCCTGTGCGGACGGCTTGAGGGGATGATCGACATGCGGATGCGGTTCCGCGCGGCCCTGCTGGGCAGCGCTTCACTGGTCGTTTCCACCATGGCCCACGCCGCCGACATGGCCGCGGCGCCCGGCGCCGACGTCAGCGGCGTGGTGGTCACCGCGCCGCGCGAGGAGGCCAAGGCGCGGGAACGGCAGAAGGAGGCGCCCAACCTCGTCGAGGTGCAGTCCGCCGAGACCATCCTGAAATACCCCGACTTCAACGCCGCCGAGTCCCTGGGCCGCATTCCCGGCGTGTCGCTGTCGACCGACACCGGCGAGGGCCGCTTCGTCAACATCCGCGGCATCGACGCCAACCTGAACGGCGCGACCTATGGCGGGGTGGTCCTGCTGAACACCAACGCCGGCGGCACCGCGGCCAGCGGCGGCGGCCGGGCCGTGGAGTTCGACACCATCCCCACCGGGGCGATCGACGGCATCGTGGTCACCAAGACCCGCCTGCCCGACCAGGAGGGCGAGGGCCTGGGCGGCATCGTCGAGCTCACGCCGCGCAGCGCCGCCAACCTCAACGGCCTGTTGCTCGAAGGGGCCGCCGGCTGGGGCTACGAGCCGCTGCACAAGCACACCGGGCCGGCGAACCTCGAACTGGCGGGCGGCGCCCGCTTCGGCTTCGGCGCGAACGGGCTGGCCGTGGCCGGTCAGGGCGCCGACGCGCCGGCGGCCTCGGGCTGGGTCTCCAACCCCTATCCGTTCTCCTTCGTGCTCAACGCCTCGCGCAAGGACGACCGGCGCGCGATCGACGACCTGGAGGCGGGCTACATCGACGACACGGGCGTCCCGGCCAAGGCCGACGCCGGCATCCAGGGCAAGGCGTTCAGCGGCATAGACTTCCGCCGCTACGACTATCACCGCCGCCGGTTCGGCTATGGCGGGGAGTTCGACTTCCAGCCGAACGACGACCACAGCTACTACTTCCGCGCCAGCGTCGCCGGCTACATCGAGGCGGTTCACAAGAACTTCTACCTGCTGCGCGGCCTCGACGGGGTGGAGAACCCCGACGGCAGCGTCCCGCACGCTGCGGACGGGACCACGGTGATCGCCTCGGCCCAGCCGCAGGTCACGCTCACCGACGAGGAAGAGACCCACCGCAACCAGGTCTATGTGCTGGGTGGGGCCGACCGCTTCGGCGACCTCCAGCTCGACTATCGCGCGGCCTACAGCCGGGCGACCTTCGCCGTCGGCCGCAATATCGGCGCGCGGTTCGCCGGCGCCACCGTGCCGGTCAACTACAACAACATCACCAACGCCACGACGCCGGCCGTCGCCTATCCCACCGGCTTCGATCCGAACAACCCGGCGCCCTACAACCTCAACCGCATCACCGACTCCCGCGAAGCCGACGTGGATCAGGAGTGGTCGTACGCCGCCAACGTCCAGCTCCCGCTGCACCTCTTCGGCGACACCGACCACCTGAAAGCCGGCGCCGAGGTCCGCCTGCGCACCAAGGAGGTCGACCCCTTCACGGTCACCGGCATCAAGCCGCCGAAGCTGAACCTGGCCAACGCCTCGACCGGGTCCAACATCTACTACGACGACCACTATCCGAACGGGCCGTTCATCGACCGCTATGCGATCCGCGCGATCCTGGCGGGCCAGGCCGGCCAGTTGCAGACCGTGCTGAACCAGGGCGGCTTCTTCACGGCGGACGAGAAGATCTACGCCGCCTATGCCGAGTATTCGACGGATGTCGGCGCCTGGAATTTCCTGGCCGGCGCGCGGGTCGAGAACACCCGGGCCAGCTACGGCTCGTTCCTCACCACCACCGACGCGGGCGGCAATGACACCACCGTGCTCGCCACGCGCAAGGACGACTACACCAACGTCTTCCCGACCGTGCAGGTGAAGTACACGTTCGCCCCGGACCTGATCGGCCGGGCGATCTATTCCACAGGCATCGGCCGGCCGGGCTTCCGCCAGGTCGCCTCCGCCGCCTCGGTAGACTTCTCCGGCAGCCCGGTGCTGATCAGCCGCGGCAACCCGAACCTGAAGCCGACCACCGGCAACATGTTCGACCTGTCGCTGGAATACTACATGGGCGCCGGTGGCATCCTCCAGGTGGGCCTGTTCGACAAGGAGTTCGACAACTACATCGTCCCGCGCGTCCAGCACGGGGTGACCAACGACCCGCTCGCGCCCGGCCAGCTGGCCACCGTCACCACCTTCCTGAACGTCTCCAACGCCCGCGCCCGCGGCGTCGAGTTCGCCTACCACCAGAAGTTCACCTTCCTGCCGGCGCCGTTCGACGGCTTCGGGGCCGACGCCAACCTGACGCTCGTGGACTCGCGGATCCTCGAATACGACGCGGCGACCAGCACGACGGGAACCGATCAGTTCGGCCTGCTGCCCGGCACCTCGCGCACGACGTGGAACCTGGCCGGCTTCTACGAGGACCACGGCGTGGAGCTGCGGCTGGCCGCCCAGTACGTCAGCCCCAGCCTGTTCGGCCTGGGCGGCGACAAGGCGCTGGACACCATCCAGGACAAGCGCCTGACGTTGGACTTCACCTCGAGCTATCAGTTCGACCCGCGCCTGACGGTCTATTTCAACGCCAAGAATCTGCTCAACACACCGCTGCGCTACAACGAGGGCAGGTCCAACCGGCCCATCCAGCGGGAGTTCTATGACGTGACCTACGAGGCGGGTGTTCGTGCGAAATTCTAGGCGGGTGGGCGCGACGGCGATCGCGCTGGCGGCGGCCCTGCTCGCCGCCGGCGGCGCGCGGGCGGCGGGCCTCGAGGGCGTGCCGCGCTACGACCACATCTTCGTCATCGTCGAGGAGAACAAGGACTACGATCAGATCCTCGACCCCGCCGCCGCGCCGGCCATCGCCGGCCTTGCCGCCACCTATGGCAACGCGACGCAGTTCTTCGCCGAGGTGCATCCCAGCGAGGCCAACTATGTGGCGATCCTGGGCGGAGACACCTTCGGCATCCACGACGACGACGCCTACTACTGCAAGCCCGGCGACACGAGGCCGTTCTGCGAGGGCGCCGCGGCGCCGGGCTACGCCGACCACACCGTGCGCGCGCGCCATCTGGGCGACCAGCTGGCGGCCAAGGGCCTTGCCTGGAAGGGCTACTACGAGAGCCTGCCCGCGCCCGGCTCCGGCGAGGTGACGGCCAGCGATCCCAGGTTCGACAACCGCACGCGCAAGACCGCCCTCTACGCCTCCAAGCACTCGGGGTTCATGAACTTCGCCGGCGTTCAGGCCGACCCGCGCCGCGCCGAGCGGATCGTCGGCTACGACCAGCTGGACCGAGACCTGGCGGCTGACGCCCTGCCCGCCTTCGCCATGATCGTGCCCAACCAGTGCAACGACATGCACGGCCTGCACGGCGAGGGCGTCCCGGCCGACTGCGACGGCGACAACAAGGCCGCCCTGATCCGCCGGGGCGACACCCACGCGGGCGCGCTGGTGCGCAAGCTGCAGGCCAGCAAGGCCTGGGCGGGCGCCGGCAACGTGGCCATCGTGATCACCTTCGACGAGGGCGCCGGCAAGACCCGCGAGGGCTGCTGTGGCGTGACCCCCGGCGCGGCCTCCAACTTCGGTGGCGGCCACATTCCGGCGATCGTGATCACCAACCACGGCCCGCGCGGCCTGAAGGACGCGACGCCCTACAGCCACTACTCGCTGCTGCGCACCCTGGAGGACGCGTTCGGGATCTCCGAGCGCCTGGGCCACGCCGCGGACACCGCCGCCGGCGTCCAGCCGATGACCAGGCTGTTCGCGGTCGGCGGCTAAGCCCGCAGGACGAGCATCAGCCGGTTTCGGCCGCCGCGCCGCGCATAGGTCATCTCGCACCAGCCGCGGATCAGCGCGATCCCGGCGCCGCCGCCGCGCTCGAGATTGGGGCCGGCATCCTCCGCCGCGCACGGGTCGAACGGCCGTCCGGCGTCGCTGACGATCAGGCGCAGGCGCCCGTCCGGCCGCGACAGCATCAGGACGATCCGGCTCTGCGGCGCCGCCCCGCTGTGATCGAGGATGTTGATCACCCACTCCTCCGCCACCAGCACCAGCCGGTCGGCTGCGTCGTCGACCAGGCCGTGGACCTCGGCATAGCGGCGCACGGCGGCGATGGCGCGGGTCACAGCGCCGGGCCGCGCCGGCAGCCTGACAACTGTCACGGGATCGGGCTCGGCAGGGGCTTGGCTGTGGGCTATGACGGAAACCTGGGGTGACCTTGGGGGACGTCGAATGCTGAAATCCGCCGGCGCAGGATTGCTGATCGCGGCTTTGCTGTCGACGCACGCTGTCCCCTCGGTTGCCTGGGCCGCCGACATCGGGCGCATCAAGACCGTGGTCGGTCAGGCCAATGTGGTGCGCGGCGCCCAGACCCTGCCGGCCACGCCCGGCCTGCCGCTGGCCATCAAGGACGTGCTGACCACCGGCAAGGACGGGCGCATCGGCATCACCTTCATCGACAACAGCCGCTTCGCGGTCGGGCCCAACGCGCGCATCGCGCTGGCCGAGTTCGAGTTCAACGACACCACCCACGTGGGCAGCTCCCTGACCCAGGTGGACCGCGGGTCCCTGGCTATCGTCTCGGGACAGATCGCCAAGGAAAACAAGGACGCCATGAAGGTGCGCACGCCCACCTCGCTGCTCGCCGCGCGCGGCACCCGCTTCGTGGTGGAGGTGAAATGAGGGCCCTGATCGCGCTGGCCGCCCTGCCCCTGCTGGCCGCCTGCGCCACGGCCGGCGGCAATGTCACCCTGCTGCCCGGCGAAGGCGACGCCGCGGTCGGCGCCGTGGCGGTGATGGACGGCAAGACCGGAGCCGAAGTCGGCGTGCTGACCGAGGCCAACACCAGCGCCGCGCTTGGCCACAAGTGGGCGATCAAGCGCCTGAAGCCGCCGGTCTATGACGCCCTCACCGCCGCCCTGCCCGCGCCGGTCGCCAAGTTCACCCTCTACTTCATCGAGGGCGGGACCCAGCTCACGCCGGAGTCCGAGCCGGTGCTGAAGGAGGTCTTCGCCGAGGTCGCCAAGCGCCCCGGCGCCGAGGTGCAGATCACCGGCCACACCGACACCGTCGGCCAGGAAGGCGACAACGACACGCTGTCGCTGAAGCGCGCCCGGGAAATCCGCGAGGCGCTGATCGGCGAAGGGCTCAACCCGACGATCAGCCGCGCCGTCGGCCGGGGCGAGCGCGAACTGCTGGTGCAGACCCCCGACAACACCGCCGAGCCACGCAACCGCCGCGTCGAGATCACCGTCCGCTAGCTAGGCTCGCGAGCACGGCGGCCGGGATGTAGGCTGCGCGCACGTGCCGAGGGCCGCGGCCGACGGAGACGCGCGCCACCTCCCTGCGCTCCGCAATCGAGACGAACGACACGTCGTTGCTGCGGCCGTTCGGAAGCAGGCAGAGGCGGCCGCCGTCGGCGATTTCGGCCCACCCCGGGGCGGCGCCTACCTTGATCGCCGCAACGAGCGACAGCTCAGGCGCCCGCACCAACGCGACCTGGTCGGACTCACGGCCGGCCAGGCACAGCGTCTTGCCGTCGCCCGTCAAAGCCAGGCCGTGATAGGGCGCCTCCAGCAGCCAGTCGGCGATCGGTTGGCCGGGCGTGAACGGCAGCTGCAGGCTGCGGACCACCCTGTGCTTGGTCAGGTCGTAGGCCACCACGATGCGCTGGTTGGAAAGCTCGGCATAGAGCCCCTTGCCGTCTGGCGTGAACGCCCAGGGCCGGAACGGCGTCTCCAGCCGCACCCGCTCCAGGACTTTCAGGCTGGCGGGATCGGCGATCGTCAGCTGGTAAGGATAGTCGCCCTTTTCGGTGGGGTCCGGGCCGCGCACGCCCAACGCCCGGATCTGGCCGATGCTTGTGTTGTAGACGCGTCGGCCATCGATCGAGAACTTGGTGTCGTGCGGCCACACGCCCGTCGCGAAGTGGCCCGTCACAGCGCCGTCCCGCGTCGCGATGCGGTAGACGGCGTCGTCCGTCATCGCTGAGACGAAGATCGTGCGCCCATCGCGACTGAGCGCCATGTGATCCGCGCGGCCGGTATGCAGCGGCGCGCTCCACAGCATCCGTCCCGTGGAGATGTCGAACGCGGCCACGTCGGCGAGATAGCCCCGAGACACATAGATCGTTCGGCCGTCCGGAGAGACCTCGGTGTCCTGGGCGAAATTGTCCGCGCCCGTATGGTCGCCTTTCGCGCGCTGAGGATTGATGTCCAGGACCCCCACCACCTTTCGGGCGGCGACGTCCAACAGGCTGACGGTCCCATCCTCCCCATTGGAGACGAATGCGATCTCGCGCGACGGCGGCGCGGCCATTGCTGAGCCGCCCGCGAAGAGGATCAACCCCAGACCAAGAACCACCCGCCGCATCGCCCGCCCCCTGAGCGCTCCCAAGAGTCTACACAGGAGCCAGGAGGAACCATCGGTCAATCCCCAGGCTAGGCCCGCCGCAGGGCCAGCACCGTGAGGTCGTCGCTGGGCTCGCCGCCGGCCTCGAAGGCGCGCACGGCGGCCACTAGCCCGTCCACCGTCTCATCCAGAGGGCGCGCCTGGCCGGACAGCGCCGCCATCGCCCGGTCGCGGCCGAACAGGTCGCCGTCCAGGTCCTGCGCCTCGGTGACCCCGTCGGTCAGCGCCACCAGGGTCTCGCCCGGTTCCAGCCGATGGACCTCCACCGGATAGGGAAAGCCCTCGGCCACGCAGAGCGGCGGACCGCCATCCAGGCGCAGCTCGCGCACCGTGCCGTCCGCGGCGACGATCAGCGGATTCTCGTGCCCGGCGCTGGTCAGCTCCAGCCGCCCGTCGGAAAGGTCCAGCACGCCCACCAGCAGGGAGACCGCCATCATCTGCCCGTTGTCGCGGGACAGCTCGGCGTTGATGCCGTCGACGGCGGCGTCGAGCGCGATCTGCGGGCGCATCAGCAGGCTGCGCGACAGCGCCTTGGAGAGCGCCATGAACAGCGAGGCCGGCACGCCCTTGCCGGTCACGTCGCCCACCAGAAAGCACAGACGGTCGGGGCCCAGCATGAAGGCGTCATAGAGGTCGCCGCCAACGCTGCGGGCCGGCTGCAGCACCGCGTCGATCTCCACGGCTTCCGACACCCGGCGCAGCGCCTCGCGGGGCAACAGCATGCCCGACTGTATCTCGCTGGCGGCGGACAGCTCGCCGGCGATCTTGGCGGCGCTGACGCGCTCATCATCGAGGGCCGCGCGGAGCCGCGCCTGCACCTTGCCGCCCTCCACGAACAGCAGGGCGATCATCGTCGCCGTGGTCGCCGCGCCGGGCGCCAGCACGGGGGCCGGATCGAGCAGCAGGCCGTGCAGGAAGGCCACTGCGCTGCCGCCCAGCGCGAGCCCCGCGACGCCTAGGACGCCGCCCACGATCCAGGCCAGCCGCAGGCGCGGGGTCA
>JACXTT010012915.1_pt1 | contig 11053 bp, 11 predicted proteins | sample 9270951 | NCBI WGS metagenome assembly JACXTT01 (sample SAMN15532306, study PRJNA645909) | rock metagenome | isolation source: weathered quartz diorite | place: Puerto Rico | collected 2017-06-21 | reverse complement strand
GGTCGGCGAGCGCCTGCTCCGCGAGCGGCCGGTAGGCGCCAGCGGCGGCCAGCGCGTGCGCCGTGTCGTCGCGCCCCGTCATGATCGCGCGTTTCCCTAGCTGGCCTGGCCCCCCCGTGCAACCGCGCGCCGGGCCCCCATTGACAGGGGCAACCGGCCGACAGAGTATGCGTATGGGATACACGAACTTGGACCGGGCCACCGCCACCGAGATCCGCGACCTCAAGCGGACGCGCAACGCCGTCATCCTGGCGCACAACTACCAGCGCCCGGAGATCTTCGAGATCGCCGACTTCGTCGGCGATTCGCTCGAGCTGGCCCGCCAGGCGACGCGCGTGGAGGCCGAGACCATCGTCTTCTGCGGCGTCCACTTCATGGCGGAGACGGCCAAGATCCTGAATCCCACCCGGCGCGTGCTCCTCCCCGACCTGCGCGCCGGCTGCTCGCTCGCCGACAGCGTCACCGCGGACGAGCTGGCGGCGCGCAAGGCCGAGCTGCGCACCCTCCACCCCGACCTGGCGGTGGTCGGCTACGTCAACACCAGCGCCGAGGTGAAGGCCGAGTGCGACGCGTGCTGCACCTCGTCCAACGCGGTGCGCGTCGTCGAGGCGCTGCCCAGCGAGCACATCCTCTTCGTCCCCGACCGGAACCTCGCCGCCTACGTCCAGTCCCAGACCCGGAAGTCGATCATCGCCTGGGACGGGAACTGCTACGTCCATCATCAGATCACGCCCGAGCAGATCGCGGCGGTGCGCCGGCGGCTCCCCCACGTCCGCGTGCTCGCCCACCCCGAGTGCCGGGCCGACGTCCTGGCGCTCGCCGACGCCGTGCTCTCGACCAGCGGCATGGTGCGCTACGCCAAGGAGAGCGCCGAGCGCGAGTTCCTCATCGTGACCGAGTGCGGGCTCTCGGACCGCCTCCTCCTCGAGGTGCCGGAGAAGAAGTTCTACAAGAGCTGCAAGCTCTGCCAGTACATGAAGATGATCACCCTCGAGGGAACGCGCGACGCGCTCCGCGACCTCGCCCCGGAAATCACCCTCGCGGAGGACGTGCGCGTGCGCGCGGCGGCCGCGCTCGAGCGCATGCTCGAGCTGGGCGGGTGAGCGCGGCCGACCCCGGCGCCCCCGCGGTCGCGGTCGACGTCGCGGTGTTCACGGTCCACGCCCAAGCGCTGCGGACGCTACTGGTGCGCGTGCAGCGCGGGGCCTTCGCCGGGCGCTGGGCGCTGCCGGGGGGACGGGTGCGGGCCGACGAGACGCTCGAGCGCGCCGCCCGGCGCCTGCTCGCCGCCGAGACCGGCGTGCGCGGCATCTACCTCGAGCAGCTCTACACCTTCGGCCATCCCGAGCGGGACCCGCACGGCCGCGTGGTATCGGTCGCGTACTTCGCGCTCATCCCGCACGGCGGGCCCACCTCGGCCGACGTCGCCTGGTGTCCGGCGACGCGCCTCCCGCCCCTCGCCTACGATCACCGCGCCGTGGTGCGGACCGCCGTCGCCCGCCTGCGCGCCAAGCTCGCCTACACCAACCTCGTCTACACCCTGCTGCCGCCGAGCTTCACGCTCGGCGAGCTGCAGGAGATGTACGAGGCGATTCGCGGGCGCCGCCTCGACCGGCGCAACTTCCGGAAGAAGATCCTCTCGCTCGGCCTGCTGGTGCGCGCGGCGGGCGTGCGCCGGGGCCCCCACCGCCCCGCGGCGCTCTACGCGTTTCGCCGCCGCCGGCCGACGATGATCGAGATCCTCTAGGCCGCCGTCCGGCTCTCGGCCTTGCCGCCGCCGCGGTGCGCACAGATGCGCATGACGCGGATGCGCGAGAGCCCGAACTGCGCCGCGAGCGCGCGATGCGTCCAGCCCTCGGCGCGCAGCCGGCGGATCTCCTCGTCGCGCTCGGCCTTCATGCGGCTCGCCAGGCCGCACGACAGGATGGACGCCTTGGAGACGCTGATCCCGAAGGTCTGCGCGACCACCCGGAGCGGACTCCCCTCGCGGATCATCCGGCTGATCTCGTGCTCGGCGGGCGTCTCGCGGCGCGGGCGCGCGCTCCCTTCGAGTCGCGGCTCCGGACCGAGCGGCACGCAGGCCGGCGCGTCCTGAAGGAGCCGGGTCCGCAGGCGCGACGGCTCGAGCCCCAGGCCGTCGCAGACGTTCTCGAACGAGAACGGCCAGCGCGCGTCGGTCGACTCCAGCCACGCGCGCGCCTCGGAGACGAGCTGGCCGCGCTCGCCGAGACCACCCGCGTCCCCGGCGAGGCACCGGATGGCGTCCTCGAGCACGGCGCGCATCAGCGCGCGCTCACCCGCACCCTGACCTGCTTCATCATTCAGCGACGACTGTCCGGAAGCGATCGCCAGCATGTTGGGTAGTTCCTCCTACGATCTTGGGTGAGCCACTTTGCAAATCATCGGGTATGACCCGTACCAAAAAGGCGTGAATTACCCTCCAACAAAGTGGGCATACACGTCAACTAGGGTAGATAGGACCTAGGGCGCACTTTATTCAGATCGTCCTGAATACGTGAGGCGGGAAGAGCACTTCCCGGCCCTCACCGGTTTTTGGCCGGACGGAGGGGCGGAGGGACGGCCGCCTCGCTTATCATCCGGCCCGCATGCTCGAGGCCTCCCCGACCCGCCTGCGGGCGACGAACCCCTGGCCGGGCCTCGCCGCGCCCCTCGCCGGTGACCGCTCCCTGCGCGGTCTGGCCGCGCTCAAGCGGCTCCGCCCCGAGCAGCGCGAGGCGCTGCAACGGCGCCTGCAGGTGCGCGAGTACGAGCGCGGCGAGGTCATCCACCGCGCCGACGACGAGGCCCGGAGCCTCTACGTCGTGCTCGCCGGCGTGGCCCGCCTGTCGCTGCCCTCACCCGGGAACCGGCGGGTACTCCTCAACCTGCTCCCGGGGGGCGAGATGTTCGGTCACGCCGCGCTGCTGGAACCCGGGCATCCCCACTTCTTCGAGGCCGCGGCGTACACCGACGTCCGCGCCGGGCGGATCAGCGCCGGGGATTTCCTCGAGGTGCTCGCGGGCGACCGCGCGCGCGAGGTCGGCGAGGTGCTCGGCTTCGTCACCGAACGCTGGATTGCGCTCGTGGTCCGGCTGGCGCGCTTCCTCGCGCAGAATCTCCGCGCCCGCGTCGCGGGGGTGCTGATCGAGGCGGCGCGCGGGTTCGGGGTGGAGGACGCGCGCGGCCACGTGCTCTCGCTGCGCATCACCCAGGACGCGCTCGCCGAGCTCTCCGCCGGTAGCCTGCGCAAGGTGAACGCCATGCTGCGCTGCTTCGAGGCGGAGGGGCTGATCGCGAAGGAGGCCGGGCGGATCGTGCTCCCGCGTCTGGCGGCGCTGGAAGAGCTGGCGCTCACGGGCTGAGTGCGCTAGAAGCGGCCGGGTTCACGCCGCCGCCCTGATGGCTACCGCCCCCCGCAGCCACGCACCGGCCGCAACCAAGCAGCGCCCCCGGACTCCCCTTGCCGCCATGGCGGCCGCGGACGTGGCGCGCGACTGGGGCGTGCCCGGACTCGCGGTCGGGACGATCGGCATCCTGGTCCTGCTCGCGAGCACGGAGGTCATCGGCACCGCGGTCGCGCTCGCGGGCACGATCGTCGCGACCCTCGTGCTCATCCTCTACATCGGCGAGCGCCCGCTGATCACCGAGACGCGCCCGGCCAGCCAGCGCCTGCTCGGCGCCGCGGTCGCGCTGGTGTGGTTCATCGCCTGCTACGTGCCGTTCCATACCTGCCTCTTCCCGGGCGCCGCGCTCGTGACCGGCGCCCAGGTGACGGCCGCCGGGAGCGGTCTTCCGCTCCGCATCCCCGCCGGAGGTCACGCGGCCATCGACCTGGTGATGGAGGGCCGGCTCACGCCCAACCCGACCGGCGACGTGGCCCCGCCCGTCCACTACAGCCTGACGCTCGAGGGCGGAGGGGGCACGCAGGTCGTCAAGGGCGTCTTCGAGGACCGCCTGAGCACGCGGCGCCTCGGGCGGCGCGGGACCGCGACCGTCCATCAGGCGCACACCTCGGAACGGCGAGTCGTTCCCAATCCCGGGCGCGGTGAGATGAGCGTGACCCACATCGTGCTCGAGCCGGAGAGCGCGCAGCCGATCACGGTCTCGGCGTACGCGCACCCGCTGCCCGGCCCGCTCGTGCTCGGGCTCCTCGCCGCCGCGCTCATGGGCGCGGTCATCGCCTTCGACCGCCTCGGTCCCGCGCCTGCAACCGATGGCGCCCTCACCCTCTCCACCGCCGCCGTGCTCGGCACCGCGGTCATCTTCTGGACGAGCAACGCCGTCCGCCCGGATTTCCTGACCCTGGTCGGGTCGGTGATCTTCGGCGGGCCGCTCGGCTTCATCGCCGGCGGCGTGCTGTGGTGGATGGCCAAGCGCCTCATTGCCGACCCCGGACGCTGACGGCCGGGCGGGTCGGCGCCGGCGGGTGCTGCTGGCCGCGGCGCTCACCGTCGGCGTGGGCCTGCTCGCGCTGCCGTTCGCGCTGGCCGACGGGCAGAAGCTCCTGCACACCTTCGCCGGCATCGATCCCGTGATGCTCGCGGTGCCCGCCCTCCTGACCGTCGCCTCGTACGCTGCCATGTCTCGCTCGTACCAGGGGATCGCCGACGCGGCGGGCTGCCGGCTCAGCTTCCGCGCCTGGCTGCGCATCACCTTCATCTCGAACACGGCGAACTACCTGGTGACCAGCGCGGGGCTCTCGGGTTTCGCGGTCCGCATGTACCTGCTCTCCCAGCGGCGCATCCCCGCCGGCCGCGCCGTGCTCATCTCGCTGGTGCAGACCTTCCTCACCAACTTCACCCTGCTCTTCTTCATCGCCGTGGGGTTCGCGAGCCTGGTCCTCCGGCACTCGGTCTCCACCGCCGCGCTGGTGGCCGCGAGCGTCGCCCTGGCGCTCTTCGCGGGCCTCCTTTTCTACGCGGTCGTCCTCATCTACCACCGCCCGCTCCGGCGTCGGACGCTCTTCTTCATCGCCGACACGGGACACCGGGTGCTCCGCCGAATCGTTCCGCGCTGGACGCCCGGGCGCGTGCGCCTGTGGCGCTTCCAGCACAACCTGAACCAGGGGCTCGAGTTCCTGCTCGCGCGGAAGGATCGCATGCTCGCGCCCGCGGGCTGGATCATGCTCGACTGGGTGCTGACCATCGCCATCCTGTGGGCGGCGTTCCGCGCCGTGAACTATCCCATCGCGCCCGGGCTGGTGGTGATCGGCTTCGCGGTCGGCATCTGCCTCTCGCTCGTGTCGCTCGTGCCCGCCGGCCTCGGCGTCATGGACAGCTCGATGACCGCGGTGTTCGTGAGCCTCTCGGTGCCGCTGGCGCCGGCGGCCATCGCGGTGCTCCTCTTCCGCGTCGCCTACTACGGGCTCCCGCTCCTGCTCAGCCTCGCCTTCTTCCACGGCGTCGTCCTGCAGGCGGCGCACGACGTCGCGGCGCGCTCGACGCCGGCGCGATTTGACACTCCCCTTCCGCCGTCGGTATGAACGCTCGCATGACGGGTGCGGAGGCTGCACGCACGCCGGATTCCGGCGGGCGGGCGGCGCTCGTCCCGACCGGGGTCATCACGCTGCTCGACGGGTTCGGCGCGGTCGCGCTGCTCACGCGCGATGCCGTGCAGGTGGTGCTCCGCCGTCCTCCCGAGTGGCGCGTGGTCGCCGAGCAGCTCGAGCAGATCGGCTGGCGCTCGCTCTCGATCGTCAACCTGACCGCGTTCTTCACCGGCATGGTGCTGGCCCTCCAGCTCGGCACCTACATGGCGCGCTTCGGGGCGAAGATGTTCGTGTCGCGCATCGTGGGCATGTCGCTCGTGCGGGAGCTCGGACCGGTGCTGACCGCGCTCATGATCGGCGGTCGGGTCGGCGCCGGCATCACCGCCGAGCTGGGCACCATGGCGGTGACCGATCAGATCGACGCCGTGCGCGCGCTCGGCGCGAGCCCGATCCGCAACCTGGTCGTGCCCCGCCTGATCGCGATCCTGATCATGCTGCCCGTGCTCACCGTCATCGGGAACCTGATCGGCATCCTGGGTGGCCTGGTGCTCTCGGTCACCGAGCTGAACGTGAGCGCCGAGTTCTACCTCAACTCGCTCACCCAGGTACTCTACCTGCGCGACGTCTTCTCGGGCATCGGCAAGTCCGTCTTCTTCGCCTACTTCATCGGCATCATCGCCTGCCACAACGGTCTGCACGTGACCGGCGGGGCGGACGGCGTGGGGCGCGCCACCACCCGGACGGTGGTGGCGGCGTCGATCACGGTGCTGGTCTCGGACTTCTTCCTGACCAAGCTCTTCCTGCTCTCGTGAGCGGAAGCCCGTACATTCGCTGCCGGCGGCTCGAGAAGGCGTTCGGAGGCAAGCCGGTGCTGCGCGGCCTCACGCTCGACGTGCTCCACGGCGAGACGCTGGTGGTGCTCGGCGGCAGCGGCTCGGGCAAGAGCGTGCTGCTCAAGCACATGAACGCGCTCCTCGCGCCCGACGCCGGCGCGGTCGAGGTGGACGGGACCGACCTCGGCACGCTCGACGAGGACGCGCTGGTGCCGGTGCGGCGCAACGTCGCCATGCTCTTCCAGCAGAGCGCTCTGTTCGATTCGCTCACCGTGGGCGAGAACATCGCCTACCCGCTGCGCGAGCACCGCATGCTGCCGCCCGACGCCATCCCGGCCCGGGTGCGCGAGGCGCTCGGCATGGTGGACCTGGCGGGCACCGAGCGGCTCCTGCCCGCCGAGCTCTCGGGCGGCATGCGCAAGCGCGCCGCGCTGGCGCGCGCGCTGGTGCTCGAGCCGCGGGCGCTGCTCTACGACGAGCCGACGACGGGCCTCGACCCGGTGGTCGCGGCGCGCATCAACCATCTGATCCGCGACATGCAGCGCCGTCTCGGCGTGAGCTCGGTGGTGGTCACCCACGACCTGGGGAGCGCCTTCTTCGTCGCCGACCGGATCGCCTTCCTGCACGAGGGCCGCATCCGCTTCGTCGGCACGCCCGACGAGGCCCGCGCCTCGCGCGACCCCTTCCTGCACGAGTTCCTGAACGCGGCGTAGACCGATGCGCACGGTCAAGATCGGCCTCCTGGTCGCCGCCGCGCTGGTCATCCTCATGGTGGCCGTCTTCTCGCTCAACCAGGAGCAGCCCTTCTGGGAGCGGACGGTGCAGTACGAGGTGCACTTCACCCGCACGAGCGGGCTGCAGACCGGCGCCCAGGTGAGCCTGAACGGCGTGCCGATCGGCACCGTCGCCGAGCTGCGCTTCCCGCCCGATCCGGCGGTCAACTACATCCGGGTGCTGATCAACGTGAAGAGCGACCTCACCGCCCGCGTGCGCGAGAACACGGTCGCCTCGATCCGTACCATCGGGCTCCTGGGCGACCGCTACATCGAGCTCTCGGCAGGGACGCCGGACTCGCCCCCGGTCGCGCCGGGCGGGCTCATCGCCTCCACCGATCCCGCCGACATCGAGGCGCTCGTCGGACAGGGCGGCGACATCGTGACCAACATCGTCGAGGTGACCGCGTCCCTGAAGGACGTGCTGGGCGCGATCCAGCGCGGCGAGGGACTCCTCGGCGCCATGCTCCGCAACCGCGAGGTCGGCGAGGCGACGCTCGTCGACCTGCAGCGCACGATGGCGAACGTGCAGTCCACCACCGCGTCGCTGGAGAAGGTGCTCCACCGCATCGACCGCGGCGAGGGGGTGCTCGGCCAGCTCACCAGCGATACCAAGGAATCGCGCGAGCTGCTCCGCCACGTGCGGCGCTCCGCCAAGTCGCTCGACGAGGTGACCGACCGCCTGAACCGAGGCCAGGGCGCGCTCGCGCGACTCATGATGGATGAAGCCTACGCACAGCGCGTGCTCGGCAATCTCGATCGGGCGATGGCCGACCTCGCCGAGGTCGCCGCGAAGCTCGACCGCGGGCAGGGCACGCTCGGCAAGCTGGTGAACGATCCGTCGCTCTACCAGGACACGAAATCGCTCGTCAGCGGCGCCCGCAGGAGCTGGCTCCTGCGCATGCTGGGCGGGGGCGGCGGCGGAGCGCCCGCGACGACGCCGGCCCCGGCCGCGGACACCCCATGACGGTCGAGTGCCCGCGCTGTGGAACGCTCTACCGCAGGCCGCCGGGACGGGAGACCACCTACCGCTGCGCGCGGTGCCGTCACGTGTTCGCCGTGGGGGACGGCGAACCGGCGATGCTGGCGGCCGACGACGAGCCCGAGTTCGCCTTCGACGACGACGACGACGAACCCGATGACGAGCCCGCCGCCGAGCCGGACATCCCGCCGAAGCGACCCGCGCCCCGGGAGGCGTCCATGACCACGTCGATGCGCTTCGCGGTGCGCTCCATGCTCCTCGTGACGCTCGCCTACGCGATCCTCTCCGTCTACCTCTACACGCATCCGGAGACCATGCGGGCCGCCTTCGGGGGGATGCCGCTCATCGGCTCGCGCCTGAGCGAGGCACGTCTGCACCCCACCGCGATCCAGCTGACCGGCGTCACGGGGCGCTACGAGCGCGTCCAGGGCGACCGGCTCGTGTTCGTCGTCGCCGGGATGGCGCTCAACAACTCCTCCGTCCCGGTGCGTGGCATCCAGGTCGAGGGACGGATCACGGGCGCCCGGGAGCAGCGCCAGGTGGTCTACTGCGGCGCGGCGCCGCGGGACGTCCAGGATCTGTCGGCGCGCGAGATCGAGATGCTGCAGAACATCGAGCCGCCGAAGGACTGGTCGCTAGGGCCAGGCGAGCAGGCGAACTTCCTGGTGGTGTTCGCCTCCCCGCCGACCGACCTGCGCGAGTTCGGCGCCGAGGTCGTCGCCGTCCAGGTCCCCGGACGCCGGAGCTAGGACGCTTCCGGTTTGCGTGCCTTCGTGGCGGCGTCGTCCTTCGGCGTGACGTCGATCTCCGGCGGCTCGCGCAGACCCTTCTTGAAGGCCTGCACGCCCTGGCCGAGGCTGCCCATCACCTCCGGGAGCCGGCCGGCGCCGAACACGACGAGCACGATCACGAGCACGACGAGCAGCTCGCCGATCCCAAGCCCGAACATGCGGGAATCATAGGGGACGCTCCGCGAGCAGGCAAGTCGTCAATTGCGCCACCCGGGGGCGCTTCCTATACTCCGCGCCTCGCATGCCCGAGACCTATCGCGCGGCCTACGAGCGGCTCCTGCCCCTGGTGGAGAAGCCCGGCCGCTACCTGGGCAACGAGCGCGGGGCGGTCCGCAAGGAGCCGGACGCCGTGCGGCTGCGCTTCGCCCTCTGCTTTCCCGAGGTCTACGAGATCGCGCAGTCCCACCTGGGGCTGCAGATCCTCTACGATGTCCTGAATCGCCGTCCCGAGGTCGCGGCCGAGCGCGTGTATGCGCCCTGGCCCGACCTGGAAGCGCTGCTGCGCGCGCGCGGGCTCCCGCTGGTCTCGCTCGAGAGCCACCTGCCGCTCGCCGCCTTCCAGGTGGTGGGCTTCAGCCTCCAGTACGAGCTCACCTACGCGAACCTGCTCACCATGCTCGAGCTCGGGGGCGTCCCGCGGCGGGCCGCGGCGCGCGGGCCCGGCGATCCGCTGGTGATCGCCGGCGGGCCGTGCGCCTTCAATCCCGAGCCGCTGGCACCCTTCCTCGACGGCGTGCTCCTCGGCGACGGCGAGGAGGCGGTGGGCGACATCTGCGACGCGATCCTCGCCTGGGACGGGCGCGACCGCGGCGCGCTCCTCCGCGCGCTCGCCGGGGTCCCGGGCTTCTACGTCCCGGCCTTCTTCGCGCCCCGCTACCACGCCGACGGGACGCTCGCCGAGGTCGTCCCGCTCGAGCCCGCGCGCCCGCGCGTCGCCAAGCGCGTGCTCGCCGACCTCGACCGCTTCGCGCCCCCCGCCAACCCGATCGTGCCCAACGTCGGCGTGGTGCACGACCGGGCGAGCGTCGAGGTGATGCGCGGCTGCGTCAAGGGATGCCGCTTCTGCCAGGCGGGCTACGTCTACCGTCCGCTCCGCGAGCGCAACCCGGCGCGCGTGGTGGAGGACACCACGGCGCTCATGCAGCGCACCGGCTACGAGGAGGTCTCGCTCCTCTCGCTCTCGACCGGCGACTACAGCGGCGTGAACCCCGTGCTGAAGGAGCTGATGGACCGCCTGGTGCCCGAGCGCGTGGCGGTCTCGCTCCCCTCGACCCGGGTGGACGCGCTTTCCCCGCGCATCCTGGAGCAGATCCGCCGGGTGCGGAAGACCGGGTTCACGCTGGCGCCCGAGGCTGGCACGCAGCGCCTGCGTGACGTGATCCAGAAGGAGTACCGCGAGGCGGAGCTCCTCGACGCCGCGCGCCTCTTCGCCGACCTCGGCTGGCGGAGCCTGAAGCTCTACTTCATGATCGGCCTCCCGAGCGAGACCGAGGAGGACGTGCGCGGCATCGCCGAGCTCTCGGCGCGCGTTGCCACGGCGGCGGGCGGGCGCCTCACGGTGACCGCCAGCGTGTCCACCTTCTCGCCCAAGCCGCACACCCCCTTCCAGTGGGCCGGCCAGCTGTCGCTCGAGGAGACGCGGGTCCGCCAGGCGCTGCTCCGCCGCGAGCTCGGCCGCCGGCGGATCGAGTTCCGCTGGCACGACGCGCGCCTCTCGTTCCTGGAGGGCGTCTTCGCGCGCGGCGATCGGCGCCTCGCGGACGTCATCGAGACGGCGCAGCGGCGCGGGGCACGCTTCGACGGCTGGTCGGAGCACTGCCGCCTCGAGCTGTGGCACGAGGCGCTGGCCGAGCACGGCCTCGACGCGGACTTCTACCTCCGTCGCCGGCCACTCGGGGAGGCCCTGCCCTGGGATCACCTGGACGCCGGCGTCAGCCGGAGGTTCCTCCTTCAGGACCTCGCCCGCGCCGTGAACGGCGTCCTCACCCCCGATTGCTCGATCGAGCGCTGCACCTACTGCGGCGCGTGCGACTTCGCGGCGGTGCGCAACGTCGACTACCACCCCGCGGGCGCCCGGGGCAGCGATCACCGGGGCGGTGAGATCTCGCGCTGGGCCGAGCTCGCGGTCCCCGCGGCGGACGACGGGACCGGGCCGGCCTGGGAGACGAAGGCCTGGCGCGAGGCGC
>JACXTT010012914.1_pt1 | contig 11053 bp, 10 predicted proteins | sample 9270951 | NCBI WGS metagenome assembly JACXTT01 (sample SAMN15532306, study PRJNA645909) | rock metagenome | isolation source: weathered quartz diorite | place: Puerto Rico | collected 2017-06-21 | reverse complement strand
ATTTCCATGTCTCATAGGCGGCGGTGAACCAGACAACGAGGAATCCGCAGGGTCCGGCGGTGGCGACGATGGCGGCGACGGCGCCGGCGAAGCGAGACAGGTCCCAGCCGGCTCCGGCGCAGAAGGCCAGGACGTTGGTGCCGGGCGTGATGCGCGCGAGGGCGAAGAGCAGGCCGTAGCGTTCCCCGGTAAGCCAGCCTCGAGAATCGACGAGTTCATGATGGAGCGCGGCCATGGTGGGGTCGCCACCGCCGAAGGTGAGGTTTCCGACTTTGAGGCAAATCCAGAAGAAGTTCTTGAGGGAGAACGGCGTCATCCGGCAGCGAACCTCCGACATTCGATCGTACACGAGCGCGAAAAGTTCGCGCGGCGCAAGCAGGAACGCCTGCGTCGCTTGCCTCGTGTAGGATCAGAAGTATGCGGGGCAAGCATTATTGGGTTGCGGTGGGAGCCGCGACAGTGGTGCTGTCGGCGGGGGCGTGGTTGTGGGCGCGCCGGACGCAGAGCCCGACGCGCGCGCAAACGGCGGCGGCGCCGCAGGACACCGCCCGCGAAGAGGTGAAGGCGGATGGCTCGATTCGCGCCCAATTCGTGGTGGATGTCGCGCCTCCCCAGCCAGGCATCATCACGGCCTTCTTCGCGGATCCCGGGCAGGAAGTGACCGAAGGACAATTGCTGGCGAGGGTGGCGGAAGAAGGCGTGGACGCGAACGAAGAGCAGACGCGCCGCGCGGTGGAGAACGCGCAGAACCGCGTGCAGACGATTGAAGCCTCCATCAGCGCGGGGCGGCTGGAGGCGTCGCGCGCGCGTGCCGAGGCCACTCGATCGCGCGGAGAATACGACCGGCTGGATCGCGCCAGCCGCCGCCAGCAGATGCTGCTGAGCGAGGGTGCGACGCCGAAGATTCAGGCTGAGAAAGCGCAACGCGAGTTCGAAGCCGCGCAGGCGGAATTTCAAGGGCTGGACGCCGCCGCGCGGCGGGCGGAGGATCGCGTGGCGGAGTTGTCGAAGGAGCTTGACGGTGCGAAGAGAGTGCTGGACGACCGCAACGCCCAGCTCGAACAGGTCCAGGCGAAGCATACGTCCACCGAGGTGCTTTCACCGGCCGAGGGGATGGTGATCGCGCGCAAGGGAGAGGTCGGCGAGCCGGTGGGTCCAGAGAAGCGGGACTTCATCCAGATCGCGGTGAACCTGACGCGGCTGGAAGTTGTGCTGGAACCGCCGCCGCCCGACCTGGCGCTGATCAAGCCGGGCCAGCCGGCGCTGGTGACCGTCCCGGGCCAGGCCGGCGAAGGGATTCTGGGCAATGTGAAGGGAATCGATCACAATCAGGCGATCGTCGAATTCAGCAATCCAAATCCCGGAATCCGGCCCGGTATGCAGGCGCAGGTTCGCATCAAAGTCGGCGCGGAGAACACGCCGCCTAGTATCCCTCCCTCTCCTCCAGCTCCACCGGCCCCGCGAAGTGGCGGTAAATGAAAACGAAGTAGCCTGTCGCGAGCGCAGCGCCAACTACCCACCAGATCAGGCCAATTTGCAGCCCGTATCCGGCGGCGGCAGCGTTGTAGACGGTGAGGCCGCCTCCGGCGCCCGCGGCGGCGGGGAGGACGTAGGGGAACAAGCCGAAAGCGGCGGCGCAGAGCATGCTCGCCAGGTATGAGCAGGAGCAGAGGAACGGTTGAATGCCCGCGCCACGCCGGGCGCCGATCAAAGCCGCGATCGCCGCGGCGGGAAACAGGTAGCCCCAGGGCGCGCGCGCCAGGTTTACCGATAGCTGGGGCTGCACCTGGAAAGTCGCATAGGTGACCGCGGCGGTGCCCGCAGCCACACCCCACCAGGCCCATCCGGCGATGCGGCGGGCGCGGGCGGCCACCATGGCGCCGGTCTTATATGCGACCCAGAGAGCGCCGTGCATGGTCAGGGCAAGGTAGGCCAACAGGCCGGTCAGGATTGTGTACCAGTCCAGGATGCCGAGCTTGCCGCTGACGCCGAAGTGGGTCCACAGCGGCAGGAAGAACTCGCCGTTCGCGTCGAAGGGCACGCCGCGGATGACGTTGCCCAGGGCAGCGCCGAAAAAGATTGCCAGCAAAGCGCTGGACAGACAGAAGCCGGCGTCCCACAGCGGTTTCCATACCAGGCTGTCGATATGGCCGCGGAACTCGATGGAAATGCCGCGCAGGATCAGCAGCCAGAGCACGATCATCAGCGGCAGGTAGAATCCGGCGAATCCGGCGGCGTAGAGGGCAGGGAAGGCGAAAAAGAGCGTTCCGCCGGCAGCCAGCAACCAGACTTCGTTGCCGTCCCAGACAGGGCCGATGGAGCGCAGAACCTGCCGGCGCTCGGCGTCGGTGCGGGCCACGCCGAGGTGGACGATACCGGCGCCGATATCGAAGCCGTCGAGGATAACGTAAGCGGCCAGCATCAGCGCGACAATGCAAAACCAGAGTGTCTGCATAGCGTCCTCAATGGCCAGCGGCGCGGGCCGGGCCGAGTTCTACTTCCCTTGCCACCAGGAAGAGGAATAGAATTCCGAGCAAAAGATAGATGCCCATGAAACCCATCAGCGTGAACAGCGTGTTGCCGGCCGAGACGTTCATGGACGCGCCGTGTTCGGTGCGCATCAGGCCGTAGATCAGCCAGGGTTGGCGGCCCAGCTCCGCCGTGATCCAGCCGGCGGTGTTGGCGACGTAGGGGAAAGGCATGGCCAGCAACAGGACCCATAGCAGCGGCCGGGAACGAGTGAGCTTTCCGCGCCACATCGCGATGACACAGATGCCGGTTAGGGCGATGAAGATGGTGCCGAGGCCGATCATGATGTGAAAGCTGTAATAAAGCAGCGGGATGTGGTCCGGCCACTGGTCGCGTGGGAAGGCCGAGAGCCCCTTGACCTCGGCGCTCCAGCGGCGGTAAGTCATGACGCTTAGCACGTTCGGAATGTGAATCGGGTTATCGAGGCGGAGCTTCTCCATGTCCGGCTGTCCCACCAGGACCATCGGCGCGCCTTCCACGGATTCGAACAAGCCTTCCATCGCGGCCAGCGTCACCGGCTGATGTTCGGCCACCATCCGGCCCTGGCCGTCGCCGGTGGGAAACACCATCAGGACCGCGCACACGCAGCCGGACGTCACGCCGAGTTTGACAAAGATCCGGCCGTATTCTTCGTCGCGTTTGGTGAGCAGATAGAACGCGCCGATTCCGGCCATGACGAAGCTGGCGGTTACTACGGCGCCGATCATATTGTGCAGGTATTGCCAGAAGATCCAAGGGTTGAACATCAGCTCCAGGAAACTGGAGAGCTGAATCTGTCCGTCCGGGGCGATCACGTAGCCGACCGGGTGCTGCATCCAGGCGTCGGTGGCGATGATGAAAAATCCGGATAGCCAGGAGCCGAGAAAGACGCAGAATCCGGCCAGCCAGTGCATCCTGGGGCCGAGGCGTTTCTCGCCGTAGAGGAACAGGCCGAGAAACGTGGACTCGAGGAAGAAGGAGAACATGCCTTCCATGGCCAGTGTTTGCCCGATGACGCCACCCGCGGCTTTGGAGAAGCGGGCCCAGTTGGTCCCGAACTGGAATTCCATGGGAATGCCGGTGACGACGCCGACGGCGAAGTTGATGGCGAAGATGCGCGCCCAGAATCGAGCCGACTGGGCGTAGCGTTCGTCGCCGGTTCGCAAAGCCAGCGTTTTGAGGATCACCAGGAGGAGGGCCAGTCCCATGGTCAATTGGGGAAACAGGTAGTGGAAGGTGATGGTGAATGCGAAGTGGAGACGGTGGAGCGCGAGAGCGTCCATGGGTGGAGTTTACTGCATCGGAGGGTACGGTTAGTTCTTACCGAGCACGCCTTCCGGTGTTTCGGCGGTGAGGACCTTCTTCGACCAACGCCCGCCGCTCGCCGCCTTTCAATTGACCCGCCCGTTTTTGCGATCGAACACCTGATCCGGCCCGCCGCCCGCCAGCATCGCGAGCGCGAGATCACCCGGCCGGCCGCTGGCCATCAACTGCCGCGCGTCCATCTCGCGGATGTCCCATCAAGGTATAAGCGGACTTCGTCTCGCCAAGGTCCCAGGAGGCAATAGATTCCCTAGCGGTACGGCATGTCCTTGTCTTTGCCGCTCTGGAACTCAACGTGGAGAATGGTTTCATCCGCCAACAGCAACACTAAATCCGCTCGACGCTCCTCGACCCGAGCCAGTTCGACGCATAGTTCTGTGAGCGCAGGAAGCGGCCGGATGAAAGGCTTCAGCATCCTCCTCGCATTACGCCTTCGCCTCCCGCGGCACGCGGATCAGCAGTGTAAACACGCTGCCCAACACATAGCAGGAGGCAAGAAAGAAAATCGCGACGCTATGCGGATAGTGCTGGTTCAGCAAGAGGCCGACCACAGTGGGACCGATGAATCCGCCGAGATTGCCGATGGCGTTGATGAATCCGATGGACGCGGCGGCAGCCGCGCCTTCGAGCGAAGCAGTCGGCAGCAGCCAGAATGGCGGGGGCCATGCATTCGTCGCCGCGCCGGTCAGGCAGAGACACAGCAGGACCAAAGGGAACATCTGCCCGGACAAGCCGCTCAGGGCAAAGAAGACGCCGGCCGCGAACATGGGGATTGCGGTGTGCAGACGGCGCTCACCAGCGCGGTCGGAGGAGCGTCCGGACAGATAGACCGACGCCAGGCCGAACGCGAAGGGAAGGGCCGACAGAACGGTCGATGTGGTGATGGAGAAACTGGACGTGCGACGGATCAGGCTGGGCAGCCAGAAGGTGAAGGCGTAGGATCCGATGTTGGCGGAGCAGAGAGCCAGCGCCAGCAGGATCACGTTGCGCATCCGCAGCGCGCGCCAAATGCTGATGCGCGCGGCCGGGTCCTGGTGCCGCTCCGCTTCCAACTCCGAATCGATCCAGCGGCGCTCGTCCGGCTGAAGCCAGCGCGCGTCCTTCGGGTGGTCGGTGAGATAGAAAAGCGTGACGATCCCGAGCAGAACGGCGGGAAGCCCCTGGAGGATGAAGATCCAACGCCACCCGGCGAGGCCCAGCCAATCCAGGTGCAGGATCAGAGCGGAGAAGGGCGCGCCCAGGACCAGGCACACCGGGATCGCCAAGATGAATCCGGCCATGGCGCGCGCGCGGTCCTGGCGGGGAAACCAGTGGCCGAGATAGACGATGATGCCGGGAAAGAAGCCCGCTTCGGCGCAGCCCAGGACGAACCGCGCGGTGTAGAACTCGCCCGGCCCGCGGACGAAGCCGACAGCCACGGTGCAGAAGCCCCAGGTGATCAGGATGCGCGCCATCCATTTTCGCGCGCTCCATTTTTCCACCATCAGCGCTCCGGGGATTTCCAGCAGCAGATAGCCGATGAAGAAGATTCCCGATCCGAATCCGAAGACCGCTTCGGAGAAGCCGAGATCGGACATCATTTGCATTTTGGCGAAAGCGACGTTGGCGCGGTCGAGGTACGCGACTACGTAAAGAAGAAAAAGAAAGGGCAGGATGCGCTTGCGAATCTTGGCCAGGGCGCGGACGGCGACCTCGGGGCGGGGAACCGCGGCTGTGATTTCGGGGCCCACTTGGCGCTTACCAGTCGCGGGCGAAACCGGCGGTCCATCCGCCGTCTACCGTGATGACGGTCCCGGTGATGTAGGATGACTCGGGCGCGGCGAGGAAAAGCGCCGCGTGCGCGATTTCTTCCGGGGTGCCGGCGCGTCCCAGTGGAATGTGGCTCAGCAGGCTGTCGGCGACGGCCTTGGTTTCGGGGTTGTAGAACAGCTCCCGCGTGGCGCGGGTGAGAGTGGAGCCGGGGGCGATGGCGTTAACGCGGACTCCGTACGCGCCCAACTCCAGCGCGGCGGCGCGGCTGAAGTTGATCACGGCTGCTTTGGCCGCGGCGTAGGGGATCTGCAGGCGCATCGGCACCAGGCCCAGAACCGAGGCGATATTGATGATGCTGCCGCTTTTCCGCTGGACCATCCCGACGCCGACGGCGCGCGTGAAGTAAAAGACGCCGTTGAGGTCGATGCTGAGAACCCGGTCCCATTCGCTGTCGGCGAATTCGTGGACGGGTTTGCGGTGCTGCGGGGAGGTGCCCACGCCGGCGTTGTTCACCAGGATGTCGATGACGCCGAAGCGGGCCGTGGCATCGGCGACAACGCGTTGGGCATCCTCGCGCTTGCTTGTGTCGCCATGCAGAAACACCGACTCGCGCCCCATGGCGCGGATTTCCGCCGCGGTCTGCTCTCCGGTATCGGCGTAGTCGTTGACCGCGACGTTGGCTCCGTTCGAGGCCAGGGCGAGCGCTATCGCTTTACCGATTCCTTCGCCGGCCCCGGTCACCAGCGCGGTTTTGTCTCTCAGGTCGACCTGCATAGTCTTATAGAGTCTCTCACAAGATGTTCGGCGCCACGTTGCCCGGAATGACTTGAGAATTCGTTCTGTGATACAAACCTAGTTCGGCCTCGAAAGGAAACCCGGTCCTTGTCACTTACTCCTCAGACGCGCCTGGCGCTCTATCGCTCGATGAAGGAAATCCGGGAGTTCGAATTGAAGCTCCAGGAGATCTTCCGGTCCGGGGTGATGCCCGGGTTCGTGCATCTTTATGTGGGAGAGGAGGCGGTGGCCGCCGGGGTCTGCGCGCATCTGCGGAAGACCGACTATGTCACCAGCACGCACCGCGGCCACGGCCACGCCCTGGCGAAAGGGGTTTCGGCGAGGGCGCTGTTCGCCGAGATTTGGGGCAAGGTGGACGGTTGCAACGGCGGACGCGGCGGCAGCATGCACATCTACGAGCCCGAGGTTGGATTCCTCGGCACGAACGGAATTGTCGCGGCGGGAATTCCGATCGCGGCGGGCGCGGCCATGAGCGCCAGCCTGGAAGGCAACGGCCGCGTGGCGGTGGCGTTTTTCGGCGACGGAGCGGTCAACAATTGCGCGTTTCATGAGGGGATCAACCTGGCCGGCGCGTGGCAACTGCCGGCGGTGTTTGTCTGCGAAAACAACGGCTACGCCACGGAGATGGCCTTTTCGCGGGCTACTCACAATACGCGCGTTGCGGACCGCGGCCAGGCCTACGGGATTCCCGGCGTCTCCATCGACGGCAACGATGTCGGCGCGGTTTATGATGCGGCAGCCGAAGCGGTGGCGCGGGCGCGCGCGGGTGGCGGTCCGACGCTGATCGAATGCGTCACGTATCGCACGGTTGGGCATCACGAAGGGGACCCCGGTGTGGGCTACCGCAGTAAGGAAGAGATCGCGTCGTGGAAGCAGCGCTGTCCGATTCTGCGCTGCCGCGCGGAACTGATTGCGTCGGGCGGGGCTTCCGGGGAAGAGTTGGACCGGATTGATGGGGACGTGCTGGCCGGGGTGCTGGATGCGGTGGAATTTGCCCGGAGTAGTCCGCAACCGGATGTGGGCACGGTGAGGCAGCATGTCTTCGTGTAGCCGTGGCGAAGGCGTTCTGGGCAGACTGAAGTCTGCCCCACCTGTGCTACAGCGGACATCACCTGAAGGAGGAAAAGCATGAGCTCAACACTGACAGCCGCGCCGGCTTCCGGCACGTCACCGGCGGAAGTGGAAATGTCGTACGTCGACGCGGGCGTCGAAGCCATTCGCGAGGAGATGCGCCGCGACCCGAAGATTTTTTACATCGGCCAGGGCATCGGGCCGCGGGGCGGCAATTTCCGCCAGAGCCGGGGCCTGTGGGACGAATTTGGGGAGCGCAGAGTCCGCGATACGCCGATCTCGGAATTAGGCCAGGCCGGAATCGGCGTGGGCGCGGCCATGGCCGGGCACCGTCCCATAGTCGATATCGTGTTTCTCGACATGATTATGGAAGCCATGGGGCAGATCGTGGAACAGGCCGCCACTGTCCACTACTCCTCCAACGGCAAGATCAAAGTACCGCTGGTGATTCGTGCAGCCATGGGCGCGGTCCGCAGCGCCGGGCCGCATCACTCGCGCTGCTTCTATCCGTGGTTCGTGAATACGCCGGGCTTGAAGGTGATTACGCCGGCGACGCCGGCCGACGTCAAGGGGCTCATGAAAACTGCGCTCCGCGATGAGAACCCGATCCTGTTTCTGGAGCACAAGGCGCTCTACAATACGAAGGGCAAAGTGCCGGTGGGCGAATACACGATTCCTTTCGGGCAGGCCCGCGTCTGCCGTGAGGGGTCCGACGTGACCATCGTCGCCGTAAGCATGATGGTACACCGGGCGCTGGAAGCGGCCGAAAAGCTCGAGCGGCAGGGCATCCGCGCCGAGGTGATCGATCCGCGCACACCCGTCCCGCTGGACAAGGAGACCATCTACGCCTCCGTCTCCAAAACCGGCCGGCTGGTGATCGCCGACGAAGGCCCGGCGGCTTGCAGCTTCGCTTCGGAAATCTCGGCGCTGGTGAGCGAGGAGTTGTTCGATGCGCTGGACGCGCCCATCCGCCGCGTCTGCGCGCTGCCGGTGCCGCACCCGTTCAATCCGAATCTGGAAGCCGAGATGCTGCCTTCGGCCGACAAAATCGCCGCGACGGTTGCCGATCTGATGAGGAGCTGAACCGGACATCATGGCTATTGAAGTCGTCATGCCGCAGCTCGGCCTCACCATGACTGAAGGCGCAGTCAACCGCTGGCTCAAGCAGGATGGAGCGGTGGTGGAAAAAGGCGAGGCGCTGTTCGAGGTCTCCACCGACAAGGTCGAGATGGAGGTGGAAGCGGACCACTCCGGGCACTTGCAGATTTTGCTGGAACCGGAGCGCACGGTACCGGTGGGGGCGATTATCGCTCTGCTGCATCCAGGCGCCGAACGTGCGGCGGCGGCGGCGACCGTTTCGCGGCCCGTGCCCGCACAAACTCCCATTTCCGATGCGCCCGATCCAGAACCGGACAAGAGAGCCGCAAAGGACGGAAAGATTCCGGCCAGCCCGCGCGCACGGGCGCTGGCCCGGCGGCTCGGAGTGGACATTCATTCGGTCACCCCCGCGCGGCCGGGAGCGCGTATCGTCGAAGCGGACATACAGAAGGCGTACGGCGCGGCAGTTCCCGCGGGCGCGACCAAATCAGCCAAGGCCGCGGCTGCGCGACTTGAAGAAAGCTTTCGCACCGCGCCGCATTTCTATTTACACTCACTGGCGGACGCGGAGAAGTTGCGCCAGTTGCGTCTGGACCTGCTCGGCGAAATCGAATCGCGCACCGGCGGTCTGCGGCTCACCTACACCGACCTGCTGATCCGCGCGCTGGCGCTGGCACTGGCCCGGCACCCGGAAGTGAACGCATCCTGGCAGGACGGAGACCTGGTCCGCTGGAGCGATCTAAGCATCGGCATCGCGGTTCAGGCCGGGGACCGGCTGGTGGTTCCCGTGCTGCGCGACGCCGGCCGGCTGTCGCTGCCGCAGATCACCCAAGCGCGCGCCGCGCTAGTTGAAAAGGCGCGTAGCGGGCGGCTGACACTGGCCGACCTGGAGGGCGGGCGCACGACGCTGTCCAACCTGGGTCCTTTCGGCGTGGACTCCTTCTCGCCGATCCTCAATCCGCCGCAATCGAGCATACTCGCAGTTGGGAAGATTGCCCAGCGTCCGTTCGTGATCGACGGCGGATTGGCTGTCCGCTGGACCGCCGGCCTGACGTTCAGCTTCGACCACCGCGTGGTGGACGGCGTGGCGGGCGCGAACTTGTTGCGCACGCTGGTGGAGTACGTCGAGAATCCGGCACGCCTGTTGCTTGGTTCGCGAACAGACGGCTGACGGCCCGACTGACAGGCCGGCAGTCCAGCGAAAAAAGGGAAAAAGGCGCTCGTAAAATTCCTTCTGACCCGCTGCAATTCCAGGCTTTACTACCTGCAAAAGCTGCATTACACTGATGCCCGGCCCCAGGTTTGGGCCAGAATTGTACGGAAGGAGCACCCCCCATGCATCAGTATGAGACTTATCACGCCCGCGCCGGCAAGAAGATCGCGATCGCGAGAGCCGTCGGCGGGGCTGGTACGGCAGTTTCGCCGTTTACCATTGAAGTGCGGTTCATCGGAGGCCTGACGGAAACGCAGAAAGACGCCTTCAAAACTGCTGCCGATCGCTGGAGCAGCGTGATTGTGGGCGACCTGCCCAGCGTAGAGGTGGACGGGGAAGTGATCGACGATGTGCTGATCCTGGCGCAGGGGTCCGACATCGACGGCCCCGGCAAGGTGCTCGGCCAGGCCGGGCCCACTCACCTGCGGCCTGCCGGCGCCGGCACGGCCGCATTTATCCCCGCCAAAGGGAGCATGACTTTCGATACGGCGGACCTGGCGCAAATGGAGTTGAATGAAACGCTGAAAGACGTCATCACGCATGAGATGGGACACGTGCTGGGGATCGGCACGATCTGGACACGGAAGAAGCTGCTGAAGGGAGCCAACACTTCCAACCCGACGTTCATCGGGACCAGCGCCATGGCGGAATTCGGAACGCTGAAAGGCGGCGGGCCGAAGCGCGTTCCGGTGGAAAATACCGGCGGCCCCGGTACGGCGAATTCGCACTGGCGGGACACGGTTTTCGGCAACGAGCTTATGACCGGCTTCGTCGGCTCGGCGGGAAATCCTCTGAGCCGGCTCACGGTGGGCAGTCTCAAGGACATCGGGTATGTGGTGAATCTGGATGCCAGCGAGCCGTACACTCTGCCCGATGTACGGTCCCTGGCGGAGGAGGGAGTGCTGGCGGCGAGGTCTCTGGAGGCTGAGGGCGTAGTGCTACCACACATTCCCATGGTGCTGCCGGAAGACAGCATGAAGTAGGCGAGTCAGGCGGTGGGGGGACGGATGAAGGGCTTCGGCAGACCCAAGGCGGTGGTCTTACCGGACGACGCGCTGGTGTCCAGGAAATACTACATCGCGCCTCCTCCGAATCAATTTACTCACGAGCTGCTGCGTCCCCAGCCGTATTATTTCGGCAAATCGAGAACGAAGCCGTCCGGCGAGATGGCTGCCGGGACAAAGATCGTGTTGATGGTCTTCAACCAGGGCAAGTACTGCCGGGTGGCGGACGGGACGCGGCTGTACGTGGAGGTTGAGTACGACAGTCTGCGGGAGTTGCAGGCTCGAAAGA
>JACXTT010012913.1_pt1 | contig 11053 bp, 9 predicted proteins | sample 9270951 | NCBI WGS metagenome assembly JACXTT01 (sample SAMN15532306, study PRJNA645909) | rock metagenome | isolation source: weathered quartz diorite | place: Puerto Rico | collected 2017-06-21 | reverse complement strand
TCGTGGCGCAGCCGGTCGAACGCCTCGAGCAGCTCCTCGGTGACGGCGGGGGAGAGCCCCTCGAACGGTTCGTCGAGCAGCAGCACGCGCACGTCGCCTGCGAGCGCGCGGGCGACCGCCACCATCTGCTGCTCGCCGCCGGAAAGATAATCGGCCGGCATGCGCCAGCGCTCGGCGAGGCGCGGAAAGAAGGCGACGATGCGCTCGTCGTCCCAATGGATGCCGGCGCCGGTGATGCGCTTGAGGCGGCCGAGCGCGAGGTTGTCGGCAACGGTCATGCCGGCGAACAGCCCGCGCCCCTGCGGCACGTAGCCGATGCCGCGCCGCGCGATCTCGGCCGACGGCAGGCCGACGGTGTCCTCGCCCAAGAGCTTGATCGCGCCGGCTTCCGGCCTGGCGATGCCGATCAGGCTCTTCAGCAGCGTCGATTTGCCGGCGCCGTTGCGCCCGAGCAGCGCCACGATCTCGTGGGCGCGGACGTCGAAGGAGACGGCGTTGAGGATGTGGCTCTTGCCGTAGAACGTGTCGATGCGCTCGACCGCGAGCAGCTCGTCGGCCTGCGCGGCCGAGACGCGCGGCTTGGCGGCGACCGCCGCGGCGCCGGAGCCGATATAGACCGCGCGCACCTCGGCGCTGGTGCGCGCGACCTCGACCGTGCCGTCGACCAGGATGTGCCCTTCGTTCATGACGGTGACGCGGTCGGCGATCTGGAACACGCGGTCGATGTCGTGCTCCACGAACAGGACGGGGATCTCGGCCGACACGGTCTTCATCAGCGCGGCGATGCGCTCGCGCTCGGCCACCGCGAGACCCGCCAGGGGCTCGTCGAGCAGCAGCACGCGCGGGCGGGTCGCGAGCGCAAGCCCGAGGTCGAGCAGGCGCTGGCCGCCGTAGGAGAGCGAGGCCGCCTCGGCGCGCTCGATGCCCTTAAGCCCGAGGAAGGCGATCAGCTCCGCCGTTTCCGCGGTGACGTCGGCGAGCGCATGCGCCTGCCTCCATACCGCAAAGCGCCTGGGATGGCAGGCCTGCACCGCGAGCCGCAGGTTTTCCGCGACCGGAAGCGACGGGAACAGGTTGGTGATCTGGAACGAGCGCCCGACGCCGGCGGTGGCGATGTCCTCCGGGCGCAGCCCCGCGATCGAGCGGCCGGCAAGCTCGATCGTGCCGGCGTCGGGCGGAAAAAGCCCGGAGAGGAGATTGAAGGCGGTGGTCTTGCCGGCGCCGTTAGGCCCGATCAGCGCATGCAGGGTGCGGTCGTCGACGGCAAGGGAGATGCCGTCGACGGCATGAATCCCGCCGAACCGCTTCTCGAGCGCGCGCGCGACCAGGATTTCCCCGTCACTCGCCGCGGAGCGCCGAAATGTCTGCGGCAACGTCGCGGGCGCGGCCGCCGCGCGGGAGGCCATCGCGGCCGCCTCGACCACGCGCTTGCGAAACGGTGCGGCGAGCCGCTCGGCGACGCCGACCAGCCCGGCCGGCGAGAACACGATGAAGCCGACGAACAGGAGGCCGAAATAGAACAGCCAGTGCGGCGTCCAGATCGAGAGGAACTCGCGAAACAGGATGAAGAACAGCGCGCCGAGCGCCGGGCCGAGGAAGCTGCGCATGCCGCCGATCACCACCATGGCGATGAGCTCGCCGGAGAACGCGACCGCCAGCGGCTCGGCCGAGGCGAAGCGGTGGTTGAAGACCGACAAGGTCCCGGCGAGCGCCACCACGGCCGCCGAGAGCACGAAGCCGATGAGCTTGTAGCGATTGGTCGGATAGCCGAGGAAGCGGGCGCGTTCCTCGTTCTCGCGGATCGCCACCAGCACGCTGCCGACCGGCGAGCGGTGAAAGCGCCAGAGCAGGCAACAGACCAAAAACGAAACGATCGCCACCAGCCAGTAATAGGCCTGGTCGGATTCGAGATCGACGCCGAAGAGCCGCGAGCGCGTCACGCCGCCGAGCCCGCTCTCGCCGCCGGTGAGCTCGGTCCAGCGATAGCCGATCGCGAACAGGAGCGCGGTGAGCGCGAGGGTGAGCAGCGAGAAATAGACGCCGCGCCGGCGCAGGATCAGGGCGCCCGAGAGCACCGCCGCGACCGCGACGAACGCGATCGCGAACAGCGTCGGCAGGACGACGTCGCCGGGAAACCATTGCCGTTGGCTCAGCGCCGCGGCGTAGGCGCCGAGCCCGAACCAGGCGCCGTGGCCGAACGAGACCAGGCCGGTATGGCCGACCAGGATGTTCAGCCCCATGCAGGCGATCGCGAAGACGAGCACGTCGATCGCCGAGCGCAGCGGCAGCCCCGCGAGGTCGAGCGCGAACGGCAGCGCGGCGAGCGATAGCCCGGCGATCGCGAGCGGCGCATGCTCCTTCCCGATCGGCATCTACTCGAACTTCTGGATGCGCTCGCCGAACAGGCCGCGTGGGCGCAGCAGCAGGACGAGCGCCATGAGCAGGTACATCGAGGCCTCGCCCCAGGACGGGTTGAAGTAGATGGTGACGCCACGCACGACGCCGACCAGCACGGCGGCGGCGATCACGCCCCAGAACGACCCGAGGCCGCCGATCACGACGACGACGAACGCGGCGGTCAGGATTTCCGCCCCCATCGCGGGGTGCACGCCGGCGATCGGCGCCAGCAGCACGCCCGCAAGCCCGGCGAGCCCGACGCCGAGCGCGGCGATCGCCGTCATGTACGGCGCGAGCGAGATGCCGAGCGCCCCGACCACGTCCGGGTTCTGCACGCCGGCGCGCACCACCCGGCCGAAGGCGGAGCGATAGACGATGAGCCAGGTCGCCGTCACCGCGAGCGCCGCGACCAGCAGAATGACGAGGCGGTAACGCGAGTAGATGAAGTCGCCGATGAGGATCTGTCCGCGCAGCTCCGGCGGGATCGAGAAGGGCAGGGGGGCGGCGCCGAATATGATGCGCAGGCCCTGCTCGATGATCATCGCGAGCCCGAAGGTGAGTAGCAGGCTCAGGATCGGATCGGAGCGGTAGAACCGTCGGAACAGCAGCCGCTCGGTCACGACGCCGATCAGGCCGACCGCCACCGGCGCAACCACGAACGCGCCGGCAAAGCCGATCCGGTCGGCGAGCACGACCGCGAGGTAGGCGCCGATCGCGTAGAAGCCGCCATGCGCGAGATTGACGATGCCGCCGAGCGCGAAGATCAGCGACAGCCCGAGCGCGATCAGCAGGTAGTAGGCCCCGACCAGGAGCCCGTTGAGAACCTGCTCGATGATGAAGACGATCTGCAGGCGATCACCCGATCTTGCAGGTGCCGTCCTTGGGCGGGGCGATGAGCTCCATGTCCTCGTTCGGACCGGGGACGGTGCCGAGCGCGTCATAGATGTCCCACTGGTCCTTCATCTTCGCGGGCTCCTTGGCGCGCACCGCGTACATCTCCATGACCATCTGGTTGTCGTAGGGGCGGAAATACGCCTCGCGCGCCTTCATCACGTCGAATTTCGCGCCCTTGCGCAGGTGCTCGGCGAGCTTCTGCGGATCGGCCGACTTCATCTCGTTCATCGATTGCGCGACGATCTTGAGCGAGTTGTAGTCGCCCCAGGACTGGTTGTCGGGGAGCCTGCCGTATTTCTTCTGGAAGGCGTCGACGTATCTCTTCGAGCTCGGCGTGTCGACGAGGTGGTGCCACACCAAGGGCCAGATGCCGGAGAAATTGCCCTTGCCGGCGCCCCACGCCACGACGGTGTCGAAGCCGAATCCGGCGACCGGGAAGGAGAGCCCATACTCGGAATACTGCTTGAGGAAGTTGGTGATCTGGTTGCCGGCGAGGTTCGAGACCACGAGGTCGGGCCGCGCCTGGCGGATCTTCAGGAGATAGGGGCTGAAGTCGGCGGCGTCGGTGGGCACGAGCTCGTCGGCGGCGAACTGGCCGCCGTTCGCTTCCATGAACTTCTTGGCGACGCGCAGGAGATCGTGGCCGAAGGCGTAGTCGGCCGTGAGCGAGTACCATTTCTTGCCCTTCACCAGGTTCTCGCGCAGCAGGTACTGGCCGACGGCCATCACGTACATCGAGTTCGCGCCCTCGATGTGAAACATGTACGGATTGCAGCTCGCCCCGCGCAACGCGTCGGAATTGCAGCCGGTGTTGATGAACACGGTCTTGAGCCGGTTGGCGACCTGGCCGATGGCGAGGCCGGAGGCCGAGGAGATCTCGCCGATGATCATCGCGACCTTGTCGCGCTCGATCAGGCGCTCGGCCTTGGCGGAGGCGGTCTGCGGATTGACCGAGTCCTCCATGACGAGCTCGATCTTGCGGCCGGTGACGCCGCCCGCCGCGTTGATCTCCTCGGCCGCGAGCTTCACGCCCATCACCGCGTACTCGCCGAGCGGCCCGAGGAAGCCGGTCAGCGGCGTGAGGTGGCCGATGCGGATCGCGTCGGCTTGCGCCCTGACCACCGCCGGCATGCCGATGCCCGCGAGCATGGCGGAGCCGGCCGCGCTCTTGATGAGCGAGCGGCGCGAGAGCTTCGAGTTCATGACGTTTCCTCCCTACAGGGAATATCGGACGGGCGAAGCCGCGGATCCGGATCGCGGGCGCGCTTGCCGTCTCTTCGATGAGCAATTACCGTCGCGCGAGCGATCGGCCTTGTCCAGCGGATTTTTCGCGCCGCCGCAGCAAGCCGATGCGTCGGCGCGCAGCGACTGAAGGGAGGCGCAGGTGGAGCTCGGCATTGCAGGCTTGCGCGTGCTGGTGACCGCGGGTGCCGGCGGGATCGGGCGCGAGATCGCCCGCGCCTTCGCGGGCGAGGGCGCGAAAGTCCACGTCTGCGACGTCGACGAGATGGCGCTGGCGGAGCTCAAGCGCAGCGACCCGAAGATCACGCAAAGCCGGGCCGACGTCGCCGACCGCGACGACGTCGCGCGCTTGTTCGAGGAGGCGATCGGCGTCCTCGGCGGGCTCGACGTCCTGGTCAACAATGCCGGCATCGCGGGGCCGACCGGCCGCGTCGACGAGATCGCGCCGGCGGACTGGGACCGCTGTCTCGCCGTCAACATCAGCGGGCAATTCAACTGCGCGCGGCTCGCCGTGCCGCATCTGCGCAAGAGCAAGAATGCCTCGATCGTGAACCTGTCGTCGGCGGCGGGACGTCTCGGCTTTCCGATGCGCACCCCCTATTCCGCGTCGAAATGGGCGGTGGTCGGCTTCACCAAGTCGCTTGCGACCGAGCTCGGCTCCGCCGGTATCCGGGTCAACGCGATCCAGCCGGGCATCGTCGAGGGCGACCGCATCCGGCGGGTGTTCGAGGCCAAGGCCAAGGCGCGCGGCATCTCGTTCGAGGAGATGCAGGGGGATGCGCTCTCGCATGTCTCGATGCGCACGACCATCACCCCGCAGCAATTGGCCGACGCCATCGTATTCATGTGCTCGCCGCGCGGGCGCACGATCTCCGGCCAGGCGATCTCGATCTGCGGCGACACGCAGATGCTGAGCTGACGCGGGCTCTCGGGCGTCGGGGGCCTTGCCCCGGTCGCTAGGACGAGGGCCAATCTTGCCGCTGTGGCGGGCGCTTGCTATGGCGCCCGCATGCCGCTGGTATCGATCACGCGCCTGCGCGTGCGGGCGTGGCGCTATCTGCCCGCCTTCGTCGTCGGTACGTTTCGGTCGGCGCTCGAGGCCCGGCCTTCATCGGGAAGCCTGGCGGTCTCCATCCTGAACGATTCCAATCTCGCCTTCTGGACCCGCACGGTGTGGAACGACGAGGCAGCCTTGCGCTCCTTCATGCTTTCGGGCGCGCACAAAAAGGTGATGCCTCGCCTCTTGGAGTGGTGCGATGAGGCCGCGGTCGTCCGCTGGCTGCAGGAATCGCCGGAGCCGCCGGCGTGGCCGGAGGCGCATCGGCGCATGCAGAACGAGGGCCGGCGCTCGAAGGTCGATCATCCTTCCGAGGCGCAAGTACGCTTCGAGATTCCGCGACCGAGGACAACCGTCGCATTGAAATTGAAGTGACGCGACCGCCGGCGGGCAGTGCCGTCGAGGGGTCGACAATTGCGGCGGCGCCATCATTGTGGAACGATCCGGCCCATTCGGAGAAAGCGCCATGGGAAAATTCACCATCCAGCCGCACGGCCGGTTGCAGGAATGGATAGCCCACGAGCAGGGCTACTTCCGCGACGAGAACCTCGATTATGAATTCCGCGGCGGCCTGTCGGCTGAACGCAAGAAAGAGGTCGACGGCGCCGGCAAGGTCGTCGACGTCCTCTCCGGCGCTTTCGAATCCTACGAGCAGGGCCGCGGAAACAAGGGCGTCAAATCGGACGTCTCGTGCGCGTGCCACTGGGCCGTCAACCAGGCCTCCTCCCAGCAGATCGGGACGATGTGGGGCAAATCCTACGTGGTCACGCCGGGCGGGGTGATGGTGCCGCCGGACTCGCCGATCAAGAAGCCCGAGGATCTGGCGGGACAAGAGGTGGCGGTCGGCTACCATTCCGGCAGCCATTTCACCACGATCCAGGCGCTCGAGCCGTTCCTCGGCCGCGAGCAGATCAAGCTGAGATTCGTCGGCTCGTCGTGGGCGCGTGTGGACGTCGGGGTCGAGCGCGACATACCGGCGACCAGCGTCTGGGGTATAACGTATCTGGTCCTGGAACAGCTGGGCTTCCGAAAGATCGTCGATACGACGTTCATGATCGCTTTCATGTTTCCGCGCGACGTCGAGGCGGCCGACGTCGAGAAATACATGAACGGCCTCAAGCGCGCGCAGATGGATCTCGATCTCGCGCCGGAGAAATACAAGCATTTCTATCGCAACGAGATCCCGGATCGCTACCGGTCGCGGATCGACGTGCGCCGGTTCTCGACCGGCGAGCGGATCGTGTTCCTGCCTTACGGCGAGGAGACCTGGGCGAGGACCCAGGCGTGGATTCGCGAGCGCGGAATTTTCGACGAGCAGGCGCCGGCGGTCGATTACGCGACGGCAGTGGCTCGTTGAGCCGAGCGGGCGCGCTTCGGTATCGGTTCGCGAGTCGATTCGCAGCCGCCGCGCCCGCGATTCCAGAGATGACTCATGAAGGAGCGCTTTGCAGACATCGTCACTCGGGCCGGCACGATGCGGACATTCGTTGCACACCCCGAGCAGGACGGCCCGTTCCCGGCCGTGATCGTCTACATGGATTTTTGGGGCGTGCGCGAGGAGCTCCATGACATCGCGCGTTGGGTTGCGACCGTCGGTTACTATTGCCTCGTTCCCGATCTCTATTACCGGCAGGGAGTCGTCTTCAGGGAAATCGTCGATCAGCGGGGAAAAATGACGTCGTTGAACCGGCTCGACGAGGCGACGCGAGCGAGCGTGCTCGCGCCGCTGGGCAAGTTTTCGGATGCGGAAGCGATGGAGGACACGGACGCGATTCTGCAGTTCCTCGCCGGCGATCGATCGGCGCGCGCCGGCGCCAAGGGATGCATCGGCTTCTGCCTCGGCGGGCGTCTCGTCATGCGCGCGGCGGCGCGGTTTCCCGATCAATTCAAGGCCGCCGCGAGCCTGCACGGCTCTGCGTTGGTTTCGAGCCACGCGGATTCGCCGCACCGGCTGGCCGACAGATTCGAAGGCGAATTCTATTGCGGGTTTGCCGCCCACGATCCCTATACCGCGCCCTCGACTGTCGAGGACCTTGCGACGGCAATGAAGTCGAGCGCGGCCAAGTTCCGATACCAGCTCCATGCCGGTGCCGAGCACGGCTACGCGCTGCCCCGCCGCGACGTTTACGACCGGAGCGCGGCGCTGCGCGACTGGGAGCTCATCATGGCGATGTTCCATCGCCAGATTCCGCCCTACCGAACGGGCGCGCCAGCTTCCAGAAACTGACGCCAATCAATTGGTCGACTGCTTCGGCCTGGGCAGCGGCGGGGAGCGCTTGACGAGATCGCGGCCCGGATAGTCGCGCCGGCAATGGGCCGTGACCTCCGAGATGAACTCCTCGGCATAGGGCGCCAGGAAGCGCTGCGGATCCCAGGCGATGTACGCCCACCGGCCGAGCGCTTCGCCGCGATGAATCAGCGGCACGACGCGAACAGTGCCGCGCGGCACGCGCGCGTTCGAGGGCAGGACCGCGATTCCGTAATCGGTCGCAACCAGGGCGACAAGCGTGTGCGGCGCGGCGCTTTCCAACAGCACGCGCGGCCGGATATGCGCCGTCTGGCAGGCAATATCGAACCACTCGCGCGATCCGAATTCGCGGCGAAGCAGCAGCAACGGCTCCTCGGCCAGCTCGGCGATCTCCAGCACCGGGCGGCGGCCGAGCCGGTGACCGGGCGACAACGCGGCGAGCAGGTGCATTGGATAGAGCAGCCGGCCTTGAAAGCCGGTGCTGGCGGCCGGCGTGAACGCCACCTGGACGTCGCCGCGCTCGAGGCGCCCGCGTAGCCGGACGCCGCCGTCCTCCAGGAGATGCACCTCCACGCCGGGGTGGCGGCGCCGGTACCGGCGCAGGAAATCGGCGAGCAGGTTCTCGATCACCTGCGGCGTGGCGCCGACGCGGAGGATTCCGGTGTCGCCCGCCTTGAGGAGGCGCGCGCGTTCACCGAGCGAGTCGGCTTCGGCCAACAGGCGCCGGCTGCGCCGGAGCAGGTCTTCACCCTCCGACGTCAGCTGCACGCGGCGGCCGATCCGGTCGAACAGAAGCACGCCGAGCTCGCCTTCGAGCGCGTGAATCTGCCGGGAGAGCGCCGGCTGACTCAAATTCAGCCGATCGGCCGCGCGGGCAAAGCCGCCGGCATCGACGATGGTGACGAAGGCGCGCAGGTGGCGAAGGTTCATGTCGGGTCATGATAACGATCTTGCATCAATAGTGAAACAATAAATGCATTGGACGCATCAGGTACTGGAGCCCTATCGTTCCCGGCCAAACGGTCAGATCGAGGAAAATGCCATGGCCCGCATTCGCGCGTCACGCGTCCTGTACACGTCCGCCGCCCTTGTCGTGCTGCTCGGGCAACCCGCTGCCCGGGCGCAGGAGGAGAAGCTCGGGGAGGTCAATTTCCCGGTCTCATGCAGCGCGGCGGCGCAGGCGCAGTTCAACCGCGCGGTCGCGATGCTGCATTCGTTCTTCTTCCCCGAGACGGTGAAGGCATTCGCCGCCCTGGCCGCGCAGGAGCCGTCCTGCGCCATGGCCTACTGGGGCATTGCCATCAGCCAGCGGCCGAACCCGCTGGTCGCTCCCTTTCCCGCCGAGCTGATGGGGAAGGGCTGGGAAGCGATCGAAGCCGGACGCGCAGCCGGCGCGAGGACGCAGCGCGAGAAGGACTGGATCGAGGCGCTCGCGGTCTTTTTCAAGGATTACGACAAGGTCGATCTGCGCACGCGCACGCTCGCCTACGAGGCGGCGATGGCGCGGCTCAGCGAGCGCTATCCCGACGACGGCGAGGCCGCCGTCTTCTATGCGCTCGCGCTCAACGAGGCCGCGGACCTCAACGACAAGACCTACGCCAGGCAGCTCAAGGCGGCCGCCATCCTGCAGGCCGTCGAGGCGAAGCAACCCAACCATCCCGGCATCCCGCACTACCTCATCCACAGCTACGACTTCGCTCCCATCTGCCGGCAGGGGCTGCCGGCCGCGCAGCGCTACGCCGAGCTCGCGCCGACGGCGCCGCACGCGCTGCACATGCCCTCGCACACGTTCTCGATGCTGGGGATGTGGGAGGAGTCGATCGCCGCGAACGTCAAGACGCTCGCGGCGAGCAGGGCCTACGCCGCCAAGAACAATCTCGATGGAATATTTGCCGCCGTCCCGCACTCCTACGACTTCATGCAATACGCTTATCTGCAGCAGGGTCGCGACGCCGAGGCAAGGGCGGTGATGGAGGAGGTCGGCGCAATCCGAAAGGTATTCCGGCCGATCCTCGGCAGCGAGACTGGGATCGCCGCGGTGCCCGCGCGGTACATGCTGGAGCGGCAGGATTGGCGCGGCGCCGCGAGCCTGGAAAGTCCGGCGGTGGTCAATGCGCCGCCGGCCCGGGCGATTATTCACTTTGCGCGCGCGCTCGGCGCGGCGCGCAGCGGAGACCTCGGCGCGGCGCAAGCCGACATCGGCAAATTGCAGGAGCTGAAGGCGGCGCTCGAGAAGGCGAGCCAGACGTACTGGGCCGGACAGGTGGAGGTGCAGATCCTCGCCGCGCAGGCTTGGCTTGCGCACGGACAGGGGAATCGGGCGGAGGCGGTGAGATCGATGCGCGCGGCGGCCGACCTCGAGGACAGCAGCGAGAAGCATGTCGCGATGGAGAATCGCCTTTATCCCATGCGCGAGTTGCTCGCCGACCTCCTGATGGAGCAAGGGCAGGCAGCCGCGGCGCTGAGCGAGTACGAAGCATCGATGAAGAATGCTCCTGAACGCCTGCGTGGCTTCTACGGCGCGGCGCGAGCCGCCGAAGCGTCCGGCGAGGCGGAGAAGTCGAGTGCTTATTTTCGCAGCTTGGCGCGGCTGACCCGCAACGCCGACGGCGATCGCGCCGAAATCCGCGAGGCGAAGCGGTTTTCTGCGACGAGGTAGCAGGAAGGTTGCATCCACAGGAGGGCCAAATGTCCCACACGATGGTTGCCGCTGCTGCATTCGTCGCGTTCCTGCTGCCTGCGTTTTCCGTTGCGACGCCGGCAGCCGCGCAACAGCCCGATGCGACGATCACCACGCCGGATTCGGTGAAATGGAATCCGGCACCGTTTCCCGGGATCATGATCGCGGTGGCTGCCGGAAATCCGATGGCCAGCGGCATGTACGCCATTTTCGTGAAGTTCGCACCGGGCGCCAAGGCGCTGCCGCACACCCATCCCGATCAGCGCATCGTAACCGTGCTCTCAGGCGTGATCCATGTCGGGATCGGAACCGAGCTGGACCAGTCGAAGGCGATGGTCCTCAAGGCCGGCAGCGTCGTCATCATCCCCGCCGACGCCCCGCATTATGGCTGGACGACCGACAGTGAGGCGATCCTCCACGAGGTTGGAACCGCCCCGACCGGGACCAAGGTCTGGCCGATGGCAACTGAAAAATAGTATTGCGGGCCGAGATTATCCGCGCGACGCTGAGACGGTAGATCGCGATCTCGGCCTCG
>JACXTT010012912.1_pt1 | contig 11054 bp, 8 predicted proteins | sample 9270951 | NCBI WGS metagenome assembly JACXTT01 (sample SAMN15532306, study PRJNA645909) | rock metagenome | isolation source: weathered quartz diorite | place: Puerto Rico | collected 2017-06-21 | reverse complement strand
TGCCTGGACTTCGACAAAATGGCCGGTTGGCTCCGCGTCACTCGGGCGTGAGGGGCCGAAGCCTTCCCCAATTCCGAGACACGCGAAAGCTTCCTTCGCAAGCACTGGCACACCACACCGGAAACGGTATCTCCACCGCGCCTTCGTTGAAGTGATTTCTACCGCCGTGAACTACCTGTGGGGCACTGAAGCTTCGGGCTGCGCTTCCAATAACAAGCTTTCCTTGAATTCCACTTTCAGCTTTGTTGTCGGACCTGATACGAAACCATAGTCTTTGTTGTTCACGTAATCCAGGATCCTGTATGGTTTCTCTGCCCCTAGGCCGCGCAATTCCACTTCGCCCCTCCAAACCTCTTTAGGAGCGTGTTCCCTGCTCTTCTTCGCTGGGTCTTCCGATGCATAGAACGCGTAGTACATGTTTCCGTCCTTCTCGATCGCGTAGGCCTCAGGGGAATCGTAGCCATAAACGTAAAGATCAAGAAAATTTCCCTTCGAGAGCAACTTTTCGTTATAAAGGCCGATCCACTTCTTCCAATGCGCTTCTTTCTCTGGACCCAAATAAACAAGTTTGAATTTCGGCCCATAGTCCGGCCACGTGAATTTCGTCCCCAGCACCCCGCCTGTTCCGAGCGTCGAAGCAAAATCATCGCCGATGTCCTGCTCGTTGTCGGTGTTGGCACCGATCATACGAGTCAATTCCACATGGTCGCCGTAGATGGCCGCGCGGGGCCCGAGGAGTGCCTTGTACATTTTCACCCTGCGCCGTACTTGTATCGAACCCACCGGATCAGCCGTCACCGCCTGGTCCATATAGCGCAACCACGCCAAGCTTGGTGGCGTCCCACAAGGGCAGCTCTGGGTTACGCTGTCGGGTTTCAGCGCGCGGGTTGTCTCGAAAATGGTTTTGTATACCTCGCCCATGGCATAGATCGAATCATTCGGCGATTCATGATGGTGCTTCGGGTTGTAACAAGGCGGTACGGAATAAATATTGTCCAGCTTGTGCCCGTCAAAGCCCCAATCGCGGATGAATCGCTCTGTCAGTTGTTTGTAATAAGCCTGCACTTCCGGCACCGCGGGACACAGCGCTGCAAGATTTCTTGCCATTCGCGCCGGCTCGGCATTCTTGTTCAAAATCAGCCAGTCCGGATGCTGCTTCAGCACATCGGAGACCACATACTTGCGCCCACCATAGCCGTAGTGTCCGTCCTCCACCGCCAGCGGCAACCACCAAAGCTGTACCTTGATTCCCTGCGCGTGGAAATCTCTCACCATTTTCTGCATGGCATCGCCCGGAAACGCAGCAGCCCTGGGTTGCCAGTCGCCGTAGTTCGTGAACCACCCGTCATCCATCGTCGCCCAATGGATTCCCAGCCCTTTGAGTTTCGGAATCGTATCCAGCATCTGTTTAGGCGTCACTCCGAATTCATAACCCCAGCCACACCAGCTCACCGCGTAGTTTTCGTTGTTGTTCGCGGGCTTCTCCAGTCCTTCACGCTCAACGGCGTTTGACCACGTGCTGAGCGGCTCGTAAAAATCGCCGGCAAACAGGGCAAGAAACGTCCGCGGCGTGGAATAAATCTCACCGGGCTTCAGCACGGCATGTACCGGCAAACGCACGCCGGCGCTGACCCGGCCGTCCTCCGTGGTCTTTACGGGAATGGAAAGCACGAGCGGGAGCGTTTCGATGTGCCCAATCGCCTCTCCAACATTCTTTGTCCAGAAAGCCACCACGGGAATTCCTCCGCCGGCGCTTCCCAGATCACCTCCCACATCGACGGGCATTCCAAACACATTCTCTTGCGTGAACTTTGCAGGCACGGGAAATGTCTCATCCTTGCCCCACCGGATGCTCGAGCCGTGAAAAGACCACATCTCGTGCGCCGCCGCGGTAGGATCGGCCAGCGTGGCGTTCAAGCGGTGCCGCTGCAGCGTAACCTCTTCAAGTGCAACCTCCTTCTGCCCTGTGTTGCGAAACGCCGCGGAAAGAAGCGCCAGCCCCGGGAAATCATCGTAAACTTCCAGCCGGATACTCTCTTCCAGACCCGTGCTCGCGCTTGCTCCCCGCACTTCAATCTGTTTCCCCAATTTCCCGAGTTTTCCCTGAGCATCTTTTACCTGTGCGTGAGCCACGTCCAGTACGATGTCCTTAACTTCTCCATGCCCGGCCATGATTGCCTGGCCGGATTCATTCGCCGGGTCATCCAGCGTCAGTTTTTTACCGTTGTTTGCGAGGCTTGCTGTCAATCGGCCGGTGGAAGACAGCACGAATTCAGCAGCCGCTATCTGTATGCGGATTCCATCCTCTGCCGGATTTAAGCGAATAGCAGACTCCCTTGGCGCTGCCGGCTGCGCCACGCGCGATTCCTCCTTCTTCTGACAACCGGAAATTTGCAGCAACGATGTCCCAATCATCACCAGCAAGGCACATGGCACCCCGAGATTCCAGACGCGCTTCTCAATCACGCTTTTCTCCCCATGAGTCCTCACTGTTTTTTCGATCCGCTAGCCGCCACACCCTTGTAGTGAGCGAAAATTCTTTCAGCGTTCGCCGAATACACTTTCTTGAGAATTTCATCGGGCAGCGCGAGGCCATAAATCTCCCAGCGTCCCTGTCCTGGATAGCCCGAATAATCGAAGTATTCATCCGTTGTTTCCAGCCACCGGAAATAGTTGGCGTACATCTTTTCCTCGGGATCGCTGTCTGTTCCAAAAAGTATGCGGTCCTGATATTGTTGGAAAAACTTTCCCGCGCGCCTTGGCTGGCGGCCGAGTTCGGCTTGGCGGGCGCCAAATTCGATGTACATATTGGGGAATTTATCGAGCCACGCGGAGACGGCATCGAGGTTCTCCGGCCAGTTGGCAACATGAAGGGCAATGAATGTCGTGTTCGGGTGCTGCTCGAAGATGTGATTGCGTTCCGTCAGAAGCGTTTCCTTGCTCGGGAATTGCGGACCGTAAAAGCTCCACGTCGGATTGCGCATGAGTTCTTCATAGCGTTCGTTGCGGCTGTCCGTGGGCTTGAAAAAAGCCTCGGGATCGCTTGTATGAATGGCCACCGGAATACCCAGCTTGCCGCACTCCTCCCAAATGGGATCGAGCCTCGGGTCGTCCACCGCAAGCAGTTTGCCGGTCTTGTCCTTCACGCCGAGGCCAAGGTCCTTGAGCACTTTTAGTCCGCGCGCACCGCGGCGGACTGAATCGTCCAGTTGCTCGACCATCTCCGCGCTGAAATTTGCATCATCGATCTTGCTGTAATCGATTTGCGCGAACACCATGAACCTGCCGGGGTACGCTTTCACCATTTTGTCCAGGACTCCCTGCAGCTTCTCGCCCCACATGCCTGTTAGGATCACAATCTTTTTGAGATTCGCCGCGTCCATTATTTTCACAACCTTTTCAGGCGGCACGTCGTTGCCGTGAATTCCTCCCGCGTCATTCACGTGGTTGTGGACGTCTATCACCGGAAATTTCGCGCGCGGTACTTGGTGGGCAGGAACATGCAGCATGGGCTGCGGATCGAAGTCTTTTAAGAGCAGCGTCATCCGCTTTCCCGCATTGGGATCCTCGCTGTATTTGATCTCCGGGCTGGGTGTCACGCTCGATCTGCACCCGCTCAACATAAGTAACGACAGGCCGGCGAAAAGGTTTACAAGGCGCTGCCGAACCGTTCTGGGATTGCGATGCGCAAATGGCATTTTCCCACTCCCTTTCCTGAGTCCGCATCGCATCCCAAAATGCGCAGGAAACAAAATTTGCGGAAACCACTCATTCTGCGCAAGAGTCTACACGCAAGGGAAAGAAAAGGGAATGAAAAGCAGCAAATCGAAAGTAAATAATTCTGGCGTCATTCTAGTTTATTAACTTAACTACTCAAATGAGGCTACGGCCTCCTGGGAGTCCTCGAAAACCTGAAAGAGATTGAGGACGCGGACGAGTTTCAGCGTCTGGAGGGCGAACTTCGAGGGATTCAGCAGCTTGAGGGAGCCACCATTCTGCTTGGCGGCTGTGAGATACCGCACTAAGAGACCGATTCCGCTGGAATCGATCATGGGGACCTCTTCGAGGTCAAGTAGGAAGCGGGTGTCACCTGCATTCAGCAAGTCCGTGAGAGTAGCGTTCAGCTTATCTACGGGAGCTCCCAGGCCCAACTTGCCTCGGAGTTTGAGGATTTTTACCTGAGACTGAGTACGGACTTCGATGTCCAAGGACCCCCCCTTCTTCCGAGTGCCTTCCGACAGTTAGGCCTCTTGCGTTTATACTGCCCGGTCTGCTACAGTGCGCGCACAAGTTAGAGGAACGGCGGCAATTTTGCAAGGGGAGAACGCATCCCCGCCGTTCTGTCCCCATGGTGCGGTGGCCCCTGGGGCCCCTATGGCAAGCCAAAGCTTCGATTTGCGAACAGATCCTCTGGACCTTTCTTCCCGGTTGCTTGCGGTCCAAGAGGTCGTGCCGCGGGCGCGAATCGTGGCTCGTTTTGTGGCCGACCGTATCTCCGGCACCGCCGTTAACGTTTACATTCTTGCGTCGTTGGCTGGCGAAGAAGTCTGGCTATCCAAGGCTTCCCTCGGAGAAGTTACGGTGCATGAAGGAAGCGTTCCCGCCGACACGGGCACGTTGGGCGAGTTAAAAACCGAGCAAAAGCCCCTGCTGTTTTCCGGCAAAGAATTACTGCGGGAAAATTACGCCCATCTCGACATTAGACGCACACTCCAATCGCTGGCCTACTTGCCTATGGCAAGAGATGGAGAGCTCATCGGCGCCATTGAAATCCTGAGTTTTGACCGGGAAATATCACAAGACCAGGTCCGTTCGCTGGGTCTCGTTACGGAGGTCGCTGCGGCTGCTCTGACAACCGCTCTGATGTATGAGAACGAGCGCCATGACACGCTGACCACAATCAGCCGCCTCACGCAACTTTACGACCTCGAGAAATCGTTTGCCTCAACCCTGGAAATGGACGAACTGCTTCCCATCATCGGGTCCAAGTTCCTGGAGGTTATGGAATGCGAGGCGATAAATCTCTGGCTCTTGTTACCGGACGAGAGCCTGAAGTTGATGCATCAGGCAGGATTCGACGGAACGACCCTAGCCGAAAGCACGCAAAAGCCGGGTCAGGGCATCGCCGGCGATGTCTCCGACAACGGAGAGGCCGCATTGATCGACCGGGAGGACGATCCCAGGCTAATCAAACGGAACGAGGGGATCACGGAAGGTCGCGTGGTTTCGCTCCTGGTCGTTCCCTTGATGGACAAGGAATCGCTGGTTGGGGTCGTTGAAGCTGTGAACAAGGAGGACGGAACGCCGTTTGATGAGGATGACCTCTTCGCCTTGACGAGCGTGGCGGAGACAGCGTCGAGCGCGCTGCACAACGCAAGTTTGCTGATGGCCGAGCGCAAGGTCGAGATTCTGGAGACCCTCGTTACCGTCAGCCATGAGATTACCTCGACACTGAACCTCGAGCGGATGCTGCAGACCATCGTAAACGCGCCCCAAGCAGTGATTCCGTATGAACGCGCGGCGATCGCGCTGGAGCAGCGCGGCCGATTCAAATTGAGTGCGGTGACGGGCGTGATGCAAGTCAACGCAGACGCGCCCGACCTCGCGCCGTTAAATGAAATCCTGCAGTGGGTCGCGTTCTCCGAGGAAGTCATCCACGTACGACAGACTGGCGAAGACATCGATGCCCCTCGTGAAGAAACGCGTGCCAAGTTTCGCCAATATTTCCAGGCCACCGGAATGCGCGCTTTTTATGCAATGCCACTCAACGACGATACCGGACGCGTCGGTGTCCTCGGCCTGGAAAGCAGTGATCCGGATTTTCTGGGACCCGCGCACATTGAGATCCTACAAGTGCTGGCAGGGCAAGCCACGGTGGCTCTACGCAATGCGCAGATGTACAAGGAAGTTCCGTTCATTTCTGTGCTGGAGCCGGTGCTGGCGAGAAAACGCAAGTTCATGGCCATGGAGAAACACCGGCGCCGAGCCATTATTTGGGCTTCCGTTGCAGTGGTGTTTTTTTTGGCTGTTTGCCCTCTGCCCATGCGCGTGGCTGGCGACGCGGTGGTCGCGCCGGTACATCGGGCGCAAGTCCAACCGGAATTTGAGGGCGTGGTGAGCAAGGTTTTCGTCCGGGAAGGCGAGCCGGTGAAGCATGGACAAGTTTTGGCGGAAATGGACGCATGGAACTACCAGGCCGCGCTCGCAGAAGCAGAGGCAAAATACCAAACCGCACTCTTGCTGATGAACCGGTCGCTCGCAGTTAATGACGGAAGCGAAGCGGGAATCCAGCGCGTACAAGCGGATTATTGGAGAGCCGAGGTGGATCGCTCGCGCGAACTAGTGGACAAAGCACAGTTGCGCTCCCCAATCGACGGTGTGGTTGCTACGCCGCGCGTGGAGAACTTTGCCGGGCGGCGCCTGCAATATGGAGATAGTTTTGCGGAAGTTGTAGATGCTTCGAGCGCAATGGTGGATGTGGGGATCGATGACACCGAAGCAAGCTTGCTTAAGAGCGGATCGAAGGCGGCCGTAAAGTTGAACAGCTACCCGATGCGGACTTTCCGAGGCACGGTTGTCGTGGTCAGCCCCAAGGGCCAGCAGCAAGGAGAATCGCGAGTATTCTTCGCGAGAGTGCTGGTGCCGAATCAAGATGGTGAAATTCGAACGGGCATGGAAGGCCGGGGGAAAGTGTCGGCCGGCTGGCACGCGGCGGGGTACGTGTTGTTCCGGGAGCCAGTCATTTGGCTGTATTCGAAGATTTGGTCGTGGTTTGGATGGTGAGGGTAAGTCAGATGAAAAGCAAAAAGAAATCTACGTTGCTTATGTTCATGGGAGCTCTTCTCCTGGCAGCAGGATGTGGCGAAAAGAAACCTGAAACGGTCGCCGCAGCTCCCCGGCCGACTCCATCGGAGAAGCTAACAGCGATTCAGCCTAATGTCGAAGAGCCGCTGACGGTGACTGGTCCGCTCATTGTCGAACATCAGGTGGACGTCACGGCGCAGCGGGACGGAGTTGTCTCAAGTATCTTGTCGGAGGCCGGCGCAAGAGTGAGAAGCGGAACGCCGCTCGCCCACCTCGACGACCGTCAACTTTCTGCAAATCTGGAAGCCGCCCGGGCTAAAACCCGCAGCATCGACGCCGATCTGAAAAATTGGCAGGCTGAGGCAGAGGTTATGCAAGCAGACTACGCGCGCGCACAGAGGTTGTGGGATTTAAAGCTCATTTCCGAAGAGCAACTTCAACATGCCAAATTCAAAGCGGAGTCTGAGCAATGGGACATTCGAAGGGTGCGCGAGCTATTGACCACCTCACAAGAAGAGGAACGCTCGCTCGAACTGGAAGTCGAAAAAACTCGCATCGCCGCACCGTTCAACGGTCTTGTCGCCAGGCGCTACGTACGCGCGGGACAGGCAGTCACCAAAGGTGACCGTCTTTTCTGGGTGACTGCGGAAGGTCCGCTACGATTGCGATTTACCCTGCCTGAAAAATTTTTGGGCCACTTGAGAAAGGGCCAGGAACTGCCCTTGACATCCCCGGATGTACTGCAAGAGAAGCATACTGTCAAAATCATGGAAATTAGCCCCGTGGTGGATCCCGCGAGCGGAACGATTGAGATTCTTGCGGAACTTCTCGGTTCAGCCGGAAATCTGCGCCCCGGTATGACCGCAAGCGTACGCATCGATAATCCTCGATGAACATTACCCGCGCTCTTACGGCAGCTCTGCCGGAAATACCCGCGCGCGCAGTGGCGCAGCGTTACCCTCGCCTGGACCCAGGATTCACTTATAAGGAACATTTAGAGGATGGCGAGCGCGTGGTCCGCGTTTACATACCGAGCGTGGGAGCGATGTACAAGTTCCCCCCACAAAACTGGGCCCTCATCCAACTCTTTGATGGAAAACGGACATGCGAGGAGGTTGCCGCGCTTTATTCCCAGCAGACTGGAACTGAGTATACGACTGAAGCCATCCGGGAATTCGCCGATGAACTCGAGGCGGCAGAGTTCTGGTACAAGACATCACAGGAAAAAAACATTCTGTTGACGCGAAAAAGCACCGAAGAGCGTCGCAAACTCCCGAAGACGAAAAGCAGGTACGGCGACCTGGCCGAGATCCTATTTCCAGCAGTCAATCCAGACAGGTTCCTTACATGGTTGAATGAGCAGACCAGTTTCATTTATACGCCGTGGTTCACGCTCGTTACCCTGGCGGCATTTGCGTTCAGTGCGGGCATTACGGTGACGCATTGGTCGGAGATAGGGCGCGACACTCTGGAGTTTTACAACTTTTCCCATAAGACTTGGGGAGACGTCGCTCAACTGTACATCGTGGCTGTATGGGTCCTGTGTTTGCACGAGATCGGACATGGCCACGCCTGCAAACACTATGGCGGGCGCGTGCCCGCGATGGGGTTCGCACTTATTTACCTGGCGCCGGCCTTTTACACGGACACAACCGAGGGTGAAGTACAGGGGACCAGATATCAGCGTCTGGTCATATCACTGGCCGGTGTATGGGCGGAATTGATGGTGTATGCCATTGTTACGCCTATCTGGTGGGGAACCCCCCCGGACACACCGGTTCATAATGGCGCCTATTTTTTGATGCTAATCACGGGGATCGCGGCAGCACTGGTCAATTGGAATCCGTTGATCAAGCTGGATGGGTACTACATGCTGTGCGAGATCCTCGGCATTGTGGATCTGAAAGAGGACTCGACCGCGTACGTGTCAGGCTGGGTTAAGCGCCACATCTGGGGCCTCCCCGTCGAAGTGCCTTATGTACCGAAGAGGCGCCGGCTTGGTTACGTCGCATATGCTCTTCTGTCGGGTTTCTACAGCTACACAGTTTTGTATATCGTCGCGCGGTTTGTGGGCAACGTATTCCGCAATTTCAATCCAGAATGGTCTTTTGTCCCGGAGTTGACGACAGCTGCCCTGATTTTTCGATCGAGAATCCGCTTATTGGTGAACTTTATGAAATTCGTTTACTTGGACAAGAAAGATAGGGTGCACGCGTGGTTCACACCCCGGCGCTCCCTCGCAGTCGCGGTGGGCATTGGAGCATTCTTGTTGATCCCTTTGCGGCATGATGCCGTGGTGGGGCGCTTCATTCTGGAACCAAACCAGCGTGTTACGGTACGCGCCGAAGTACCTGGCATTGTAACGGACATCTATGCAGACGAAGGCAGACCTGTCGAGGCAGGGGCCTCTGTGGTGCGGTTGCGTAATTTGCCTTTGCAGTCGAGGCTGGCACGCAGCGAGTCTGAATACTTCGTGGCTTCGCAAAGAGCCGTATCTGCGAGCCTGCGGTATGGCAATTTTGGACCGGTGACTAAGGAACGAGAGAGTCTGGCGCGTCAGACCAGCGAACTTTCCTCCGAGGCTGCCAACTTGGAGCTGAAAAGCACGATTTCCGGTGTGGTCCTGACGCCCCGCGTGAGTGATCGCGTAGGGGCCTATGTTACGGCGGGAACAGAGCTTCTCGAGATCGCCGATTTGAGCCAACTCCGTGCTCGCATTTATGTTTCGGAGCACGATTTACATAAGCTCCAGGTCGGCTCTCGCGCCAGCTTGCAAGTAGATGGCATTCCCAGAAAATGGGACGCCCGCGCTCTGGCCATCTCTGCCCTCTCCACTGAAATTGACCCGGGGCTCGGGGATCAGACCCAATATAAAGGGCTGCTCCCGCCGAACTTTTACCTTGCTGATCTGGTGGTTGCTAACCCTGAGGCCATTCTCAAACCCGGAATGGCCGGAACAGCTCGCATCTACGGGCAACGGAAGAGTCTTGGCAGCCTGGCCTGGCAAGAAGTCAGAAATTTCTTTGGCCGAAAGGTGTGGTGATCAAAAAAGAAGGCCGCCCTCTGGCAGCCTTCTTTGTCCTGACTTCTTGAATCTAATCAGTCCCAGACTTACTTTTTCCCCAGCCGGGCGAACTTCGCTGCGCGGGCGAACTTCGTGCCCTTTCTCGCCAACTTGACTGCACGAACCGCTCGAACTGCCCTGACCGCGCGCACTGCCTTGACCATCTTTACGCCCGTGGTGCCCTTTGCGTCGCCGGCTTCTGCCAAAGGTGCGCTGGCTACGTGGGCCTTTTTCGCGGTCTTGAGAGTGCTGATCAAAGACTTTTTCTGGATTGACATTAGCTGAGCTCCTCGTTTTTTGAATTTGTTTTCCGGCTTCCCCCCGGTTCTGAAAACAGTATTGCAACCGGGCTACCAAAGTACGGGGCGGGGAGAGGAAACTCAGGCCGTGCAAAACCAATGGCTTACGAAGGTAAGCGAAACAGAACTCAGACCGGCAGGTTTGAAAAATTCATCTTGGGTTAAATCTTAACCAGGCAGGGGTTAATTTTTAACCTCTCTCGTGCGATTTTGATGGGTTCTTCAGAAGAGCAAGCGATTTGAGGCACAGAGTTCTCGCCTGCTACCGACCCAGTGACCTTAACAGTTCGCTGCGTGCATGCAGTGTGCCCGATTGTTTCACACGGTCGGTGCGCAATGCTCTGAGGGGGGCCAAATCCGATCTCATTATGACTCAGACGATTACCTAAATTTCCAACAATTCCCGGCGGCGTCTTACACATTAGGGCCAGGTGGAATCCGGCTGAACCGCGAAACCCGTGCCGCCCGGGACAACTTGATCGCTACGGCCTTAGCCTTTTCACGCCCCGGGTGCCCTTCGCGTTCCCACTGGCTACGTGGTCCTTCTTGGTGGTCTTGAGAGTGTAGATCAATGACTTTTTCTGAGTTGACATGGAGAACTCCTTGTCGCTTGAATTTGCTATCGCGCTTCCCCCTGGTTGTGAAGAACAGAGCGCAAACGGGCTGCCAAACCGCGGGACAAGGAGAGACGGAACTCAGCCCACGCAAGATCAATAAATTCAGATCTCCTGACATAGTTTGTCGAAAACCTGTCCGCTTTTTGCTTCAGAACGATGGGGCGCAACCGAATAAGACATTTGAAGGGGTGTGCCCGGGAACAGCGTGTTAGTTTTATTAAGCACCTCGCAAAGGGCCTCAAGGGCTCGCGACCGATGTGGCGAGCTGAG
>JACXTT010012911.1_pt1 | contig 11054 bp, 10 predicted proteins | sample 9270951 | NCBI WGS metagenome assembly JACXTT01 (sample SAMN15532306, study PRJNA645909) | rock metagenome | isolation source: weathered quartz diorite | place: Puerto Rico | collected 2017-06-21 | reverse complement strand
GAGGCGAACGCGCAGCGCCTCCGGGCGCAGCCGCGCGCCGCCGCAGGCCGCGCACGGCAGCGCGGTCTGATAGCGCTTGACCACGAAGCGGTTGCCGACCTTGTACGACTTGGACTGCAGCCGCTCGAGGAAGGGGATCGCGCCGCGAAACCCCTCGCCGCCTTCCAGCAGCAGTCGCCGATGCGCGGCCGAGAGCTGGCGCCACGGCACGTCCAGCGGGATGCCCTGCTCCGCGGCCAGCTTCTGGACTCGCGGCCAGAAGATGCGCTTCCACGAGCCGGCCCATGGGCGCAGCGCGCCCTGGCGCAGCGTCTGGCCCGGATCGGGCACGATGCGATCGGCCGTGAACGTGAGCACGTTGCCGAAGCCACGACAGGTCGGACACGCGCCCATCGGGCTGTTGAAGGAGAACAGCACCGGCTCGGGCTCGATGCTGGCGGCTCCACAGTGCGAGCACTCCCAGCGCTCGCTGCGGCGCTCGGGCGGCTGCACGCCGCGTTGCAACAGCAGTCGCCCCTCGCCGCGACGGAACGCCTGCTCGCACGACTCGACCAGCCGCGCACGCTCGGAAGGGCGCCAGGTGAAGCGATCGACCACGATCCAAACCTCCCGGGCACGCGCCGGGAGCTTGGGGGTGGGATCGAGCGCCACCAGCCGATCCTTGATCAGCGCGCGGGTGAAGCCGGCGCGCAACAGGTGCGGGGCGAGCTCGCCCCACGGCAGGCGCGGCGAGAGCGCCATCGGCGCCAGCACCAGCAGAGCTTCGCCCTCGGGCCAGCCGGCGGCATCCTGGGCGATGCGCTGCGGGGTGTCCGCCGTGACCGGCCGGCCGCAGTTGCCGCAGTGCACCACGCCGAGGCGGGCGAAGAGCAGGCGCAGATAGTCGTAGATCTCGGTCGTGGTGCCGACGGTCGAGCGGGCGCTACGCGCCGCCGCGACCTGCTGGATCGCCACCGCCGGCGTGAGGCCGTGAATGGCGTCGACGTCGGGACGCGGCAGGCGGTCGAGGAACTGCTTGGCGTAGGTCGAGACCGACTCGACGTAACGACGCTGACCTTCGGCGTAGAGCGTATCGAAAGCCAACGACGACTTCCCCGAGCCGGAGACGCCGGTGATGACCGTCAACCGGCCGCGCGGGACGTCGAGATCGAGGTTCTTGAGGTTGTGCTGGCGGGCGCCGCGCACGGCGATGAATCGAGGCGCCGAGGATTTCGAGGTCACGAGGAAGGAACCATAGCATGGTCACCGCCGGCCTCGGCCGCTGGGCACCACGGTGGCAGCGAGCGACCGGCCCCGAATGCGGACGGCTCGCCCATCCTTGGGCGAGCCGCGCGCGAACTGGAGGAAGACGGCTAGCCCTAGCGCAAAGCCTCCAGCCCCAGCCCGGCCGCCACGCGGCGCCGATGCTGCTCGACCAGGGCGCGGGACCCCACCAAATCGCGCGGGAACTCTCGACCCCGGTCGAGCAGATGCCATTCCATCCGTTGCGGAAGGAAGGCCTCGCCCAACGTGGCCAGGGCATCTTCGACGTCGAACGGCTCGCACGAGAAGATGTCGGCGTGGACGAGGTGGCGACTGGGAAAAGTGTGAAGACTGATGTGACTCTGGGCGATCAGCACGAAGCCGGAGTAACCGGTGATTCGTCCGCGCGAGGTGGCGTGGCGGAAGACGTACGGCGGCATGATGCGCGTCATCTGGATTCGATCCGGCATGGCCTCGAGCAACCGATAGAGTCCACCCAGATCCGCGAGGCGTGGCGCTGGACAGCCATAAGCCTGATAGAGGAGATGCGGCCCGAAGCCCGTGCTAGGAGTTTCGCTCAATTCGCTCCCTCGCTCCTCGGCCGTCAATCGATGCGCCATTCAGCAGTCGGGGATTGGCCGCCGGAGCGACCAATCCCCCGAGGACGTGCCAGGTCCAGACAACCCGCTTACTTCTTCTTCTTCGCAGCCTTCTTCTTCGTGCCCTTCTTCTTGGCAGCCTTCTTCTTCATCCCGGATCACCTCCTTGCGATTCTTTCGAGCTCGGCGTGTCTTGCTTCTCGCCGGGGACATTTCGTGGGCCGATTCCAGACGGCCTTTGTGGGCCGGCCATGGGTCCGCCAGCCTCGGTGGCGCACAGAGGCAGCCGTCGTGCCAACCAGCAACGATCGGGAAGTCTGTCAGCTCAAGATGTTGTCGATTGGCCATCTACAGATGACGAAATCGAACCACACTCGTCATCGGAGCTCGCTCCAGCGCGGGAACGCGCGAGCTAACTGTCCAAAATCTTGGAGATTACCGAAGAGCTAGATGGCAATTCGTTGCGGCACCAGTGATTGCGAGTACCTGTCCAATTCTTTTGGGTATCAAGAAACTTGACGGCTCCCGTCCATGATACGGAGCCGGCGCAGCTTCTCGATCAAACCCTGGCGCGAGATGCCGAGGATGCGCGCCGCGCGACTCTTGTTGCCCGCCGTGAGTCGCAATACTTCGCCGATGTGGTCCGCTTCGATCTGCGCCAACGTGGGCAGCGCCAGTGAATCACTCGCCGAAGAGAAGCTCGTCGTGGTGCGTGCTCCGGCGAACTCGGTGGGGAGGTGCTCCGCGGCCAGAGTCTCGCCCTCCTCGAGCAGCACGACGCGCTCGATCAGATTGCGCAGCTCGCGCACGTTGCCCGGCCACGAGTAACCCAGCAGCCGCTCGGCCGCCTCCGGAGCCACGTCCTGGAATCGCTTCTGGAACTTGCGGGCGAACTCCCGAAGGAAGTGCCGGCCCAGGACCAGCACGTCTTCGCCACGCTCCCTGAGCGGCGGCAAGTGAATGCTCACCACCTTGAGGCGGAAGTAGAGGTCGCTACGGAACCGCCCACCGCGCACCTCGCTCTCCACGTCCTTGTTGGTGGCGGTCACGATGCGGATGTCGACCGAGATGTCCCGCGCTCCGCCCACCCGTTTGAAGTTCCGGTTGTCGATGAAGCGCAGCAGCTTCGCCTGGGTGGCGAGCGGCATGTCGGCGACCTCGTCGAGGAACAGCGTGCCGCGGTCGCACAGCTCGACGAGGCCCTTCTTGGTGTCGGAGGCGTCGGTGAAGGCCCCCTTCTCGTGCCCGAACAGCTCGTTCTCGAGCAGATTCTCGTGGAACGAGGAGCAATTCACCTCCATGAGTGGAGCGGAGGCTCGATCGCTTCGGTAGTGAATCGCCCGAGCGACCAATTCCTTGCCGGTCCCGCTCTCGCCCGTAATCAGGACAGAGGTCGCCTGACTTCGCACGACCTTTTCGATCAGCTCGCGCACTTCGCGCATCGGCGCCGAGCTGCCGACGATCTCGTTGTCGGAGTACTGGCGGAACGCCTGGCGCCGGTACAGATCGAGCTCGTTCGCCTGCCGGAAGGTCCGCGCCGCGCCCTCGACTGCGAGCACGATGTCTTCCATCTCGTAGGGCTTGCGCAGGAAGTCACATGCGCCGAGCTTCATGGCGTCGACGGCCGACTGCACGTCGCCGAAGGCGGTGAAGACGATCACCTGGACCAGCGGATCGAGCTGCCGCACCCGCCGCAGCACGGACAGGCCATCGGTGTCGGGCAGGCGCATGTCGAGGATCATGACGTGGGGCCTCAGGTTGGCCGCGCGCTCGAGTCCCTCGGCGCCGGTGCTGGCCAGCTCGACCGCATAGCCCTTGGCGCGCAGCACCTTGCTCAGCGACTTGCGGATCAGGAGCTCGTCGTCCACCACCAGCACTGAAATCTTCACGGGCTCATTCCTCCGGCTTGCCCGGGGGCTCGGCCGGAACCGGGAACGAGACGCGGAAGGTCGCACCCCCGGTGGGGTTGTTCTTGGCGGTGATGACCCCGCCGACCTCGCGCACGATCTGGACCGAGATCGGCAGGCCGAGGCCGGTGCCGGTGGAGCGGGTGGTGAAGAACGGATCGAAGATCTTGTCCATGGCCTCCTTCTGGATGCCGACGCCGCTGTCGCTGAACGACACGTCGACCATCGAGCGCCGCGTGCGGTAGCGACGGACGCCGGTCGCGACGCGTAGCTCGCCGCCCTCGGGCATGGCTTGCGTGGCGTTGAGGCACAGATTGAGGAACACCTGCTGGGTCAGGTCCGGGTCCGCGTACACCAGCGGCAAGTCCTCGATGTAGTCCTTCGAGAGCTGCACGGACGAGTCGCGCAGCTGCAGCTCGATCATGTCCAGCGTCTTGTCCATCACCTGGTGGAGATCGCAGGGCTGGGGCCGCGCCGCCGGCGGGCGCGCGAACATCAGCAGGCCGGTGATGATCTGCTCGATGCGGTCCAGCTCGGTGATCACGTCGTGGAGATCCTCGCGCCGCGGGTCGTTGTGCTTGAACTTGGAACCGACGAACTGGACCGTGGTGCGAATCCCGGTCAATGGATTGCGGATCTCGTGGGCGACGTAGGCGGAGAGCTCGCCCAGGGAGACCAGGCGATCGATCTTCTTCTGGAACTCGCCGTCCTCGGTCTCCGAGATGGCCTCCGCCAGGATCACCGAGCCGATCAGGTCGCCGTCCTCGCCGCGCAGCGGAAGGGCTTCCGCCTTGAGGGTGATCTCGCGACCTTCGGCCTCGAACTTGAAGTCGCGCCGCTCGCGCGCCGCGCCGCGCAGCCAGCGTGCCTCGGCGCCGATGAAGATGCGCGCGCCCGGCATGCCCACCAGCGCCTCGGGCTTCATGCCGAGCAGATCCTCGATCCAGCGGTTGGCGTAGACTACCTTGCGCTCGCGGTCGAGTGCGACCACGCCCTCTTCGAGGGCATCCAGCACGTTGGCCGGCAGCTGACGCCCGGCGTCGTCCTCGGGCACGCCGAGGGCGACTTCGCTGGTCCGGTGGAGCGTGTCGTTGCGCGTGGTCAGACGTCCTCCTCGACGGCATGGCCGGTGCTCGTTCCTTCGTAGCACACGCCATTGCGGCCCGCAATCACGGCCTGCGCGCGTGATCCTGCGTTGTGCCCTGACGCTCCCGGCTGATAGACTGCCCGGTCTCTTTCGCGCCCTCCTTCGGCTTGTCGGAGCTTCGAAAAATGCTCAAGTACCTGCGTATGGGCAGCAAGCGCACCAAGGCCATCTGGTGGATCCTCACCGGGGTCACGGTGTTCACCTTCATCGGCGGCTTCATCTTTCTGTTCGGCGCCGGGTTCGACTCCAACCGCCAGGCTCAGATCTCCGGTGCGCTCGGCACGGTGAATGGCTCCCAGATCACCCGCGCCGACTACCAGAACGCCGTGGCCGAGCAGCGTCAGGCCTACAAGCAACGCTACAACACCGAGGCCACCGACCAGGAGTCCGGGATGATCGAGGCCCAGGCTTGGCGCGGTCTGGTGAACCAGGCGCTGCTCCAGCAGAAGGCCAAGGCGCTTGGTCTCAACGTCCATGACCGCGAGGTGGTGTTGACGCTGCAGGCCGCCCCGCCCAACGTGCTGCTCTCGATGCCCGAGTTTCAGACCGCCGGGAAGTTCGATCCCAACAAGTACGGCGCCGCGCTGCGGAATCCCAGCCTCAATTGGGCGCCTTTCGAGGACCTGGTCCGCCACCAGCTCCCGGTCCGCAAGGTTCAGGAGCGCATGATCGCCTCGATCAAGCTGTCCCAACCGGAGCTGGAGGAGGCGTATCACGAGCGTTTCGACAAGGCCACGCTGACGTTCGTCTCGGTGCCTCCGGCGACCGCGGTGCCGGTTCCTCCCGCCAACGCCGCGGACATGGACAAGGTCTACCAAGAAAAAAAGGGACTGTTCTGCGCTCCGGCACGGATGCAGCTCGAGATCCTGGCGGTGCCCAAGCACTTCTCCGACGAGGAGGTCCGGGTGGCGCGTGAGCAGGCTCAGAGCCTGGTCGAGCGCGCCCGACGCGGCGAGGACTTCGCTCAGCTCGCCAAGGATTACTCCGAAGGCCCCGGCGCCGAGCAGGGCGGCCAGATCCAGCGCGTCTTCCAGCCCTCCGACTTCGGCCCCGAGCTCGCGCCCAAGATGGCGGCCCTGGCCAAGGGCGACGTCACCGATCCGATCGCCGAGCCCGGCCGCTTCCTGGTCGTGAAGTGCCTCGATCGCGTCGTCGCGCCCAACACGCCCACGCCTGGGCTCAAGCTGGCGCAGATCATGATCACGGCCCGGCCCAGCGACGAATCGATCCGAGCTCAGATGGACGAGCTGCGCAAGATGCGGGATCTGGCCAAGCGCGGCGGGCTCTCCAAGGTCGCGACCGAAAACCATCTGACCACGACGCGCACGCCCTTCTTCCCCTTCGGGAGCACTCCGCCCCAGCTCTACGAAGCGCCGGCGCTGGCGGACTGGGCGTTCAGCGCCAAGATCGGAGAGGTCAGCAACGTCGCAACGACGTCGGAGGGCTATCTGATCGCGCAGCTGGCCGAGCGGCGTGACGCGGGGCCGGCGCCGCAGGCGGACGTGATCGAGCAGCTTCGCCAGGTGGCCGAGACCGAAACTCGTCTAAAGGCCGCGCGTCCGCGGGCCGACCAGATCGCCCACGCGGTCGCGAGCGGCGCCACGCTCGAAGCCGCCGCCAAGGCCGCCGGGTTGACCGCGACGACGCTGACGGGGATGGCGCGAACCCAACCCGATCCGCGGCTCGGCGGGTCACCCGACGCGGTGGGGGCGGCGTTCGGGGCGCCGATCGGCAAGCTGGTCGGGCCGCTCGAGAGTCCGTCCGGCTGGGTGCTGCTGCGAGTCGACGCGCGGGTGCCCGCCGACTCGGTGGCGTTCGATCAGCTCAAAGGCCAGGTCACGACCGAGATCCTGCAGCGCAAGCAGAACGACTTCATGCAGTCGTGGCTCGCCGATCTCAGAAACGGCGCCAACATCAAGGACCTGCGCACGCCCTGAGGAAGGCCGGCCTCAGCTGGCCGGTTTCTGTCCCTTGTCCGTGGGCGGCGGATCGTCGCGCTGGATCTCGTCCGTGATCTCGCGCTGCGCCTTGCGGAACTCGCGCATCGCTTGCCCCAGTCCGCGCGCCATCTTGGGGATCTGACTCGGCCCGAAGATCAGCAAGATGATGAGAAACAGCAGGCCCATTTCCTGCCCACCCATTCCGAACACGTCGACGCCTCCTTCAGTTCACTCCAAGCGTAACCGACTCCGGTCGCTTCCGATCACGACCGTCACTTCCGCCACGTCCGACGTCCAGGTCTCGCGGACGATCGGCGGGCCTCCCAGATACCGGGCGACTGCCCGCGCCGCGCTCAGATCGTCGCGCCTCGCCACCACCAGGCTCGAGGCGTAATCCGATCGATCGGCGTTGCCGACCTCGACCACCTGGAACCCGCCGTCGCGCAGCGCATGCGCCACGCGCGCGCCGAGGCCTCCTTCCCGCGAGCCGTTGAGCACTTGCACCCGGATCAGCCGACCCTCCGCCCCCAATCGGGGCGGCTCTCCCTTGGGCCACCACGCCGCGTAGGCCCAGGATAATACCAGCGCCGCCACGACCGCGCCGAGCGTCCAGATCAGCACTCGCGACGGGTCGATGCCACGGCGCCCCATCGCGGCTCACCCCTCCCAGGACCCGGCGAGTGCGCGCCGCAGGCGCGACCACGTCTCGCCCAGCGACTCCGGCAGCACCCGCGTGGCGCCCACGACCGGCATGAAGTTGGTGTCCCCGTTCCAGCGCGGCACCACGTGGAGGTGAAGGTGGCCGGGGAAACCCGCGCCCGCGACGCGACCCAGGTTGGCGCCGACGTTGAATCCATGGGGTCGGTATTCGCGACGCAGGACGCGCTCGGCCAACGCCAGCAGCTCCATCGTGTCGTCGCGCTCGCCGGCGCGCAGCGCGCTGAAGCGTCCGGTGTGCCTCGCGACCGCCACCATCAGATGCCCCGGATTGTAGGGATAGCGATTGAGCATCAGGATCGCGCCCGGGCGGCGGGCCAGCACCAGGTCGCGCCGGTTTGCACTCGACGCGACGACGCGGCAGAACAGGCACCCCTTTCCAGCCTTGGCGGCGCGAATGAAGCGGCCGCGCCAGGGCGCCCACAGCCGCTCCATCAGACGATCCCGCCCGCGGCGCGCATGATCTCGGCGTGGAGGCGCTCGGCCTCCTCGAGCTGGGCCACGGTGTTGATCCCGAGCAGCTCGCGGTAGTCCGGGGCCACGACGGCGCGCGCCTTGAGCCCGCTCGCGATCAGGAGTCGCACCGTGTCGGTGAGATAGTACTCGCCCTGCGCGTTGTGGGCGGTGAGCTGGCTCAGCACCTGTTCGAGCGCCGGGTATTCGAAGGCGTAGACCGCCGAGTTGATCTCGTCGATCCGCTTCTGGTCGGACGTGGCGTCCTTCTCCTCGACGATGTCGATCACGCCGCCCGCCGGGTCGCGCACGATGCGGCCGTAGCCGGTCGGGTCCGGCACGTGGGTGGTGAGCACCGTGACCGCCGCCTGCTCGTCGTGATGGCGCGCCAGCAGCTGATCGAGCGTCGCGGCCCTGAGCAGTGGCGTGTCGCCGCACACCACCAGCAGCGTGCCCTGGAAGTCCTCGAGCGACGGGCCGGCCATCAGTACGGCGTGCCCGGTCCCGCGCTGCTCGGGCTGCAGCACCCACTCGACCTCCGAGTCGGCGAAGGTGGCGCGCACGCGCTCCGCCTGGTGCCCGATCACCACCAGGGTTCGGCCCACGCGCAGCTGCTCGAGCGCCGCCAGGACGTGGGCCAGCAGCGGAGCCCCGGACATCTCGTGCAGGACCTTGGGCAGATCGCTGTTCATGCGCGTGCCCTGGCCGGCGGCCAGCACCAGGGCGGTGGTGTCGGGGTGACTGAAACGGGTCATCGTGGGCTCCATTCGAAGTTGTCGATCAAGCGCGCGCCGCCGACGCGCGCCGCCACCGCCACCAGGACGCGCCGCCGCACCGCCTCGACCGGCGCCAGCGTCTCGGCGTCGACCACCGCCACGTAGTCCTCGCGCACCTGGGGATAGCGCCGCCACACCTGGCGGACCGCGGCGCGCAGGCCAGCACTCGAGCGCGATCCGCGGCGCAGCAGAGCGCGCGCCGCGGCGAGTCCCTGCGCCAGCGCCACCGCCTGACGCCGCGCTTCGGGAGCCAGGTAGGCGTTGCGCGAGGACAGCGCCAGGCCATCGCGCTCCCGCACCGTGGGGGCGCGGCGCACGCGAACCGGGAGATCGAGGTCTTCGACCATCCGCTCGACGATGCGGGCCTGCTGCGCGTCTTTCTGGCCCATCCACAGCTGGTCGGGCTGGACCACATTGAGCAGCTTGGCCACCACCGTGGCCACGCCTTCGAAGTGTCCAGGCCGCGATGCGCCCTCGAGCACGTCGGCCAGGTCGAGGACGCGGACCCGCGTCCGGTGCGCGGGTGGGTAGAGCCGCCGCGCGGCGGGACGCCACAACAGATCGACGTCGGCCGCGCGCAATGCACTCCGATCGAGAGCGGCGGGCCGCGGATAGCGACCGAAATCCTCGCGCGGCCCGAACTGCAGGGGGTTGACGAAGATGCTGACCACGACGCGGTCGGCGGCCGCGCGCGCGCGCGCGACCAGGCTCAGATGGCCGCGATGAATCGCCCCCATCGTGGGCACGAACGCGACGCGCCGGCCCTCGCGTCGCCAGCGCGCCACGACGCGACGCACGACGGGGATCGCGGCGGTGACGATCACGGGCACGCCTCGCGACCGTTCCGCTTCAATACGACTCCTCCTCCGAGGGGAAGCGGCGGGCTTTGACGTCGGCGATGTAGCGCTCGAAGGCCTCGCGCATGGTGTCGGCCAGATGCGCGTAACGACGCACGAACTTGGGCTCGTGGCCGAGGAATAGACCCAGCAGGTCGTGCGTCACCAGCACCTGGCCGTCGCAGCCCACGCCGGCCCCGATCCCGATGGTCGGAATCGTGAGCGAGCGCGTCACCTGCGCCCCGAGCCGCGCCGGGATACCTTCCAAAACGACGGCGAAGCAGCCCGCTTTCTCGAGCATCTGCGCTTCGCGCACGAGTCGCTCCTGATCCGCCTCGCCGCGCGCCTGCACCTTGTAGCCGCCCATCGCCAGAACCGACTGCGGCGTCAGACCGAGATGGCCCATGACCGGGATGCCGATCTCGACCAGCCGCGTCACCGCCGCGAGGACGCGCTCGCCGCCTTCCAACTTCACCGCATCGGCGCCCGCTCGCTGGATGAAGCGCCCGGCGTTCGCGACCGCCTGCTCCACGCTCACTTGATAAGACATGAAGGGCATGTCCGCTACGACCAGCGCTCGCGGCTTGGCGCGGGTGACGGCGGCGGTGTGGTGGAGCACGTCCTCCACGGTGACGGGCAGCGTGCTTTCGTAGCCCAGCACCACCGTGCCCAGGCTGTCCCCGACCAGGAGCACGTCCACGCCCGCTTCGTCCGCGAGCCGCGCCGTCGGGAAGTCGTAGGCGGTGAGCACCGTGATGGGGTCCCCGCGGCGCTTCATCTCGCTGAGCCGCGGCGCCGTGACCTTGGCGCGCTCGTGGGGCGGGCTGGTGGGACGAGCCCCGCTCGTGCGTTCGCTCATGTGGCCTCCTCCCGTTCGATCGGGCGGTAGTAGACGGTGCCGTGGCGGTGGGTGACGATGCGTCGCTCCAGGTCCTCGAAGTCCTCGCTGTGATTCACGAAGTCGATGGCGTCGGTGTTGACCACCAACAACGGCGAGTCGTTGTAGTGGAAGAAGAAGTGGTTGTAGGCCTCGTTGAGCCCGTGCAGGTACTCGCGGTCGAGGTCTTTTTCGTAGGGACGGCCGCGGCGCGCGATGCGATCCATCAGGGTGTCGGTGCCGGCCTGCAGGTAGACCGTGACGTCGGGCCTCATCACGTCCACCTCCAGCCACGCCACCATCTTCTCGTACAGCACCAGCTCGCGCTCCGAGAGATTGAGGTTGGCGAAGATGCGATCCTTCGCGAAGACGTAGTCGGTGACCATGCGCTCGCTGAAGAGGTCCAGCTGCCGCAGGTTGCGCTGCTGCTGGTAGCGGCTGAACAGGAAGTGCATCTGGGTCTGGAACGCGAATTGCGGACGGTCGCGGTAGAAGTCCTTCAGGAATGGATTCTCTTCGACCTCTTCCAGGATCAGCTTGGCCTGCATGCGCTCCGCCAG
>JACXTT010012910.1_pt1 | contig 11055 bp, 7 predicted proteins | sample 9270951 | NCBI WGS metagenome assembly JACXTT01 (sample SAMN15532306, study PRJNA645909) | rock metagenome | isolation source: weathered quartz diorite | place: Puerto Rico | collected 2017-06-21 | reverse complement strand
GCGTTGTTCGCGATGCGAGGTTCGACCTCGCATTTACAACGGGCGGCTCATATGCGACGGCGGAATGCGACCCGCTCCAGATCCCGCGTTTCATGATGCTCGATACGGTCGGCGACGTCGAACTGGCGCACCGCCTCGTGCATTCGTGGCGGTCCGCCTAAAGGCGGACCCCACAGTCCAGCAGGGTCCGGCATCAGCCGGACCAACAGTTTCATGAACCCACGCGTATGCGTCGTGACCGCGGGCCATCTGTCGACCTGTCCGCGGATGCTCAAGGCGGCAGATGCACTGCAGTCCGCGGGGTATCAAGTCCGCGTTGTCAGCACGCGGCATGTGAGCTGGGCGTGGCAGACCGACCTCTGTGTGAGGCAGCGTCGGGCGTGGGCATGGCAGGTCGTCGACTACGACCGGACCAGCGCGCGCGCAAAACAGTTGTCGAGCGGCGTGCGCTTCCGCGGAGCGCAGGCGGCGGCGCTCGCAGCCGGCCCCGCGCGGGTGCCGCTCGCAGTCGGAATTCGCGGCTACAGCCGCGTGCACGACGAGCTCGTGTCGGCGATTGCGTCCGAGCCCGCGGATTTCGTCTATGGCGGGACGACAGGAGCGCTGGCGGCGGTGGCGAGTGGCGCGCACCGGCTTGGCGTGGGGTTCGGTCTGGACCTGGAGGATTTTCACTCCGAGGAGCAAACCGACGACGGCAGCGCGCTCGCTCACGCGTTGGCCGAACGCATCGAGTCCGACGTGCTGCCGAAGGCGACGTTCCTCACCGCAAGCAGCCCGATGATTGCCGACGCATATTCGGCAAAGTACAAGGTTCGCCCGGCGCCGATTCACAACACGTTCTCGATCGACTTCGCGGCTGCATCGAACCGCCATGGGCCGCTGCGCTTGTACTGGTTCAGCCAGACGCTCGGTCCCGGACGCGGACTCGAGGACGTCATTGCGGCCGTCGGCAGGTGCGGAATCGCTGCGGAATTTCACCTGCGCGCACGTCCGATACCCGCGTACGTGGAGGCTCTCACAGGTTTTCAGGCGCGCGTCGCGCCGTCACTGACGCTTGTCTTTCACGGCCCCGAGTCGCCTGACCGGATGATTGAACTTGCACAGGGTTACGACCTCGGCGTGTCCACCGAGGATGGTGCGGTTCTCAATCATCGCCTGTGCCTCGGGAACAAGATCTTCACCTATCTCGCTGCCGGAACTCCCATTCTGCTGACCGCTACGCCGGCGCAGGCACGTCTCGCCATGGATCTTGGTGCCGCGGCGACGCTCTATAACCCCGGCGATGTCGATGCGCTCGCCACGATCCTTCAGCGCTGGACGAACGATCCCAATCTGCGATGCGTGGCCGCCCACGAGGTTCGGGCCGCCGTACGCAGGCGATGGCATTGGGAACATGCCAACGACCGCGGAGCGCTCCTGATGGCGTTCCGCAACGCCCTGGGATAAATGCGCATCCTCCTCATCATGGACCCGCTGATTCCGGTGCCTCCGCGGCACTACGGCGGCATCGAGCGGGTCGTCGCCGATCTGGCCAACGAACTCGTGCATCGCGGGCACTCGGTGACCTTATGGGCCGCTCCGGGGTCGACGACGGATGGGGCGACCGAACCGTTCGGGAAAGAGGGCGAGTGGACTCGCTGGAGTAACGCCCGAAACACGATGGTTGTCACCACCCGATTCCTGCGCCGGCCGTATTCCTACGATCTCGTTCACAACTTCGGACGGCTTGCATATCTGACGACGATTCTCAGCCGCGACCTTCCGAAGGTGCAGACCTACATGCGGACGGTAAATCCGCAGAACATGCGTCGCGCCAGTTCACTTGGAGCGCGACGTTTGCACTACACCGCCGTGAGCGCGGCGATTCGCGATACCGGGAAACCAGGCGGAGGCGATTGGTCGGTCATTTACAACTGTGCTTCACCGGAGAAGTACACCTGCCGCACCGATGTGGACGCACGTACTGCGCCGCTCGTGTTTCTCGGCCGACTCGAACGCTGCAAGGGTGCACATACGGCCATCGACGTTGCGCGCCGGCTCAAACGCCAGTTGATCCTCGCGGGCAACGTCTCGACGCTTCCTGAAGAGCGCGAGTACTTCACCACCGAAATCGAGCCCACGATCGATGGCGACCTCGTCACGTATGTCGGGCCCGTCGACGACGGTGAGAAGAACGCACTGCTTGGACGCGCTGCGGCACTGCTCTTGCCGATCGAATGGGAAGAACCGTTTCCTGTCGTTCTTCCAGAGGCGTTGCTCTGCGGAACGCCTGTCATCGCGTTTCGACGAGGAGGGGTCCCCGAAGGCATTGACGAAGGCTTGACCGGCTTCGTGTGCGATACGTCCGAACAGATGATGACCGCCGTCTGCCACCTCGGCGAGCTCGATCGCGCCGAATGCCGGGCGTTCGCCGAACGCCGCTTCAGCAGACAGACGATCGTCGACGACTACGAGCAGCTCTACCTCCAACTGCGTGCCTCCTGACAGACGCCTGCTGATGATCTCGCCGCACTTTCCGCCAGACGGCAGTGCGGGCACGCATCGTGTGCGCCTGCTCGCGCCGCATCTTGCGTCGTACGGCTGGACTCCCACCGTATTGACTGTTGACGAACAGGACTACGAGGGGCGGATCGATCCCGAGCTTGGCGCGCTCGTGCCACCTTCCCTCGAGGTTGTCCGCACGCGGGCGGTGCCGGCATCTGTGTCGCGCCGTTTCGGCATCGGCGATCTCGGTTTGCGAGCACTCCCCGGCCTTCGCCGCGCCGCGTGGTCGCTTCACCGCGCGCGCCCCTTCGATGCCATCTTCATCACGATCTATCCAACCTATCCGGCCGTCCTCGGCCCGATGTTCAAACGCCGTTTCGCCGTCCCATTCATCCTGGATTACCAGGATCCCTGGGTCGGTGCGTGGGGCAGTGAGGTCGGCGGCGGAACTGGCGGCGCCGTTGATGCGAAAAGCCGGGCGACGCGCGCGTTTGCCGAGCGTCTGGAACCACGGGTGCTGCACGCAGCCGATGCGGTCACCGCCGTGTCCGCCCGAACCTACCAGGACGCGTTTGTGCGAACCGGTGTCTCGTCGCACATTGCGGCCGAGATCCCGATTGGCTGGGATGCAGCCGATCTGGATGCGATCGCACGCCGACCGTCTCGCACCCTGATCCCGAACGACGGCCGGATCAACATCTGCTACACCGGGACTCTGCTTCCACTCGGCGTCGCCACGCTGCGAACGGTCCTCGCTGCCGCGCGCTCGCTGATCGAATGCAATCCACCGCTTGCCGATCGCGTTCGCTTCTACTTCTTCGGAACCAGCAACCAGACGACGGGTGCTGAACCGCGCGTGGTTCCGCATGCACAGGAACTCGGGGTGGAACACCTTGTTTGCGAACATCCTGCACGGCTCGATTACCTCGACGCCCTCGATGCTCTTCGCCAGGCGAGCGCGCTGCTGCTGCTCGGCAGCTCCGAGCCGCATTACACGCCGAGCAAAGTGTTTCCTGCGCTCCTCGCCGGCCGGCCGATGTTGGCTCTGTATCGTCGCGAAAGTACCGTCGTCGACATGCTGAAAAGGGCGGCGCCCGCGCCGGCCGCCCACCTCATTACGTTCGACGAGAGCCGCCCAGTCGAGAGCCTTGTTGGCTGTATCGCCGAAGCGCTCCGCGCATTGATTCGCACGGCGGGCAATGACGTGTCGATCGACCGGGCCGCACTCGAGCCGTGGTCGGCGAACGCGCTTGCCGGACGGCTCGCCGCTCTATGCGATCGGATTGCCGCGTGACGACGAGTTGCCGGATCACATTCGTGCAGACCCACCCGGTCCAGTACATGGCGCCGCTGTTTCGTCACATCGCGGCACATCGACGAGATATCGACCTCACGGTGCTGTATGCATCAACGCCGATGCCGGACCAGCAGGGTGTCGGGTTTGGTGAGGCCTTCGAGTGGGACGTGACCCTTACTGATGGCTACCGGCACCGTATCCTTCAACCGCCTGCGCACGGCCGTCGCTTCGATTCGGAGAGCTTTCGCGGTGTCGACGTCGGACCGGTGGCAGACGCGATCGCAGAGACACGGCCCGACGTCGTCGTCGTTCCTGGCTGGCATTCCGCGTTTTATCTGCGGGCGATCGCAGCATGCCGGCGCAGCGGCATTCCCGTGCTGTATCGGGGCGACAGCAATCTCGCCGCCGGTCCCGCCGGTATTCGCCGAGCGGCGTGGGCGGTACGCACGCGTATGGCGCTCCGGATGTTCGACGGGTACCTGAATGTCGGTACGCGCAGCCGTGAATACCTGCGTCATTTCGGCGTGCCCGAGCCGCTGATTTTCGATTCGCCACATGCGATCGACTTGTCAGCGCTTTCGGCTCTGTCGGCCAACGGCGAGTCGCGTACGGTCATGCGCCGTTGGCTCGGAGCATCCGATGGCGATTTTCTGATCGTCTTTGCCGGCAAGTTCACCGCCGTCAAGCGTGCAGCAGATCTGGTGGCGGCCGCCGCACACATGGGCCCAGACGTGACTCTCGCGATGGTCGGCAGCGGTCCGCTGATGAAGGAGACGCGCGCGACCGCTCAGCGACTTGGGATCCGCGCCACGTGGTGCGGCTTTGTCAATCAGTCGACAATGCCATCCGTCCTTGCGGCGGCCGATTGCCTGGCGCTGCCCAGCCAGTCTGAAACCTGGGGTTTTGTGGCGAGCGAGGCGCTCGCCTGTGGTACGCCGTGCGTTGTCTCCGACCGCGTGGGATGCGCGCCCGATTTGATCCACGACGGCGTCTCAGGCGTCGTTCACGAGGCCGGCGATGTCGACAGCCTTGTCCGCGCGCTGTCACGCGTCCGAGAGGCGACGGCTCTCGGCGCGATCACGCGCGACTTGTGCCGTCAGTCAATAGCAGCGTTCTCTTTCGAACGGGCAGCAGAGGGAATTCGTCGCGGCGCCGATCGCCTGATGAAGCGCCGTGACGCGCGCCGAGCGACAGCCGAGGGACAGCCACGGATCATCGCGGCGATGGGCAACATGGTGTCCGTGTTCGGGCTCGAGAGGATGTCCTTTGAAGTGCTGCGGACGTTGCGCGAAAACGGCGCCGCGGTGCACTGCGTGGTCAACTCCTGGCAGAGCAGTCGCGTCGTCGATCTCGCCGACGAGTTGGGGGCCAGTTGGTCCACAGGTTATTTCTGGTACGAACTGCGTCGTCGCGCGACCATGAGGGCGCGGTTCCAGGCGGGGTGGGACATTTTCCGCACCAGTCTCGACTTGCTTGGCGACGCACGGCGATTTCGCCCGACCCATGTCTTCGCACCGGAATTCAATGCGATCGTCCGTTGTGCTCCGGCGCTCTGGATCCTGCGACGGTCAGGCGTTCGGGTCGTACTTCGTCTCGGCAACGCTCCCGAATCAGGACGCTTTTACCAGCTTCTCTGGCGCCACCTTATCGATCACTGCGTCGACCAGTACGCACCGAACTCGCGCTTCATCGAGCAGGAACTTCTCGGTCATGGTATTCCCGCACCGAAATCGCGCGTCATCTACAACACGGTTCCGCGACGATCGCTTGTCTGGCATCCGCGTCAGCCGGTGCCTGGACGCGTCATCTTCGTCGGTCAGATCATCCCGCCAAAAGGTGTAGATCTTCTTCTCGAAGCCATCGCCGAGTTGCGGCGATCCAATGTCGGCGTGACCCTCGATATCGTCGGAGACATCGATGGATGGGAGCACCCTGGCTACGCGGGCTATCGCAGCGGAGTCAGAGCTCGCGCCGAGCAGCCGGACCTCGTCGGATGTGTCCGGTTCCTCGGACTTCGAGAGGATGTCCCGGCGCTGCTGGCGACGGCATCCGTCCATTGTTTGCCGTCGCGACCAGAGCAGAAGGAGGGATTCACGGTCACGACGCTCGAGGCGAAGCATGCCGGGTTGCCTTCAGTCGTGACGCGATGCGGCGCGTTACCGGAAATGGTGCGGCACACCGTAGACGGATGGGTCTGCAGCGAGGTCACGGCATCTGCTATCGCGGCAGGACTCGAATACTTCCTGAGTGACCCCGAGCGCGCGCGTCGTGCGGGCGAGGAGGCACGCGCGTGGGAGCGCGCGTTCAGTTCAAGCCGATTTGCGTCCGAGTGGGGCGACGTATTCGCGTCTCGCACCGATCTGGTCGCTTCGACGGTGCGGGCGCAGCCTTCCTGATGCTGTTCGGCTGGTTTTCGGCTGATACGCGCGACACCGCCGCGGTGCTTGAATCGATGGCGGCCGCATTGCGGGTGAATGCCGCGGAGCAAGTCGCTTCCTGGACGGTCGGTACGTTGGGCATCGGCCTGCTGGAGGGTCCCGTCGCCGACGAGCAATTGTCGCGAGACCCTGCGCGCCGTGCAGACGGCTCCTGCCTGTGGATGAGTGGCGAAGCTTTCGACTGGCCGTCTCACGGCGGTGTTCGCGGAGCAGCCGAGAGCCGCACGGTCGCGTTTCGGTCTCGCCTGCTCGAGGCGATTACGGCCGAAGGTCCTCGAGCGATCGCTGATCTCGACGGCGAGTATCAGATTGCGCTCTGGAGTCCGCGGTCGAGATCGCTGTTCCTGTTGAACGATCGGTTTGCGGCGCTTCCCTTGTACGTCGTGTCGTCGCCGCGCGGAACCGCCTTCGGCGGGGGAGTGCGCGGTGTCCTGATGGCGCCTGGTGTCACCGCGGAGGCGGATCCGCAGGCGATTCGTGAAGCGGTCACGTTTGGCGGCTATCGTCTCGGTCGCCGAACCAACGTCCGGCACATCGAAATGACGCCTCCAGCAACCGTCGTCCACGTCACTCCGGAGACGGTCACGACCAGGCGGTATTGGACGTGGGCGGAGCTGCGCGATGGCGATGCGACCGACGAACGCGAACTACTGGAGCAGACGTGTGCGGCGTGGAGCACAGCCATGTCCCGCCGTCTCGGCGGAGCGAGGCGTCCCGGACTGACACTCAGCGGCGGTCTCGACAGCCGCGCGATTGCCGCCGAAGCGTCGCACCAGAAGCAGCGACTACGGGCGCTGACCTATGGCGTCGCACACGCGGACGACGTTCGCATTGCGGAACGCGTGGCGCGCGCAGGCGACGCTGAGTGGGAATTCTTTCCACTCTATGCCGACGGCTGGCTCGAACGCCGAACCGATCGCATTCTCGAGACCGATGGGCTGATGGACCTCGTCGATCTGATGCACACCGAAGTTGTCGAGCGATTCCCGTCGGCCTTCGATCTCTTGTTGAGCGGCTACGTCGGAGACGCCGTGGTCGGCTCCACGCTGTACTTCGGCGGGACGCCCGCCGACTTTCTCAACACGATGCCGTACTACGGCGGTACGTTGTCGCTTCCGTACGACGAAGCAGTTTCGCTGGCTGATGCGCTGATTCAGGGCACTCCGGGACCGGCGCGTTTTGCGCCTTACGAGCACAAGTTGCCGCAGTCAACCAACAGAATCACGGCAGCTGCGCGTCCGTACGTGACCGTCAGGCGACCCTTTGTCGATTACCACTTCTTTGAAGTGTGTCAGCGGATTCCTGCCGCATGGCGCGCGAATCATCGCTGGCGAGAACGTTGGCTCGTTTCAACGTATCCGAAATATTTTGCCCACATCCCGGACCAACGAACTGGTGTTCCGGTGCAGGCATCCCGAGCGCGGCGGGAGGTAACGAGAGCGACGCGGTATGCGTGGCGCCAGGCGCTGCGCGGCGTCCGCGCGCTCGGCATGCATGTTGGCGTCCCAGAGCGTTCTTATCATCCGGACGATCGGTTCTGGTCGAAGCCGGACGCGCGTGTCCGAATCGAAGCCACGATTCTCCGCAACGGCTCGATCAGCTGCGACATCTTTGGACGCGCACGCGTCAAAGCGACGCTCCGTGATTTCTTCGAGCGCGGAGCAGGGCCGGTGCAGGTGATTGGAGCGCTGTATGTCTTCGAGCAGTATCACCAGTCGCTGGCCAGTTCACTGCTCCGCGCAAGGGCGCACGTGAAGGAATACGCATGCTGATTCGAGCCGCGCTCGTGATCCTGACCGTCTATTGGACCGGCTACTGGATCGCGGGCCTCGCCGTCGCCGTTCTGCTCCTGATCTGGGCCCTGCTTGCAACGGCTGAAGGCCCTCCCGTTCTTGCCCTGGCGCTGACCTACCAGTGGATGCAGGTGAGCATCGGTATCTTCTATTCGGTGCTGACCGGCGAAGAACTCGAGGCGATGTATCAGACCGACTGGCAGCGCATGATGCTCATCGGCCTCGGCTGGATCACGTGTCTTGCCGTGGCGATGTTCTCCGCCATCGTGTTCACACGCAGGCGCATCATGCCACCGCCCGATGCGCCTGTCCGCGCGGTGTCCGCCAAGCTTCTCTACATCGCCTACGTTGCGTCGCTGTTGCTCACCGGCGTCATTCAGGAGCTCGCGTGGAAATATCCGATGTTCACGCAGGCGATTCTGGCGATCACCTTCACGCACCTCGGGCTGTTGTTCGTGCTCACGCGGCGTTTCACGCGTCCGCGCTTTCAGTGGGAAAAGCTTGCGACGCTGATGGCGATTGAAGTCGCGGTCGGTTTCACCGGCTACTTTGCCGGCTTCCGGGAGCCGATCGTCATGGGGGCGATCGCCGTGCTGGAGGTATTCGACCGCCGCGACATGCGCCACTGGGCGTTTGCGGTGGTGCTCGGCGCGGTACTCGCGACATCGAGTCTCGTCTGGATGTCCGTGCGCGGCCAGCTGCGGCAGGAGATCGACGACGAGTTGATCTCGAACTCGCGCATTGAACGGTTCGATCGGGCACGTACGCTGTCGAATGGGCTCTTGACGCAGGCGTCGTCCGATTACCGCGACGCCGCGACACGCCTGATCGACCGTCTGTGGGCCATCAAATACCCCGGAATGGCGCTCGACCGCGTTCCCTCCTCCGTTCCCCATACCAACGGCGACATCATGAAGGACGCGGTGACTCACCTGGTGACACCGCGGTTCCTGTATCCCGACAAACCAGAATTGATCTCGGATAGCGAGCTGGTTCGTCAGTATGCAGGTGCCAACGTCGCCGGCAGTGAGTCCAACACGAGTATCGCCTTCGGCTACGCCGCCGAGTCGTACGTCGACTATGGACTCCCGTGGATGTTTGTTCCGGCAATCATCTGGGGCCTGCTGCTCGGTGTTGCGTTTCAAGTGTGGCTGAGCGTCATTCGCCATCGCGAGCTCGCGGTTGCGGTGACCACGGTCATGTTCTGGCTGGCGCTGTACCTGTTCGAACGTTCGTGGGCGAAAACGCTCGGCGGAACAGTGACGCTGATGGTGTACCTCGGCGGCTTTGTGTATTTGATTGACCAATGGCTGCTGATGCGCCGGGTTCAGCAGTCGACGACCGGACTGGTCGATCACCTCCTCGACACGACAGCCTGAATGACGTTGCGCGTGGTCCACGTGTGCGCGTACTTCGCGCCGGCGTTCGTGTACGGCGGCCCGCCGCGCAGTGTCCTCGCGCTCTGCCGGGCACAGCGCGATGCCGGCGCCGACGTGCGGGTCGTCACAACCAGCGCAAATGGCGACAGCGAAATCAGCGAACAGTTCATTGCACGCGGAGAATACGAGGGCATTCCCGTCCGTTACTGCAGCCGTGCGTGGCCGCGCTCCATCTTCTACGCGCCATCACTTGCCAGCGTCGTCGAGCACGAGCTGCGCGAGGCCGACATCCTGCACATCCACGGTCTGTGGAATGCCGCGGTGTGGAGTGCGGCGGCGGCCGCCAGGCATCAACGCCGGCCCTATGTCCTTTCCCCGCGCGGAATGCTGGCTCCCGCGGCACTCGCGCACGATGCCTGGCGCAAGCGACTCGTCTATCCGTTGACCGATCGCCGCGTCATCCGCGACGCCGCGCGGCTCCACGCCACGTCGCACGTGGAGTTCAACGAGCTGACCCGGCTGACCGAACCGGACCACGTCGTCTACGTCCCGAACGGTGTCGAACTGCCGCGCGTGCGTGACGGTGACGGCCGTGCGGCTCGAGAACGGTTCAAGTTGCCGGCCGATGCGCCGCTCGTTCTTTTCCTTGGGCGAATCCACCCGATCAAGCGGCTCGATCTGCTCGCGGGTGCATTCGGTCTCGTGCGGCAGCAGCATCCCGACGCTCGCCTCGTGATTGCCGGCCCTGACGAGGACGGCCATCGGGCGCAAATCGCTTCGCGGTTCACACCGCTTGGCGATGCGGTGACGTGGACCGACCGCCTGGACGATACGACCAAGCGCCAGTTGCTCGACGCGGCCGCGGTTCTTGTCATGTGCTCCGACGCGGAAAGTTTCGGGATGAGCGTTGCCGAAGCGATGGCAGCCGGCAGGCCGGTGGTGGTGACACGGACGTGTCCCTGGCGCGACGTGGAATCCCATCGCGCGGGGTTCTGGGTCGAGCAGACGCCGGAGGCGGTTGCTGTCGGCGTGAACGCGGTTCTGTCGGACCGATCCGCTGCGCGCGACATGGGATGCCGTGGCCGCTCGCTGGTTGCATCGCAATACAGCTGGCCGCACGCCGCGTCCGCACTCATCCACCAATACAAGGTCATTGCCGCAGACGCTGTCCAGGTCGGTTGAGGCGTCGCGCCCGGCACCTGATGCAGGTGCGCGCGCTGCTCGATTTGTCTTTCTCACGCCGCTGATGGGCGGAGCAGACGGCATTTCGGAGATGACCCGGCAGTGGGTGCGGGTGGTCGAATCGCGCGTCGGTCGTAATGCGCGGGGCGTGGAAGTGTGGTCGCTTGACGACCAATCGCGACCACCGCGTGTCGGATCGGCTTCGACATTCAGGACCGCGCGCGGTGGGCGGCTGCGATTTGCATCGTTCGCATTAACCGATGGAGTTGTGTCCGCAGCGGATACAGTCGTGGTCGTCATGCACGTGCAACTTCTGCCGGTTGCATTGCCGCTAGTCTGGCGAGGCGCGCGGCTCGTCGCGGTTCTTATGGGGATCGAGGCATGGACGCCGCTGAGTTCCGTACCGAAGGCGGCAATGCGGAGCGCCTGGAAAGGAAGCGGCAGATCCGCCCACACCGCCATGCGACTCCAGAACGCAAACC
>JACXTT010012909.1_pt1 | contig 11055 bp, 11 predicted proteins | sample 9270951 | NCBI WGS metagenome assembly JACXTT01 (sample SAMN15532306, study PRJNA645909) | rock metagenome | isolation source: weathered quartz diorite | place: Puerto Rico | collected 2017-06-21 | reverse complement strand
GAGTGCGCCGCCGATTTCGTCGACCATGCGCCACAACTCGGGCTCGGTGACGTGCCAGAACTTGAGCCATGACGGCCTCACGCCGATCCCGCGCGTGCTCATTGCAGCGGTGTAGGCCGGCAAGTCCCTGGAGCGTGTGAGGTGCAGAGTGCCGCGCATGAGCCACGTCTTGACGAGCGTCCTGTCCGTCCAGAGTGCTTGGCGCACGTCCGCGACCGTGCAATTCACGCGCACCGAGATCTGCAGCTCGGCGGCGGACATCAGCTGCGCCTGCACTCCACCAATGTCGCCCACAACCACCTCGAGGTCTTTCCTGGGTGCGCGGCGGGCGAGGTGATGGCGCTGGACACGAAATGCATGCACCTGCGCCCACCTGAGGTCCGCGGCAACCGGAACCTTCGCTGTCAAGGCCACCCGAAAATGATCGGGCTAAGTCAGCTCAGCCTGCCGGGCAGCGCACCGATCTGGGTCCAATGCTCACCGGCGTCGCTACTCGCCCAGAGATTGCGTTCGCTGTCGAGGCCCCATCCCCAACCGGTCGGGTTGAAGCGCAAGGTGAGGAGGTCGAGGCCTTGAGGCTGGACTTCCGACCACGTGACTCCGCCGTCGCGCGTGACAAGCGTGGTGTGATTGCTCGCGGTCAATGCGACGTGAGGCTGCAGCGTGACAAGCCAGCCCGGCAAGAGCCGGCCAAGATTGCGTCTCGACCAGGTCTTGCCGGCGTTTTCGGAAACGAACAGCGACTCGGCTGTGATCTGTCCCGATGCGTCCGGGTACGGTTGACACAGACCCCACACCTCGACGCCGTCAGCAGTAGTAGCACTGCTTCGGAAGGCGTCTTGCGCGCAGGGCAGCGTGATCGCGCGCCAGGTCGCTCCCTGATCGGTCGTCAGCTCAAGCGCTCCTTGCGTGGGACTGGACAGCAGGACGCCGGTCTTGAACGCCACGGCATTCTCCGGAGAGAAATTCAGAGGCAGCCTGTACGCCTTGGACCATGTTCGGCCGCCGTCCTGACTCGATCGGAGCTCATAGGCACAAAGCGTCCCCTTCGGGCATGGATACGTCGTCGCCCAAACCGTGCTGTCAGAGAGTGCGATCGTGCCGATGAACACGGCCGGGAACCCGAGCCCTCCCCAGGACTTGCCGCCGTCGTGGGTCACGAAGGCGCCGGTCCCCCCATACACGAAGCCGTCACGGCTGTTCAGAAATCGAATCGTCCGCGGGGCGCCGCCGTCAGTGATCGCGACCTCTGGACCGACCTGGACTGGGTCGGTCCACGTCTGGCCGCCGTCGTCAGAGCGGACGACGAAGTTCCTACACGTCGGGTTGCCCCGCAGCGGGCAGTCCGAGACCAACATCCTCACGGTCGATGCGTCGAGGAGGTCCTGGTCGATCACGAACGGGCCCGAGAGTGCTGGGGTGGGAGAGGGAATGACGGCCGCCGGGGTTGGCGAGGGCGCAGGCGGGACGGGGTGAATCGACGCGCTCGGGTGCAGCCAGCCGGTTGTGCCGGCGTAGGCGAGCGCCGCCACCACCAGCGTGCCCAGAACGGTGATCGTGACGCTGGTCGCGGCTTGGAGGCGGCCCACGATGGTTATGACGAACCAGGGGGCGTTTTGTTACGCGGCTAGTCGAAGAGCGCCGCGCCCCGCGTCACGAACTGGTCGCGGCGGGGCCCCGTGCCGATGAGCTCAACCCGCGCCCCGATCAGTTCGCTCACACGCTCGACGTAGTCCCGGCACCGCTGCGGCAGGTCCTGCCACCGCCTGGCCGCGCCGATTTCCTTCTCCCAGCCTGGCATCTCCTCGTAGACAGGCCTGCAGTGCTTGTAGTGGGAGATGTTGGCGATAGGGTGGTCGTAGCGCACACCGCGAAACTCGTAGCCGGTGCAGAGCTTCAGGAGGGGCTGGTCGTCGAGGATGTCGAGGCGCATCAGTGCGGCGACGCCGACCCCGTTCACCCGGACCGAATAGCGGGCGACCGCCGCATCGAACCAGCCGATTCGTCGCGGCCGGCCGGTCACAGTGCCGAACTCGTGGCCGCGTTCGCGGATCTGGTCTGCCACCTCGTCCAGGAGCTCGGACGGAAACGGGCCGTAGCCGACGCGTGACGTGTACGCCTTGAAGACGCCAACGGTCAGGTCGACCCTGGTGGGCGGGATGCCGCTGCCCGTGAGGGCGCCGCCGGCGCTCGGGTTGGAGCTGGTGACGTAGGGGTAGGTCCCGAAGTCCAGGTCGAGCATGGTCGCCTGCGCGCCTTCCAGGAGGATTTTGGCGTTGCGGCCGAGGGCGTCCTGGATGATCGGGAAGGTGTCCTTGATAAACGGGTCGAGCTCTTTCGCGTAGAGCATGTACTCGTCGAGCATGCTCGACCAGTCGTACGCATCCTTTCCGTAGAGCTTCTCGAGGATGGGGTTCTTGACCTGGTCGACGACGAAGGCGAGCTTCTTGCGCATGAATGCTTCCTTCTGTAGGTCGCCGATGCGGAAGCCGATGCGCCGGATCTTGTCGGCGTAGGCAGGTCCGATACCGCGCCAGGTGGTACCAAGACGGTCGTCCCCCCTCACCTCCTCCTCGAGCTGATCGAAGAGAGGGTGGTAGCGCATGACCATGTGCGCGCGCTCGCTGACGATGAGGTTCGTGGGTTGGATGTTTCGCTCTTTCAGCTGCTCGATTTCCTTGAGCAGCACGGTGGGGTCGACGACGACGCCGTTGCCGATGATGCAGGTGCAGTGCGGGTAGAGGATGCCGGAGGGGATGAGCTGAAACTTGAATTCACCGTGTTCCGTGATGACGGTGTGGCCGGCATTGTTGCCACCCTGCGAGCGGATGACCATGTCCGCCTTCGCAGCGAGGTAGTCGATGACCTTGCCCTTGCCCTCGTCGCCCCACTGACCGCCGACCAGGATGATGACCAACGGGCTATTCGGTACCCGGTTCGGGCCGCCGCGTCTCCAGGTTGTAGAAGCGGGTGTGGTCGCGGCGGAACTTGAGCTCGATCGTCCCGGTCGGACCATTGCGGTGCTTGGCCACGATCACCTCGGCGATCCCTGGTTTCTCGTCAACCTTGTAATACTCGGGTCGGAATAGAAACATGACGAGGTCAGCGTCCTGCTCTAACGCACCGCTTTCGCGAAGGTCACTCAAGATCGGACGCTTGTCGGGACGCTGCTCAGGGGCGCGGCTGAGCTGAGAAATCGCGATGACCGGGACGCGCAGCTCACGCGCCAGGCCTTTCAGAGCTCGTGAGATCGCAGACACCTCCTGAACGCGATTGTCGTCGCCGCGGGAGCGGCCATGCATCAACTGGAGATAGTCGACGACTATCAAATCAACGTCGTGTCTCATCTTGGCCTGACGAGCTTTCAACTGCATCGTCAATTCGTCCATGACGGGCGTGTCGTCGATATAGATTGACGCTTCACCGAGAGGCCCCAGAGCATTCGAGACGCGGTCGAATTCAGCCTCGCTCAACTGTCCACGATGCAGCCGCTGCGCATCGATTTGTGCTTGCTCTGTCAGAAGTCTTTCAGTGAGTTGCTCTTTGGACATCTCGAGGCTAAAGATGGCCACCGACTTGTTTCCCTCCAGGGCTGCGTGCAATCCAATGTTCAGCGCCAGGCTCGTTTTTCCCATCGAGGGCCGGCCTGCGACGATGATCAGGTCTGATTCTTTAAACCCACCCGTCATGCGGTCCAGGTCGTGGAATCCGGATGGAATCCCAACCACACCCTGCCCGCTCTCCATGAGTAACGAGATCCGCTCCATCGCAGGCCCCAGCAGGTCGTAGAGGCGCGCCAGCTCGCGCTGGTCCCGGTCGTCCGCCACCCCGAACACCAGTGACTGCGCCTGGTTGATTGCGTCCTCGGCCTCGATCGAATCGTCGTAGCCATATCCGGCGATGTTTCCGCCCGCGGATATCAGCCGCCGCTTGTACGCCTTCTCCTTGACGATGCGGCCGTAGTACTCGATGTTCGCCGCGGTCGGAACCACGCTCTGCATCGAAGCGAGCTGGGCGCGCCCGCCCACACGGTCGAGCAGTCCCATCGTCTGCAGCTGCGCGGCCAGCGTGACGTTGTCGATGGGCTCCCCAGCGGCGAAGAGGTCGAGGGCAGCCCGAAAGATCTGGCCGTTGTTCTCCCGATAAAAGTCCTCCGGATGGAGGAACTGCAGCACCTTGGCGATCGAGAGTGGATCGAGAAGGATCGAGCCGATGACCGAGATCTCCGCGTCGAGGTCGTGCGGTGGTACCCGCCCTGCGGCGAGTGGAAGCGTGGTCGCCATGCGGAGCGCTCTAGCGGTCCTGCGTGACGATCACGTTGACGTGGGCGCTCACGTCGCGGTGCAGTTTCAGCGAGACCTGGTGCTCCCCGAGGGTCTTGATGGGCTCTTTCAGGTCGATCTTGTGGCGATCGATCTCGACGCGGTGCTGCGCCTTGAGGGCGGCCGCGATGTCCTGATTGGTGATCGAGCCGAAGGCCTTGTCCTCGGCCCCGACCTTGAGGCGCACGACCACCGTCTTGTTGTCGATCTCGTCGGCGACGATCTGCGCCTCGTTGCGGTCCTTCGCCTCCCGCTTGACCGCCGCCTCTCGCAGCCGCTTCGCCTCCGCCTCGGCTCCCTTGCCCGCGGCGACGGCCAGCTTCCGTCGCAGCAGGTAGTTGCGGCCGTACCCGTCAGCGACCTCCTTGACATCGCCGGCGCGGCCGACGTTCTCAACGTCCTTCGTCAGCAAGACCCGCACTTCACACGACCTCCGACATGGATTGATACTCGTCGCGGCGGCGGACTCGCGAACGGATTCGATCGACGACCTGCCCCAAACCGTGCCTCGCGGCGCCCACGGTATCCCGCACATCACGATCCCACACGCTCTGCCCGGCTTTCAACGCGGCCTCGTGCTCGCGCCGGATCTCCTGCGGGCACGCCTCGACGAACGTCTCCACGACAAGGATGCTGAGCGCAAGTGTGCCGAAGTCGCCGAGGACCGGGATCCACGCCGGGAAATCCAGCGGGCTGAAGATGACCCCAAGCGCCGCCAGGAGCGCCGCTTTGGGCGCGGCCGGAATCCTGTCGTCGCGCACGAGGCAATAGGCCAGCTTGCCGTGCCTCGGCACATCGACCAGAACTGTTTTTGCCCGCGCAAGTATGGATGGCATGGGAGGGCCGCCAAAGCCTACAGCTTTCCGGCCCCACGGGAAAGCCAATTAACACGCGCCTGGCGACGAAGTGGCGGCGATGGATCAGCGGCAGGCGGCCAAAGGCCGCCGGTCTGGGCACCGTGACGCCGGAAATCGGCGCGCACAGCCGCTAAGACACGTCGTCACCTTTGGCGCCTGGCGCGCTAGCCTTGCGGCCGTGGCAACCACGGCAACCGCCGAGCGAACCCCGGTCGAGGGGGGGTTCGGCAACCTCCGCCATGTGGCGCTCAGCGCCTTCTGGTTCGGCAGCTTCTTCCTGTGGCAGCCGTTCACCTTCGTGATCCTGCAGGACCAGGTCGACTCGCTCGTCCCGGACCGGAACGCCCAGGGCTCGGCGATCGGCTTTGCCGTCAGCATCGGCGGCCTGTTCGCGCTGGCGATCCCTCCGCTCGTGGGCGCAGTTTCGGACCGGCTCACGACACCCTTTGGACGCCGCCGCCCGATCATGATCGGCGCTTCCCTGCTGACGCTCCCTGGATTCGTCCTGCTCGCCACGACGCACAGCTACGTGACGCTGGTGATCGGCTACGGCTGGGTCCAGTTCTTCTTCAACGCCGCCGGGGCTGCCTTCGCCGGCATCATCCCGGACGTCGTCCCCGCCCAACAGTTCGGGCGCGCGAGCGGATTCCTCGCGACCATGGTTCAGCTGGGAAGCGGAGGAGGCCTTTTCACCTACGGCCTGCTGCACGGCGCCCACCAGGATCGATGGATCTACCTGGCCTTCTCGCTGGTGATCCTGGCCACGCTGATCCCAACGTCCCTCGCCGCCGCAGGCGAGGGCTCCACGCCACCACCCCCGCGAGCGCATCAACCTTTTGCGGCGGTCGTCCGCGAATTCCTACGCCCACTCTTTGAGGGCGACTTCGCCTGGGTCATCCTGACGCGCTTTTTCGTCTCTGCAGGAATCGTCACGGTCGCCACCTACCTGCTGAATTTCTTTCGGGACGTCGTGCAGGTCTCCGATCCGGCCGGCTTCCTGACGATCTGGTTTCTCGTCGTCCTCCTGGTCGCCGTCCCCTTCGGCCTGTTGGGCGGCCATTTCTCAGACCGCCTCAAGCGGCGCAAGGTGTTCGTATACGCGAGCGGCGGCTTTCAGGCCTTTGTCGCGCTGGTCTTCATCGTTTTCTATCCGACCGCACAGGTGCTCGTCTTCGTGCTGGGGGCGGCATACGGCATCGGGTACGGGCTTTACTACGCCGTCGACTGGGCCCTGGCGTGCGACACGCTGCCCGATCAGAGAAACAGCGCCAAGGACATGGGGCTGTTCCATATCGCGCTGACGCTTCCCCAGTTCGTTGTTCCGTTCTTTGCGGGAAACGCGCTCGATTACTTCAACCACGCCTCACACAATTCGGGCTATCGCGTCGTTTTTTCAGCCGCGATCGTCTTCCTTGCGCTTGGCACCGTCTTCGTGAGCCGGATCAGGTCGGTTCGCTGAGCAGCAAACGAGGCGGCGCCTGCAGCGGACACCGCCTCGACCGGGAAGCCACCGGGTGACACGCTTATGGTTTTCTGCGCCGCTTTACGGCCGTTGCCTACTTTTGGAGGCCAACCTTTGCGCGAACTGTCGGTGGACCCGGACGGAGAACGAATTGCCACCACCTTGCGACGATCCGAGGACAATGTCAAGGGGGTTGTGCAGATGACTGAGCCGAGCTACGTTCACGGCGCAAGCGACCAACCGCTCATCGGCGAGCCGATCTTCCAGAACCTCCGCCGGACCGCCGCCCGTGTCGGCGACCGCGAGGCGCTGGTGGTGGCACATCAGAGCTACCGGGCCACCTACCGAGAGCTTGTCGAGCAATGCGAGGAGGTCGCCCGCGGGCTGATGGCACGCGAAGTCCACAAAGGCGACCGCGTGGGCATCTGGGCACCCAACCGTTACGAATGGGTGATCGTCCAGTACGCGACTGCGGCCATGGGCGCGATCCTGGTCAACATCAACCCCGCGTACCGGACCTCGGAGCTCGAGTACGCCGTGAACCAATCGGGAATCAGCTTTTTGATCCTGGCCGCGGGCTTTCGGCAGGCCGACTACCGGGCGATGCTGGCGGAGGTCAAGGGCAGGTGCCCCGGCCTGCGCGAGGCGCTCGTACTGGAGGACGGGTGGGAGGCGCTCAAGCGCAACGCCTCGAGGGTCGGGGCCGAAGAGCTGCACGAGCTCGAGACCTCACTGCAGTTCGACGACCCGATCAACATCCAGTACACCTCTGGCACGACCGGATTCCCGAAGGGCGCGACCCTCACACATCACAACATCCTGAACAACGGCTTTTTCATTGGCGAGACGCTCAAGTACACCGAGCAGGACCGCGTCTGCATCCCGGTTCCCTTCTATCACTGCTTCGGCATGGTCCTGGGCAACCTCGCTTGCACCACCCACGGAGCGACGATGGTGATTCCGGCGGAGGCTTTCGACCCGGCCGTCACGATGCAGACGGTTCAGCAGGAGCGCTGCACGTCGCTCTACGGCGTGCCCACGATGTTCATCGCCGAGCTCGAGCATCCGCGCTTCGCCGAGTTTGACTTCAACTCCCTGCGCACCGGCATCATGGCCGGCTCGCCCTGCCCGGTTGAAGTGATGAAGAAAGTGCAGACCGTCATGCACATCCCCGAGATGACCATCGCCTATGGAATGACCGAGACGTCGCCGGTCTCCACGCAGTGCACCACGGACGATCCGCTGGAGCGTCGCGTCTCGACGGTCGGCCGAGTCCATCCGCACGTCGAGATAAAGATCGCCGATCCCAACACCGGCGCGGTCGTACCCCGCGGCACCGCGGGCGAGCTCTGCAGCCGCGGCTACAGCGTGATGCGCGGTTACTGGAACAACGAGGAGGCGACGCGCCAGGCTATCGACGCGGGACGCTGGATGCATACCGGCGACCTGGCCACGATGGATGCTGACGGCTACATCAACATCGTCGGAAGGATCAAGGACATGATCATCCGGGGCGGCGAGAACATCTACCCGCGCGAGATCGAAGAGTTTCTCTACGGCCACCCTGACATCGCCGACGTCCAGATCATCGGCGTGCCCTCCGAGAAATACGGCGAGGAGGTGATGGCCTGGGTGAAGCTGCGCCAGGGCGCCTCAGCCACGGGCGACGAGATCGCCGTGTGGTGCAAGGGAAAGATCGCGAGCTACAAGATCCCGCGCCACTGAAAGCTCGTCGACTCGTTCCCGATGACGGTCACGGGCAAGGTCCAGAAGTTCAAGATGCGCGAGGCGGCCGTGGAAGAGCTCGGCCTGGAGAAGGCCGCCGGGGTCAGGACGGCCTAGCAGTCAAGCCAGCGTCTCGTAGGGGAAGACCCCGGCGAACGGCTCGTAGAGAAGGAGCACCTTCTCGACCGGCAGGGCGTCGCGCATGAAGATTGCACCGGCCGCCACGCCTGCAAAGCCGACGATGCCAAGCCCGTCGTGCGGCGCTGCCTGCTCGGCGGCGTCCTGCATCGCACGGAAAGCCTGAGTCCGGCCGGTCTGGTTGGCGGTCGTGATCGTATGCTTCCAGGCGGCGGTGTAGCTGGTTGCCGGGTCGAACCCGACCGCCGACGCGATGACCTGGACGCCACCCGCCACCGCGGTGGGGCCTTTCGGCTTTTCGCTCAGGGCTTTCGCGACCGTCGACACCTCCGTCTCCGGCTCACCTTTCAGCGTGGGCAGCCTGCGCAGGAAACCGGCGATCTGCTGATCGATAGGGGCGGGCGGTCGATAGCCGGGTCCGGGAAGCACCGTCGCGAAGGGCCGGTAGATCGTGGCGAACTGCGCGGGCTGCATCGCCTCGCGCACCAGGATGCCGAGGGCGACGACCTGCGCCGACTCGAGGGCGGCCGCGGCCGCGGTGCTGTCGGTCACGGACTTCTCGATGGCCGCCTTGGCCTGTGCGACCCGAAAGCCTGTAGTGAAGGCGTTGACCATCGCCTGGTCCGCTCCCGAGAGCAAGCCGTCGAGCACTTCCTCCACCTCTCCCGCAGAGGCGCGCTGCCGGGCCACTATGCGCGCGGTCGCGATCCACTCCCACTGCGCCGGGCCCAGCGACTTGCCGGCCGCGGTGAGGAACTGCCCCGCCTCGGTCGCGCTCAGCGGACCGCGACCTGCTCGGGAAGCAGGCCCTTCGCCCGCAACTTGTCGATCGGGTGGTACGCGTCCACGATGCGCATAGTGCCTGACGCCGACCGCAGAACCATCGATTGCGTGTAGGCGTAGATGTCCTCGTAGCGCACGCCCTTCAAGAGCTCGCCCGAAGTGATCCCGGTCGCGGCGAAAAATATGTCCCTGCCCGAGCACAGGTCGTCGAGACACAGCACCCGGTCCGGCTTGTGCCCTTCCTTGATCGCCAGGTCTCGCTCGCTGTCGTCGCGGAAATAGAGCTTCGCCTGCATGTCCCCGCCGATGGTCTTGATGGCGCACGCCGCGAGAACCCCCTCGGTTGCGCCACCCGAACCCATCATGCAGTGGATGCCGAAGCGCGTCTCGAGGGCGGCCTCCAGCGCGCCGGCGACGTCACCTGCCGAGATCAGCTTGATGCGTGCGCCGACCTCTCGGATGTCGGCGATGACGTCCTTGTTGCGGTCGCGCTCGAGCACGACCACGGACAGCTCCTGCACCGGCAGTCCTTCGGCCTTGGCGATTCGGCGCAGGTTCCACTCCACCGGCATCTCGAGGTCGATCACGCCACGAGCCTTGCGGCCCACGACGAGCTTCTTCATGTAGTGGACGTGCGTCGTGAACATCGACCCCCGCTCGGCCAGCGCCACGACGGAGATGGCGCCCGGAAGCCCGGAGGCGGTCAGGCTGGTGCCCTCGATCGGATCGACTGCGACATCGACCTCGGGCTCGAGGCCGTTGCCGATCTGTTCGCCGAAGTAGAGCATCGGCGCCTGGTCCTTCTCACCCTCGCCGATCACCACGGTTCCCTTCATGTCGACGGTCGCGAGAGAGGATCGGATGGCCTCGACCGCGCGAGCGTCCGCGGCGGCCTTGTTGCCCCTTCCCTGGAGCGGCGCCGCCGCAAGAGCGCCGGCTTCCGTCACACGCAGGAGCTCGAGCGCCAGGTTGCGGTTGATCTTGGGTTCTTCGATCACGACGCTAATTTAAGGTTCGGGGACGTCAGACGAGGCCGCGACGGCGGATCGGCAGCTTGTCCGCTTCCACCCAGAGCTCTTCCTTCCGCGCGAGCCGCCGATCGCCACCCCTGTCTACGTAAACGCATGTGCGCTCGAGCACCGCGGTGATGCGCACCTTCTCGCCCTGCAGGACGGCGTCGAAGCCGTCGATCAGGACCTCGTCCTCGTCGAGCTCCACCTCGCTCAGCCGGCGCTGACCGCCGGGGCGGATCTTGGTCGACAGCTGCAGCTGCAGCCGGGGCCCCTGGGGTGGGCTTGGCTTGATGGTCAGCCTCGACGACGCCGACCCCGCCAGCCGGATCCCCGTCCTGGGCGCAGGCGTGGCGGGGCGGACGGGCAGGGGGTTCGGGGGCGGGAGCGGGGACGGCTCGCGGCGTTTCGGAGTCGCCTTCGAGGCCGGCTTGGCGGCCTGTTTGGGGGCGGCGGCCCCCATCGCGGGCTTGGCTGCCGCTCGTGCCTTCGGCGGGGGCCTTTTCGCCGGCCTGGCGGCAGGCCGAGCCCGGGCGCGGGCTGATTGGCCTCGGGCCCGGGACTGCTTCCTGGACGGCCTTCTAGAAGAACTCACCCCAGAATTTTCTGACCTTCCCGACTGGGTTCGGCGTGGTCTTCAAAGTTACGACCGTGGACTGGGCAGGCACGTGCGCCATCCTCTCGGGCGGGGTGTCCGGGATGCCTTCCGGATGGACCCGGATGACCCCGTAGTGGACTCCGCCTTCCTGGACCACGAG
>JACXTT010012908.1_pt1 | contig 11055 bp, 9 predicted proteins | sample 9270951 | NCBI WGS metagenome assembly JACXTT01 (sample SAMN15532306, study PRJNA645909) | rock metagenome | isolation source: weathered quartz diorite | place: Puerto Rico | collected 2017-06-21 | reverse complement strand
ACAGCGGTAAAGTGGTGCGCGCCGTCATTCAGATCCGTTGCCGGCGTGAGCGACCAGTTGCCGTTGGTACCGGTGACGGCAGTGCCGATCAGATTGCCGTTGTCGTAGACGAAGACGGTTGTACCGGCCTCGGCCTTGCCGGACAGGGTAGGGGTGTGATCGTCCGTCAGCGCGCCGCCGTTCAGTTGGCCTTGCAGGGGGCCGACATTGTCGTCGGCATGCAGGATGATCGGCGCGACAGGTGGAATCGTGTCGATGGTGATCTTGTAGGGTTTCGACGCCAGGCTGGTGTTGCCGGAGAAATCGATGGCCTTGGCCGTGATGGAGTACTCACCGTCCGGCATGATGAAGAACGAGGAGAATTTCCAGTTGCCCGAGGCGTCTGCAAAACTGGTGCCCAGCAGGTTTTGGCCAACGTAAATGGCCACCATGCTGAACGCTTCGGCCTTGCCGTTGAGGACTGGCGTGTTGTCGCCGGTATGGCCGTTTTTGTCGATCACCTGAGCGGTGGTGCGGTCGTCGACGATGCTGATGATCTCGGCGGTTTTGGGAGCGATGGAGTCGATTACCAGCGTAAACGGCTCGGAGGTCTCGCCGCTGCCTTTGACACGGACGGACAACACGTGGCCGCCTTCAACGAAGGCCTGCTCCGGCTCAAACGCCCAGTGTCCGCTACCATCGACTTTGACTTGTCCGATGAACTCGGCGCCGTCAAAAATTTCCAGCGTGGCGCCCGCAGGGCCGGTGCCTTCCAGGGCCGCAAACTTGTCGTCAGTAACGTTACCGCTCTTGAGTTCGCCTTGGCGATCGCCCAGTTGATCAAGTGCTCGGGTGATGACCGGTGGCGTGACGAGGGCCGGAGTGATGAGCGGTGCCATAAACGGCGCGGGGGCGGTTGGCATCATCGCCGACTGGGGAAGCGCTGCCGATTGATGCAGCTCGGGGGCTTGTTCGGGGCTTGGCCCGGTGCTGGCGACAGGCAGGTTCGTGGCTTCGGTCTGAGCAGCCGGGGAAACCACTTCAGGCGCCATCAAACGATGGAGCAGGCCAACGCTGCTGTTGTCCTGTTGCAATTCTGGCTGTGAAGAGAACACTTGCGGGCCTTGCGGCGCGTTGTCTTGTGCCGAAAGGGCGCGAACGAACTGACCGTCCTGTTGAAGAACATGCAACTGGCCGTTGTTGGCGAAAAAGCGCTCGAGGGTCAGGGCTGGACCGTTCTGTTCCTGGGAGCGGAACGACAGGAGAAGGTCGTCCCCGAAGCGCTCGGCCACGACGGCCTCCTCAACGGACTCGGTCCCGATCTGTTGCAGCACATACAGGTTGTTCGACATGGACATGAGCGATTGGGCAAGCATGTCCTGAGTCGGACTCAAGGTATAGGTCTGCATAAGGTTGTCTTCGGTAATGACCGAGAACTGGATGGAACTATCAACGAGATTTTTCATATGGAATAAAAACTTCATTTAATGACTGGGTGAATGATTTTCCTGTCACTGAGAAAATCACTATTCAAAAGCTCCTTGCAAATTCACGTCGAAAGAATCAATGCGCATGGAAGTTCGTAGAACCACCCGACCACATGAGCTTCATCGCTTGCTTTGTCGAACCGTCATTTTGCAAGCGTCGGTGCAGGCATATCCGTGATCCTGCGTGGGTAAAAGACTAAACAGTCAGGGCCGCATTGAGTATCTGACCTGTCCTAATTCCTGGGGTGAATTCGGGTTACAAAAAACTAATCGGCTCTTGTTTTAGAGGTGATGATTTGCTTGAGGACTTAACTTGTTAACTTCCTCGTAGTTCATGTGCTGTGTTGCGAATGATCTGCGACCGAATATCGATATTTAGTTTGCAAGCTATCTATTTCTGCAGAGTAAAAATATTTGTTTTCGAGAGACTGGGCAGCTTTTTCTGACTTGTTCTATCCTGCGATCAGATGAAGGCGCTGCGGTCAGATTGAAAGCATGAAAGTGATGCCGGCTTTTTTGCGATCAGGACGGGCATGCGCCGTAACGAGAGAGCAATAGCATGCGCGGTCTAGCCTTCGGTGTGCTGAGTCTGTTGTTGTCAGGGTGTAATGGAATGCCCAGTCCAATTACCACTGCAGACAGCTATCCCGGGTATTTCAACATTCATTCTTCCCAGCTTCAGGGCGGCGCCGTTCAATGGAACGAGGAGTTTGCGGTTACCGTGGCTCACATTCCGTACTTGCCGAATGTGGTGCACAGCTGCAGTTCCGGCTGTGATCTGGTGTTCTTCAAGCATTCTGCAGAGGGGCCATTACCTGCCTGGCGCAATGTGAGCGCAGGCGAAACCGTCACGGCGGTAGGCTCCAGCCCGCTTTCCATTGATGTAAAGGGTGAGGGAACCGCTAAAAACGCACGCGTGCGCTTGAGCGACGCCTCCGACCCGACGCCTTACGCGGTGCATGACGGCCCGATCATCATGGGCATGTCGGGTGGCCCTGTGTATGGCAAAGACGGCGCCGTGGTCGGCATCACCGTTGGAATGCTTACCGATGGGCTCCCCCGCACGGGCGAGTTGAGCACCAGCAAACGTCTGAGCATTTTTCTGCCCTATGACATCATTCGCAAGGAGTGGGGGCTTTACAGCGCCCGCCAGAGTGCGATGAAAGTGGCCTCTGCGCGAATACTCAGATGAACAGTCATCATTGATATCAGAGGTAAACCCCGAGATTGACCATGAGCGCGGAGTTGCCGAGCAGAACGACTTCGCCGCCTACTTTTCCGACCTGTAAACCGGCGGATGGAATGATGACGGGGGCTACGCCATAGCGATTCAACGGGATCTTGTCCTGGTATTCGCCTCGATAACCGTGGATGAAGCCACCCGTGACTTTGAGGTAGAAGGGCGTCTGTTCACTATCGAAGCGCTTACCGGCGTAGGCGTAGTGGGATCGCTGGTTAAAGGAGTTGAGGAAGGTGGCACCGCCAGCGAGCCGGTTCGATTCGTCCCGGTACTCCAGGCCGATCAGATTCTGAGTGTTGTTGTGCTCAGGATCAGGATTGAAGTGTGTGGTGTAGACGCTGGTCTGCAGATACCAATGATCGGTTTCGACCGCTTGGGCCAGAGCAGACACCAGAACAAGACCGACAGCAGCCATCAGTTTTACAACGGTCATGGTGATAGATACCCGATTGAAAAGTGTGGGGAAGCGCCAACGCCTGAGTGAAGTGTGACTCGGCAGAGAGCATGAATTCATGGGTCGAAAGGGTAAGCCCTTGTACGGCTTTTTTAAGTAGGACAAGTCCGAAGAATGCGCTGAAAAGCATCTGAATGTTACGGAGAGCTTCTCCACGCCGTTCGAGACAGAGCGGTGGCATTCAGTCTTTCGCTATTAACTGTCGATCAGCGTCATATTTCTGGAAGGTTTTTTTGCTCAAAGGCTGATCAAGACGGCTCATGAACGCATAAAGGACATTAACCCCAGTAACCGTAAAGTGAATAGTGGATGTGCAAAAAATGAGCGAGATGAAATTGGAGTGCAACGGCGACAGCAAAAACGAGCCACCTATGGATGGCGTTTATGGCGGGTGGGAGCTCCTGATTGCGGGGGTCGTTTTGGTTATTGTAGCACTTCTGGATATTGCCTATCTCCAACTCTATCTATCTGATCGCGAGCCAGTCTATATATTTTCAGCAGTCATGATCAGCGCCCTGGGAGGTTTTATATTATGGCTTCCTTTCGCTAGAAGGAAGGTTGAAGCGGCCGGAGAAACCCGGCTCTCTAACTTTCTCGCCTTGCCAGGTAATGAAGTACCCATTACGTTTCCAGTAGTTTCGGGATTTCTGGGTGAGCAAGCACTGGGTGGTTTTTTAGGCAGCGTGCTCATGCTGACGGCACACAAGGTTTTTTTCAATTTTGGAGCGGCGATCGCCGGAATCTATTGCTTTGCCGTAATAGTTTTTGCGATCACAATAACATCGTTATCACTTCTTCGATTCGTTGTTCTCTTTGCAAGATATGAATGGGCCACTTACGGGGTGATTGCTCTTTCCTCACTGATAGTGATGTTCGGATTCTTCTGGGCGGGTGTAACATCGGTATCATAATGGTTGGTCGATGGCAGGAGTGAGTCGCGTACCGGTTTGATTCCGCGGTGTCGTCGACAAGGTCAATGAAGATGGTGAATTTTTGGTACGCCATGGCGCTATCGGAGGGTAAACTAGCTACAAATGCTATCTAAATAGCTTTATGCGCAATTATGCAAAAATCCATAATTTGTTTCGTAGCAAGCCCGGAGAGAGAGGCCACGTGCACCGGGCGGATGCAACAGCCGCTTGATATCCCAGGCCTCGGGTTTGTTCTGCCGGTCACCGCTACGAAGCGTGCTGGTCAAATCCATTGGCTTATCAGGTCGAATACAAACGAGTGGGCAAGTCTATGCAGCTACCCATTCCGATCTCATCCTGTTGTCTACCCAATTTAACCAGAGGCTTCCCCCTATCCGTAATATTGACCTCGTTCGATGCCCCGAAGACTCCTCGAGGGTGAAGTAGGATCAATAAGCAGCAGGCCACAAGCATAGGGTTTTCACAACGTGAGCAGCAATTGCTCAATAGCCTCTCCTGGCCCTGCCCGTAGACTGGGTGAATCGGTGAAGCTGAGCGAGACCTCACAAATGTAGCCATTTACTCATTGGAGTTCGTGAAGCTCTTGAGTGACGCGTTCCAAGAGATCCATCAGGTCACCACCTTCAACGAGATAGCTACGGGCAAATAGCGTGACCGGATGAATTCCCAGGACGCTCGCTAACTCATCAAGTTTTTCAATAGAGGGGCTTTTCCGGCCATTTTCAACCTCGCTGACATAGGCCTGACTTGGGGCGAGAGCTTCCTGTGCCAAACCTTTTGCCAAACGCGCCTGGCGCAGGGCTATTCCAAATGCTTCCTTCAGTTCCATTTGCCTGACTCGCAAAAGGAATGATGAAGCCCGTCACGTCCGAAATTAACTATACTCGATAGCGATATTTTAGGAGAGCAGGTAATGTTTCGAACCTATGAGTGGGCGGAAGTGCCGTTAGTCCCTTTGCTGGGAGAGACCTATCGCACATGGATGTGTGTCGAGTACGACGTGGGCCTCTGCTGGTTTAACGTGCTAGTCGAGGAGCGAAATGGAAAACGACGTTTCCCTCTCATCCTCATGGTCGTTGGTGAACGCGCCCTATGCGCGTTACTCGCACAGCAATCGAGAACCTTCGTGGTTCGGAGTGTCCAATTCGTCAGCTCCGGAAAAATTAATCAGTCTGGTAGCCACCGAATGGAGCCATTGGTTAAGATTGAATTGTTATCCGCTCACGGTCTCGAAGGACTGCTGTATGAGGTCGAAGGCAGTACTTATTTCGTTGGCGATACCACTTTGCAACCGTTCACTGGGACTTCTCGGCAAGTTATTTTTGACACGTCTATGTGCTTGGGTAGTCGCTAAGTCAAGCGCATTTGTAGTAATACGCGTAGCTAACCTCACTGACGGTTGTTAGATCGGAGAGTGGGAGGACATAATGAAGCCGGTTTCCAGCGGCTAACAGTCGCATCAGATCCCAAGGGGCTGGGAAGAGCAGACGGATATTCGGACAGAAAAGTAAAAACCATGATTACGCTTTAAGGGATTTGCCGCCTAACGTTTGCGTAAGGGAGCCATTATTTCCTCCACATCAACATGCTTCACCAAACAGTTGTTAGCGATTACCGACAGCGCCTCTAACAGTCGATCTCGTTGCCGCACCAAGTCAGCATTTTCTGCCTTCAGATGAGTTATGCGCTCTTCGAGACTTCTACGGCGCCGCTCGTTGTCGGGGTCCTTTCCACTTTCTTTCAACTGTGCTACACGGGCGGACTCTATCCGCTTGCCGCGCTCGCCTACCAGGGTAGCTCGACTTGTCAAACCCAAGCGCTGTTGCACCTCAGGTCGAGAAATAGGCGCACGTTCCAAACCCAGGCTGATCATCTCGGCGAGGAGGGCGTCTATTGCTTCATCCAGGGCCGCGCCCCTTAACGATTGTCGTTGCGCCATGGTTGCCTCTAATCATCTGACACTGAGCTGTGTCGCTTGCTAGTTTCAGGAATAGTTACCGGATGCCCGGAAGGAAACACTTGATGTGGGCCCACTCCAGCGTCGCGAGAAAGGGCGGCCTGCAAATTGTTGAGTTTGTGTTCTTGGTCTGCCAACCAGATATCGCTCCCTGCTTCGCCGTCCCCTGCATCTCGCATGATCAATATGGCTTGTGACAAACGCTCAGCTTGCTGTTGAAGATTGCTCCTCTCGGATGGTGTTCCCAGCAAATGCAGGTGCGAACAATCGTTCCAGCATTGCAGGTGCTTGGGGCAGGGGGCTTGTGAGAAGTCATGTACACAGCCGCCAAAGGGTGTCACATGCAACGCCGTGGCGTGAACGGTAAGGAATGCTTCCGCTGTAGTCGTACCTTTATTTATCAGCAGTGCATGGTAACTGTCGGTTAAAGTGCCTTGAATGCGCCTATCCCTTATACCCGCATGTAGGAAATCAATGCGTTCGTGATGGCTATTGAACGCCAGGAATTCATGATGGGAGGCAGTATCCTCTTCGATACTGGTGTGCTGATAAAACTTGTTTTGCTCTAGGTGCTTTCGTCCCAAGGCCAGCGATTGTTGAGCGTCGCTCATGCCAGTCAGATGATAAATGGTGTTTCGCCAATGCCGGGGTTGATGGCTAGTTAATTGAATCGAGGTCCCATCAGCCTCAACGAGTGATCGGCGGGAAAAAATAGATGGATATGCGAGATTAGCGCCAAGCGCCCGATTGATATCCACCAAGGTCACGCGGCGCGGGACTGCACGAAATACATTGTCCTCTCGTCCGCCGCAACGAAATTGACCGTCGAAGGCAATAGCCAATGTTTCGCTAGTTCTCAGTATTACTTTAAAACCACACGAATCCGCCTCTGCCAAGGCTATATGGCCACTGAGTTTAGGGGCAATGAGTGCCTCAATCTCTCCGGCGACGTAAGTGCGATACTCTTCGTCTTCTTCATCCGACCAACCAAGTGAATACACGCCGTTGCGATTTAAGTAAAGCTCCAGATTTCTAAAGTTGCTAAAGCCTAACCACTTAATGACTTCATTTTCTGTCAAAATAGTATGAGGTGAGTATTCCCAAATACGGCCTGGATTTTTTTCTTGCCATTGCGCTATTTTACGCTGTTCGGTAGTTAATATTTTCAACCGCTCAATAGCGCGCCTCGACAACGGTTTATCGCTTTCTGCGAGCCAATGTACGCGAGACTGAAATTGCTTTTCCGCAAAGTACCTGATCCCACATTCGACCAGAGGCTTACCATTGGCATCTACAACCACCTCTCCTGTCGTCCCCTTGATCGGCCTTTCGACCCAACAGTCATAGGGAATTACTGCTACCTCATTTCCCCGTTGCCCAGTCGCAATCAACAAATCGATTACGCGCAGCAAAATTTCTTCCCCGTCACTAAGCGGGTTGTTCGAACATACGGCGTAGGCTTCCATCGCCTCGCGAGAAGGCAACCTTTCATCAGACTTACGTTGTTTTACAGCACGATCAGTATCGTGCAATGAAATGTAATCGTGCCGGCGTTTTTCTGGTTTTGCAGCATGCTCAAAGTGAATGGCTATCTCGGTTAATTGCAGATTATCAATCATCTCCGCGATCACTTGGAGATGAGAGATCGCGTCGTAAAGGTTCTTGTAACCACTGTCACGAAGAAATCCTACGACGCGGTCAAAATCGCCCCGCATCAACTGTGTGGGGTCGGATACGCCGCGTTCAAACAAGGGGTTGTAGAGCCGCCGGACGGCAATATTGTAAGCAGCCACCATCGAAAATTTCAGACTCCGGGTGCGCTGCAGATAAACAATCAGAGCTTTGCAAAAATCTTGGAAAGCGAAGGGGAGTGGCCCCTTAGGCGGGGCGAGATAGCCTGTCTTCTCGAGCGCTTGCCGGTGTGTCTCGAAGGTAAGGGCATTCTGTTTATTCCGTTGCGGCAACCAACGCTCGACCGACCACAATGTTGACTCCCAAGGCGTTGAAATTGGTAATGACCGAAAAATGGTTTTTTCCTGGCCAATGAAGTCTTCGAGACTCTGCCTTGCCCTAGACTGCGTCATCTGCGGCATCCTCCGTGTGTTTCCGGCAGCGCTCGATCGTAGCGCTAACCGCCAGGATGGTTGTCTGATGCTGGGCGAGGGTCCGGTTGTGAATGAGATCTCCGGCTTTTTCTGCCATGTCTATGAACCGTTGCGCTTCTCGTTGCAGCGCCTCTTTTACCTGCTCATGGCGGCCGTCGGCAAAGGGGTGAAACTTCTTGCAGGTGTAGCAGGCGTAGACGGGATTGTAGGGGCAGTGTGTATGTACCGGGAGGGCGCATGCACCGATGTCACCGATGTACTGCGTATCGACGACGCCGCGGATGGCGCTTTCTGCGACTGTATTTCGACGCTGGACGATTTCCCCGGTTAATAAACTGCGCATGATGCGCTGATAGGAGGGGCTCTTACCGAGTGCTTTCTCTTTAATCCGGGCAATGTTGGGAGTTGCCGTCACGTAAGCGCGTGCTGCAACCGTGCTGTTGTGGCCGAGCAGTTCGGCAATCATGTCTGCCGGAGTACCCTGATCCGCCAAGCCTTGTCCGAGGTGATGACGCAGCAACATACTTACCTGATTCGGCTTTTCTATCCCGGCTTCAAGAAGCTCACGCTTGAGGCCCAAACCGATTTCATTAACCGAAAGGCGCTTTCCACGACGACTGACAAACAATGCTTCACCGTCGTGCCCAAAGCGTTGTTGAATTTCTGCGACGTGCCGTGAGATTTTCTCGCCTAAGCGTGTGGTTATTTTCCGGGGGCGTCGCTCAGGTCTGCGCTGGCCGACCTTTTTGGCCATGGGTAGCCATAGGGTGTAGTACTTCTCATGAACCGCGCTTTCAACGAACTCAAAATCAGTAATGTCTAGTGAATGAAATTGAATCGCCCTTGGTGCGAGTTCGAACCCCAGGTGAAGAACTATATTAAACTGGAGTTCATCCCAAGCATCAGATGAAAGCTCTCGGTCAATACGCCTAAGCAATCGAATTTCCTCATCAAGGGCTAAACCGGACTGGGATAGAAATATACGTTCATACGGATCAATGCGTCTTGTCTTTATTTCTTTCAGTGTAAGGTATGTTTCTTTATCGAAGCCCAATACTCCTCGACCAAGGGCCCAGCGATAAAAAGTTCTAAAAAAAATAACGCTCTCGCGAAATTCTTTCCAAGTACTTATTGTCGTAACCACTTCTTGCCTAGTCCAAGGAAATTTGGACGCGATATCGCTTTCAGCGAGCCGCCCAAACACTCCGGATGCCTTGAATGCCGTCACTGGTGCGTACTTTACGAGTGCATATGCAACGAACGCTTTGGCGATTTGCATGGTGTTAGGATTCAGTTGGAGCGCTGCCCAATCGATTGTCATTGCGAGGCCACCGTCATACCACGTCCACACCGGCAGACGGGTATCGACGTATTTTGGCTGATCATTGGTGCGAGTTCGAATCGCAACCAGAGCCGGGCCCTCGAACACGTACATCGGAAAAGAGGAGGAGGGTGGCGCATCTTCTTGATCGGCTGATTTAGTCATGGCGAACCCTCCTGACTGTCAAGCCGGCTCCAGGCTGCCGAGGCACGCTGCGCATTGTGGAGGTTGGCCGACTCGGCTAGATAACGACTTGCATAACGGCGTGGCATCGTCGAGGTGTCAGACCAACCGCAGACTCGCCGAAGTTCGTCCGTGGCCCGCTCGAGGTCATACCCACGCTTCTCGACCAGGTAAGCCAAAAACCGGTCGGCAAAGGTGTGGCGAAAGTCATGCGCAGAAAGTGTAGTCAACAACCCCGGATGAGCCAGTTCAATGGTCAGGAACAGCCGATCAAGGACGTTCGACAACGCGCGGATTGACAGCGGGCGCCCTCGATCCGAAATGAACAAATAGCGGTACGGCAATTTCATCGGTTTGCCGTCACGCATTGGGCGTCGCGAGCTCTGGATATAGCGCTCATAGACCTCATACAACTGTGCGGAGATACCTACGGTCCGTCCGTGCGTTTTCAGCGCAGGCTCTTCAGCTCGCGGGTCACCTGGGTCATGTTCGCGATCATTGACGCTGACGTAGGCATGTTGTGAACCCTGATTGATATCCGTGGTGTAGAGCTTAAGAAGCTCTCCGCGACGGATACCGGTCTCCAGCAGCAATTCAATCATCAGCCAATTGCGCAACTGTAGTCGGGCCGGAAACGGATTCTGTGCGGCGCCCGGTACAATCAATGTGCGAATGATCTCTTGTTGCGTATCCGTCAGGCTGCGGTAACGGGTGCGGTCTGGCCGAGCGTTGATGATATGGCTCTCAAAGCGTCGTTCGATCACGTCGGCGACATCTGCAAATACAGTCTCGATGTTAACCAAGGTGGTTGAGTTCTGACAGGCACGCGGGATGTAACGGGTAACACACCAGGACAGGTACTGCTTCAGCAGTTGCAAGTATTGGTCACGGGTACGCGGATCAATCTGCAGAAAAAGTGCCGTTTCAGCTGTGCCGATTCGGGCGACCAGGTTGTCGGCCTGACGGCCGCTTTGAAACCAGATGGCATAACCGTCCAGTAAAGCCAGAATCGCCTCAAAGCGACAAGCCAAGATGGCCTCATCTATATCGAGATCTCGGCTTTCGGCATAAGTGTAGAAAGCTTGAATTGCACGTAGATGTGCCGCAGCAGTGTTGTAAGCGCGGTGCCTGAGTTTGAGTTGGACGTAGATGAACGGAATGAGTATGGGCAACGGCGCTGCGTGACCAGCTTGCACCAGCAACGGTATCCGTTGACCTGAAGAGAAACGGCACTGAATCAGCTTCATCGGCAGCCACCTCCGTTAAGGATTAGCCATGAACACGGAGTACATGGCCCGTTGACAGAGTGGACGTCAGAAGCGGGTTTGTCGAATCAGTACCTTATGAGCCTCATGAACATTTCTAACATAGCATCTGGTTTAACATAATATACATTA
>JACXTT010012907.1_pt1 | contig 11056 bp, 10 predicted proteins | sample 9270951 | NCBI WGS metagenome assembly JACXTT01 (sample SAMN15532306, study PRJNA645909) | rock metagenome | isolation source: weathered quartz diorite | place: Puerto Rico | collected 2017-06-21 | reverse complement strand
CCGACCGGGTGGTGCGGCAGGCCGCCGGGCCATCGTTTCGCGCGGGTGAAGTCGTCGACGGACTTCGCCGAATGGAACGGGACCACCTGGTCGCCTGCCTCGGTTCCTGCGCTCCCAGCAGGTAGCGCGCGCTTCGACGTTGCGTGCGCGGGCGCGACGTGGTGCGTCGCCGTCGGCGCGTCGTACACCGGCAGCGCGGAGAAGTCCCTGATCGAGCACTGGAACGGCACGTCGTGGTCCACCGCGAGCAGCCCGACCCCCGCTGGGACGTCGGCGACGCTGCACGGTGTTTCGTGTGCGAGTGCCGTGTCGTGCGTCGCGGTCGGTGAGGCCGACCCGATCCCCACCGGATCGGTTCGCACGCTCGCCGAGCACTGGAATGGAACCGCGTGGTCGGTGGTCGCTACGCCGAATCCCACCGGTACGGACAACCCCGACCTCGTGAGCGTGTCGTGCTCGAGCGCCACCGACTGTCTGGCCGTGAACGAAGGCCAGATCAGCGAGCACTGGAACGGCACGAGCTGGACGATCGTCGCGACCGCGGACCACAGCCCGCTGGTCGACGTCTGGCAGGACGTCGTCTGCACGAGTTCAACCAGCTGCGTCGCCGCGGGCTACGCCTACCGGCCGAGTAACGATCCCTCGCTGCCGAGCGAGCCGAGCGCGCAATCTTGGAACGGCTCGAGTTGGGCAGTCGAAGCCGTCCGCGTACCAAGGCCATCCGACAGCACGTTGCTCGCCGCGGCCTGCTCGACTTCGGCTTGCTTCGCGGTCGGTCAGTACGTCACGGCGGACAACAAGACCCGGCCCCTCATCGAGCGCGCCATGCCCGGCGGGTGGGTACCTCTGCCGTATCCGCTCCGGCCCGGCACCGAGGGCCTGCTCTCGGGCGTGTCCTGCCCCACCGCCGCGGTGTGCTTCGCCGTCGGATACACCTTCGACGGCAAGACGCTGGTCGAGCGTTGGAACGGCAAGGCCTGGTCGATCCAGCGGAGCCCGAACAACCCAAACTGGACGAGCTCGCTGACCGCGGTCTCCTGCACGAGCTCGACGAACTGCTTCGCGGCCGGCCGGTACGACGGCTACTTGATCGGCACGCTCATCGAGCATTGGAACGGTTCGACCTGGTCGATCGTGCCGAGCCCGAGCCGCAAGCCGACCCCGCAGTACCAGACGCCCGGCTACAACCAGCTACTCGGCATCTCGTGTGCGACGAGCTCGAGCTGCTTCGCGGTCGGCTGGGACACCGGCTACAACTCGACGACCGGCGAGACGCTTGTCTTGCGCTGGAACGGCACCAAATGGGCGATCGTCAAGAGCCCGAACGGCGCAGGCGCGTACAACACGCTGGCGAGCGTCTCGTGTCCGGCCGCGCGTCGCTGCTACGCGGTCGGCAACACCCACGCCTCCGGGAAGGCACCCGCCAGCACATTGATCGAAACCTGGAACGGCAACTCGTGGACACGCGTCGCGACATCCGATCGCGCGGGAGCGAAACGCAGTTTCTTGCTCGGCGTGTCCTGCACGAGCACGACACAGTGCGTCGCCGTCGGGAACGACTCCGACAACACCAGTGGGCTGTACACATCGACGGTCTCGAAGGTCCTGTCCGGCACGAACTGGTCGCTCGTGGCGAGCGCCGATCCGTCGCCCGGCGAGAACGCGACACTGAACGGCGTTGCCTGCCCGACCGCAGCACGCTGCATCGGCGTCGGCGGCTACGACCTCTTCCCTGCGCACAAGACGCTCGTGGAGCGCTTCTCCTAGCGCACTCATCCGTGGCGTCCTGTTCAAACCGCGGGAACTGGACGTACTCGCGCACCTCGGGCGCGCGGCGGCGTACCTCGGCGACCACGAAGCATCGGTGCGCGCACTAGTCGATGGAAGTTGGTACGCCCGCCGGATACTGGCTGGGCTGCGCCGTGACGGCGTCCACGTCTCTGCGCTCGCGTTCGACCGCGAGTTGCTGCGTGAGCTGGTCGCGTTCTCGCGCCGCTGACTCGGCGCCGCGGAGAATGGATCTCCGACGGCGCACGCGGCGTGTGCCGAGTACGAGGAGGCGCGCGCCGATCATGAAGGTCGCGAGGGCGACGATGCCGGCGACGACGATCCAGCCGGGAGCGACAGTGAGGGTGCGGCCCAACACGTCCACGTCGACGTCGTGAGCGTTTTGGAGGAAGACGTCGACCGTGAAGCCCGCGGCGACGCCGATGAGTAACAGTCCGATCAGAACCATGAATGGGAGATACCCAATTCGTGCTCGCGAAATGCTTGGACACGTACACGGTCGTGCATGTCCGAAACGGAGCGTGCGGTCCTGCGTGGTTTCGCTTCGTGTCGTTGCAGTCCCGCCGACCAGGCCCGATCTGACCGGCGAGCGCAAGCGGGCCGTCGCCATGGCCATGCTCCGCTCGTCGAGAAGTACCGTCGTCGGGGGTCGACGTGCCGGGCCGTCGGTTCGGATTCGGTGGTCAGGTGACCGTGACGTTTGCCGGCGTACCGGGTGCACGCCGATATCTGAGCGAGCAACTCGGCAGCCCGGCCGGGGCGACGCCGAGCCGTGAACGCGCACCGCAAGGATGAGCATGAACTCAGATCGTCCTGCTGAATTGCCGACGCCCCGGGCGTCGGCACTCGGAACCGCGGTGGGTCTCGTGCGCATCGGCGCGGGCATCGCGTTGGGAGGAAGTCCGCGGAGATTCCTGCGCTGGGAGGATGCGGTGCCGCCGGGAAGCTCGATGACGCTCTTGATGCGGACCGTCGGCATCCGTGACCTCGCAATCGGTCTCGGGACCGTGGTGACCGCTCGTTCGGGGTCCGCGGACGACGTCATGCGGTGGATCGGCGCAGGACTACTCAGCGATGCGCTCGATGTCGTCGCCGGTCTCGCCGGCTCGACGACCATGGGAACACGCGGCATCGTGTCCGCGGCGATCGCTGCGCCGATGGTCGCGCTCGATCTCGCGGCGCTCAACGAGATCCGACGCGGACGCCGTTCGACCGCGTCGAATGCCGATCCGGCGCCGCCGGCTGCGCGTTCTCGCTTCGCGTGATCACCCCGCCCGGGTGGTTGGCCTCCGGGCCTGGCGGCAACACCCGCGCCATCGCGACGCGCAAGAGCTCGGCCGGTCGCGGTACTACGCGGAGTACACGTCCTGCGTCCTCGACTCACCGCGCGAGTCGCGCTTCAGCCCCCCGGGCACGTAGTTCGCGTGCGATCGCGACCCGTTGCGGTCGTGGTCGACGGCTCGCAAGAGACCAAGCGCGCGTATCCGCGGAGATGGCGCGGCCGGCTCAGCCGCCCGTACGGTCGTGAGCATGGGTTTGGATCGAGCCGAAGTCCTGCGCGTCGTGGCGGTGATCCTCGCTCTTGTTCCCGACGCCGAGTTCCGTCTCGTCGGAACGGCGTCGTGTGCCCTGCGTGGCATCGAGATTGCAGCGAACGACGTGGACTTGCTCTTTCGCGAGCGCGCCGCGATCGATGCCTGGGCGGCAGCGCTTGTCGACGTGGCCGAGGTGACCGACGAGCCGGCGTGGCTCGGTGACGCCGGCCAGTACTTCGCGCGACTCGATATGGGTGGCGTCACCGTCGAGCTGAGCACCGTTGAGATCAGCGTCGATACCGATACCGCTGAGTGTGTCGGCTCGGGGCCTTGGGTCCACTTCGATCAAGTGCCTTGCGGCCGGTTCAGCGTTCCAACGGTTGCGCTCGAGTTGCGCTTGGTCACCGAGGTGGCGCGACGACGCGCGGATCGGTGGGAGCCGATCGTGGCGTACTTGCGGTCGCGTCGGTGCGACGTCGCTCTAGTCGAACGCGGCCTGGTCGCGTACGCGATGTCGCCCGACGAGATCGCATCGATCGTCGGATCACTGTCAGCCGCGTAGGACGCGTCGGCGAGCGGAAGCTGAGTCACGTCTGTCGCCGCGAACCACGCGATCTCGTCGACCGCGGCGACGGGCAGGTCGGCGAAGTAGTAGAGCGAGAGCGCGAGGCGTTGCTGCGGAGGCAGCGTCACGATGAGATCGGCGAGGTCGCCGTCGTGATCGGCCGGGTCGAGCCCGTACAGCACTGACGAGGTCGACGTCGCCGCGATGCGCTCGGTCAGCGCGGCGCGCCGGCGGTGCGAGCGGCGCCGGTTCCGCCCGCGGTTGATCGCGACGCGCCGGATCCACGCGACCGGATCGTCGTACCGCGACACCTTCCGCCAGTGCACGACCGCCTGTACGAACGCCTCCTGCACCGCGTCGGCCGGGTCGGGGAATCCCGCCGCGCGCAACACGCGCGTGAGCGCCGCGGCATGCGCGGCGTACAGCACCTCGAGGGAGGGAGCGACCTCGGCGGCGACGACCGGGTGTTCCTGGGTGTCGTCCGTCGCGGTCATCGTCCCCAGGATGCCCATACCGGTTCGTCACACACCGGGACCCCGCGTTCGGTTTGGTCGCGGCACGCGAGATTTGCCGGGCCTAGGGTGAGCGCGACGATTTGCGATCGCGCGGGTCGGATTCCACATATTCCTGCCAAACCGGGCAGTTTTTCTTCGGCACGCCGCGTTGGAATGCGGCAAAGGGCAAAGCGAGCCGGAAGAAAAAAGGCTCCGGGCGAAAAGAGGGTGGGGTTCATGAGCATTCTTGTGACACTGGTCGTGCTGGCCGTCGGCGTGCTGGTCGTGCTGGCGCTGTTGGCGTCGATCAAGAGCATCGGCCCGACCGAGGTCGGTCTCGTCACCAAGCGGGTCGGCTTCGGCAAGCTGGCGGCCGACAACCCGATCGCGTTCCGCGGCGAGGCCGGCTATCAGGCGAGGCTCCTCATGCCGGGTCTGCGCTTCAAGCTGTGGCCGGTCTACGGCGTGAAGAAGTTCCCGTGGGTGCAGGTACCGGCGGGCGAGATCGGCGTGGTCATCGCGCAGGTCGGCGCGCAGCTCCCGGTCGGCGCGAAGAGCGCAGTGTTCCGGCCCGAGTTCGGCAACTTCTCGGACCTGGCCGCGTTCGTGAACAGCGGCGGCCAGAAGGGCGTGCAGCGGCCGGTGCTGCCTCCGGGCACGTTGCTCCCGCTGCACCCGGTCGGCTTCATGGTGCTGACGGCGCGCAAGGTCTACGGCCTGACGGTCTCACCCGACCTCGTCGCGCGCGTGCGCGGCGCGGGCGGCGTGCTGCGGCCCGAGACGTTCGGGCTCACCCCCGAGCAGCTCCAGGTCATCGTGATCGCGCCGGTCGGACCCCAGGACGTCGTGGGCATCGTCACCGCGCTCGAGGGCGAGCCCCTGCCGCTCGGCGACATCGCGAGCCGGCTCGGCGGGTTCAGCGACATCGCCGAGATGGAGCAGGCGGAGCGCCCGGTTGACTCGGAGATCATCGAGGTGCTGCTGGGCAGCAAGAACACGCTGCACAACAACTACCAGGACTACCAGGCGTTCCTCGATGCCGGCGGCAAGATCGGGTTGCAGCACGACCCGTTGCTGTACGGCGCCTATCTGTTGAACCCGTTCCTCGTGCGCGTCGACATGGTTCCGATGCTCGTCGTGAACCAGGGCGAGGTCGCCGTGATCAAGGCCTACGTCGGTCTGCCGACGCTCGACACGTCGGGCGCCGAGTTCAAGTTCGGGTCGATCGTGCGTCCGGGGCACCGCGGCATCTGGCAGGAGCCGCTGCGCACCGGAAAGTACCCGATCAACCCGCGCGTCTACGCGGCGGAGATCGTGCCGACGTCGATCCTCACGCTCAACTGGGCGAACGCGGTGTCGACCGCGCACAACCTCGACGCGCACCTCTCGCCGATCGAGGCGAAGAGCCGCGAGGGATTCGTGTTCCGCATCGACCTCCAAGTGCAGATCCACGTGCCCGACACGCGGGCACCGAAGGTCATCTCGATGGTGGGCACCATGCAGAACCTCGTCAACGAGGTCCTGCAGGCGGCGGTGGGCAACCACTTCCGCAACACGCTGCAGAGTCTCGAGGCGGTGCGCTTCATCGAGACCCGTACGCAGGTGCAGGAGAGCGCGTACGAAGCGATCGCCGCGTACCTCGCGGCGTACGACGTCGAGACGCGCGGCGTCTACATCCAGGACGTCGAGTTCCCGGCCGAGCTCGTGGTGGTGCTGACCCAGCGCGAGATCGCGAACCAGGAGAAGGAGACGCTCGCCGAGCAGGAACGCGCCCAGGTCGCCCGCATCGAGATGGAGAAGGCGAAGGGCACGGCCGACATGCAGGCGCAGCTCGCCACGTCGGCGGTCGGCATCTCGATCAAGGACAACGAGGCACAAGCCCGCGAAGCGCAGGCCCGCGGCGAAGCCGCCTACGTCGAGCTGACCGGCCGGGCCGAGGCGGCCAAGACCCAGGCGATCGGGCTGGCCGAGGCGAAGGCCACCGAGGCGCTCGGCTTGGCGCGGGCCGCCGGCTTCGAGGCGCAGACGCAGGCCTTGGGTCAGGGTGCGACTGCGCTGGTTGCGGTGGCCAACGCCGTGGCCGACGGGCACATCACGGTCGTCCCCGACGTGCTCGTCACGAGCGGCGGTGGCGGCGGTGCGCTCGAAGGGCTCGCGGCCACGCTGATGCGGACGTTCGGAAACGGCCGTTCACGCGAGCAGGCCGCGGTCAGCGCGCCCGTCGACGTGGGCGCGGCCGGCGAGGTGCTCGAGCCGGCGGTCGAACACGCGGCAGAAGAGCCGCCGCCGCGGGAGCCGCCTGCGACGTCATGAGCGCGACCGTGTGACGCGGGCCCGCTGTCGGCGGGTCCGTGTCGCCGTGGTCAGCGTGGCGACGAGCGGTCGAGTGACCTCGTCGGCGAAGTGTTGACGGATGAACGCTTCCATGTCGTCGAGCAAACCCTGCCGCGCTCCGGGCTCCATGCTCTGTGTTCCCGAATACGAGAGCTGAGCTCGCGGTACTCGGATGCGCTGTAGGTCTGGTCCCAGTCGTATGCACGAACGCGCAGCCCCGAGAAGCGGGGGTCTTGGTGCAGCGCGGCGCGCATAGGGGGATCGACCTCGTGACGCCGCGGCGCCGGTGGACCTGTGTGGCCCTCGCCGTAGCGCTCGTAGACCGGTTGTGCCGCCGCGAAGAACCCCCGATCGACGGGCGAGTCGACCTGGATCAGATCGACGATCGCGACGATGCCGCCCGGTTTCAGCAGCGCCGCGGGCCGATCGCGTTGCGGCTTCGGCGCGATCCAGTGGTACGCGGTCGCGGCGAACACGCAGTCGTACGCCGCGCCGTCGCCCGGAAGCTGCTCGAAGTTGCCGACCGTCACGGTCAGCTCTCGGGCCGGCAACACCTGACGGAGCTTGTCGGCCAACGCCGGCCCGATCTCGACCGCGTGTACCGGGGCGCCGCGCGCGAGCAGATCGCGCGTCGCCTGGCCGGTTCCCGGGCCGACTTCGAGCACGCGCGGCCGTTCGGGCAACAGCTCGAACAGGTGGTCGAACAACTCCGGTGGATACCCCGGACGAACGCGGTGATAGACGTCGGGCACGTTGTCGAAGCCCGCTCGCAGCGCGCGCAAATCGGGTTCCATGCCGTCAGTCTGGTCGATGGGTTGCGCGCACGATGACACCGACGAGCCGCGCACCTACCGCAAGACGTCGCGCCAGGGGACTCCCTTGTCGACCCGCGGCTCGCCGGGGAGTCCCAGCACGCGCTCGCCGATGATGTTCTTCATCACCTCGTCGGAGCCGCCCGCGATGTGCGCGGCCGGCGCGCCGAGCAGCGGCTGGTGCCATCGGTAGTCAGCGTCGGCCCGCGCGACGGCGCCGACACCGACGAGCTCGATCGCGACCTCGCCCATCTCGGTGAGCAGCCGGCCGCCGAAAAGCTTGCCGATCGATCCCTCCGGGCCCGGCACCTTGCCCTTGAGCGACGCGGTGAGTGTCCGCATCGACGAGAACTTCTGGATGCGGCTCTTGGTGTAAATGTCGGCGAGGCGCTGGCGCATGATCGGGTCGGTGTTCATTCCCCGCCGGCGTGCGAGGTCGATGAGGTCGTGCACGCTGCTGCGATTGCCGCCTCCGCCGCCTCCGGTACCGATCGCGACGCGCTCGTTCATCAGCGTCGTGATCGCGACCGTCCACCCTTCGTGCACGTCGCCGAGCACGTTGTCGTTCGGGACGCGTACGTCGTCGAAGAACACCTCGTTGAACGACGCGCCGCCGTTCATCTGCCTGAGCGGCTTGATCGTGACCCCGGGTGCGCGCATGTCGACGATGAACGCGGTGATGCCCTTGTGCTTCTCGGCTTCCGGGTTCGTACGGCAGATGATCTCGCCGAAGTCGGAGTACTGCGCTCCCGACGTCCACACCTTCTGGCCGTTGATCACCCATTCGTCGCCGTCGCGCACCGCGATCGTCGACAGCGATGCGACGTCGGAGCCGGCGCCCGGCTCACTGAACAACTGGCTCCAGATCTCGTCGCCCCGCAGCAGCTTCGTGAGGTAGCGGCGCTGCTGCGCCTCGGTTCCGCACGCGCGGATCGTCGGGGCGATCATGCCGAGTCCGATCACGAACACCGCGGTAGGAACGTCGTACCGCGCTTCTTCCTGACCGAAGATGATCTGTTGCGTGGTCGTGCCGTTGCGGCCGCCGAACTCCGGCTCCCAGGTGATGCGCGCGAAGCCCGCGTCGAACTTCAACGCCTGCCACCGACGCGCGCGTTCGAGATATTCGGGGCCGCCGGGCTCGAACATCGTGCTCTCGCTGCCGCTCGGCCCCGCGACCGACGGCGCGTTCGTCTCGAGCCAGGCCCGGCACTCCGCGCGCCAGGCCGCCTCTTCCGGGGAGTCGTTGAAGTCCATGAACCGCGAATGCCAGCGTCACGCCGGCGCGCGGTCAAATCGACGGCGGGGGCGCGGGCGGCGGCTCGGACGGCGGCTCGGCCACGGGCGCGTGCTGGACGCTGCCCTCGGTCGGCGCATCTTCGGGCCAGGCGACGGGCGTCGGCAGCGGTAGGGAAGCGGTGGCGACCGGCTTCGTCTTGCGGCCGATCGGCGACCACCACCCGAGGACCAGCCCGACGATCGCGAGCGCGACCGGCAGGATCGTCAACACGGCGCTGTCGAGGGTCACCGCGCCCATGAGCGCGAGGTCGAGGCTCAGGGGGATGCCGAGCAACAGGCCCGCGAAGAAGCCGCGTACCGGGCGGCCACCCTGGCGCACGTCAGGGCGCCTTCACGCGGAGGATGAGGAGGAAGTTGAGCACCGCGAACACGGTGAGCACCAAGGACGCGATGAGCGCGGGGTTCTTGATCGGGGAGCCCGAGAGCTGCACCTGGATCGAGCCCGTGCACACGACCCTGCCCCGCTCGGCGTGGTGGCCGAACACGGTGATCTTCGGACCGACGAGCACAGTCGGAAAGTCGTAGTGATACGTGCCGCTGTTGGCATACCGACTCGACGGTCCGTTCCAGCTGCCGGCGAGCTGGATGCGACCGAAGGGCGGCGGCAGCTTGATGTACACCTTGCCTTCGATCTGCCGCTTGCCGCTCCCGCCGGTGTTGATCGCGCCCGTCCAGTGCACGTCGCCGGAGCGCGGGATCTTCACTGAGGCGCGGCTGGCGTTGTAGGTGGTCGCCGAGATCTTGCCGCTCGCGGTGCACGGCCCGTTGATGGTCGCGGCCGCGGGGGAGGAGGTGAGCACCGGGACGAGCAGCGCGATGCCGATCGCGCCGAGCAGCCGGATCAATCTCATGTGGTCCCCGGTCAGATCTGTTGCTGCTGAGGGTACGGAAGCGGCGGTGCGGTTTCAACGACCCCGCGGGCGGCGTGCCCGCTGGATCGTTGCTGGTTTAGCCTCCGCCTCGACGGAGGGGCGGAGGTCAAAACCGCATGAGCGACGCGCCGTTCACGCGCACGGTCGAGGGCACCCCGGCCGACCACGGCATCGACGAGGTCGGACTGGCCGACCTGGTCGCACGGGCGCAACGCGAGATCGACGAGGGACACATCCCGTCGTGCCAGCTCGCGTTCGCACGCGACCAGAAGCTCGCGGTGTGGATCACGCTCGGCGCCGCCGAGCATGGGTCGCGGTATGTGATCTTCTCTTCGACCAAGCCCGTCGTCGCGTCGGCGATGTGGATCCTCATGGGCGAGGGCGCGATCGACGTCACCCGTCCGGTTGCGGACCTCGTGCCCGAATTCGGCACGAACGGCAAGGACGTCATCACGATCGAGCAGGTGATGCTCCACACGTCGGGATTTCCCGCCGCGCCGTTCGCCGCCCTCGATTGGAGCGACCGCGAACGGCGACTCGCGCGATTTGGTGCCTGGCGCCTCAACTGGGAGCCCGGCACCCGCTTCGAGTACCACCCGACGTCGGCGCACTGGGTGCTGGCCGAGCTGATCGAACGGGTGACCGGCGGCGACTTCCGCGACTTCGTGCGGACGCGCGTCACCGAGCCGCTCGGGCTGACCGGTCTCCGGGTAGGGGTGCCGCCCGAAGAGCAGGATGATGTCAACGACCTCGGGCGTGCCGGATCGCCGGCAACCCCCGACGAGCTCGAAGCCGTTCTGGGCATCCGCGCGCTTCCGGTGACCGAGGTGACGACTGACGCGTTGCTGACGTTCAACCACCCCGACGTGCGCGCGGTCGGGGTGCCCGGCGGCGGCGGGATCTCGAACGCGGCCGACCTCGCGCTCTTCTACCAGGCGCTGCTGCACGATCCGCTCGGGCAGTGGAAGCCGGACGTGCTCGCCGACGCGACCTCGACGGTGCGCAACTCCCTGCCCGACTACATGGGCACGCCCGCGAACCGGACGCGTGGCCTCGTCGTCAAGGGGGACGACGAACGCGCGGGGATGCGCGGCATGGGGCGCGTCGTGGGAGCACGTTCGTTCGGCCACAACGGCGCGGGCGGTCAGATTGCGTGGGCCGATCCCGACACGGGCGTCTCGTTCTGCTTCCTGACGAACGGCATCGACGAACACGAGATCCGGCAGTGGCGACGCGGCGCCGCACTCGCGAACCGGGCGGGCGCGTGCGTCCGGTAGGCGCGCCCGTTCGCGCCCTGGTCGCCGCGCTCGGGCTCACGCTGTTGTGGGCGGCGCCCGCGGCCGCGGCGCCGGGCACGACC
>JACXTT010012906.1_pt1 | contig 11056 bp, 13 predicted proteins | sample 9270951 | NCBI WGS metagenome assembly JACXTT01 (sample SAMN15532306, study PRJNA645909) | rock metagenome | isolation source: weathered quartz diorite | place: Puerto Rico | collected 2017-06-21 | reverse complement strand
CCGGCGGCGCGCCGGCGTGGAGCTCGACGCGCGCGCCATCGCCGCGAGCGACGCGCCCGAGGCACGCGCGGCGATCGAGCGCTACGCCGGCCGGCTCGCCCGCGCGCTCGCCACGGTGATCAACGTGCTCGATCCCGACGCGATCGTCCTCGGCGGCGGCCTGTCGAACATCGCCGCGCTCTACCGGCTCGTACCCGCGAGCTGGCAGGCGTGGGCGTTCAGCGATCGGCTCGCGACCGAGCTGCTCCCGCCGCGCTGGGGCGATTCGAGCGGCGTGCGCGGCGCAGCCTGGCTTTGGCCGCCCGTTTGAGCTACAGCTGAACGCATGAGCAGTTCAATCGCGGCGGCGGCCGAGGACGACCCCCCGCCCTACGGGCCATGAGCGGCACGCATCACAAGGGCCGCGGCAGCCTGTCGAACCCCGAGGGCCGCTTCGAATCGCGGCGCATCCACCCCGACGACCCCGACGCCGCCGGCGACTGGGGCGCGTTCGACGAGGAGGAGCGCGCGCGCCGCCCGGCCACCACCGTCGCGGTCGAGAACTGCAAGTCGATCATCACCACGAACGATTCGCCGGACGTGCCGTTCGACCAGTCGATCAACCCGTACAAGGGCTGCGAGCACGGCTGCGTCTACTGCTTCGCGCGGCCGAGCCACGGTTACCTCGGCCTCTCGAGCGGGCTCGACTTCGAGACGCGGATCTTCGCCAAGCCCAACGCGGCCGAGCTCCTACGCGCGGAGCTGTCGAAGCCGTCGTACCGCTGCCAGCCCATCGCCCTCGGCGCCAACACCGATCCGTACCAGCCGATCGAGCGCGAGCTCGGCGTCACCCGCGGCGTGCTCGAGGTGCTCGCCGAGCTGCGCCATCCGGTGGGGATCATCACCAAGAGCCACGGCGTGCTGCGCGACCTCGACCTCTTCGCGGCGATGGCCGCGCGGCGGCTCGTCCACGTGTTCGTGTCGGTGACGTCGCTCGACGGCGAGCTCGCGCGCCGGCTCGAGCCGCGCGCCTCGTCGCCGCATCGCCGGCTCGCGGCGATCGAGGGGCTCGCCAAGGCCGGCGTGCCCGTCGGCGTGCTGGCGTCGCCGATGATCCCCGCGCTCAACGATCACGAGCTCGAGCGAATCCTCGAGGCGTGCCGCGCCCGCGGCGCCCGGCGCGCCGGCACCATCCTGGTGCGCCTGCCCCACGAGGTGAAGGATCTGTTCGTCGAGTGGCTCGCCCACCATTACCCCGACCGCAAGGAGCGCGTGCTCGCCCGCATCCGCGAGGCGAGGGGCGGCAAGCTGTACGACTCCAACTTCGGCAAGCGCATGCGCGGCGAGGGCCGCTACGCCGAAATGCTGCGCGCCCGCTTCGACGTGGCCGCCCGCCGACTCGGCTTCAACGAAGACCGCTTCGACCTCGACACCACCGCCTTCCTCCACCCCGCGAAGAACAAACAGCTGTCGCTCTTCAAAGCGTGAAGATGGCGCTCAGTGCAGGCCGACGATCTGCAGGCCGGCGATCCAGCCGTCGCGGAGCTCGCGCGACCAGACCACGCGCGCTTGCTCGAGCCGCTCTTCGCCCGCCGTTTCGCGCACGCGAAGGAGCAACGTCTCGCCCTGGCGCATGGCGCAGTCACACGCCACGCGCAGGCCGCCTTCGCTCGCGTTGATGGTGACACCGCGCCCCTCGCGCGGGTGGATCACCTCGACGTCGGCGTTGAGCTCGCGCCGCCGCGACGCGCGTCGCTGCCGGAGGATCTCCTCGGAGACCTTCTCGCATTCGGGCGGATTCGACGACACTCGGTTCATGGGGCTCTTGCAGTTGTCTACGAGCAAGACACGCGCCATCTTCCCTCGCGCGCCACGAATCGCCTGAAGTTATCGAATAGACACGATGATCTTCTCGACGCGCCGTAGCGTCCGCTTCCCGTCGCTACGCATTTTGTGCGGCACTCTGATCGGAGTGGCATTCGCTTAACGGTATCTTCGATAGATTATATTGAATATATTCTATCGAATTAATACCATTGAATATCCGCCACTGAATGGCGTCTACTCAATCTACAGGATCACGGTCGCGCAGCCGAGGACGACCTTGACCGATCCGTCCGGATCGCTCTGCGCCGCGGTGCACGCGTCGGGGCAGAGCACGATCTTCTTCGGCTGCGCCGGATCGTCGTAGTGCCACGCCTGACCCGCGCACTGCGCCGCCGACTCGACCTGCGGGAAGACCTTCTGCGGCGCGTCGCCCTTGCCGTAGGTGACGTTGACCAGCCCGGGATCGACCGGCTTGGTCGGATCGCTCGAGGCGGGCACGTCGAAGGTGCAGTCGATCTGCGACACCTTGATCTTCTTGAGCGCCGCTTCGAGCTGCGTGGTGACGGTGCCGTTGGAGATGACGAACGCCGCGCTCGAGCCGCCCGCCTTGGCGATGGCGTCGAGCTGCCCTTGGTTCGCGCCCGGCATGCCGATGGCGTAGGTGAGCACGCCCGCGCTCTTGTTCGCCTCGGCCGCGAGCCCGGCGATGTGGTCGATGTTGCCGTCGCAGCCGTCGGGCTCGCCGTCGGTCATCAGGATGACGGCGGTGCGGTGATCGGCGCCGGCGTGCGCCTTGGCCCATTGCTCGGCGCCGGCGAGCGCGGCGTACATCGGCGTCTGCCCGTCGGGGCTCTCGGCCTTCACCGCGTCGACCAGCGCCTTCTGCTGCGGATCGGCGTACGCCGGCTGCGCGTTGAGCGTGCCGGCGTCGACCAGCGGCTTGGCGCACGCCGCCGCGCTGCACGCGGGCGCGTTGCAGCCCGCCGCCGGCTTGTCGTCGGGGAAGAAGCGCAGCGCCACGCTGAGCCCGGCGCTGTTCGGATCCTGGAAGAAGGCGATGAGCGCGGTGGTGGCGTTCGCCCACTTCTGGCTCTCGAGCATCGAGCCGGAGCGGTCCATCATGATGTACAGCGTGACCGGCACCGGCTTGCCCGCGACGACCGCGCTCGCGCAGGTGGAGAAGTCGTTCATGCCCGAGCCGCTGCCCGAGTCCATGAACGCGCCGCTCGAGTCGCTCGCGCTCGCGCCGCCGCCGACGCCCGCGTTCGCGCCCGGCTGGGGGCTGCCGCCGCACGCCGCCGCCACGCCGATCGCCAGGAGCAGTGCTCGTCGCATCGCCCGCCTCACTTCGCCTTGGTCGCGCAGCCGAGCACGACCTTGATCTTGGCTTTCTGATCCGCCTGCACCTTGTCGCAGGTCTTCGGGCACAGGATGATCGCCGCGGGGTGGTTGGGATCGTCGTAGAACCACGCCGTCTCGTCCGAGCCGCAGCTGCCTTCGCCGCCGACCTGGGTGAAGTCGACGCTGCCGCCGGCTCCCGGGGTATAGGTGATGTTCACCTGGTTCGGATCGATGCTCTGCGTCGCGTCGGGGCTCTCCGGCATCGCGTAGGTGCACGCCACGACGCTGTCCTGGATCTTCTTCAGCGCCGCCAAGAGATCCGCCTCGGCGTTGCCGTTGCCGATGAGGAAGGCCTTGGTGGTGTGGCCGCCCTTGGCGATGGTGTTCATGTCCGTCTCCTTCGAGCCCTGCAGGCCGACCGCGAAGGTGAGGATGCCTTTTTGCTGGAACGCCTTGTCGGCGATGCCGGCGATGTTGTTGATGTTCTGATCGCAGGCGGTCGGCTCGCCGTCGGTCATCAGGATGACCACGACCTTCTCCTTCTTCTCCGCCATCGTCTGCTGGTTCACCGCCCACAGCTCGGCGCCGGCGAGCGCAGCCGACATCGGCGTGAGGCCGCCCGGCGACTTCGAGTTGAACAGGTTGACGAGCTGCTGCACGTGGCTCGCGTCCGACAGCGGCCCGACCGGGACCTGCGGCTGCGAACAGGCCTGGGTGCTGCACGAGTTCGGGTCGCAGCCGCCGTCGGGCCAGAAGCGGAGGGCCACGTTGAGCCCGTCCTGCGCCGCCGGATCCTTGAAGAAAGTGGTGAACGCGTTCTTGGCGTTGCCCCACTTGTTGTTGTCGGCCATCGATCCGCTCTTGTCGATCTGGATGAACATCGACACGGGGATCTTGGTCGCGGCGTTCTCGATGCCCTGGCATTGCTGGAAGCCGCCGCCCTGGCCCGTGCCGCCCGGATCGAACTTGCCGGTGCCGCTCGACGCCGAGCCGCCGCCGGCGCCGAAGGTCGGGCCCGCCGCGCTGCCGTTCGGGTTGAGCGCGGAGCCGATGTCGCCGCCGCACGCCGCGAGCCCCGCCACCGCCATCGCCATCGCGCCGAAGATTTTCGAGCTCGTCATGACCATTGTCAGAGCGAGTCAGCACGAATCGAGCCAGGCTGGCATACGGCGAAACGCGCGGTTTTTTCCGCGATTTCGTGCGCGTCGCACCTTTGGATACCGGGATCGCGCCACAACCAAAGCTGGATCGCGCGCGATCCGGCGAAGTGTAAACCTCAGCCGGGGAGGCCGCGGTTCACGTTCTCGAGCGCCGCGGTGGCGGCGGCGGCGGCATAGTCGATCTGCGCCTCGCTCCCGGCGAGGATGAGCCGGCCGGTCGCGCCGAACACGATGATGTCGACGAGCTTCACGTGCGCGGCCTTGAGCGCCTCGTTGCAGGCGATCGACAGGTACGCGGCCGGCTCGGCTTCCATGATGAGCACCGAGTCGCCGGCGAGCACCATGTTGCCCCAGGCCAGGCCGGTGAAGGCGATCGCGTGGTCCTGCTCGACCGCGCGGATGATCTTGTTCTGGAGGATCTTGCAGCGCGCGCGGTCGGTCACCTTCAGACCGGAGGCCGACAGCACCGCTTCGCCCGCGGCGCGCACCTCGCCTTGATCCTCGTGGTGCACCTGCATCATGCCGAACACGCGCTCGGTCACCATCGAGCCGAGCCGCACCTTGGTGGCCTTCAGCGCCTGATCGATCTTGGCGTGGATCTCCATGGCCGGCGCGATCTCCAGGAACAGCGCCGCGTCGTGCTCGCGCGGGTCGTACACGCGGTTGGTCTTCGCCATGTACTGGGCGAGCTGCGGCTGGAGCGAATCGATGAACACGTAGGCGCGAAGCTGGAAGCCGGACGAATCTGCCATGGGGGTCGCGGCAAGCTAGTGCATCGATTCGTCAGAATCGATGACCAAAGACACAAAAGAGCAAGAGTCAACAGCATCGCAACCGATGGGAATCACGATGCCCTCGCCCGAACGGGGGCATCGTGATTACCCATCGCTTCGATGGACTCGCCGCACTCGTACGTACCGGTGGCGGGGTGAACGACAACGTGTCGGGCACGAAGCATGCACCTTGGGATTCCGGGGACTGCCATGACACTGCTCGGATTTCTGATGCTGCTGCTGGTCGCGCTCGTCTGCGGCCTCGTCGCCGAGATGATCGTCGGATTCAGCCCCGGGGGCCTGTTCGCGTCGATCGCCGTCGGCTTCGTCGGCGCGTTCATCGGCGTGTGGCTGGCGCGCGTGCTGCACCTGCCGTCGTTCCTCACCGTCAAGGTCGGCGGCACGCCGATCGAAGTGTTCTGGACGGTGATCGGAGCGATCGTGCTCCTGCTCGTCGTCAGCCTGTTTCGCGGCTACCCGCGCTGGCGCCGCTATGCCTGAGGCGAATGGCCGCGAGGCCGCCGGGCGCGCCCGCACGGCCCCGCCGCCGGGCCGCGTCACATCGGCGGCCGCCGCTCCTGCTTCTCGGACGGACCGAGCTTCGCCAGCCACTGATCGAGCTGCTTCTCGGCGTCCGTCTTGGCGATGCCGTAGCGCTCCTGGATCCGACCCACGAACGCCTCCTTGCGGCCGGCGACGACCTTCAGATCGTCATCGGTGAGCTTGCCCCACATCGCGCGGATCTTTCCCTCGAACTGTTTCCATTGACCGGCGACTTGATCCCAATTCATCGTGTCCTCCCCGCCACGGCCCCCACGGCCGAGGCTGTTGGATGGAGAGACGCAACATCGATGCCTCCCGCGACGATCGAGCGCGTCGAACGGCTCGCCGCCGGAGTTCACGCGGCGCTCGCGGCGGCGGCGGATGACGCGCGCCGCGACGTGCTGGTGAACGGTTACGCTCCGACCGCGCTCCGCGTCTACGGCGCGCCGCTCGCCGTCCTGCGCAAGGCCGTTTCGTCGGCCGCCCGCGAGCTCCGCGGCGCGGACGCGGCCGAGGTGGTGCGGCTGGCCGGCGCGCTCGTCGACGGCGGCACGATGGAGGGGCGCCTGTGCGGCTACCTGCTCCTCGAGCGCCACCGCGGCGCCACGGCGGCGCTCGATCGCGCGGCGCTCGAACGGCTCGGCCGCGGGATGGACAACTGGGCGCTGGTCGACACCTTCTGCTGCTCGGTCGCCGGCCGCGCCTGGCAGCACGGCGCGATCGACGAGGCGGTGGTGCACCGCTGGGCGCGCTCGAAGGACCGCTGGTGGCGGCGCGCGGCGCTCGTCAGCACCGTGCCGTTCAACCAGAAGTCGCGCGGCGGCCGCGGCGACGCGGCGCGCACGCTGGCGGTGTGCGAGCTCCTCGTCGCCGATCACGACGACATGGTGGTCAAGGCGATGTCGTGGGCCCTGCGCTCGCTCGGCCAGTTCGACCGGCCCGCGGTGGAGAAATTCCTCCGCCGCCACGAAGCCGCGCTCCACCGCCGCGTGCTCCGCGAGGTGCGCACCAAGCTCACCACCGGCACCAAATCGGGCAAGCGCCCGTCGGCCGGACGGTGAGACCGTGCCTGGGACAGCCGCGCCGGAGAAGAACCCGCGCCGCGCGGTCGTAGGTTGCGAGCGGCATGCGTCGAACGGCGATCGGAACCATCGTGCTGGTCTTCCTGGCGGCGTGCGGGGTCGGCTTCACGCCCGGCTGGAGCCCGTCGGACCCGACGGTGCTGACCTGCGGCTGCGACGAAGCGGTAGCCTGCTACGACGCCGTCGCCGCGCTCGACAGCCGCGAAGGTGAAACGGCCGAGAACGCCGACGAGCTGATCTATCTCGCGCAGTGCGCATGCTTCCTCGGCAGCATGGCGGGCTGCAACACGCTCGGCCACTACGCGAAGGACTGGGTGCACGCGTGCGAGCGCGGCGAAGACGTCGCGCGCTCCTGCGGCATCGCCGGCGCCATCTACCACCACGGCGTCCGCGTGCCCCACCCCCACGGCCGGAGCGTCCCGCACGATCCCGCCGCGGCCAAAGCCGCCTTCGATCGCGCTTGCCAAGCCGGCTCGAAAACAGCCTGCGCCGCGGCGTCGAAATGAGGTGGATCAGCGGCCGACCGCGAACGAGAAGCGCGGCGGCGCGCTGCGCATGGCTGCGGCGATCGCGTCGCAGAATTGCGGCAGCGCGAAGTAGTCGGCCATCACCTTCACCTGGGCGCCGATCTCGTCGACCAGCGCGGTGGACAGCGCCTGCGGCGCCGCGGCGAACGCGGTCAGCGGCAAGAGCGGCAAGAGCTGCCGATCCCACGGCGCATCGGGCGCGTCGCTGCCGCGCATGCGACGTAGCTTTGCGGCGACCGACTCCACGTCTTCTGCCGTGACGCCGCCGAGCAGGAGGACGATCGCGAGGTTGGCCGCGCGCGCGCGTGCCGCCGGCAGCAAGCGCGAGTCGGCGTCGAGGTACGCGGACGCGATCGACGGCGCCTCGCGCGTCGCGCCCCACGCGAGCGACGCGTTCAAGCGGCCGTTGAGATCGGCCCACAGCGGCGGCGTCATCCCGCGCGCGCTCGAGAACACCTTCGTCAGGTAGACGCACGCCGCGGGCCGGCCCTTGACCAGCACGAGGCACTCTTCCCATTCGTAGTCGCCGTCGGCCGCGCGCAGCGGATAGACGCTCGACGCCGCGCCGTCGACGCGCCACGCGGCGCAATGCACGGGCGGGCCGAGGTGTGCCGGCTGCGGCGCGGCTTGCCGATTCATGGCGTAGGCCGTGCACAACGCGAGCGCGCGCTCGGGCGTCGCGTCCGGCCCGCGCGGCATGGTCCCAGGCACGGGCGGCGCGGCCAGCGACGACCACAGCCATCGAACCTCGAGCGGATGCTGCGCGAAGCGAAATCCCGCGTCGAACGGCTGCCGGCCGGCCTCCTGCCGTCCCGCGACCGCCGCGCCCTCGCCCGGCGCGACGAACGACAGCGGAATGCCGGGAACTTCGACCCGCATTCCCCCGGCGCAGCGCGAGACGATCACCTCGCTCATCGTGCGATCAAACCACAGTTGACCGGACATGTCCGGATCACGGCGGGGGCTTCACTTCGAGCCAGAGGTCGCCGAGCACCACCCCGTTCGTCCCGTGCTGGGCGCCGTAGTCGCAGGCGTACCCCTCGACGATGATGTCGAGCTCGTCGAACTCCGCGCCGCCGCCGAAGATGAGATTCAGATCGAATGGGCTCGCCTTGGGCAGCAACACGGTGAGGTTTGGATTGCCGCAATTGTCATCGGCGTGCGGTGCCGTCGTGTACTCCTTGGATCCGCCTTCCACATTTCCGAGGAGGAACACCACGCGCAACGACGGCGCGCTGTACGTGCCGGTGTAGGAGGTGTCGAGCCAAGAACCGTGGAGCACGGCTTGGTTCTTCTGGAACGGAAATGTGCACCCTGGAAGCGGTTGAAAGCGGAATCGCTTCCGCCGTCCGATGCAGCCGCAGCACGCTGCCCCCATCGACCTCGCGCTGAACGTCACGCCAGGCCCCGCCGGCGTCGTCGTGTCGCCGAACGCATCTTCCACCGGATTCGGAGGTTTGCAGATGGCGGCCCCTCCTTGGCCGTAATCGACCTCCCATGCGCCCACGGCGGGCTGCACCGCGAGCGGAATGTGGGCGCAGGTTGGAGCGCCGCTGCCGCTCGCGCTGCTGTCGACGACGGACGTGCCATCCGTGGCGGCGTTTCCGCCCAGGTCGGTCGTCGCACCGGGCGCGCCGCCGAGGTCGAGGACGACGCTGCACGCGAGCGGCGCGGCGGGCGCCACGAGCAGGAGAAACACTCGCTTCACGGGCGTTCCTTGGGCACGGCGACCTCGACGCTCGGGAGCCACAAGCTCGTCGGATGACGCTCTCGAAACCGCGCTGCGCGAGCGCGCGCCTCTTCGGAGCGGCCCGCGCCGGCGAGCGCCTGAATGGCCAGCACCTCGCCCTCCTCGGCGAGCCGACCTCTCGGGAACTCGCGCGCATGCTGTTCCAACGCCGCCAGCGCGTTCGCGCTCTGCCCCTGGAGCAGGGCCGTGCGCGCCATTTGGATGAGCGCCCGCTCGACGACCGCTCCCTCGTCGTCCGACACGCGAACGGCGACGGGCGATCCGGAGCTCGCCAAGGATCGTCCTTGGTCACCGATTTGGCGATGCCGTAGAGAGGCAGCTCACTGCTCTTCCACTGGACCGTCACCAGCGTGCCGAGCCGAGCGTCGCGGGTGACCGTCTTCCACTTCGTGCACGTGAGCGCCTTGTCCTTGACCCTGCAGTCCTCGTCGCCGAGATTCGTCGGCTGCGGCACCAGGGCCGGCTCGTCAAGACGGTCGACTGCGTCGGCTACGGCGACGAGGGGGGAGCCGAGAAGAAGTAGCCTTTGCGCGGGGCAAGACGTTCGCGGCCGCCGGCGGTGGTAGCCTGGCGGGATGAAAGCGCTCGGCTTGCTGAGCGTGACGATCGCGATGGGCCTGGCCGGCGCGCCGGCGAGCGCGCAGGTCGCGGCGGCCAAGGTGGAGATTGTGCCGCAGACGAGCGGTCGAGGTTGCCAGCGCCCGCTCGCGTTCTCGCCCGACGGCGAGCGGCTCCTGGTGAGCACCACGCCCTGCAGCGACGCCTTCACGGTGGAGCGCTATGTCCTCAGCGAGTGGCACGTCGCGACCCAGACGCTGCTGCGCTCGATCCCCATGACCCGGCCCGGGCGCTCGGCGCGCTTCGCCGCCGATGGCCGCCGCACGCTCGTCGCCAGCGCGGTGCCCGGCAACGACGACGCGCAGGTCGCCATTTGGGATTTGGCGCTGAACCAGCCGATCGTGGAGTTGTCGCGCGACGCATTTGCCGGCACGGCGATGTCGCGCGACGGACGCTATGCCGCGGTCGCCACGTCCCATCACCGCGCGAACGACGATGGCGTCGATCTGGCGTTGTGGGATCTCGATCGCGGTAGCGAGGTGTGGCGCAAGCCGAACACGCGCGCCGGGCTGCTCACCTTCGCCGACGACGGTCGAACGCTCGTGTACGCCGAGGGCCGCGCGATCGTCTCGCTCGACCTCGGCGCGCGGCGCGAGTCGACCGCGCTCGAGCATCGCAGCGAGGTGAGCATCCTCATCGCGCTGCCGGCCGCGGGCCGCTTCGCCTCGGCGGATCGCGACGGTGAGATCCGCGTGTGGGAGGCAGGCCGGACGCTGGCGACGTTCGACGAGGGCGGCCCGATCGAGCGCCTGGCCGCTTCGCCCGATGGCGCGCGCATCGCCGCGATGGACGCCTTCTACAGCCCGAAGCCGCGCCCCCCGGCCAAGCTGAGGTTGTGGGACGTCGGCGGCGGCAAGAGCGCGGGCGAGCTGCCGGTCGACAACTTCGAAATGGATGGCAAGCGCGGCAAGAGCCACGTGAAGACGTTCATCGACGCCGCGGTCACGCGCGAGAACATCGCCACGGCCAAGCAGCTGCTCGCCGCCGCGCGCGTGGACGACACGGTGGTGTTGTTCGTGGCCGGTCACGGCGTGCACGCCCGCGACGCCGAGGCGCGCTTTTATTACGCGACGTACGAGACCGACGTCGATCGCCTGGCGGACTCGGCCGCCCCGTTCGAGATGATCGAGGACCTGCTCTCGGGCATCGCGCCGCGGCGGAAGCTCTTCATGCTCGACACCTGCGAGTCGGGCGAGCGCGAGCCGGACGCGGCGGCGCCCGAAGCGGCGGCCGGCGGCCGGGGTCTGCGCGCGCGGAGGACGCGGGCCCTGGTGGTGAAGGCCGACGTTCCGGCGCGGCCATTTCTGTTCGACCGCGAGCGCTACATCGAGAACGACCTCTTCGCCGAACCGGAGCGATCGTGCTGTCGTCGTCGCGCGGCAGCGAGGTGAGCTACGAGCTCGGCGAGCTGCGGCAGGGCGCCTTCACCGCGGCGATCCTCCGCGCGCTCACCACC
>JACXTT010012905.1_pt1 | contig 11057 bp, 5 predicted proteins | sample 9270951 | NCBI WGS metagenome assembly JACXTT01 (sample SAMN15532306, study PRJNA645909) | rock metagenome | isolation source: weathered quartz diorite | place: Puerto Rico | collected 2017-06-21 | reverse complement strand
GCGCCCATCAACCATCAGAGGCGCCATAGAGCAAGCTCTTAGGAACTATCCATCCATCCAGGTCTCCCAAGCCGAGATCGAAGCGGCGGACGCGCGTATCCGCCTGGCGCGTACGGCCTATCTGCCGCGGATCGACACGCTCGCTCAGGTGAATCGCGCGACGCGCAACAATGTCTTTGGCCTGCTGCTGCCGGAGGCCGTGACCCCCAGCATGTCGGGGCCGGTGATCGGCTCGAACAACTTCGGAACCGTGTGGGGTTCAGCGCTGGGCGCTCTGGCTTCCTGGGAGCCCTTCGATTTCGGTCTTCGTGACGCGAACGTCGCGGCAGCCAAGAGCGCGCGGGCGCAATCCGAAGCTGCGCTGAAGCGCACACAGTTCGACGTGGCAGTTACCACGGTCGACGCCTGCATCGTCTTGATCGCCGCGCAGGAAACGGTGCGGGCTGCGCAGGCGGGCGTCGATCGCGCGGAAGTGGTGGTGCGGTCCACCAACGCTTTGGTGGGTGCCGAGCTTCGCCCTGGCGCGGACGCTTCGCGGGCGGAAGCCGAACTCGCGGCGGCCCGCACGCAATTGATCCAGGCCCAGCAGGCTGTCGATACCGCGCGGGCGACCGTGGCGCAATTCGTCGCCGGGGAGCCCACGGCTGTCTCGCTCTCTGCGCCGGGGCTACTTCAGTTGCCTCCGGCGCAAGCCGTGCAACCGTTCAATGTCTCGGCGACGCCGGCGGCGGTCGCGCAGAATGCCGTGATTCAGGAAACTCAAGCCCAGTTGCGCACGCTGGAACGCTCCTACTTCCCGCGGTTCTCGGCGCAGGCGGCGGTATATGCGCGTGGCACCGGGGCCGGAACCGACGGGTCGCGCTTCGGCGGATTCAACGGGCTCGCTCCCACGGTGCAGGATGTGGCTGTGGGTCTCACCGTGACGTTCGCGGTGTCCGACCTTCTGGCGATCCGCGCTAAAGAAGCCGCACAGTCCGCGGTCATCCGCGCGGAGACCGCGCGCTTGCAGCAGATCGCCACAGACCTGCGGGCGCAATGGAATCGCGCCGTGGCCGCGCTTGAAGGGAGCAGGCGCGTGGCCGCCAATACGCCTGTACAGGTATCAGCGGCGCGCGCGGCCTCGCAACAGGCTTCGGCGCGTTACGAATCGGGGCTGGGAACCATCGACCAAGTAGCCGAAGCCCAACGCCTGTTGACCTCCGCGGAAATCGACGATGCGCTGGCTCGGTTGCGCGTGTGGCGTGGGTTGCTGGCGATCGCCGCCGCGGCCGGGGATTTGCAGCCGTTTCTGGCACAGGTTGGCCAGTAGAAGGAGAAAACGATGCGCCTGGTGTTAGCCGCTCTCTCAAGACCCATCACCGTAGTGGTGGCGATGGTGGCGATCGCGGTGTGCGCGTATCTGGCGCTGCGACGCATGCCCATCGACATCTTTCCCCAGGGCGGCGATCCGGCGATCTACGTCGCCCAACCCTACGGTGGCATGGATCCAGCACAGATGGAAGGCTACCTGACTTATTACTACGAGTATCACTTCCTCTACATCACAGGCATTGATCACGTGGAGAGCAAGAGCATTCAGGGAGCGGCCCTGATGAAGCTGACATTCCACGAAGGCACGAACATGAGCCAGGCCATGGCCGAGACGATAGGCTACGTCAATCGCGCCCGTGCGTTCATGCCTCCCGGAACCGTGCCGCCGTTCATCACGCGTTTCGATGCCGGAAGCGTGGCGGTGGGTCAACTGGTGTTCAGCAGTTCGACGCGCGCGCAAAGCGAGCTCCAGGATTTCGCGCTGAACCACGTGCGCCCTCTATTCGCGACGCTGTCCGGCGTTTCCGCGCCGCCGCCGTTCGGAGGCAACCAGCGCACGATCGTGATCACGCTCAATCCCGACAAGTTGGAGCAATATCGAATCTCGCCGGACGAGGCGGTCGCGGCGGTGAGCAAGGGAAGCCTGGTGATGCCTTCGGGCAACATGTGGACCGGGCAGATAAACCGCATCGCGCGCACGAACGCGGCGTTGGGCGGAGACCTCAACGAACTGCTCAGCATGCCCATTCGGCCCAAGGCCGGCCGGACCGTTTATCTGCGCGACATCGGAGCGATTGAGAACGGCACCGACCTGATCACCGCTTACGCACACGTCAACGGCAAACGCACCGTCTACATCCCAGTTACTAAGCGCTCTGACGCCTCGACACTCGCTGTGATCAGCGAGGTGAAGGACTCACTGCCGAAATTCAGAGCCGCCGTGCCCGAGGACGTCGATGTGAGCCTGCAGTTCGATCAATCTCCGGCGGTCACCGGCTCGATCCTCAATCTGGTGAACGAGGGACTGCTGGGCGCGCTGCTGACCGGCCTGATGGTGCTGATCTTTCTGCGGGACTGGCGCAGCGCGCTGATCGTAGTGCTGAACATCCCGTTCGCTCTGCTTTCGGCTGTGGTGCTGTTGTGGATCACTGGGCAGACAATCAACATCATGACGCTCGGCGGGCTGGCGCTGTCGGTCGGCGTGCTGGTCGACGAAGCCACGGTGGAGATCGAGAACATGCATGCTCGGATACGGCCGGGGGTCTCACGCGCCCGCGCGGTGGTTGAAGCCACCAGCCGGACCGCCATCGCGCGACTGCTTTCGATGCTGTGCGTGCTGGCGGTCTTCGTTCCTTCGCTGTTCATGGTCGGCGTGAGCCGTCAGCTGTTTGTTCCGCTCTCGCTGGCGGTGGGGTTCTCCATGTTTTCGTCGTACATACTCTCGAGCAGCCTGGTGCCAGTCTTCTCGACTTGGCTGTTGAAGGACGCGCACGCTCCGCGCGAGCAGGGCTTGCCGCGCACACTCTACTCGCGATTCCTTGAGTTCGTACTGCGCTTTCGCTGGCCGCTGGTTTTGGTGTATCTCGCGTCATCTGCGGCCATGGTCTACTTCCTGCTGCCGGGAATCGGCGCCGAGATGTTCCCAGAGTCCAAGGCCAACATCCTACGGCTTCGCTTGCGCGCGCCCTCAGGCACGCGGGTTGAAGAGAGCGAGCGCATTGTGCTGCGCTCGCTCGACGTGATTCACCGTGAGGCAGGAGAGAACAACATCGCGATCACCAGTGATTTTGTAGGCGTGGTGCCGTCGAGCTACCCGGTCGACCTGATTCACCTGTTCACTTCCGGGCCACAGGAGGCTCTGATCCAGATCGCACTCAAACAGGGGTCGATGCGAGCGGAGGACCTTCGTGAACGGCTGCGTGCGAGCCTTCCACGCGAACTTCCGGCCTGCCATTTTTCATTTGAACCCGGCGACATCGTGGGCCAGGTGATGAGCTTCGGATCGCCAACGCCCATCGAGATCGCCGTGATGAGCAGCAGCCTCGACGACGCCGCTAGCTTTGCTCACAAAATTCAGGAACACCTCGCGCCGCTCACGTTCCTGCGCGATTTACAGTTCTCGCAGGATCTCGCCTATCCCACGCTCGACATCCATATCGACCGGCACCGCGCAGGACAATTCGGCCTGACGATGTCCGACGTGGTGCGTTCTGTTGTTCCGGCCACGTCGTCCTCGCGCTTTACGCAGCCGAACTACTGGCGCGATCCAGTCTCCGGAAACGCGTTCCAGATTCAGGTGGAGCTGCCGCAGTTCCGCATGCAAGGCGTCGACTCGATCGCCGCGCTTCCGGTGATGCAGAACGGGCAGTCCGAAACCCGGCTGATGGACGTCGCTTCACTCAATCAAGGCACCATGCCGGGAATGATCGAGCGCTATAACGGCCAACGTGTGGTGAGCCTCACCGCCAACATTCACGGCCGCACGCTGGGCGAAACGGCGGGCGACCTGAATACCGCCGTGGCTGCGGCAGGAACTCCACCGCGCGGCGTCAACGTTACATTTCGCGGGCAGATCCCGCCGCTCGAACAAACCATCTCCGGCCTGCAATCCGGCCTCCTGCTGACCATCGTCGTGATCTTTTTGTTGCTGGCCGCTAATTTCCAGTCGGTGCGGCTGGCGCTTGCGGTGATTCTCACCATCCCGGCGGCTCTCAGCGGCGTGCTGCTGATGCTACGCGTGACCGGAACCACGCTCAATCTTCAGAGCTTCATGGGCGCGATCATGGCGATCGGCATCGCCGTAGCCAACTCGATTCTGCTGGTGACCTTCGCCGAGCGCGCGCGCCTGCAAGGAAAGCCGCTGCTTGAAGCCGCCCGCGAAGGAGCGGTCAGCCGTCTTCGCGCTATCGCCATGACGGCTTCCGCGATGATCTTCGGAATGGTCCCGATGGCCATCGGCATCGGCGAGGGTATTTCACCGTCAGAGCCGCTTGGCCGCGCGGTGATCGGCGGCCTGCTTGTCTCGACCTTCGCAACGTTGACGATTCTGCCGTCGCTCTACGCGATTCTGCAACGTGGCGCGCCAGTAACGTCGCCGTCTCTCAATCCGATGGACTCCTCCAGCCGGTACTATGAGCCCCACTATCATGAAGCGATTTAATTCCGGCACCTTACTCCTATTGGCGTTGGCGCTTGCACCGCTTGCGCTGCCGCAGCCGGCCGAGCTTGTCCCAGTGATCGCGCGGCAAGTTTCGCGCACCGTCGATATCACCGGAGATTTTCTGCCGTTCCTGAGCGTCTCCCTGCATGCGAAAGTTCCCGGGTACGTGGAGCGGGTGCTGGTCGATCGCGGCAGCGTGGTCAAGGAAGGAGATCTTTTAGTCGAGCTGTCCGCGCCAGAGATGAACTCGCGTCTGGTGGAAGCACAGTCACGGCTGCAAGCGGCCCAGTCCGAACGGGTACAAGCGGAGGCGCAACTTGCCGCGGCGCAGGCCACCTACCAGCGGTTGAAGAAGGCGTCGGAAACTCAAGGCGCCATCGCACGCAACGAGCTGATCCAGGCCGAAAAGCAAGTAGAAGCCGCCGAGGCGCTGGTGGAGTCCCGCCAGCAATCGAGCCGCGCAGCGCAGTCCGTGCTGGACGCCCAAAAGGAGCTGCAATCGTACTTGCACATCGCCGCGCCGTTTGAAGGCGTCATCACCGACCGATTGGTGCATCCCGGGGCGTTGGTCGGCGCTGGGCCAGAGGAGGCTCTTCTGGTACTGCAACAGATTTCGCGCCTGCGCTTGGTGGCCGCGGTTCCCGAGGAGTACGTCGGTAACATCATGGAAGGCGCGAAGGTAGCGTTTCAGGTGCCGGCATTTCCGGATCGCACGTTTTCGGGTACTATTGCGCGAGTTTCGCACGCGCTTGATAAAGCAACACGGACGATGGCGATCGAACTCGATGTGACCAACCGCGACGGTTCACTCGCTCCCGGAATGTTCCCCGCGGTGAAGTGGCCGACGCGCCGGGGGCTTCCGGTTCTGCTGGTTCCCAAGTCGAGCGTCATCACCACCACCGAGCGCACCTTCGTAATTCGCGACAACAATGGCCGAGCCGAATGGGTGGATGTGCGCAAGGGCGAAGCGCAGGATACCCTGATCGAGGTGCTGGGCGACCTGAAGCCCGGCGACCGGATCGTGCGCCGCGCTACCGACGAAATCCGGGAGGGAACCGCGTTGCAGGCGCGGCCATAAGGATTGGGTACATCGCATCAGTGACTTGAATAAACTGGAGAACGCAGCTTCCCTGAATCGTTTCTGTAGGTGGACTTTAAGCCTCTGGCATCGCTCTGACGCTCATCCAGGGAATGCGACCGTAGAATGAGTTATTTCATTCGCTGGCGTCGTCCCTGGGCCAATCTGGGTTGTCAGATATGCCGTTACCATGTCCGTGGAAGGACCCGACAAAACCGCTGAAACTACCACGTTCGAATAGCCCCTGGCTTGAGTCCAGCTAGAGCCGAGACTCTGCATCGTCCCAATCGCTCCTCCGGCAATTTCGGGCCCGTTACGGCTATGATGGTCGCGGCGTTCAGGGCGACGCTGACATAAGCGACAACACCCACAAGAATGGACTTCTCATTCTGCCTCCAATAACGACCCTTGTACCGCTGGCTCCATGAATGATGAACGTCTTTTTGACAGGAGTCAAGCCCGCGGGGGTTGACCTGGCGCGCTCAAGTCCATGGTGAGCTTAGTGGTGATTCTCGATCTGTTCCGCGAGTTGGCGAATTGGCTCGGAGCGCGAACAGGACTGGATGCATTCTGGTGTACTCCTGTGGTGGATTCACGCGCTTTTCAAAGCACCGTATAATCCAACTCCGCCTCCACCAATTCGCCTTTGTGTTCACAAGACCCGCTTCGCTAAGCTAAACTGGTTTTCCGAGTCCGTCCACTCTTGAGAAAACCATGAAGTTCACCACTCTCGGCACCACAGGAATCACGGTATCCCGCCTAGCCTTGGGATGCATGAGCTACGGCGGTGCGCCAGTTCCGGACTGGTCGCAGGGCACCCGCGGATGGCATGTCAGCAAAGAAGACGCGCGCGAGCATTTCAGGCTAGCCCTCGACGCCGGGATCAATTTCTTCGACACGGCCGACGTTTACTCCGCCGGACAAAGCGAGGAGATCACCGGACACTATCTGCGCGAGCTGGCCGATCGCGACGACATTGTCGTTGCCACCAAGGTTCACGGACCCATGGGCGCCGGGCCGAACCGCCGCGGCCTCAGCCGGAAGCACATCATCGAGGCCTGCGAGAAGTCGCTCCGCCGTCTGCAAATGGACTACGTTGATCTCTACCAGATTCATCGCTGGGATCCGAAGGTCGCAATCGAAGAGACGCTGGATGCGCTCGATTCCCTCGTCCGCGTCGGAAAAGTGCGTCATCTGGGAGCCAGCAACACTGCCGCCTGGCAATTGTCGAAAGCCTTGTACACGACCAAGGAGCACGGCTGGCACCGCTTCGTCAGTATGCAGAACCACTACAACCTGGTCTACCGCGAGGAAGAGCGCGAGATGATTCCGCTCTGTATGGATCAGGGGCTAGCCATCATTCCCTGGAGCCCGCTGGCTCGCGGATTCTTGACCGGTACTCGACAACGTGATGGCGGTTCCACGCAGCGCTCCAAGGTCGACACCTATGCGCACGAGCTTTATTACAGCGAAGACGATTTCGCAGTAGCTGACGCCGTCGTTGAAGTTGCCAGGCAGCGCGAGGGCGTTTCTCCCGCACAAGTAGCCTGCGCGTGGGTCCTGCAAGCTCCCGGTGTTACCGCGCCCATCATTGGAGCGACCAAGCTGCAACATCTCAAGGAACTGATTGCCGCCGTGGATCTCAGGCTCACCGATGACGAGGTGGCGGCGTTGGAAAAGCCCTACCGGCCTCATGGAGTTTCCGGACGCACCCAGCCGACTCGCAAGGCTATGAAGGCCTGACGCGGGCTGCTGCAGCTGGTCTCACTCGCCGCATCCGGCTTTGCTATCGTCGTACTACTGGATGAACCGAAAACGCATCTTGATCGTCGATGATGATCGCGACGTTCACCGTCTTCTGGCGGCGGCTCTCGAATCGCCGGACCGTGAATTCGACGATGCTTACGACGGGCTCGCCGGGTTGCGTTATCTCGAAACTGCGCCTTACGACCTAATCATGACCGACGTGAATATGCCCGGGCTCGATGGCCTCGCTCTGCTCGAGCGCATTCGCAATATTCGCCCCGGTACAAAAGTGTTGGTAATGACGGTCGCCAACACTCCTGAGAACATCATTCGCGCCATTCGCGAGCAGGCTTTCGCCTATTTCAGCAAGCCATTCACGCTGAATGCAGTCGCTGAAATGGTCGAGCGCGCCCTGAGTGTCGACAAATTAGAGAACGATTTTGAAATACTTTCCGCGCGCCCGAATTGGTTGGAGCTGAGGCTGCGCTGCAAAATGGAGACCGGCGATCGCATTTTACAGTTCCTGCGGGAAATGCGCACCGGCCTTCCGCCCGGCGACGAGGAAAGCGTCGCCACCGCGTTCCGGGAAATATTGTTTAATGCTATCGAACACGGCGGCGGTTCCGATCCCGGCAAGACCGTCACTATTACCTACGTTCGAGCCGAGAAAGCGGTTATCTACTACGTTCGCGATCCTGGAAAAGGCTTCTCCTTCGAAAGCCTCACGCATGCGGCAGTATCCAACCCGCTCGACGCTCCCATGGAACACGCTGAAGTGCGGGAGCGGATGGGTATGCGTCCCGGCGGCTTCGGGATCTACATGACGCGTGAACTGGTGGATGATCTAATCTACAACGAAGCGGGCAATGAAGTGCTTCTGATCAAGTATCTGAGTTAGCGGTCTCTACACTACCTGAACCTGGTCGAGATACGAGGATAATTCCTTGACCCGTGCGCGAATCTGGTCCGGTTTATGTTCTCTCGCGGCAGTCTCGATGTCGGCACCGATTTCCGTAATCCGCGTGAAACCGTATCCGCTGCCGCTCCCGTGCATTTTGTGGCCTAATTCTCGAATTGTCTCGTGGTCAGACCGCTCGAGAGCTGCAAGAATCGTTCGCACGTCGGTGCGCCGGCTCTCCAGATATTCCGGAATCACGGCTCGCAGGCGCGCATCAGCACGTACCAGGATTCTTTCTGACACGGCGCCGGCGGCGCCGGCCCTCATCGCGTACTTGCCGACAGCATCGACCAGTGTCACCAGCCGCACCGGTTTGCGGACATATGCGGTGCACCCGGCATCGAGCGCGCGTTGCAATTCCCCTTCGAGCGCGCTGGCGGTGAGCGCGATGATGGGCGTCAGTGGACGATGCTGCTCTTCTTCCCATCCACGGATCCGGCGCGTCGCCGCATAGCCGTCCATGACGGGCATTTGCAGATCCATCAACACCAGACCGTAGGCGCCTGAACAAACTTTCTCGACGGCGATCTGTCCATTTTCGGCGAACTCCAGGTGGCATCCCAAATCTTTGAGATATTCCCCGACCAGAAAGCGGTTCTCTTCGGAATCATCGGCGACCAGAATGCGCAAGCCGCTGAGAGCCGTCGCGACCGGAGCGGGCGCCGGCTCCTCCGTGCTTTCAAATCTTGAGTGCCGTGCGCCGCCCACACCTCCGAATTTCGCTGTGAAGTAAAATGTGGCGCCGCTGCCGGGCTTGCTCTCCGCCCAGATTCGCCCCTTCATCAATTCCACCAGACGCTTCGATATCGCGAGGCCAAGGCCTGTTCCTCCATAGTGACGCGTGGTGGAGGCATCCGCCTGCGTGAACGCTTCAAAAATCAGACTCAGCTTCTCAGGAGGTATTCCGATGCCGCTGTCCGCGACTGAAAAGCGTAGAGCGCCCGGTGAGGAATCACAGGGATCGGACTCCACTCGCATCTGGACGCGTCCCTTGGCGGTGAATTTGAGCGCGTTGCCGACCAGGTTGATCAGCACTTGACGCAGCCGGTCGGGATCTCCCCTCATCTTGGAGGGTACGTCCGGTGCGATTTCCGAGCGGAGTTCGATTCCTTTCTGTTGCGACCGCATGGACATAATCTCGACCACGCCGTCCGTCACTCCCGCCAAATCGAAGTCGATTTCTTCCAGGGACATCCGTCCCGACTCCACTTTCGAAAGATCCAAAAGATCATTGATCAGCGTGAGAAGATTGGTTCCTGCCTTTTGGAACACGCGCACGTACTGACGCTGCTCCGTGTTCAGAGCCGTGCGCTCCAGCACGTCGCCCATTCCGATCACGACGTTTAGCGGCGTCCGTATCTCGTGACTCATGCGTGCGAGAAATTCGCTCTTGGCCCGATTCGCCGATTCCGCCTCTTCCTTCAATCGCCGAATATTGACTTCGTCATGCTTGCGCTCGGTGATGTCGCGCGCCGCCGCATAAATCACCTGTTGCTGTGCAAAAGGCGTCGCATTCCAGAGCATCCACCGGTACGTTCCGTCCTTGGCCCGATAGCGATTCTCAAAGGAAATGGTATCCTCGCCCTGCATTAGCTTCTCCATTTCCGCCAAGGTTGCCGCGCGATCGTCAGGATGCACGAAGTCAAATAGGGGAGATGCCATCAGCTCAGCGACGCTAAAGCCCAGAGTATGTTCCCAGGCCCGATTCAGTCGAACAAAATAACCGGCATAACTGACGATGCAAAGCATGTCGAGCGACAGGGTGAAATAGCGGTCCAACTCTTGTTCCGCGCGCTTGCGATCCACGAACTGCCCGATCTGACTGCCCAGGGCACCCAGCATTTCCAGCAGCGCCTGGTCCGGCTGCCGGATCTCCTGGCTGAAGAATTCCATGACGCCCACAACTTGTTGCCCGACGGCGATCGGGAAGCCCAGCGAGGCACGAAGACCCTCCGCCGCAGCTATGCCGGCACGGGGAAAGTTGTCATCGGTGGTCACGTCCGGAATCCAAGCCGGCTCGCCGCTCGCCCAGACGCGGCCTGGCATGCCGACGCCTCGAGAAAAAGTTCGCCGCCGCGTCGCCGCTTCGAACTCCGGCATGCTCGCTGAAGGAGAGTGCCAAGCTTCCACACAACGCAGTAAATCGACGTGCGGCTCCACGGTCCACAGGGCGCCCATCTGCCAACCCAGCGTTTCGCACATGGTGCGGAGGATGGCCGGCGCCGCTTCCAGAAGCGAGCACGACTCGGCCAGCGTCCGCGTGACCGCGTCGCGTACCGCGAGCCGCTGACCTGCGCGTCTGGACTCATCTACGTGCCGCTCCAAATCCGTCGCAGCCTGCCGCAGGCGCAGGAGTTCCTGCGCGAGAACATCAGGGCCTTCCTCTTGTTCGGCCATGTATGACCGATTATAGTGTGCATGCTCCACGTCGTGTATACTTCCAACTGCCCTTTCCCGAAAGGAGACCATCGATGCAAAAGGCAACCCTGGCCGCGCTGCTGATCGCCGGCGCTCTATGCGCGGCGGACAAGAAATCCACCGCGACTTATGTGACCAAGGACGACGTTCAGGCCACTTTGAAGCGTGCGCCACAAAACGGCGTCAGCGATCAGCAGATTCGTGTAGTCGATGTGGGCAAAGGCAACGTAGCCGTGGGCGTCGTCAATCGCCCTGGAACCGGGAAGCAGGGCGCCATCGAACACGATCAGGTGACAGAGGTATACCAGATCCTCGAAGGTTCCGGCACACTCGTGACCGGCGGCAAGATGACCGATCCACAGCGGAGGAAGCCCGACGATCCCACC